>Ga0335069_10009964_pt1 | contig 13501 bp, 7 predicted proteins | sample Lox_Sample_11_FD_206714 | JGI IMG/M metagenome (GOLD analysis project Ga0335069, IMG submission 206714) | Soil microbial communities from Loxahatchee National Wildlife Refuge, Florida, United States - Lox_Sample_1.1 | ecosystem: Environmental > Terrestrial > Soil > Wetlands | place: USA: Florida... | reverse complement strand
ATGGAGTCGGCCGAAGTCGCAATTAGCCGTGGCTTGTTGGACACCGTGACAGCGAAATAATCGTCCTCGGAGTTCGCGTTGTTCAGGAACTCCTCCAGCGCCCGGTATTCGTATTCGATTTTGTTCTTCATGCTGGCGCTGCAGTCCAGCACCAAGCCGATGGAAATGGGCCCGTCCTCGTGCGAGAAATACCGGACTTGCTGCGGCACACCGTTCTCCAGCAGCGTGAAGTCCTGCTGCTGAAGCGTGAGGACCGGGTGATTCAAGGAGTCGGTGACCGTGACCGGCACGAGGACAAGATCCACATCCGCGCGCAGAGGCTTGGTGCGCGACTGAAGATCCAGAGTCCCCGGATCACCTTTGTCCCTGGGCGCGATGTGAACTTCGTCGTCCGCTTGCGCCCACGCGTTTGGAGCGGTGGATACGACCGCGATGGCAAGAAAAAGCGGAATAACGAAGCGTAGAGTGATCTCAGTCCGCGCGATCATGAGAGCCCCTCCTCATGCGAAACGCAGGTTGTGACGGAAATTCGGACGAGCAGTTGCCAGCGCGGACCCCACTTCCGCGCAAAAAGAATCCGCCTAGCTTATATCGTGTTCAGGCGAAATCCAAGTGCCATTACGCGCTGATGAAAAAACTGTGAGCCCTGACTGACGGAATGAGATGCAGAAACTCTGGAAGGGGTAACTCTGGCTGCGTCCGACAGCAGTGATTGAGCCTTGCGAAACAATCTTTTCGTTCCGGATAACAGGAAGGAACAGCTTCAAAGGCTCCTGAAAAAGCACGCTTCGGCCGGTAATGAGGCAAGTTCTTGCAGCTGCTAAGTGTTCCTGTTCGCAAAACCTTCCCTTTGGCAGGGCAATGAGTAAGGGCACGACCTCCGGTCGTGCCGATTAGAGCCCCTCTTTAAATTCAGGGGGCTTTAGCCCCTGCGCTTTTCGATTACGACGGGATTGTTGTAAATTGCGGCGGCCTGTAGCGGCAGCCCCTCCCGGGGCTCAGGGGCTGAAGCCCATTCACTTAAGCGTTGCGTTTTCGGCACGACCGGAGGTGTCTGCGTGAGAACCCGATTGCGAGGAGCAGGTGGAACAATGCCACCGCCTCCATCGCCATAAAACGAGCGCCGTTGGCGCAAAACCGCTTAGCCCCGCGCTTCAGCGCTGGGTAAATGGAACGAATGATTCGAGTCCCGTAGGGACGACACGGTTCTCACGCAGACACCGGAGCTCGTGCCCTTACTCATTGTCTTGTCAGGAAAGGAGCTCTTAGCGGACTCTTAAAGGCAGGACGCTAACTCATTGCCGACTACAAAAAAAGAAAATAACAAGCGCGCGGGGGACACCGCTGGCGCGGCGTCCGGATAGCCCCTCATAGAGTCACCCCGTTTCGCGCAAGAGCAGCGCGAAACGGGGTGGCAAGCTAATACGGCTAGGGGGTTGTAGTCGTCTGCGTCGTAGACGATTTCTTCGTTTTCTTCGGTGCGGGAGCGTTGCGAGCCTGGCCTTTTATCCGCGTCTCATCGATCGCCATCGTCTCTTCGGTGAAGCTCGCTCCTGAGGGGACGAAGTAGATCTTCACGCTCTTGTCGTTGACTGTGCCGGTGCGCGGTTCGAGGCGGCTGGGATCGATGCCGCTCTTGCCTTCGCCTTCGGTGAGGTAGTACTTCACGTTCACCGCGCGCTGCGCTCCGAGCTCCGTCATTGAGACTTTTTCTTCTTGGTCGGCATAGCCAACCAGGATGAACTTGCCGTTTGGTTCGCGCTGGATGCGAAGGGCGACATCATCGAGGACAGCCTTGCAGGTGTTGTCCACACGCCAGGGCCGCTTGGCATCCCCAAACTTGCACTCGCCGATCTCGCTGACCTCGCTCACAGTTACCGGTGCGGCAAGTACGTTCACAGTGGCCGTACAGCTCGCACTCAGACCGCGAGAATCGGTCACCGTAGCGGTCGCGGTGATCGCGCTGCCTTCAGCCGCGCCAGCCGTATTCAGGGTTGCGCTGGTGCCGTTGCCGCTGACCGTTCCCGCCGTCGACGACCAGGCGTAGGTCAGCGGGAAGTTGTCCGGGCTGCTGGCGCTCACCGAAACCGTGGAGGAGTCACCCGCCTTCACGGTGTCCGGACTGGCCGAGCAGCTGGCCTGCGGCGGATGCGGCTGCTTGACCATGAACGAGGCGTTGCAGGTCGCTACATTGTTCTTCTTCTCCTTCGCGTCGGTCGCGGTTCCGGTGACCGTATATGTACCGGGCGCCAGTCCCGTGGTATCGACGTTGCCCGTCGTGCTTGTGCCCGAGACCTTGGCGCCGCTGCTCGACCAGCTATAGGTGACGGTGTGTTTGGGATTGAAGTTTTGCGTGTTGATGGTCGCCGTCACCGGCTCGCCGGCCCAGACTGCGCTGGGCGAAATCGCACAAGAGGCCATCGGGGGAACGGGCGGCCGGCCGCCGAGCTGCATGTTGAGGCCGAAGATCGGACCGCTCTGCGCCACGTCATAAAGGAAGCCGTTGTTGCCGTTCTCGTAGTCGACGTCCAGGTAACGCCATCCCAGCATCAACCCGAGTGTGGGTTTGAACTGGAAGTTGATCAAGCCAACTGCCTGGTAATCGAGGTTGGCAGAGCCGCCGCCCACATCGCCGGCCACCGTAATCCATGTTTTTTCACTGAGCGGGATTTCGAACTTGCCGCCGCCGAGGGCATCGACCCAGTTCGCCGATGCATGCCCGCTCGTGTTTGCAGGCCGCAGAGTGAGAGTCTGTCCCAGGTACCAGTACCGTATTCCCACCAGGGCATCGAACTTCAGGTGTTCGCCGTCGATGAGGCGATAGCCGACTTTGGGCGTAAAGATGGTCTGGGTGAGCAGCGCCCGCACCGAGGTCTGACCAAGCTCGTTTTCCGGAATGCCCTTGTCTGTGGCCACTCGAGTCCAGATGAAGTCGATGGGCATTACCAGGCGCCCTTTACGAGCCTGAAAAAAGCCCGCGATCCCGCCATCGAAGTCCGAGAAGAGGTCCGACCCGGAGACATGAACGCTGGCCTCGCGGCCAAGCGCGCCGACACTGCCGTGTATGCCGGGAATCCAAACGTACGGCGCTAGTTCGAAGTTCCAAACGTCGTCGCTCGAGGAGGTTGCCGGCTGCGGCGCATCGGGGGGCTTGTTCGCCGTCGCCTGGCTCTGTGCGCTCATGTCGGTTGGTCCCTGAGCAATCGCCGGGATGGACAAGAACACGGTGAGGATCAGCATCGAAACCAACAGCAAGCGCACTGCACGGGAAAGACGCATAATGTCTCCTAACTCGGGGCACAACTTGGGAACCGTGGGGCAGCCCCCATCGTAGGAGAAGGAGGGTAGCAAAACGACTGTCAAAAGTACTAATGGGCAGGTCGAAAAGTTTTGGTTCAGACAAAGCCTGCGCGTTAGGCGCTGTTTGTCAGTGACGTTAATCACAGAGTTGGTTCAGGTACGCCGGATAGAATCTGATCCGAAGGGGCAAGTCCTGTGAATCGTAAGCCTTTAGCACGCGTCCTGATTGCGGACGATCACCGGCTCGTGGCCGAAACAGTCAAGAGCACTTTGGAGCCAGAATTTGAGGTGGTAGGGGTCGTGACCGACGGTCGCGCTCTTCTGCAATCGGCGTTTTCGCTGAAGCCGGATATTGTCCTGCTCGACATCGGCATGCCCCAGCTCAACGGCCTCGACGCCGGAGAACAGATCAAAGCCAAGCTGCCATCGGTAAAGCTGGTGTTTCTCACCATGAACCTTGGCGCCGACGTAGCGGCCGAAGCCTTTCGCCGCGGGGCTTCCGCGTATGTGCTGAAGCAATCCGCTGCGGAAGAGCTGTTAACGGCCCTGCGCAAGGTGCTGCGCGGCGAATCCTATCTGTCGCCGCTGATTACTCGCGAGACAGTTACCCATCTTCTCAATCGGGTCAAAGCTCCCATCGACGAGAAGACGATCACTGCCCGGCAAAGCGAGATCTTGCAGCTGCTGGCGGAGGGCAAATCGATGAAAGAGGCCGCGGCCATCCTCGACCTGAAAGCCGGAACCATCGCGTTTCACAAGTATCGGATGATGCAGTCGCTGGGTATCAAAACGAACGCCGAGCTCCTGGAGTACGCGATCAAACGACAGATGAAAACCTCTTCCTGAGCTATCTGACACGGCGTTTCAGGATGTCGAAATTACACACTAGAAATTACATAGCAACACATTCGTGCTACGCCGGCTCGCGGTGGTTCAGCGCGGCAAAATCACCCGAAATCTAGCTGAAAGTTTTCGCCGTACTAGCAGACTTTCTAGTTCCCTAAAAGACCACCTTCGTATAGTCTCCCGCATGGAGCAATTCACCCTTACGAAGCGGATCGACCCAGGTTGCGCCGGAAACGCGGGCGCAAGGACGCCGTGTTGCTTCCGCCCGAATTGCTTGCGACTTCGTCGCCCCAGCACAGCCCTGCGAATGGAGGATCTTCGTGAGACGTAAATTAGTATCCGCTGTAACTTGCGTCATGTTGTTCGCCGGCATGATGTATGCAACTACCCCTAGCAAGCAGATTCCCAACGGCAAGAAAGCCAAGGTCACCGGCCAGATCAAGTCGCGCAACGGCGACCTGGTAAACATCACCGAAAAGAAGACCGGTCAGATGGTGGTTGTGGACCTCACCGACAACACCAAAGTTGAGCGCGAAAAGGGTACCTTGAGACTTCGCCGCAGCGATATGGATGTCACGGCGATGGTTCCGGGACTGACCATCACCGCCGAGGGCGTAGGCAACGCCCAAGGCCAGCTCGTCGCTTCCAGCGTCAAGTTCGATCCCGATGCCTTCGCGATCGAAGTAGCGCAGCAGCAGGAGATCAACGCCAACCAGAAGGCCGCCGCGCAGGCCCAGAGCACAGCCAATCAGGGCGTGCAGCAGGCGCAGCTCGCGCAGGCCTCGGCTGATGTGGCGCAGTCCACTGCCAATCAGGCGGGCAACGCCGCCGTGGCCGCGGGCGCTCTGGGCGTGATGAACGCCGATGCTGTAGCGCTGGTCAACAAGCGCGTCTCCGACCTCGGTGACTACAACACCGTGGCCGAAGCCGGGATTTTCTTCCCCACCGGCGCCTCGCAGCTTGACGCCGCCGCGAAAGCGGACCTCGACAAACTCGCCCAGCTGGCGATGCAAACCAACAACTACATGATCGAAGTCGCCGGATACGCTTCCAGCACCGGCACCAAGGCAGAAAACCAGAAGCTGAGCGATGAGCGCGCGACGGCCGTGGTGCTCTATCTGCGCAACGAGAAGAGCATTCCGATGCGCCGCATCCTCGCCCCTGCGGGCTATGGCGCCACCCATCCCATGGCCGCCAACACCGACTCCCAAGGACGATCCCTGAACCAGCGTGTCGACGTGAAGGTCCTGGTTAATAAAGGACTCGATCAGGGAATTTAACCCGAACTAACCATCACTCACCCAAGCAACAGGAGGGTTGCTTACCATGCATCGTCACGGGAACAACGACCGCAAACTGTACAACCTCGGCCTGGGGGCTTTGCTGCTCACCGCGCTGTGGTGTATTTCCGTTAGTTCTTTGTGGTCACAGGAGCAGCACCGCTGGCCGCGCACGCTGACCAGCGCCAGTGGGACGCTGATCATGTATCAGCCCCAGGTTGATGACTGGAAGAGCTTTCAGGTGCTCGATGCCCGCATGGCGTTCGCCGTCACGCCGACGGGCGGCAAGCAGCATGTCGGGGTGGCAACCCTCCAATTGCAAACCAGCGTGAATGTGGATACGCATATGGTGGTTCTCAGCGATCCGCAGATCACCAACCTGTATTTCCCCTCGCTCGATGCAGCGACGACCGCCCAGATGACTCAGCTGGTGCGGTCGTTCCTGCGTCCGACGGCGACCATGACGATCTCGCTCGATCGGCTGGCGGCGAGTGTCAATAAGAAAACCAAGCCGGCCTCCGCGGTCACGGTGAAAAACGATCCACCGACCATCTTCGTCAGCTTGCGGCCCGCGATCCTGTTGATGGTGAATGGGGCACCGGTCCAGGCCTCCATCCCGAACACCAGCATCAAGGCCGTCGTGAACGCGAACTGGCCGTTGTTCTTCGATCCGTCGGACTCTACCTACTACCTGTTCAACGGAAAGGGTTGGATGAAGGGGAGCACGCTGCAGGCGTGGACGGCGACCGCGAAGCTGCCTCATCACATGGACGAGGTGACGAAGAGTTCCAACTGGGCTGACCTGAAGCCCTACATTCCGCCACCGGCCGGGAGCACCGCCTCCGTGCCGACGGTCTATTACAGCGATAAACCCGCGGAGATCGTGGTCTTCAACGGTGCGCCGCAGTGGAACCCCATTCCGGGCACACAACTAAGCTATCCCGCAAACACCGACAGCACGGTCTTCAAGTATGCTCCGACGGGCGCGTTTTACTTCCTGACCTCGGGAAGGTGGTTCACCACCACAACTCCGCTGCTGGGACCATGGACCTTCGCTACAGACAGCTTGCCGGCGGACTTCGCGAAGATTCCGCCCGACAGCCCGGCAGCGAAGGTGTTGACGTTTGTGCCTGGGACGCCGGAAGCGCAGGACGCTGTACTGCTGGCGCAGATTCCCACGACCGCCACCGTGACCCCCACGGCTGCCTCGCAGGTTAACGTCACTTATGCGGGCCCGCCGCAGTTCGAACCCATCACGGGCACGACTATGTTTTACGCGACCAACACTTCCTATCGCGTGATTCAAGTCGGCGCCCAATACTACGTTTGCTATCAGGGAGTCTGGTTCCTCTCCGGCGCTCCGAGCGGCCCGTGGCAGCTGGCGCAGGTCGTTCCCCCGGTGATCTACACCATTCCGCCGAGCTCGCCGGTGTACAACGTCACCTACGTCACGCAAGTGCCGGCCTCGAATGGCAGCGTGACGGCCAGCTATACGGCAGGATATGTGGGAACCTTCGTGACCGGCTTCGCCCTGGGCGCCATCGTCGCCGACGGAACCGGATGGTATTACCCGCCCTACGTTTACGGCGGCTGGTATTATCCCTATCCCTGCACCTACGGTTATCACAACTACTACAACCCCTACACGGGCGCGTACGGATACGGCGGATCGGCATACGGTCCGTACGGAAGCGCGCATTGGGGTCAGAGCTACAACCCCAACACCGGAACCTATGCGCGCGGCGCAACCGAAAGCACGGCTTATGGCACGCGCGCGCAGGGCGAAGCCTACAACCCGTACACCGGGGCCTCTGCTGCCACGCGTCAAGGCTCAAACGCCTATGGATCGTGGGGACAGTCGGTGTATAGCAAGAACGGCGAGACGGCTTACTCGCAGCACGCGAGCAACGCCTACGGGTCCGCAGGCAGCGTTCAGACCTCTACCGGAGGGAAGGCGGCGGGCGTCAGCACGGCTTACGGCAATACCGCTGCCGGCAAAACTTCCAGCGGCGACATGTACGCCGATCATAACGGCAACGTCTACAAGAACACGGGTTCCGGCTGGCAGAAGTACGACAACGGCGGCTGGAACGACGTGAACAAAAGCACGGCGCAACAGAGTTATCAGCAGGAACATCCCAACGCGACCCAGTCCGACTACCAGCAGCATGCGCAGAGCTACCAGCAGCAGCATCCCTCCGACTCTTCGTTTGGCGGCGTGCAGCAGGACGCGCAAGACCGCGATCGCGGCGATATGCAGAGCCAGCGCTTCGACCAGTATCAGCATTCGGGTTGGGGCGGAGGCGGTCACTCCGGTGGTTGGGGTGGTGGTGGCGATCGCTGGGGCGGAGGCGCCGCAGCCGGGCGCAGTTGGGGTGGAGGCGGATTCCGGCGGTAGGCGCTAAATCGCCCGCGCAGAGGTTTGTATCAGCGCACGACTTCTGGTCGTGCCAAACATGGGCATTTTGGGAATCAGGGCTTTAGCCTCCCACGGCTGAGTCTCTGTAGGGGCTAAAGCTCAAGCATGGATTCGCGATTAAGGCACGTCTGAAGACGGGCCTGATGCGAAGCGCTCTCTAAGTTTCTAAATACACGCAACGCCCCATTTTCATAATCAGGAGCATGCAATGAAAGTTCGAATGACTGTCGTTTGTGTTCTGTTGTCGTTGTGCGCGCCTCTTCTCGCTCAACAAGTCTCGGTCAATTACAACCACGGCGTAAGCTTTGCGCAGTTTCACACCTATGCCTGGGGATCGAATAATACCAACGCGATTCGTAACTCCATCCTGGCCCAGGTAGCGCAGCAGGACATCGAAAATGCGATGTCGGCCAAAGGCATGCAGAAGGTCTCCGAGTCGCAGAATCCCGACCTGATCCTGACCGCCAGCGGCGGCGAGCACGAGCAGACATCATGGAACGCCTGGGGCATGCGCGGCATCGGCGGCGGCTTTGGCGGCATCAGCCCCCAGCAGAACGTCGAAACGACAATGGTCGTCAGCCTCTACAATCCCAAGACGCAGGAACTCGTATGGCGCGGCATCGCGCAGAACACGCTCAGCAATAATGGCAACAAGAACCAGCAGAACGTCGAGAAGGCCGTACAGAAGATGTTCAAACAGTGGCCTAAGAGCTAATTCCGAACCTTCTTCATTCTCTCCTCCAGCCGGGGCGCATACATTGTGCCCCGTTTTTCTTGCCCCCAACGCAAGCTGAGTTCGCACTCGCCGCACTTTAGTCTTAGGTTGCTCGCCGCGTCGGTGCCTTCCCTCCCGCGTCATCGAGCTTATACTCGATATGGGACAGCATCGGATGCAGGCTCTGCAGCGCCAAAGCGCGCATTCATACGCCGCAGTAGGAACCGCGCAAATCACCAAAGACGGCCAATGGGTAAGCGTCGACTCCTGTTTGCAGAATCTAATGGGATTGCGCATCGACGAGTTTTTCGACACTACCTTCGATGAGATCTTTCAGGTACTTGAGCCGGAAGAGGAGCGGCAGGATCGCGACCGGCTCCTGAAGCACGAAATCCCCTACTACTCCGCGCGCCGCAGCATGGTTCGCAACTCCGGTGACCCGTTGCCGGTGCGTGTGATCTTCCATTTCCCGGCCAGCTGGTCCGGGAGCCCTACCCCTGAAAACATCGTCGTCACGGTCGAGGACCTCAGCGAATTACAGGCTGCCGAAGCCGCCTTGCGTGAGGCGGAAACGGCGCGGCACGAACTCGCGCGCCGTTTGACGAACGCGCAGGAAAAGGAACGCACGCGCATCGCCCGCGAACTGCACGATGACATCGGGCAGTCGCTGGCCATTCTGCGCATTCAAATGCTGCGCGCCGGTCAGCCGGTTTCGGGCATGGTAGGCAAGCGGCATCCGACCATCCCTGAGCTTTGCGACAACCTCAAGATGCTGGCGGAAAAAGTCAGCCGCCTTTCGCACCAGCTGCATTCCTCCGAGCTGGAGTATCTGGGTCTGGCCGTGGCGGTTCAAAGCCACTGCCGCGAATTCTCCCGGCAGTACAAAATTCCGGTGGAATGCTCGTGTACGGACATCCCGGAAGATCTGGATGGCCTGCTGGCGCTGAGCCTGCTGCGCATTGTGCAGGAGGCTTTGCATAACGCCGCCAAACACAGCAAAGCTAAGTCGATCCAGGTTGCTATGCAGGGTACGCCTTCGGAGCTGTCGCTGCTGATTTCCGACGATGGTATCGGCTTCGATCCCGAGGAGGCCAAGCTGGCGGCGGGACTTGGCCTGATTTCCATGCGCGAGCGCATTCATCTGGCAGGCGGGGAGTTCCAGATCACATCGAAGCCGGGGGAAGGGACATGCATCGCGGCGCGCGTGCCGCTCGCGGCGGCGATAGCCGCGACATGAGTAAGCGCACGACCTACGCGATGATCAAACAAATTTCGGTTTCAAGTATCGACGTTTATTGTTTGTCATCCTGAGCGGAGCAGGTTCGAGACTCGCTCGCGAGTCGAACCTGCGGAGTCGAAGGACCTGCTTGTCGCATGATAGGTATCAATGGTGCGGGCAAACAGCAGGTCCCTCCACTCGCCGCTGAAGCGGCTCGGTCGGGATGACAAATAAGAGGAAATCGAGCTCGGCACGACCGCAGAGCCTGCCCTGAGCGCAGTCGAAGGGTCGTGCCCTTAATCATTGTCCTGCCAAAAGAAAATTACGATCCCCTCTAAACCTTCCCTGACTCTGACACGCGCTCCAAACGCCGTACTTATTTCAGCTTTGCGTATTCCGCTTTGGCCTGCTTCAGGATGGGAGTATCGGGATCGGCGTCCTTCCACAGGGCGAGGAAGTCCTGGTAGTGGGTGCGGGCTGCATCGAGGTCGCCGCTCATGGCTTCCGCCCGCGCCAATTGCACATACGAGAGCGCGCCGATAATCGAATTGGCGACCAGTCCCGGGTTGTCGATCACCTTTTGAAACTCGTCGGCCGCTTTCTCCCCATTGCGCAGTTCGAGATATGCGAGGCCTCGCACGTAAGCGGGATGCAGATCGGCAAGCGATGCCATTGCCATCTCGTAGGGCCGCGCCCGCTCCAGTAATTCGATGGCTTTCGCAGGATTTCTGTTATCGATCTCCACCGCCGCTCGGATTGTGGGCAACGTATAGTTCTGCACGATGGTGCTCACCGGATAATCACGATTCAGCTGCTCCGCGAGCTCTTCCGCCTGCGTCGTATCTTGCGTTCTCGCCAAGGCGAGGGCGGCGGCTTCGATCACCGTTCTTCCGTGGTCCATGGCCAGCGCCTCGGCGGCAAACTTTCTTGCCTGCGCCTGGTTGCCGGCCTCCGCCTCGGTCAGGGCATGTTCGGCAGCGTGTTCGGCGGCGCTTTGTTTTGCATCGGCGGCCATCGCGCTTGATACGGCCTGCTGTGCAAAATCCCGGCCTGCGGTGAAGCGCCCGAAAAAGGTCTCGGTTTTCGCCCGCTCCAGCGCCATGCGGTTTTGATAACCCGGCCTGCGGCTGCCTGACTCCACCAGCTTCTGCATGGTTGCCGTGTCGCCTTCCACAAAAGCCAGGTCGTACCGCACCAGCTCCAGGTTTTCGCTGTCGATGTTGCGGGCCCGCGCGGCATCGTAGGTCGCCTTGGCCTCATCCAGCCTCTTCAACTGCATGTAATACAGAATCAGGTTGGTGTACGGCTGGTAGAGATCGGGCGCCACACGGATAGCCTCCCGCAACTCCTGCGCCGCTTCCTCGTAGCGATTCGTGTGTTCGTATTGCCCCGCCAGTCTGACGTGCGGATAAGCATCACCCGGATAAGATCGGATCCATTCTTTGCAGGTTCCTATCACCTTCTCGCTTTCACCGGTCACGTAGTTGTAGTAGGCAGTCTCGATGTTGAAACGTTCCGCTGCGCTGACGCGATTCCGTAACTCAAAGGCCTTTTGCAGACTCTGCCGGGCCAAGCCTGTTTCTGCCAGGTTGGCGTACGTATTCCCAAGGACGGCGTATGCCTGGGCGAAGTTGGGATCCAGCTCGACCGCCCGCTTCATGTAAGGCAACGCTTCCGCATTCCCTTTCTGCTGCCGCAAACGTTCTCCCGTGGAATACGCCTGCAACGCCTCCAGAGACGAAGTCGTGGCCTCCATCAATGGCTTATTGAATTTCTCCAGCGACGGCAGGGATTCGCCGAGCTCGCGCCGTAATTGCTTGCCGGCATCGCCCAACGCTTTGATTACTGCATCACGACTTTTCGCCTCGACGTCAGTACTGGCGATCGCCGCATCGGTCTGGCAATTCACGGCCTGCAACTCAATCTGGTAATGATTGCCGTCCTGCGCGATCGATCCAGCGATATACGCCTGACTGTTGGTGCGTAGGCAAACCTCGCGCGCAAACTGTCGCGACAGCCTCTCCACGCCGGGCTTCTCCATTTCCTTCAGGGCGGCGGCTACACGACGGTCGGAGACGACATTCAGAAATGGAGACTGCTTCAGATCGATGTTGAGCGCCTGGCGCAGCGTGCCGTCGAAGACCGAGTCGCCGGTGGTGTTGGTGAAGTCTGCCAGCACAATGCCGGCATTGGGCATCAGCGCCTGAGCCTTGCGGGAGTGCAGATAAGCGATTCCCGCAGCCGCTAATGCGCAAGCCATTACCGCCACGACAATTACTTTCCAATGCCGCTGCGACGGCTCTGGAGCGGGAACAGTTGCGATGGCAGGAGGAGTGGTTCGCTGCTGGGCAGGCCAGGAGGTGCTGGAACTTCTTGCCGGCTTCGTAGATGACGCGGCTTCCGCGACCTGATCGAATAGGCCGGTGCTCGCCAGCTTGTGGGCATCGGAAACCCGCTGCAGCCTCCGCAGATCAGCGCGAAGCTCCGAGGCATGTTGGTAGCGCAGCTCGCGGTTTTTTTCCAGACACCTGGCGATGATGCGTTGCAGCTCGTCCGGCACGTCCGGATTGAGATGCCGCGGCGGCTCGGGAATTTCCTGCAGGATGGAGAGGAACAGTACGCCGGTGGTGTCGCCGCGAAAAGGCGCCTGCCCGGTGGCCATCTCGTAGAGCACAATGCCGAAGGAGAACAGATCGGTGCGCTCGTCGAGCGGCTTGCCGAGCGCCTGCTCGGGCGACATGTACGCCGCTGTTCCCAGCGCGGCCAGCCCGCTGGTCATCTGTGGTTCGTCGCTGACCTCGGCGCCCGATCCCGCAGCGACCAATGCCGCGCGTTTGGCCGTGGTCTTCTTCGCCAGACCAAAATCAAGAATCTTCGCCCGTCCGCTCTTGGTGACAAAAATGTTCGCCAGTTTGATGTCGCGATGAATGATGCCTGCGCTATGCGCCGCTTCCAATCCCTCGACCGCGTCCAGCGCGATGTTCAGCAGCTGTTCGTGGGGCAATGGACCACGCCGCACCAGGTCCTTGAGCGTCACGCCGTCGAGAAACTCCATCGCGATGAAGATGCGGCCGTCCTGCTCACCCACGTCGTAGATGGTGGAGATGTTGGGGTGATTTAACGCTGAAGCGGCGCGCGCTTCGCGCAGGAATCGCTCACGCAAAGCAGCATCGTGAGTGTATTCGTCGGGCAGGAATTTGAGCGCTACGAAGCGCTCCAGACGCGTGTCTTCGGCCTTGTACACGACCCCCATACCGCCTTCACCCAATTTTTCCAGAACGGTGTAGTGCGATATGGTCTTGCCGATCATTAGTGCGCGCAGGTCCTTTCGAGCTAGTCCTCGCGGTGGATAGCTGGTTTTTCGGCGGTTGATGGGCCGCCAGTTGTATTTGGGTGTCTCAGCTGATGCTATCTAAGGCGTATCCGGCGGTCAATGAAGGGAACGAAAACTGCCCATGCGAAATACACCTTTCCAAGCTTCGTTCGATAAGCGCACGCGGAAGGCGTCCATCGGCTCTACCCAGCTTAGGAACCAGCATGAGCGAAAGGATCACAGTAAGGATGTGACGTAGATCACATCCACGTGCAATTTTCTCTTTCGGGTACAGGCCCGAGGCGTTATTGCAACGCGTTGCGATGAACCTGGTGAACGAGCTCATGACCGCCGAAAGCAACCGTCGTCGTCGCTTTAATCTGCCTCTATGACTTTAAGTTGGCGCGGC
>Ga0335069_10009963_pt1 | contig 13501 bp, 7 predicted proteins | sample Lox_Sample_11_FD_206714 | JGI IMG/M metagenome (GOLD analysis project Ga0335069, IMG submission 206714) | Soil microbial communities from Loxahatchee National Wildlife Refuge, Florida, United States - Lox_Sample_1.1 | ecosystem: Environmental > Terrestrial > Soil > Wetlands | place: USA: Florida... | reverse complement strand
ACCGCCTTCATTGAGAAGCACCGTCAATTGATCGTAAGTATCAGCTCCGGGAAATTCCATCAGGACGATATCGGGCTTGCCATCTCCATCCACATCGGCGGACATCAGGTTCGATTGCGGCGCATTGTACGGCCCAGCCAACTCGCCGATCCAGCCACCCCGGGGCTGGCCGAATCCACCCTTGCCGTCATTCATGAAAATGACCGCAGAATCAGTGTCCTGGTTGGCCGTGACGATGTCCGGACGCCCGTCATTATTGAAATCGGCGATAGCGAGCGAAAATGCGCCAACGTCGCCGCGATAGACCGTCGCGAGGCCGAAATTTCCGCGGCCATCTCCCAGAAGCACGGAAGTCAGGTCCCCCGCGGTAGCGCCGTATCCAGTTTCCTGAACAAGTGGAAATCCCGAGGTGACCACATCCAGATGCCCGTCTCCGTTAACGTCCGCGACCCCGATTCCGAATGGAAAGTCACCGGTACCGAACCTGTTTAGGAGAGGTGCGAAGGTTCCATCGCCGTTCCCGTGAACGAACCACAAATATCCGTATGTGTCGGCGATGATCAGGTCATTCTTACCGTCCTCGTCGCCATCGAAGATTGCCGTGGACACAAACTGCCCACCAAATGGACCTTCGAAAGCACCGCCTGCCGAGAGTGTCCCGTCGCCATTGTTCAAAACGATTTGAACGTTGATCGTGAAGTCGTCCGCGCTGCTTAACACGAGATCGGGTATGCCATCTCCATTCAAGTCTCCGCTCGAAACCCAGAAAGTAGCAGGCGGATAGATTGTGGTTGGCGTCACGATTGGCGATCCGAAGGTGCCGTTACCCACTCCGGGCAGAACCTCAACGTAGGTAGAGAGCGTGTAGTCGTTTAGCGGGACTGCAATGTCCAGTTTGCCGTCGTGATTGAAATCTCCGATTGCGAGCGTGGCAACCGTACCCGGAAGAGAGATGCTGCTTTCCTTGAATGTTCCGTCCCCTTTGCCGAGAAATATTCCGAGGCTATTGCTATCCGCTTCCGCGACAACCAAGTCGGTTTTTCCAGTGCCGCGCAAATCCGCTGCCGTAACCCAAACCGGAGACTGCCCAAGCGTAATCGGCAGAATGATAGGGAGAGAAAATGTTCCGTTACCTTTTCCAAAATAGAGCCACAGATTGTTATCGCCACCATTGGCGACAACAAAGTCCATCTTGCCGTCGCCATTGAAGTCTCCACTTGCTACCGCCGTGGGGATGTACCCCGCCGGCAATGAGTTATTCAATTGCAGACCAGGAAGCTGTGATGACGAAAACTGTGATGTGCTTGCCTTGGCCTGACCGCTCCAGTTCGCCCTGGCGAGCAGATCGGCACGTGCTTTTCGCGCCTGCGGGCGGGAAAAATGAGTTCGGTAGTTCTTACCAAACTTGTCTGCGTTCTCCCACCCTCGGAATTGTGACGGCGCAGGGCGTCTACTTTTGTCTTCCAACTGTTGGTCGGTTTGAAACACTCGTCCAGATAGGTGTTGGAATGCTCGGTAAGACTCTTGCCCAAAGGAGACGGGCACTGCCAGCATTAGAAGAACAGAAAGCGATGATTTCTTGATTATCATGATCAACCATTGCTTTTGTTACTGAGGTGTGCGAACAGTTGGAACAATTGGGGCTTACGATCTGTGATCGCGATGTGAGCGTTCGACGTTTTAATTTTGCGTGGAATCACGAACGCAGATCATAGTTATACTCACTCCACCGCGCTCCGTATTGATACGGTCGCCGTTCGTGGGCGAGACCACCAGACTCGTGAGGAATCAGGTATACCCCAGTAGGGCACCTTTGCCCAGTCAGACACAAGCCACCGAAATCAAGGTAGCTAAGGCAGTCTATAGCGTAGCCACGATCATTCGTTGTCGACTCTCAGGGAGCCTGGAATCCTGGTTCCTCCCTCGGTGTCATGGTGATCGCCGTCTTCAGCCAATGAAATTCTTGTCACACACCAAGGCCCATCATCAGGCCGCAGCCATGCTACTACCAGCCCTGGTGATGTGACTACCAGGAATGAGTTCTCCTTTCCAGCGCCAGTAGCGATGGCCCCCAGTTGTAAGCCGATCGTAGAGATTGATCTGTTCACGTCAGGATCTGGAGAACGGTTCTCCGTCCTCATGGCTTCCTCTAAGGAGTCATTGATTCGCCTGAACCACGAAATGCGCTCTCGCAGTTGCTCCACGCTCTGAATGGATTCCAGGTCCTCTAGGTCGTAGATGAACTCGGGACTTTTACCGTTCTTCCGCAAGAACTCTTGAAGAAGCGTCTGATGCTTGTGTCGTGCAACGGTCAACGCATTCGTGGGACTAGCCGGGTAAATGGACAATGACAACGCGTAGCGAATGGGCCACAGGTGGAAATCACCAGAAAGCACTGCTAACTCCTGCACATCAGCTTCGTTCGCTTTTAGCTTCGTAACTCCCAAGGGAACCCCAAAGAATCCTTCCTCGGACGGCTCCTTATAATTGGGAAAGTGACCTCCTGAGAATCTGCTCTCTAGTGTGCTAACTGGCTCACGTGAATCAGCTAGCAGCACATCAACAAAATCAGCATTCTTGGAGATCAAATCCGTTGCCGCACTGGACTTTATGTGGCCTTGAACTTCGTGCGAATCGACAACCGCACGTCCGTCGGCTCCGCCTGAAACCAAGTGGATCCAGATTGCCGAATCCGTGTCGGGGTCAACTTCCAGAATCAGAAAACCTCCGCTCCTTAACACGTTTACGAACAGACCATCATTGTAAAGGCCAACGTGATGTGCGGACGCTTCCCGCAGAGAACGCTGAGCGAGTTCCCGCGTCTCCGCGCTCGAGCGTAGTTCGCGAAGGAGATGGAATGTACTTCTCGGCCTTGGTGACTTCGAACGGATCGCAGCAATAGCCCGATCTAGCGTTAGAGTTTCGGATTGCGTGTTCATAGAGGGAGACCCCTTCGTCAACAAGGCCAATGGCGCTGCCAAGCTGATTAAGATTGCAAACAATGCCCTGTATCTCATAGGTGCTCCTTATAGAAATTCATGGGGTATATCCCGGAATCGGGCCAAACCACGATTTGTACCTCTCGTAGTTGTTGATGGGCTGCCCGCCTCTTCTCTCAGGTCCCACAGCGCGTACATCCGAGTTGTAGTTTTGATAGTGACCTTCGAAGAGACCCCGGTAATCGATATGCACGTGGCCGATCCCAGGGTTCTTGTCCCCGAACAGAAGGTGCAGACCGGTTATACTGCCTCCCTTTGTAACCCCATTTTCACCAGTGTGTCCCCATCCTGGCCTCCACGAGAACCCAGAGTCCTTAAAGGCCTGTTTCGCACCTTCCTTCCAGGCCACCGCAATACCGGTCGGACCAACGTCCGTCACCTTGCTGACTTCCGAAAGGCCGGAGCTTCCATTCTTCAGGGTAGTTCCTTCGAGGGCCTGAGTAATCGCGCCGAAGTTTGATTGCTGGGTTGCTGACAGGCTCCCCCAAGCTTGTTCGCCTCCCTGGACGAGGGCCTGCTGGCCCGACGAGAGACTGGACCAAGCAAGACCTTGCGCCATATTTGCAACGTTGTCGTCTTTCTCGCCAGCCACCAAAGGAGCGTCATCGCTCCTGTCGCCAGTGATATTAGCCATTAGGCGCCCCTCGCCTAGACTGAACACACATTCCCAGGCGCCAGGTGAGGCGTTTCCGCAGTTAGCTGATGAATTTGAGCCGTCTCCACTCCCAGCATGCCCATCGGCGTCAACCCTGTTCACCGGGGAATTCTCGACATATGAATAGAGGTTCAGAGTCTGGGGGTCTCCGAATTTTGCATATGGCACGGATACAGGCTTCAAGTCCCAGTCCGGCGTCATAAACCGGCCTGTCATGGAGGCATAATAGCGAGCCCCGAAATTGTCGAGATTGGACTCCGGATCCCGCTCCTTCCCTGTGAACTTGTAGTTTTGGGGACAGGCATTCACATAAGCGTGCTCTCCGCCGAATGGCTCGAAGTCGGCGTCATAGCATGCGGTCGTTTGGCCATTCTGGAGGATCTTGCGAGAGGTACCAAGTTGGTCTGCTAGATAGAAAAATACGTTGCCCGATGAATCGCGCCGAGCAATCCGCGCAGCACCAAAATAAATGTATTCGTTGAAGCTTGTATTCGTGATGCTGCCCGTCTGGTCGGTCTCATCCAGGATTTCACTGCCCGAAAACCAGTAGATTTTACTACCTGACTTTTCGACGCGGTTGCCATCTCCGTCGTAAATGTAGGTTGGACTGTTGCAGTTGGAACTCAGCCCGCAAAGCTGGTTCTCTTGATTGTAGGCATACGAGTTTGTGCCGTCGTTCGTCACATTCCCAGCCGTGTCGTAGGTGACCCCTACGATCCGATTGTAGTTGTCAACGCTGGCTGTCAAACCGCCCTGTGTGCATCCTGTGTACGCCGACGAAATTCGCGCTATCGAGAGTAGATTGCTCCAGTTTCCCGACCCGTCATAACTGAATGTCTGCCCCCAGCAAACCGCGGCATCCGAGGAAAACGTCGCTGTTGTATGAGCTGTGGTCACGCGATTCAATTGATCATAGGCATAGGTCTGTGTTCGATCTGCTACAAGATTGTTCGTGATAGAAGTCGGATTCCCGTTGTCTGATCCGAGGTTGAAGTTGTACTTCAGGTCGAGCATATTCCCTGCAGTTGTTGAATCTGAGCAGAGGTGCGAGGGTGCCAACGGCGTGCCTGTGGTTGCATATGTCCAACAGGGCTGAAGCCGATCATTGTAGATGTGGGTAGAAACGAGCGACGCGCCGTATTGGACCTGCGCAATAGCACCTTGAGGTGCGTAGCACACACCACTGCCGGAAATGCCGTTTGGACACGTGCCCGTGGCGTAATAGAGCCCAGTCAAATTGTCCTGAAGAATGCTCGGGCGGCCCGCGCTATCCGGTGTGTACGTTACGGTGCGCCCACTCGGATAGGTCAACGACGCTATTGAGCTATCGAGATTGTAGGTGTAGCTGGTGGTTTTCGTCTTACTGTTCGTAGTGCGCGATTGTACGCCAGTTCGGCCCATCGCATCGTATGCCCAGGATTCCGATCCTGCGGGGTCGGTCATCGCTGTTCGATGGCCCACGTTGTAGCACGCGCTCAGCCCTAGGCAGGAACTGCCATCATACGAATAGGTATCCACTGGCGTGGTCATTGTGCCGTTCGTACAGGTCTGAGAACCGTATCCCTTGGCAGTGAGCCGATTCAGTTTATCGTAGCAGTACGTCAACGTGACCGTCGCCGAGCTTTGCTGGTTCTGAGCCGGAGATGTCTTATACGTGAGATTTCCGTCATCATCATACGTATAGGTTGTTGCCACGACCGAATGAGAACCAATGGGAACGGTATTGGACTCAGGGTTGGCCGAAGTCAAGATGCGGGAGAGCGAGTCATAGGTAAAGGTGCGCTGCCGCGAACCCACTTGCACAACACCCAGAAGATCTCCCAGTTGATCGTAGGAATAGGTGGTTACCCAAATCGGGTCATTTGCGTTAGGACAGCCGTTTGAGCTCACCGTTGCCGTGGATGAATTTGGTTCGTCGATTTCAACCAGTCGACCTAACCCGTCGACGGTACTTCGACGCCAATGGCCAGCCTCATCTGTCACGAGAGTCGTATTGTCACAATAAGCCGTGGTCAGATGCGACCCGTCGGCCTGAGTGACCTGCCGAACACGACGCAGAGCATCATAAGTTATAGATGAAGTCCCATAGGTTGAATCGGACGTTGTTCTGTATGGGTTGGTTGTTGAACTCTTATTTCCCGCCCCGTCATATGCATCGTCCACATAGTCAACTCCAGAGAGATCTGAGTTGAACTGAGTGTGTTGGAGACGGCCGAGGCCATCCACAATCGCAGTGGCCGTCTCATTCGTAATCGTAGAATAGTTGGGAGGACCAGTCACCTGCTTGGTGATAACCACGTCGTAGGGTGCGCTCCCTTGAGAGCAGGTCGAGCCACCTAGATCCGTATAGCAAAAAGACGTTTGACCCCCGCCAGTCGGACGCGTCAAATTAGTTATTCGCCAGTCGAGATCATAGCTGCTCGTCGTGACTTGGCTATTAAGATCGGTCGTCGAAGTCAGCAGACCGGTGTTGTAGTCATAATTGTGATAGATGCTCTGCCCAAGCGCGTTTTGTACTTGGGTTACATATGCGTCCTGGAATGTAGCAGAGTACGAGTACGTTGTATGGTTGCCAAGGGGATCTGTCGCCTGGTATGGCGTTCCCGTGTCGTAATAGGATATCGTGCTCGTGATGGTTTTTGCGGTTGGGAGGTTGCGCCAGCGGTTTACCGATGTCTGATTGCCTCGATAAGGGATCGTCCAGACCGACGTGTCCAGGTTCTGACTCGTACCTAGACCTGATGCTTGGGGCGTTGTTTCGTCATATCCATATTGGGTGTAGGCCTTCTGGTTGGTGCCATCAGTAATCTGAATGAAATAAACAAGATTCAGCATATTGTTGGCAAGATAATTCGAATAGTGAGGATTCGGGCTTTGCCAAGCATAGCTCGTATTCGTTTGTCGTAAGAGCGGCCCCGTTTGACCAGAGGTCGTGCCGTAGTCATAACCCTTCTGAGTGATTACTTTTCCATACAATCCAGTAAAAACGGTGTTGTCGTTCGGGCGAGGGCTTGGAAATGTGAATCCCGAATCATAGGACGTCGTGACCTTGCTTGTCTTTCCGTTGGCCCATGTGGTCGTTACTGAGATGGGCAGAATATTCATTGTCACACCGCCTAGTCCGGGCGATGAGGTAAAAGGGCTCACGGTGGTCGCGAAGGCAGTTATAACGGTCTTTAGAAGATTTGCCGATTGGACCGCTCCCTGGTAGTACTGCACTTGAGTTGTATACGCGGAGCATGGCGACAAATAGCTGTTTGTGTAGACAGTGTTATTTCCTAACGGATCGAGAAGCGTAGTTGTCATTGCTCCCGTGGGGAATGCATAGGTGTACGTCCAAACGTGGTTGCCCGCTCCATCGTTCGCATTCGTTGTTCGAGACGCCAGCCAGCGAGGCGGAATAGCCATTCCATTGCAGGTGCTGCCGTTCCCCCAGACATATGAGATTGTGCCGCCCGTAGGGAACGTTATCTGCGTGAGATCGCCGAATCCGTCATTGCTATATTGAAAAGTCCAGTACGTTCCATTCGGTAATACAAGGCTCTGAAGAAAGTTGTAATTTTGGTATGTTTGGGTTCCTAAACTCACATTGTATTCGGCGACAACGTTGACTTGCGCCCAACAGAAAGTGAAAGTAGAGGTCCCGCTATTCGGCCCTGGAACCGCCCATTGCGCGATCTTGTGGATCGGGAGCGGGCCAGTAGGACAGTTGCCAGATCCGCCTGAGCCTATCGACCCAGGGGGCCCGGGGATGCTACGGCCTACGGTATCTATCGTGCTTCCCGAGAGTGTGATTTGATTCCCGTTGGTGTCTTCTTGGACAAATCCGTTCCCTGAAATGTTGCGCCTGGTGCCATTTGGATCAACTACATACTGGGTCGAACCGTTGGAATACAGTTGTAACCCTGTGCCATCCACCGTTTCTGCGACCGTTGGAGAGATCTGCGCCAATTGATGGCTCGCCCCACCGGAGTCAACTAGCGATAGGCTTTGGAACGACTGGTTAGTACCGGATATCATGATTGTCGAAGTCCGAAGACTAAACCATTCGTTCGCTACTGCGACCACGGGCGAGATAGCGGAAATGCGGTCAACATATATAGTGCAGTCTCCAGCAACGCACACAGTGCGCTGCTTATAGTTCTTGGCGTTATAGATCAACTTAAATCCAATATCGACTTTGCCGCGCTGCGGGTAAGAAACAAGCGGAATGTCGACGTAAAGATTGCCGTTCGTCATGCTCACCGAGTCGATCTCACCGCCTCGATAAGCTCCATAGGCCTTGATGCCTTGTTGCACGTCATCCACGTCTTGTGCATTGGAAGGGGAGACAACGCCCGCTACAAAGCACAAAACAGCGAGACAAAGGATCTGCTTCATTGTCCACCTCCCTGTGGAGGATCAAATGTAGAGGGAGACACTCCAGAATTGAAGGCTACCGAGGCAACGGCCACGGTCTTTGTAGGCGCATTAGCTCTAGAGATCGTCGTTTGCGACGGAACGGAGAGCCCACCGACAACCTGAAACTGCCAAAAATCTAGAATTCCGACCAAATAATCGCCGGCATTCTCATTGGGTGGAAGCCGAAACTGTACCTCCAATGGAAGAAATGTCGAGGCGTCGAAATACCATTCATGCGGTGTAACTAGGGAACTCTCAGGATTCGAATCATCGCTGACGTGAATCTGCACCGCGGCGGTCCCGTGAATCTGGATTCCACCAACGTACTGGATCGTCAGTGCCTGGTTGTTGAGCTCCTGCAGAATACAGACCCCAGGCAGGTAGAAAGGCGGGTTCGCTCTCGCGACAAACTGGTGAAGGGCCGATAGGTCGCCATTGAACGACCGGGCCGGTGCTCCATGGCCGCTGTAAAATACGCTTGTAGCAGGTCCAGTATCTGTCTCCATGCGGAACTCGACTCCGGAGCCAATCCAACTGAAATTCGAAGACGATTGACCCGATCCACTGGTAGAGACAGTTCCGATAAGAGTCCAGTCTTGTATAGACGACCAGACTCCCACTCCCCCCGTGGCCGCGAGGTTGTTCTGGAGGATTGTCAGTGCAGCGGGATCGCGCACCGGGCCACCTTGCGCGCTCGAAAGTAGCGGGAAGAGAAGCATCATTGAAAGAACTTCAGTGATGAGCGATGCCAAGAGCCTGAGGGCTCTTTCACTCAGTTTTGGATAATGCATGTCGCACTCCCTTGAGAGATCCCTAGTTAATCGGGCATTTTTCGATGAGTTGTGCTGGGTTGATACAGAAGGGAGACGTTGAGGAGGAAGCCAGCTAATGGCTAGGCGAACAACTACTGGAAAACACACAACACCGGGGGGAGCCATAAGGCCTCCAAGACCAACTAAATTGTCCCCCTCAAATTTGTGGCAGTCGGCTTAAGTGAAGCCGTCAATCTTCTTCAACGCGAGCCGAAGCGCAGAAGAAACTTCTAATCAGATCGTCTCAAAACCTGAGAAAGAATCGACCTAACCAGGAACGATGGTGGGAGAGTAGGTCCCTGGCCAATACCATGTCAAGTAAAAAACAATCTCGTCACAACACTGCGTGATTGTAATCAAAGCGCGTCAGAATCTTTGGCACTTGATTGGCATGCCTCTCACACGTTCAGAGCTGCCCTTTCTTCTTGGCCCGCCACTCGAATAGTCGAAGTGCCTCTTCATCGGATATGTGGTATCCACCAAATGCTAGCGCCTGTCTCATTTCTTTCGGCGTCAATTTCGCCTTCTGGTGAGCGCGAATCGTCCTAATCAGTTCCAATAACTCAACATTAGCTCTGCCCTTATCGCTATAGAGAGGAATTGGCTTGCGCTCCTTTAGCATTTTGCCTACCCACTCCAATGTTGCACCGGCAGCCCAAAACATCTGATCTAAATTCAATTCAGTTGTGCCGAACCTGTGGAGTGCGATTTCGGAATAGATATCCTGCAGGAACATCAGCCCGAAGGCGGCGGAGAAAGGAAGTACCTTGATGAACTCCGGTTCATTAACCAAGGAATGAACCATTTCGAAATTCTCCAAAAGGCGGGCCATATTGGGCGGCAAATCATGCTCCCCAGGGGACAGAGTGCTGAACGCTGGCATCCCGGTTTGCCTCATCTTCTCAAGGAGGTCAGCGGTAATAATAGTCTTACGCTTTTTTGCGAACCCGGGGAAGACTCTCGGTAAAGCGTTCGTTATCAGGTCCTGAACTTTCTTGGGATCCTTAATCTCTTTCGCTGCCCTTTTTGCTAGCCGCAATCCCGCCAAATATTCCATACCCTCGTGGTCAAGCTTGGTCATCCACTGGAGCGATTCTTTTCGTTTCATTTGCTAGCCGCGATTTGTAACGGATTTTAAGTGATCAACTAGATAGCATACTCGCTCGTGGAAAGCGATTCATACACGGGCAAGCGGGGTGCGGTCCGATCTAATTCCGGGCTACCGGTTGACCACTCCGGTCCGGGGCTGAGAGTAGGACCAGGAACCCCAGTTACGTCCGGTCTAAACCCGGAGGCTTGCCCTCCAACCTCGCTGGGGGTTGATGTTGCCTTTGGTTTTGGGGTTGACGTTGCTTCTGGTTGTGCTGTCTCTCAGCATAAAAGTGGTCGAGAGTCTGAGAGCGGAGCTCTTATCGGCACGAGCGAAGCGAGCGACATGCTGCGGAGCGCAGCGGAGCAGCTGGGTTCTTCTTCACTTGACGTAATACAGATTAATCGTTACACGAACGCTGCGAATGAGTTACAGAAACGGGGGCGTAAGAAGTACTGCGGAGCACGCACGTTCAGGGGGCTGCTCGCGGACGGCACGGAAAAAGCAGTTCGCGGAGACTGCAAGACGTGGGATTGCTCGTATTGCGCTCCCCGTAAGGCGTGGCGCTATAGGCAGGCGATCAGCGCAGTGGCAGAGCAGCAGGGGCTCAACCGGCTGTTAACACTCACCCTGGACGCGCGGAAGGTCAAAGGAGACCCGGTTCGGTATCTGCGTCGGGTGTTTAGCAAATTTCGTGTTTACTTGCTGCGTAAACACGGGTCGTCAATCAAGTACATCGCGATCTTGGAATTTCATAAGAGCGGTATTCCCCATCTTCACATTCTGCTCGACCGGTTTATTGCTCAACGCTGGATCTCGGCGGCCTGGAGTGCCCTCGGCGGTGGCAACGTCGTTGATATCCGGTACGTCGATGTTCATCGCGTCTCTCACTACCTGGCGAAGTATCTGACGAAAGAGTTGCTGATGTCGGCTCCCGCGCGGTCGCGCCGGGTAACGACGGCTCGCGCGATTCGCTTATTCGAAAAGAAACCCAGCCCCATTGTCTGGGTCATGGACTCGCGAAGCATTTTCCATCTATTTGCGATTCTCGCGAAGGTGGCACGGGACGTTCAGCTCGACGGCGAAGGCTTTCTGCTTTCCTTCATTCTCCCCGCTGGAGTTGAAACGCCACCGTGGCTCAAGAGTCGCACATTCATAACGTTAACGTTAGCGAGGTTTGAAAATGGCGGTTTTACCGTGTTTTTTGTGTGGTAAGGAACTCGACCAGAGGACAGACAAAAACGGCAAAGCATATTTCATCTGTGATCCGTGCGGCGTGCAACTTTTCGTTCGGCGGAAACAGGGAATGGAAAACTTAGACCGACTTATTCGCACTTTGAAGACCAGGGAGCTTCCCGCCCGCGAACACGCTCAGTCGCTTTTTGAGATTCGCGCAATTCTTGAAGAGATAGATGGCATCGAGCGCGAACTCGACAAACTCGACGATTCGTTCAGTCTTTTTTCGAAAACAAGAAAAGAGAAAGCTCGCGCAAAGAAACTATTAAAGAAGCGCATGCAAACGCTGCTTTCGAGACTAGAGAGTATCGCTGGGTAGCAGCTGTGTCGAAGACGCCCGCAAATCCGGTCGATTCAGCAACTTCAGCGGTTGCGCTCAGCGCGCAAAATCCGTGCGCGAAAAAAACAAATTGCGCAAGTAGCGAATTGCAGGAACAGAAACTCGACGAAAAATCACTTTCCATTCTTATCGGTTTTTTCAGGTTGCTCGACAAATGGGATCGGGAGATAAATAATGACGCAAAAATCATGTAGTAATTGTTCGGGCCCAGCACAGTTCTCAATGAACATCGTCGTCTCAACTGTCGGGGTCAGCCGCCGTCTTCAGCACTCGTCTTCATCAGTTGCTTTCTGCCCCGAGTGTCTACGTGAGCTGATCGATCAGATATGCTCAGCCCCGCTCTCTCTCGCTGTTAACAGCGCGTATACACGACTGAATCAGCAGCTTGAAGCGCGTTCGACTACAGTCGACAGCTCAGAAGGAGAGCTTTCAAGCCGTTGATTCAACAAGAGCAAAACGTCTTGCAATCCACCTTGAGGCAGATACCATAGATCGCCACAGTCGAGGTGCATAGATGATCGAGGCATTCTCATATTCGCGGGTGTCAAGCCGGGAGCAGGAACGCGAGGGCTATTCGATTCCGGCACAACGTAAGGGATCGGCGGAATACGCGCGGACGCACGGGTTCGAAATTGTTCATGAGTTCATCGACGTGGAATCTGCCAAGAATCCCGGTCGGAAAGAATTCACAAACATGCTGCACCAGTTGGAGTCCGGTACGACTTGTCGTATCGTCCTGGTCGAAAAAACCGACCGTCTCTACCGTAACCGGACGGATGCCCTGGCTTTCGAATCGCTGATCGAACAGCGGGGCGTAGAGATCCACCTTATTAAGGAAGGCCGCGTCATCGGCAAGGACTCCCGCTCCCAAGACAAATTCATGCACGACATCCACGTTGCCGTGGCGAAGCACTATGTTGAGAACCTGAAAGAGGAAGTGAAGAAAGGGATGCGCGAAAAAGCCGAGCAAGGGCTGTATCCGGGGCGTGCTCCGTTTGGGTACAAGAACGACCCAGTGACTCGCTCAATCAAGACTGATCCCCGGAACGAAAAGGTCGTGCGCCGCGTCTTCGAACTCTATGCCAGCGGGAATTACTCGCTGATGACTCTCCGCAAAGCCGTCCTCGATGAAACTGGCGTAACGATCAGCCGGGGTTACCTCGAAAAGCTTCTGAAGAATCCCTTCTACATCGGTCGGTTCATCTGGCGAGGGGTTGAGTACAAGGGCACGCATGAACCATTGATTGCTCCGGAGCTGTTCGAGCAGGTTCAGACGGTCTTTACCGGGCGTCACAAGCCCCGGCACCGTAAACACAATTTTGCTTTCGGCGGATTTCTGCGATGCGCTCACGATGGCTGCACAGTTACGGCTGAGCTGCAAAAGCGCCGCTACGTCTATTACCGCTGTTCGCACGGGCGGGGCAAGTGTTCATTGCCATACATGCGCGAACAAGATATCTCGGACCGTTTGGGCGAGCTGCTGAAAGACATCTATGTCCCCGAAGGCATTGCTACTCAGATCGTGGGGGCGTTGGAGGCGGATCGGCAACGATCCGAAGTCGGGCGGCAGGAACAAATCAAAGGCATCGAGCAGCGTCTGGCGGCAGTTCACACGCGCATGGATCAGATTTACGACGACAAGCTGGAAGGGAAAATCGACGAGGGCTTCTGGGCGCGTAAGCAGACAGATTATCGTGAGCAGGAACGGCAGCTGGAGGCGGCATTGTCGACAGCAAAGGCGTCAGTTTCTGACGATCATTTGCTGACGGTGAAGAGGATTTTTGAACTCGCGACAAAGGCGCATTTTCTATACGTTAGCCGGAATCATGCGGAACGCGGTCAATTGCTCAGATCAGTGCTTTTGAACTGCGACACGGACGGCATAAATCTCTGGCCCGTATACAGAAAACCCTTTGATCTGATTTTCGAGCGAGCAAAAAATGAAGATTGGTCGGGGAGAGAGGATTT
>Ga0335069_10009962_pt1 | contig 13501 bp, 23 predicted proteins | sample Lox_Sample_11_FD_206714 | JGI IMG/M metagenome (GOLD analysis project Ga0335069, IMG submission 206714) | Soil microbial communities from Loxahatchee National Wildlife Refuge, Florida, United States - Lox_Sample_1.1 | ecosystem: Environmental > Terrestrial > Soil > Wetlands | place: USA... | reverse complement strand
CGACGGCACCGCCATCACGCCCGGAGCATCGCAAGCAAGAACAGCACGGAGCGAGTCCGGAGACCGCGCTCTCCGGACTCGCGAAGTTCCGTTTCGACTCGTCGACTACGGCGTGTAGTCGACGAGTTCCAGGTAGACCATCTCGGCGGCGTCGCCGGGCCGGTGCCCGATCTTGATGATCCGCGAGTAGCCGCCGGGCCGCTCCGCCATGCGCGGGCCGACCTCGGAGAAGAGCTTGTGCACGATCTCCTGCGAGCGCAGGAACGCGAGCGCCTGCCTGCGCGCGTGGAGGTCGCCGCGCCGGCCGAGCGTGATCATCTGCTCGGCGATCGGCTTCACGGCCTTCGCCTTCGCCTCGGTCGTCTTGATCCGCTCGTGCTCGAGCAGCGAGCAGGTCAGATTCGCGTACAGCGCCTTGCGATGTGCGGAATCCCGCCCGAGCTTCTTGCCTCTGCTCCCGTGGCGCATCAGTGGTCTCCCCGGTGATGGTGCCGTGCTTCCGGCGCGCGAAAACCAAGCGATGCAAGGACGCAGGGAGCACTCGTAGCCGTAGCTACGGGTGCGACTGAGGACGCGGCAGCGCGCCGGTTTGCAGCCGCCGGAAGTGCGGATGCCATTGCCGGGGAGACCACGACTATTCCAGGCCTCCGCCGCCGTTGTCGCCGCGGAGGCTGAGACCGTGCTGCTGCAGCGTCTCCTTGACCTCTTCGATCGACTTCTTGCCGAAGTTCGGGATGGCGGCGAGCTCGTTCTCCGTCTTCATCACGAGGTCGCCGATCGTCTCGATGCCGACCCGCTTGAGGCAGTTGTACGAGCGGACGCCGAGCTCGAGCTCCTCGATCGGGAAGTTCTCCATGCCGTGCGCGAGCGCGGCCTCCGGGCCGATGCCCTCGCCGGCGACCGCAGCCGCCTCGCCGAAGCCCTCGATCTTCTCGATGTCCGTGAAGATCGCAAGCTGCCGGATGAGGATCTCGGCCGCCTCGGCCAGCGCGTCCTTCGGCTCGACCGAGCCGTCGGTGGTGATGTCGAGCGAGAGCTTGTCGTAGTCGGTCCGCTGCCCGACGCGTGCGGCCTCGACCGCGTACGCCACGCGCCGCACCGGCGAGAAGATCGAGTCGATCGGGATCACGCCGATGGTGTGCTGCGGGCCCCGGTTGAGCTCTGCCGGCACGTAGCCGCGGCCGCGCCCGATCGTCAGGGTCAGCTCGAGCCGCCCACGATCGGAGAGGTTCGCGATCTCGAGCTCCGGGTTGAGGATCTCGAGCTCCGCAGGCGCCTCGATGTCGCCGGCCGTGACGACGCCCGGACCCTTGCGGGCGATGTGCACCTCGACCTCGGGCGAATCGCCGTGGAGACGGGAGACGAGGTTCTTGAGGTTGAGGACGATGTCGGTGACGTCCTCGCGGACACCGGGCAGCGTCGTGAACTCGTGCGCCGTCCCCTCGACCTTGACCGAGGTGACCGCGGCGCCCTCCAGCGAGGAGAGCAGCACGCGGCGCAGCGAGTTGCCGAACGTGTGACCGAAGCCGCGGTCGAGCGGCTCGATGACGAAGACGCCCTGGTGGTCGTCCACCTCTTCGTGGACGATCTTCGGCATCTGGAAGTCCATAGCGCGTGTTGCCAAAGGGATTCCTTTCCTACTTCGAATAGAGCTCGACGATGAGGGACTCCTGCACCGGCGTGTCGATCTCGCCGCGCTCGGGCTGCTTCAGCACCTTGCCCGTGAGCCCGTCGTGGTCGGCCTGCAGCCACGGGGCGACCGTCGACACGAGGTCGGTGGCGTCCCGGATCACCTGCTGCGCCGAGGAGTTCGGCGAGACCGTGACGATGTCGTTCGGCCTCACCTGGTAGCTCGGGATGTTCACGCGGCGCCCGTTCACGTGGAAGTGGCCGTGGCGGACGAGCTGCCGCGCCTGTGCGCGCGACACCGCGAAGCCGAGGCGGTAGACGACGTTGTCGAGCCGCGTCTCGAGCATCCGCAGCAGCTCCTCGCCGGTAACGCCGGAGCGGCGTGACGCCTTCTCGTAGTACGTGCGGAACTGCTTCTCGAGCAGGCCGTAGTAGCGGCGCGCCTTCTGCTTCTCGCGCAGCTGCGTCAGGTACTCGCTCTGCTTGATGCGGCCGCGACCGTGCTCTCCCGGCGGATACGAACGGCGCTCGATCGCGCACTTCTCCGTCAGGCAGCGCTCGCCCTTGAGGAAGAGCTTCATGCCCTCGCGGCGGCAGATGCGGCACTTCGGTCCGAGATCGCGGGCCATTACACACGCCTCCGCTTCCGCTGCCGCACGCCGTTGTGAGCCTGCGGCGTCACGTCCTTGACGGACAGGATCTCCAGCCCGGCGGCCTGGAGCGAGCGGATCGCCGTCTCGCGGCCGGAGCCGGGGCCCTTGACGAAGACCTCGACCTTCTGCAGCCCGTGCTCCATGCCCTTGCGGGCACAGGCGTCGGCGGTGACCTGCGCGGCGAACGGCGTCGACTTGCGCGAGCCCTTGAACCCGGCCGAGCCGGCGGACTCCCACGCGATCACGTTGCCCTCCTTGTCGGTGAGGGCGACGATCGTGTTGTTGAAGCTCGTCTTGATGTGCGCCTGGCCGATCGCGATGTTCTTGCGGACGCGGCGGCGCGTGCGACCCCTGGTCGCCGGACGACGGGGAGGCGCCACTTACTTGCCCTTCTTCCCGCGACCGACGGTCTTCTTCGGGCCCTTCCGGGTCCGCGCGTTCGTCTTCGTCCGCTGGCCGTTGACCGGGAGGCCGCGCCGGTGGCGGAGCCCGCGGTACGCGCCGATCTCGGAGAGACGCTTGATCGCCTGCTGGCGGTCGCGGCGAAGGTCGCCCTCGACCTCGAGGTTCTCGTCGATGTAGGCGCGGAGCTTCGTGACCTCGTCGTCGGTGAGGTCCTTGATCTTCGTGTCGGGCGAGAGGCCGAGATCCGTCGCGACCTTGCGCGCCGTCGACTGGCCGATCCCGTAGATGTAGGTCAGCCCGACCTCGAGCCGCTTCTGGTTCGGCAGGTTGACTCCGGCGATGCGGGCCACTAGCCCTGCCTCTGCTTGTGGCGGGGATTCGAGCAGATGACCATGACGACTCCGTCGCGCTTGATCACGCGGCAGCGCTCGCACATGGGCTTCACGGAAGGACGAACTTTCATGGTGTTTACCGGTGCCTGTAGGTGATTCGACCGCGGTTCAGGTCGTAGGGGCTCAGCTCCACCTTGACCTTGTCGCCGGGGAGGATGCGGATGTAGTGCTTGCGCATCTTCCCGGAGATGGTCGCGAGAACGGAGTGGCCGCCGTCGAGCTGCACCCGAAACATCGTGCTCGGGAGCGCCTCGACGACCTCGCCCTCAACCTCGATCTTCTCTTCCTTAGTCGGCATTTCCTTTCGGGTTCAGACGTACTTGCGCGCACGGCAAAGCCGGTGCGCGGCGGTTGATCATCGTAGCAAAGCGGCTCCGGCCTTCGTGAGAATGCGCGGCCCGTCGGCCGTGAGGGCGACGGTGTGCTCGAAGTGGGCGGCGAGGGACTCGTCGACCGAGGAGATCGACCACTCGTCGTCGTGGACGTAGACGTCAGGGGCGCCGGCCGTGATCATCGGCTCGATCGCGAGCGTCATGCCCTCCTGGAGGAGGGGCCCTCGGCCGGGAGGGCCGTAGTTCGGGATCTGCGGGTCCTCGTGGTACGAGCGGCCGACGCCGTGACCGACGAGGGCCCGGACGACGGCGAAACCGGCCTCCTCGACCACCGTCTGGACGGCGTGGGAGATGTCGGAGAGCCTGTTGCCCACCTGCGCCTGCTCGATGCCGGCGGCGAGGGCCTCCTGGCAGACGTCGAGCAGCCGCTGCGCCTCCGGGTCGATCTCGCCGACGCCGAGGGTGACGGCGCTGTCGGCGACGAGGCCGTCGAGGGTGACGCCGAGGTCGACCGAGATCAGGTCGCCCTCCTTGGCCGTGTACTCGTTCGGGATGCCGTGGACGACCATCGAGTTCGGCGAGATGCAGAGCGCGGCGGGAAAGCCCTTGTAGCCCTTCGAGGTCGGCACGCCGCCGTGCGCGACGATGTGCTCCTCGGCGATCCGGTCGAGCTCGAGCATCGAGATCCCGGGCTCGAGGTGCTCCGCGCAGAGCGCGAGCGTCTCGGCCACGAGGACGCCGGCCTTCGCCATGCCCTCGATCTCCTGCGGCGACTTGCGGATGATCACGTGCGGGCCTCCACCGAGTCGAGCGCCTCCGTGATCTCGTGAAAGACCTCGTCCACCGTCCGGTCGGCGTGGATGCCGACGACGTTGCCGTGCCTGGTGCGGTACCACTCGATCAGCGGCGCGGTCTCGCGCTCGTAGAGCTCGAGCCTGCGCTCGATCGCCTCGGGTGTGTCGTCGGAGCGGCTCTCCTCGGCCGCGCGCTTGAGCATGCGGTCGTGGAGCTGCCGGCGGTCGGGCACCTGGAACTCGAGCACGATGTCGACGCCGCGCCCGAGATCCTGAAGCAGCTCGTCGAGCGCCTCCGCCTGCGCCATCGTGCGCGGGAAGCCGTCGAGCACGAAGCCGGGCAGCGTGTCGCCGCGGTCGAGCCGGTCGCGGATCAGCCGAATCATCAGGTCGTCGGAGACGAGGTCGCCGCGGTCGTAGACCTCCTTCAGCTCCCGGCCGGTATCGGTTGGGAGCTCCTTCATCTCGCGGATCATGTCTCCCGTCGCGATGTGGGCGAGCCCGTAGGTCCCGGCGAGACGCTTCGCCTGGGTGCCCTTCCCGGAGCCCTGCGGGCCGAGGAGCAGGATGTTCAGCACGCGCGCGCCGCCGCTACCTGAGGAAGCCCTCGTAGTGCCGCATCATCATCTGCGACTCCATCTGGCGCATCGTGTCGAGCGCGACGCCGACGACGATCAGCACGGAGGTGCCGCCGAGCGCGCGCGACGTCGCCTGCGAGAAGCCGAAGTAGCGGATGAAGATGCTCGGCGCGACCGCGATCGTCGCGAGGAACAGCGCGCCGAACAGTGTCAGCCGTTGTAGGACGCGATCGAGATACGCAGCGGTGGGCGGGCCCGGCCGGATGCCGGGGATGTAGCCGCCGTACTTCCGGAGATTGTCCGCCTGGTCGACCGGGTTGAACTGGACCGAGGTGTAGAAGTACGTGAACACGATGATCAGCACCGCCTCGACGAGCAGATACCACCAGCTCGACGGCAGGAAGTTCCGGTTGACGAAGCCCGTCCACGACGGGACGAACTCGGCGATCGTCGGCGGCAGCGCCATGATCGCGGCCGCGAAGATGACCGGGATGACGCCCGCCATGTTCACACGCAGCGGCATGTAGGTCGACCCGCCGCCGGTCTGCCGGTTGCCCAGCTGTCGCCGCGCGTACTGCACCGGGATGCGCCGCTGTCCCTCCTGCACGAAGACGACCGCGACGACGATGCCGATAGCGATGATCGGGAAGAACAGCCGCTCCAGCGTGCCGCCGTGGAGCCACGCGCTGATTCCGGCCGGGGCGTACGCGAGGATCGACGCGAAGATCAGCAGCGAGATGCCGTTGCCGATGCCGCGCTTCGTGATCATCTCGCCCATCCACATCAGCAGCACGCAGCCGCCGGTGAGCGTGAGGACGATGATCACCATCTTGCCGGCGTTCACGTTCGGGAGCGCGCCCTGCCGCTTGAACAGGAACGCGTAGCCGAGGGACTGCGCGGCGGCGAGGGCGACGGTGAGGTAGCGCGTGTACTGCGTGATCTTGGCGTACCCGGCCTCGCCCTCCTTCTGTAGCCGCTCGAGGCTCGGGATGACGACGGTGAGGAGCTGGATGATGATCGACGCCGTGACGTAGGGCATGATCCCGAGCGCGAAGAGCGAGAAGCGCGACAGCGCCGAGCCGGAGAAGAGGTTCAGCAGCGTCAGGATCGAGCCCCCGGCGCCGCTGAAGTAGCTCGCGATCGCGGCCTGGTCGATGCCCGGCGCCGGGATCCAGGAGCCGAGCCGGTAGACGGCGAGCACGGAGGCGGTGAACAGCACGCGCTTGCGCAGCTCGGGGACGCGCCACGCGTTCGCCAGCCAGGAGAGCACCTGTTATGCCTCCGGGTCTGCAGGCTCCGAGGTCTCGGCGGCGGGCTCCGCGGACTCCTCCGCGGTCTCCGTCGCCTCCTCGGTCGCCGACGTCGGCGGCTTTGCCTTGCGGTGCTTCTGCTTCTTCTTCTTTTCCTTCGGCTCCCGCAGCAGCTCGACGGTGCCGCCGGCCGCCTCGATCTTCTCGCGCGCGACGGCCGAGATCCCGTGGACGCGGACCGTGAGCTTCATCGTCACCTCGCCGACGCCGAGCAGCTTCACGTCCGTCTTCGTGTTCTTGATCAGCCGCTTCGCGACGAGCGTCTCCGGCGTCACCTCGTCCCCGGCCTCGAAGCGCACGAGGTCGCGGACGTTCACCGGCACCGTCGAGGTGCGGAACGGGCCGACCGGCATCGCGTCCCTCGACGTGGAGCCGCGCAGCTTGCCGATCCGCATGTAGATCGGCATCTGGCCGCCCTCGAACCCGGCGCGCATCTTGTGCGAGCCCGAGCGGGACTTCTGGCCCTTGATGCCGCGGCCGGAGAACTTGCCCTTGCCGGAGCCGGGGCCGCGCCCGACGCGCTTGCGGTCGACCCGCTCCTGCGCCGGCTGGAGATTCGAGAGGTTCATCGTCTTCTCTGGCATCAGGCGTTCTCGATCCTCACGAGATGGCGGACCTTCCGCAGCATGCCTGCGAGCACCGGGCTCTCGTCGTGCTCGACGCTCCGGCCGATCTTGCCGAGACCGAGCGCGCGCAGCGTGCCGCGGTGGCGGCCGCTCTGGCCGATCTGGCTCCGGACCTGCGTGATCTTCACCCGCGCCATGACGCTATTCCTCCGTCTTCTTCCGGCGGACGCCGCGGCGCTTCGGCTTGGCCTTGGCGACGGGCTCTGCAGGGGCAGCCTCTGCGGCGGGCGCTTCCTCGGCGGCAGGTTCCTCAGCGGGAGCCTCCTCGACGACCGCCTCTGCGACTTCCTCGACGGGGGCCTCCTCCACCGGAGCCTCGACGACGGGAGCCTCCTCGACGGGCGCCTCCGCGACGACCGGCGCAGCGGCCTCCTCGACCGGAGCCGCGACGGCGATCGCCGACAGCGGGAGCACCTCGCTGATCTGCTTGCCGCGGATCTTCGCGACGTCCTCGGGCCGACGCAGCGAGCGGAGCGCGACGACGGTCGCCTTCGCCATGTTGATCGGGTTCGTCGTGCCGAGGCTCTTCGCGAGCACGTTGCGCACGCCGCCGAGCTCGAGCACGGCGCGGACGCCGCCGCCGGCGATGACGCCGGTGCCCTCGCTGGCCGGGCGGAGCAGCACGCGGGCGGCGTCGAAGCGGCCGAGCACCTCGTGCGTGATCGTCGAGCCGTGCTTCGGCACGGTGAACATGTTCTTCTTCGCGTCCTCGACGGCCTTCGTGATCGCGAGCGGGACCTCGCGCGCCTTGCCGTAGCCGACGCCGACGCGGTCGACCTCGTCGCCCACCACGACGAGCGCCGTGAACGAGAAGCGCCGCCCGCCCTTGACCACCTTGGCGACGCGGTTGATCTCGACCACGCGCTCCTTCAGCTCGCGGGTCTCGGTGAAATCGACAGCCATCAGAAGCTCAGTCCCCCCTCGCGGGCGCCGTCTGCCAGCGCCTTGACACGTCCGTGGTAGAGGTAGCCCGCGCGGTCGAACACGCACGTCTCGATACCGGCCTTCTTCGCGTTCGCGGCGAGGAGCCTGCCGACCTCGGCCGCCTGGTCGGTCTTGTCGCCCTTGAACGACTTCTTCAGCGCGAGCCACGACGCGGCTGCGACCGTGCGGGCGGCCAGGTCGTCGACGAGCTGCGCCTCGACGCCGCGATTCGAGCGGAACACGACGAGGCGCGGACGCTCCGCCGTTCCCTGAACCTTGCCGCGGACGCGGCGATGCCGGCGCAGGCGCGCCTCGCGCACGGTGAGGCTAGGCACGCTTGCCCACCTTCCTGCGCACGTACTCGCCCTCGTAGCGGATGCCCTTGCCCTTGTACGGCTCGGGCGGGCGAACCTTGCGGATCTCGGCGGCCGTCTGGCCGACCTGCTGCTTGTCGGTGCCCTTGACGACGATCTGCGTGGGCGCGGGCACCTCGAACGAGATGCCCGTGCGCGGCTTGATCGTCACCGTGTGGGAGTAGCCGACGCTCAGCTCGAGGTCGCTCCCCTTCAGCGCGGCGCGGTAGCCGACGCCCTGGATCTCGAGCTTCTTCTCGAAGCCCTTCGTCACGCCCTCGACCATGTTGGCGACGAGGGTGCGTGTCAAACCGTGCAGCGCGCGATCCTCGCCGCGCTCGGTCGGACGCGTGACGAGGACGGTGCCGTCCTCCTGCGTGATGCTCATCCGCTGCGGGACGACCTGCTGCAGCGCGCCGAGCGGGCCGGTCACGCTGACGCGCCCCGGCTCGATCGTCACGTTGACGCCCGCGGGGACTTCGATTGGTCTTTTTCCGATTCGACTCATGGCGTCACCAGATGAAGCACAGCACCTCGCCGCCGATCCCGCGCTCCTGCGCGGTCCGTGCGGTGATCAGTCCGGTCGACGTGGACAGGATCGCCACGCCGAGCGGCGGGCGCGGGAGACGGTCCTTCCGCGCGTAGACCCGCCGTCCGGGCTTGGACACGCGCTTCAGGCCGGAGATCACCCGTTCGCGGTTCCGGCCGAACTTCAGGTCGACGACCAGGGTATCGAAGGACTCGCCCTTCTCGACGTGGTAGTCCCGGATGTAGCCCTCCTCCTTCAGGAGGCGGGCGATCTCCACCTTCATCTTCGAGGTCGGCATGGTGGCCTGCTCGTGCAGCGCCTTGTTGGCGTTGCGGATGCGGGTGAGCATGTCTGCGATCGGATCGGTCAGCACTGCTTCTCTCCTACCAACTGGACTTCGTCATACCGGGGATGACGCCCTGGTGCGCAAGCTCGCGCAGGCAGATGCGGCACAGGCCGAACTTCTTGAAGACCGCGCGGGGCCGGCCGCAGCGGTTGCACCGCGTGTAGGCGCGCACCTTGTACTTCTGCGGCCGCTTCTGCTTGACGACGAGCGATGTCTTCGCCACGTGGTGTTAGTCCCTCCTCTGAGCCTCGGCGCTGAACGGCAGGCCGAAGGCCTGAAGCAGCGCGCGAGCGTGGTCGTCGGTCTCGGCGCTGGTCGTGATCGTCACGTCGAGGCCTCGAACCTGCTGGATGTCGTCGTAGTTGATCTCCGGGAAGATGATCTGCTCGCGAATGCCGAGCGAGTAGTTGCCCCGGCCGTCGAACGAGCCCGGGTTGAGCCCGCGGAAGTCGCGGATGCGCGGGAGCGCGATGGAGACGAGCCGGTCGAGGAACTCGTACATGCGGGCGCCGCGCAGCGTCACCTTCGCGCCGATGGGCATTCCCTCGCGGATCTTGAACTGGGCGACCGACTTGCGCGCCTTGCGGACCTGCGGGCGCTGGCCGGCGATGATCGTCAGCTCGTCCATGGCGGAGTCGAGCTGCTTCGCGTCGGTCTTCGCCTCGCCGACGCCCATGTTCAGCGTGATCTTCTCGAGCTTCGGCACCTGCATGACGGAGCTCAGCCCGAGCTCCTCCTGGAGCTGGGGCCGGATCTCGCTCTCGTACTGGTCCTTGAGGCGCGGCGAATATGTCTCGGCGACGGCCATTACTTGTCGATCTCCTGGCCGCAGCCGGGGTTCTTGCAGACGCGGATGCGGACCGTCTTGTCCTTGACCGTCTTCTCCACCGTGGCGACGCGCGTCGGCTTCTTGCACGTCGGGCAGACGACCATCACGTTCGACACGTTGATCGGCGCCGGCTGCTCGAAGATGCCGCCGGGGATGATCTGCGGGCCGCCCATGCGGCTCGCGTTCTGGATCGGACGCGGGCGGCGGTGGCGCTTGACGAGATTGAGATTCTCGATGCGGACGCGGCCTTCCTTCGGCATGGTCTCGACGACCCGGCCTTCCTTGCCGCGGTCCTTGCCGCGCAGGATGTGCACGACGTCGCCCTTCTTGACCTTCAGCGTTTGCGACATCTAGAGCACCTCCGGTGCGAGCGAGACGATCTTCATGAAGTTCTTCTCGCGCAGCTCGCGCGCGACCGGCCCGAAAATGCGGGTGCCGCGCGGGTTGCGCTGGGCGTCGATGATCACGGCCGCGTTCTCGTCGAACGCGATCGTCGTTCCGTCGTCGCGGCCGAACGGCTTCTTCGTGCGCACGACGACCGCGCGGACGACCTCGCCCTTCTTCACGGCGCCCTGCGGCGTGGCCGTCTTGACCGTGCCGACGATGATGTCGCCGACGCGCGCGTAGCGGCGGTGGTGGCCGCCCATCACACGGATGCACAGCAGCTCGCGGGCGCCCGTGTTGTCGGCCACCTTGAGGCGAGATTCCTGCTGGATCATTTTGCGACCTCGACGATCTCGGCCAGGCGCCAGTGCTTCGTCGCGGACAGCGGGCGCGTCTCGACGATGCGGACGACGTCGCCGACGCTCGCCGAGTTCTGCTCGTCGTGCGCGTGGAACTTCACGGAGCGCCGGACGACCTTCTTGTACTTCGGATGCGACTTGATCACGTCGACCTTGACGACGATCGTCTTGTCCATCGCGCTCGAGACGACGACGCCGCGCCGCTCCTGGCGGCGGCCGCGGTCGTGCTCCGGCTTCGGCTCGCGGACGATCGGCTTCCGCTCTCCGGTCGAGGCGACGCGACGCGGACGCGTCTTCTGCGGGCGCTGCGCGCGCGGGAGCCGCTTCTTCTTCTTCTTCGGCTCGGACTGCGGCGCGGGCGCGGCTTCCGCCGCCGGAGCAGGCGCGGCCGCCGGCTCCTCGGCCGGAGCGTCGGCCTCGGCAGGTGCTTCCGCCTCCGGGGCTTCCACCTCCGGCTCCGGCACAGCCGGAGCCTCCACGGTCTCTGCAGTCTCGTCAGCCGTCACATTGTCCTCAGCCGTCACGTCGTCCTTCTCCTCAGCCATTGCTCAATCCCTTCGCGGCCTCACGCTCGGTCACGACCGTGAGGATCCGCGCGATCTCGCGCTTCGTCAGCTTCAGCCGCGCGTTGTTCTCGAGCGAGCCGGTGACCGACTGGAAGCGCAGGTTGAACAGCTCCTGCCGCCGCTCCGACAGCCGGTGGTCGAGCTCGTCGTCCGTCAGGTCGCGAAGTTCGCTCGGCCTGGTCAAAACAGCTCAGCCTCTCTCTTCACGATCTTGCTTTGCACCGACAGCTTCGCGCCCGCAAGGCGGAGCGCTTCCTTCGCGAGCGGCTCCGGCACGCCGGCCAGCTCGAACATCACGCGCCCGGGCTTGATCACGCAGACCCAGCCCTCCGGGGAGCCCTTGCCGGAGCCCATGCGGGTCTCGGCGGGCTTCTTCGTGACGCTCTTGTCCGGGAAGACGTTGATCCAGACCTTGCCGCCGCGCTTGATCTTGCGCGTCATCGCGATACGGGCGGCCTCGATCTGCCGGTTGGTGATCCAGCCGGCCTCCATCGCCTTCAGCCCGTAGTCGCCGAACTGCACGGCGGTCTGGCCCTTCGCCTCGCCGCGACGGCGGCCGCGATGGACCTTGCGGTACTTCGTCTTCTTCGGGAGCAGCATCTAGCTCTCACCCTCCGTCGTCTCCGGCGCGGTCGTCTCGGGAGCCTCCGCCGTCGGCGGCGTCTCCTGGGCTTCAGAAGACGGAGCCTGCGGCTCGATCACGGGTGCGTCCGTCGTCGGCGTCTCGGGAGCCTGCTCGTTCGGCTTCGGCTTGTCGGCGCTGCGCTCGCGACCGCCCGCCGGGCGACCGCCCGCTGCGGGACGTGCGCCCGCGGCCGGGCCGCGTCCGCGTCCGCCGCTGCCGCCGGGACCGCGACCGCCCCCACCTGATCCACCCGCGCCGCGACCGCCGCCGGCACCGCCGCCGGGACCGCGCCGGCGCTTGACCGGGCCGAGGCCCTCACGGTCGGGGCCGCGCCCGCGGCCGCTCTCGCGGGAGGCGCCGAGACCCTCGGTCGCCCCGCCGCGGCGGCGCCGCGCGTCCTGGTCGCCGAGGCGCTGGTCGCCGGCGCTGACGCCTTCGAAGCCCTCCGGCATGATCTCGCCCTTGTTGATCCAGACCTTCACGCCGATGCGGCCGTACGTCGTCTTCGCCTCGACGAACCCGTAGTCGATGTCGGCGCGGATCGTGTGCAGCGGCACGCGGCCCTCGTTGTACGTCTCGCGCCGGCTCATCTCCCCGCCGCCGAGGCGGCCCGAGCACTGGATCTTCACGCCGGCCGCGCCGGAGCGGATCGCGGACGCGAGCGCGCGCTTCATCGCGCGGCGGAAGGCGACGCGGTTCGACAGCTGCTCGGCGATCGACTGCGCGACGAGCTTCGCGTCGAGCTCGGGGCGCTTGATCTCGTTGATGTTGATGTGGACGTTCTTCTGCGTGATCGCATGCAGCTCTTTGCGGAGCGCGTCGACCTCGACGCCCGACTTGCCGATGACGATGCCGGGCCGCGCGGTGTAGATGTCGACCGTGATCCGCTGCTTGTCCTTGCGGATCAGGATGTCCGACAGTCCCGCGTGCGACAGCTTCTTGTAGATGTGCTCGCGGATCCGGATGTCCTCGAGCAGGTACGCCGGGAACTCCTTCGGGCCCGTGTACCAGTTGGACTTCCAGTCGTGGATGACGCCGACGCGCATCCCGCCGGGATGGATTTTCTGGCCCACTAGTTGTCCTCGCTCTCGGTCTTCTTGCGGGAGCGCCGCCTGGGCTGCTCTTCCGCGGGGGCCGCTGCGGCTTCGGCCGTCGGCTCGGGAGTCGTCGTCTCGTCGGTCTCGGTCTCGGTCACGGTCTCGGTCTCGGTCTCGGCGGCTGCCGGCGCGGCCTTCGGCGCGCGCTGGCGGCGCGGCTTCGCCTCGGCGGCCGCGGCTGCTGCTGCAACGGCGGCAGGGCTCTGCGCCAGCTCCAGCGTGATGTGGCAGGTGCGCTTGCGGATGCGGGCGACGCGGCCGCGGGCCCGTGCGCGCCAGCGCTTCAGCGTCGGGCCCTCGTCGGCGTAGGCGGTGACGACGACGAGGTCGTCGCCGTTCCAGAGCAGGTCCGGGCGGGACTCCGCGTTCGCAACGGCGGAGCGCAGCACCTTGTCGATGTCGCGTGCGACCGCGCGCTGCGAGAACGCGAGAATCGTCCGCGCCTCGGGCACGGAGCGGCCGCGGATGAGGTCGGTGACGAGCCGCGCCTTGCGCGCGCTCGAGTGCACCCACTTCGCCTGGGCGCGAACGGTCTGCTCGCGGGTCTGCTCTGCAACCGCCACTAGCGCTTCACCTTCGCCGCTCTGTCGCCGGAATGGCCGCGGAACGTCCGCGTCGGCGCGAACTCGCCGAGCTTGTGTCCGACCATCTGCTCGTTGACGAACACCGGCACGTGCTTGCGGCCGTCGTGCACCGCGATCGTGTGGCCGACCATCTCCGGGAAGACCGTCGACGACCGCGACCAGGTGCGGATCATGTTCTTCTGACCG
>Ga0335069_10009961_pt1 | contig 13501 bp, 14 predicted proteins | sample Lox_Sample_11_FD_206714 | JGI IMG/M metagenome (GOLD analysis project Ga0335069, IMG submission 206714) | Soil microbial communities from Loxahatchee National Wildlife Refuge, Florida, United States - Lox_Sample_1.1 | ecosystem: Environmental > Terrestrial > Soil > Wetlands | place: USA... | reverse complement strand
GAGCGTGTCGGGCGTCGCATAGACGTGATGGTCGTTGTAAAGAATCGGAATTTGACCTGAAGGCGGCGATCCGAAGTCCGCCGGCTGAGCCGATACGGCCGCCGCATTCGCCGATAAGGCGGCGGCCAAGAGTATTACTGCGCTGCCGAGCTTCATGGAAGAGGGGCTCCCTTTCAACAAGTCGAGTGGGCTTCTAATAATGACTTGGGTCAATTTCCGGTTGGTTATTGACTAAAGTTACCATTCCTCCTTGGAGCCCTGAAGCGAAATCGGCCCGACCGTTTCCGGCCGGGCCGATGGTTTCTTACGGACCGATCCCTAGAAATCGTACTCGAGCTGGGCTCGATTGTACTTGAAGAGCGGCAAGCCTCCGAGATCCGTTGCACCGATGCTGGATCCGGCCGGACAGTTCGTATCGGCGGCTCCACAGAACGTGTTCGACAGCGAGCGCTGCGCGTAACGATAGCGCAGGAGCAATCCGCGATACGGTCCCTTGCCGACGGCACTGAAGTGATACTGTCCGTCGAGGTTCCACTCGTTCGTGTTCTCCGGGGCAAGGGCGTTGCCGTAATTGTACCAGGCATCGCTAGCGATGAAGACCCACCGCTTGTTCGTAGACGTGAAGGTCACCGCCGCCTTCCACGAAGTGCCGGGCGCGCGACGATCGGCCATGCCCTGCGAGATCTGCGTCGTGAAGAACGGATCCGTGGCGTAGCCGTCCGTATACGGGCTAGCCCAGCCGCCGTAGTAGATCTGCGTCGTGCCGTCTGGGTTCGTGAAGCATTGCGCGGCATTCGACGGAAGGAAGTAGGCGAGCGTCGCTCCCTTCGCGCTGACTTGGTAGTTAGAGTTGCTGCAGGTCACGTTCTTCGGAAGGAATACCGTATCGGTCTTCCATGGAATCTGGTCGTAGCCGAACGCGACCTGGATGTTCTTCGTGACGTTCGCGCCGATCTGCGCGCCGAAGTCCTGGCTGTCGATCTTGCCGATATAAGAGTTCCCGTTGTTGCTCTCCGAGCCGCCTTGGAGCGCTATGAACGGTGCCAGCGGACTATGCGGTGCGAAGACATACTTTGCATCGCCCCACCAGATGCTGACGATGTCGCTGACGCCGTAGAAGTAGCCGTTGGCAGAGATGCCGCCAGGGTTGTTATAGCCGACCTTGCCCATCGAAAACCCGTTCGTGTTGATGCCGTTGCCGTTCGGCAAATAGATGTTTGACGGCAGGCCGGGATTGCCGGCCGGATAGCTCGTCAGCAGCGTCTGCTGCGAGAACTGCGAGCTCGTGCGGTTCTCGAACTGCAGCATGTCGGCGCCTTCGATCGTCCAATACGATGGGAAGGTGTAGGCGAGATATCCGCCTTGGAACGCGGCCGGCTTGATGCGCGAGTCCGATGGGTTCGCCCACGGCGTGTTAAACAGTAGATTTCCAAGCGCGCCGTCGAAGCCGTACCCTTTGTATCTTAGATAGGCTTCGTAGAACGTGCTGAGCGTGAAGCCCGGGAGCGTGTCGTCGGCATTCGTGTTCGGCGGGATCTGCGTCACGCACTCCGCGCCCTTGAAGTGGTTTGCCGGAACGACGCACGGCCCGTCCATCGGATTGGCGTAGAGGTACGTGCCGCCGATGATCCATGCCGAATTCGGGAAGGCATAGTCGGCGTGGAGCGAGATGCCGCTGTTCCACGATGCTTGGTTGACGCCGCTCGAGTTGTACTTGGCGCCCGGTGAGAAGTTGAACTGCGTGCCCGGGTTGTTCGACGCGTTCTGCCGCGTAAAGTAGTACGAACGGAAGTAGCCGCCCAGGTTCCACGGATTCTTCGGCGGCGGAGGCGCCGGCAGCGGAGCCATCGACGGCGGCGGAGGCGGCGGAGGAGCCTCGGTCGGCGGCGGCGTCGCCGGAACGTACCGCACGACGACCAAACGCTTATCGGGAACCCACTGAACGTACCCGCCCATCCCCTCGGAGATGACGCGCACGGGCACGAGGACGACGCCGTGATAGACGATCGGCGGCACGTCGAGCGGCCGCGATTCGCCGTTGACGATGACTTCGGCTTTGCCGACGGTCACGACGACCTCGGCGCCGGGCTTCGAAATTGTAGCGACCTTACTTGCGGGGTCGTACGAGACGGCGGCGCCCATCTGCTCGAACATCGAGCGGAGCGGCACGTAGATCTCGCCGCCCTTTGCTAGCGCGGCCAAAACGCGGCCTTGCTTGAGCGTGTCGGGCGTCGCATAGACGTGATGGTCGTTGTAAAGAATCGGAATTTGACCTGATGGCGGCGATCCGAAGTCCGGCGCCGGCGCGGCCGTCTGCGCGACTGGTGTTGCCTGCGTTCCCGCCAGTGCGAAGGACGTGCCGGCCAAGAGCATCACCAGCGCAACGAGGCCGCTGCGAATCATTCTCGATGACACGGTTGAAGGAATCTCCTTTTATGACGAGGGGCGTCTCCCTCAGTCTACCGGCCCACGATTAAGGTGCCGTTAACGGGCATGCGCGCTTTACGTCGGCTTCCTACATGGTCGCGCTATGGTACGGAGGGGGCGCGCTATCCGAAGCGTCCGGTGATGTAATCCTCGGTCCGCTTATCCTTCGGCTTGGTGAAGATCGTCGCGGTGGTATCGCTCTCCAGTAGCTCGCCGAGGAGAAAGAAGGCGGTGTTGTCGCTGATGCGCGCCGCTTGCTGCATCGAGTGCGTGACGATGACGACCGTGTACTGCCTTTTAAGCTGCTCGATGAGGTCTTCGATCTTGCTCGTCGCGATCGGGTCGAGCGCCGAAGCCGGCTCGTCCATGAGGATGACTTCGGGGTCGACGGAGAGGCATCGCGCGATGCAGAGCCGCTGCTGCTGACCGCCCGAGAGCGCGAGCGCGGAGCGGTCGAGCCGGTCCTTCACCTCGTCCCAGAGCGCGGCCTGACGGAGGCTGCGCTCGCAGACCTCCATCAAGGTGCGCTGATCTCGCTCCCCGTGGATGCGCGGCCCGTAAACGACGTTATCGAAGATGGATTTCGGGAATGGATTGGGGCGCTGGAAGACCATGCCGATGCGATAACGGATCGTCACCGGATCGACGTCGGGCGCATAGATATCGCGATCGTCGAGAAGGACGCGCCCGTCCACCCGCGCTCCGGGCGTCAGATCGTGCATTCGGTTGAGGGCGCGAATGAACGTGGACTTGCCGCAGCCCGAGGGCCCGATCAGCGCCATCACGCGATTCGCGGGAACCTTCAACGAAGCGTTCTTGATCGCGCGGAACGCGCCGTAATACACGTCGAGGTTCTCGACGTCGATCTTCGACATGCCCTGCGCGCTTTCGTCGTTCAACTGCCGATGCCCGTCCGTCGTTAAGAAGCGTTAAGGCCGGCCGGTCTCGCGCTTGATGCGCATGATCGGAAGACGAATGGTGAATGAGGTTCCGCGCCCGAGCATGGATTCGGCCGAGATCGCGCCGCCATGCGCGTCGACGATTCCCTTGACGATCGCGAGGCCGAGGCCCGCGCCGCCGCTGCCGCGCGTGCGCGAGCGGTCGACGACGTAGAAGCGTTCGAAGATGTGCGGAAGGTCGCGATAGGGGATGCCCTCGCCGGTGTCTCTCACGCGCAGCACCGCGTCGCTATCGCGCGCGTCGAGCTCGACGCGAATTCGGCCGCCGCCCGGCGTATGGCGCAGCGCGTTATCGATGAGGTTCACGAAGACTTGCGAGAGGCGGTCGGGATCGGCTTCGACTCGGACCGGCCGCAGCGCGGCGAGCTCGAGCGAGATGCCCTTGTTCGAAGCCTGTTGCTCGAACGACCCGACGATCGGACGCGCGACTTCTTCTAAGTCTACGTCGCGGACGTCGAGCTTGAGTTGGCCGGATTCCGTGCGCGCCTGTTCGAGCAGCTGGCCGACGAGCGCCGTGAGACGATCGACCTGCGCGAGCGCCTGGGGAACGAAGAGGTCGCGCGCCTCTTCTTCCGGAGCCTCAAGCACGGTCTCGAGCATCAGTTTGATGGACGAGAGCGGCGTTCTCAGCTCGTGCGAGACGTTCGAGAGAAACTCTTTTCGGGCACGGTCGAGACGGAGCAGCGCGGTCTGGTCGTCGGAAAAGACGACGACGTGCTGCGATTCGTTCTCGTCGGTAAGCGGGTAGACCGAGACGCGATACGTTCGCTGCCCCGACGCGCCCGTCAGAAGGAGCGGCGCGACCGAGGCCTCGCCGCGCATCGCATCGGTGATGCGGCGCTCGAGCTCGACGTTGGGGATCGCCTGGATCACGTGAAGATTCATCGAACGGGTGGGGTCGAAGCCGAACGTCGCGCCGGCCGCCGCATTAGCGAACTCGACGCGATATCCGCGATCCACCAGCACGACGCCGATCGGGAGCGCCCGTACGAGCCTCGCAAACGCGGTCTCGACCGGGAGCGGCATGGACGCCGTCTCGACTTCCGGCTGCTGCCGCTCCTCTACCGGAGCGCGCCGCGAAAACGCGCGGCCCAAGCCAAAGCCGCCGGCGATCCCGGCGGCCGCGGCGAGAAGCGACCACTCGAGCGGGGTCAAGCTTTGAACATATAGCCGCGGCTGCGCACGGTGAGGATGTGCCGCGGCGTGCGCGAGTCTTCTTCGATCTTCTCGCGGAGCCACCGGATGTGAACGCTGACGGTCTGCTGCTCGCCTTCAAAGTCGTAGCCCCACACTTTGTCGAGCAGCGTCTGGCGCGTGACGACGCGGCCGTGGTTCTCCATGAGGACGCGCAGCAGGCCGAACTCTTTCGGCGCGAGCGGCACCTCCTCGCCGCGCACGACGAGTTGCTGGCGCGACGGGTCGAGGACGATCGCTCCGAGCGAGATCGCCTCGTCGTGGCCGGTGTTGATCGAATTCTGACGGCGCAGGCGCGCCTTCACGCGCGCCAAGAACTCGTGCAGCGCGAACGGCTTCGTTACGTAGTCGTCGGCGCCGAGCTCGAGGGCGAGCACCTTATCTATCTCTTGATCCTTCGCCGTCAGCATGATGATCGGCACCGGGCTGAACTTGCGAATCTCCTTGCACGCTTCGACGCCGTCGAGGACGGGCAGCATAATGTCGAGGACGATGAGATCGGGCTGCTCGCGCTGGGCCATCGCGATCGCGCTGCGGCCGTCGCCCGCGGTGACGACGGCGTAGCCGCTGCGCTCCAGGTTGAAGCGCAGCGTCTGGAGGATAGCCGACTCGTCGTCTACGACGAGTATCTTCTTATTGCCCTCGGCGCTCTTGACCAGAGCGACCCGAGGCGGCTTGCTCTCCTGTATTCCATTCATACGATTTCACTATCGCGCTGTAATCCAGCGCGCCGTCCCCTTCTGCGGAGCGAGTTGTATAGAGTTGATACGCCAGCGCCGTCGCCGGCATCGGATACTTGGCGGCCCGGGCCGCGTCGAGCGCCGCCGCGAGATCCTTACGCAGAAGATCGAGCGCGAAGCCGCCGTCGAATTTGCCGGCGAGCCACGTCTTCGGGAGCCATTGCGCGAGGATGTAGTTCGAGGCGGTGGCCGAGGCCAACACGTCGCGGACGGCGCCGACGTCGGCGCCCGCTCGCTTCGCAAAGACCAGGCCTTCTACGTTCGCGATCATCACGTTCGCAATGATGATTTGATTCACCAGCTTGACCGTCTCGCCCATGCCGACGGGTCCGAGATGATGCGGGGTGCCCATCGCGCGCAGCAGCGGCTCGGCGCGAGCGAAGGCCTCCGGCGACGCACCGGCCATGATCGTCAGCGTCCCGTCCGCCGCGCGCGCCGGACCGCCGCTTACCGGGGCGTCCACGAAATCCACCCCGAGCTGGGCGAGGCGTTCGGCGAATCCGCGCGACGCGACCGGCGAGATCGTGGACATGTCGATCGCGAGCAGCCCGCGCCGCGCGCCCTGCGCCACGCCGCGCGGACCGAAGAGCGCCTTTTCGACCTGCGGCGCGTCGGGGACGCAGAGGATCACCGCGTCCGCCTCCTGCGCGAGCGCGGCCGGATCGGCGGCCTCGGCGACGCCGTCGGCGCGCAAGCGCTCGAGCGCCTCACGGCGGCGGTGCACGGTTGCGACGACGTCGTATCCGGCGCGACGCAACGAGCGGGCCATCGGCTCGCCCATCGCGCCCAATCCGACGAATCCGATGCGCGCAATCACCCGCGGCCCTTTGGGCGCTGCCTCAGGATAACCTTCGAGCCGCGGCGAAGCGCCAAATATGACAGCCGCCGTTACGCCCGCGGTCGTGCGCCCGACCTTCGACGCGATGAATCTTTCGATCGGAAAGCGCACCCGCTTGCATCGTTTGATGTACGAGCACGGTCCCGCAAACGGAACCCTGATGATGCTGCCGATCGATCAGGGACTCGAGCACGGACCCGTCGATTTCTTCGACAATCCCGACTCGATCGACCCCGATTGGATCTACCGCCTCGCGGTCGAGGGGAACTTCTCCGGCATCGCGCTCCACGTCGGTCTCGCCGAGAAGTATCAAAAGGCATACTGCGGACGCGTGCCGCTCCTGCTCAAAGTGAACGGCAAGACGAACGTTCCCCCCGACGACGATGCGTTCAGTCCGATGACGTCGTCGGTCGAAGATGCGATCCGTCTCGGGGCCGATGCCGTCGGGTACACGCTCTACGTCGGGAGCCCGGCGCAAGAGCTCGACATCGCGCAATGCAACGAGGTGCGCCGCGATTGCGACCGCTACGGCATGCCGCTCGTCGTCTGGGCCTATCCGCGCGGTGCGGCGATTAAAGCGAAGGGCGGCATCGATTCGCTCTACGCCGTGGACTACGCGGCGCGCGTCGCCTGCGAGGTCGGCGCCGACGTCATCAAACTCAATGAGCCGGTCTGGAAGGCCGACGACGCCTCGAAGCTGCCCAAACCCTACAACGAGATGCCGTTCGACGACCTCGAGGGATTACGGAAGGTCGTGAAATCGGCCGGGCGCAGCCTCGTTCTCGTCTCGGGCGGCAGCAAGATGGGGGACGAGGCGACGATTCACAAAGCGCACGTCGCGATGGCCGCGGGATGCGTCGGTCTGATCTTCGGGCGCAACATGTGGCAGCGCAAATGGGATAACGCGCTCGCGATGGCCGCGAGCATGCACGAGGTCATGAAGGCTTACGGCCAGGCACAATAACCGCCCCGCGACGGGAGGTCTCAAGTGAAAACGACCTGGGAACCGCACGAGAAGCACGGGCACCTCACGACGCAGAGCGACCTGCCCGACAGCGTCTTTGCCTTTCCGAAGCAGCGCAAGGAGCCGCTGACCGACGCGGAGCACGTGCGAAACGCCGTTGCGCGCTTCGATCAGGTGCTCGACGTCTCGGATGAAGATCGGACGCTCGCCCGCGCCAACATCGAGAAAGCCGCGCAGTATTACGGCGTCAAACTCTCGGAATGATTCCGTTAACCGACGTATCGCGGCGGCCGACGAACTTCCCGGTCGTCACGCTCGCGATCGTCGTCATCAACTTCATCGTCTTCTTCCTCGAGATCGCCAACGGCGACGCCTTCGTCGAGAAATGGGCGCTGATTCCGGCGAACGTCTCCGCCGGACGCGACCTCATCACGATTCTCACCGCGATGTTCATGCACGCGAGCTGGTCGCACATCCTCGGCAACATGGTCTTCCTCTGGGCCTTCGGTCCCGAGGTTGAAGACTCGATGGGTTCGTGGCGCTACGGGATTTTCTACCTGCTCGGCGGCGTCGCCGCGTCGGCCGCACAGGTCGCGTTCGCCCCGCACTCGACGGTGCCGAACCTCGGCGCTAGCGGCGCAATCGCGGCGGTGATGGGAGCCTTCCTCGTGACGTTCCCGAACGACAACATTCGCTCGCTGCTGGTGATCTTCGTTTTCGTCAGCGTCACGTACGTGCCGGCGGTGCTGTTGATCGGCGGCTGGTTCCTGCTACAGCTGTGGAACGCCGGATCGATCGCGCCGCAAGAGCCGACCGGCGTAGCCTATCTCGCACACGTCGGCGGCTTCATGTTCGGCGCGATCTTCGCGCGCGTCTTCCAACTTCGAAAGACGCTCGCCGACCGCTATTTGAATTAGGTCGCTAGTGCGCCGGTTGGGCGGCGGCGCAGTGCGCGCACTGCCAGCCGATCGCGCCGCCGTGATCCTGCGGCACCATCTGCTCGCGGGTTCCGCGCCGTCCGCAGACGGCGCAGGCAAAGGTCTGCCCGGCGCCGGAGGTGCTTGCCGAGCCTTCGTTACGCTTCGCGAGATAGAAGGCAAAGTAAATGATCGCGCCGATCACCCAGGGCGCCCAGCCAAAGAAAGAATCGAAGGCCTCGCTGGAGATATGCGGATTCACTTCTTAAAATACTCGGCGTTGATCTCGGTATAGTTCTGCCACTTCTCCGGCACGTCGGAGTCGGCGAAGATCGCCTCGACCGGACAGGCCGAGACGCACGCGCCGCAGTCGATGCAGACCTCCGGATCGATGTAGAGCATCGTGTCTTCATCCTTGCCGTGGATGCAGTCGACGGGACAGACGTCAACGCACGACTTGTCTTTCGTGCCGATACACGGTTCGGTGATGACGTAGGCCATGAACTTTTAGCTTCCTCCGATTGGTTGGGCCGCCCTCTCAGGCTGCCTTCCTGCCGCCGATGGCGCGCAACAGCCAGAGTAGCACGATTGCGCCGAGTAGGGCGCAGACCATACTCGGAAGATTGAAGCCGCTGATGCCGGTGTGGCCGAGAAGGCCGTAGATCCATCCGCCGACGACCGCGCCGAGAACGCCGACGACGACGTCGCCGACGATCCCGCCCGGCGACTCGCCGGGCACGAGCCAGCGGGCGACCAGCCCGACGATGAGACCGAAGACGATCCAAGCAATAAATCCCACGGCACGCTCCTCGTTTTCGGCGGCAAGAGGGAGGCTCGCTCCCTTCGGTGCAGGTGTACCCATTATGAAGCTTCCGTATATTTGCCTTCTCGCCGCGTTCTTCGCGACGGCTTCGAGCGCGGTCGCCGCGCCGACCGCAACGGCCGAGATATTGGCGTCGGGAACCGGCAACGTCTCGCTCCCCCCGAACATCGCGACGGTCAGGGCGAGCATCGAGACGAATGCGATGAACGCCACCGAGGCAACGTCGGAAAATAACGCTCGCTACGATGCCGTCGTCGCGAGCCTCGAGAAGCTCGGCGTGGCGCGCAGCGACATCACGCTCGATTACTACAACGTGAGCTATCGGGCCAAGCCCGCCGTCGTGTCGCCGAACGCCGGAGCGCAAGAGTATGGCTATCGGGTCTCGCGTTCGTTCTCGGTGGTCGTGCGAACGATCGACAAGGCCGGAAGCGTCACCGACGCCGCGCTCGCCTCCGGCGCGACGAGCATAGAGGGCGTGGACTTCGGTCTCTCCGATGCGTCGGCCGTCCGTTCGCAAGCGACGGCAAAAGCCGTCGCGGATGCCCGCGCGAACGCCGAAGCGCTCGCCCGCGCCGGCGGATTGCGGATCGTCGGCATCAAGAGCATGCAGCTGGGCGGAGCTCCCGTCACCGTGCTCCCTATGGCTCGTTTCGCGGCCAACGCCGCGCCCGAGCCGACGCAGCTCGATAATTCCAACGTCAGCGTGAGGGTCATGGTGAACGTCGTCTTCAGCGCCGAGCCGCAGTAGGACGATCCTTGTCGAAACTCCGGAGCCCGGCGCCCGGTAGAGCCGAGAGATGAACGACGCATGTGAACTCTGCGGCGCGCTTCCGGCGCCGCTCTTCCACGGCGGGAAGCGGCTATGCGTTGCGTGCGCGCAGAAGCGCACCGTAACGAGCGCGCTGCCCTTCGTCGGCGCCGCCCTCGCGGCGGCCGGGCTGATCGCCGGCAGCGCCCTGCTCGCAGAGAGACTCCAAGGCGAGAACCGCGGCAACCCGCTCGACGAACTGGGCAAGCGCTTTCGCGGCGGAACGCCGACGCTGGCCGCGTACTCGCGCGACCTCACCGCACTCGCGCGCGAAGGCAAGCTCGACCCCGTGATCGGGCGCGATCGAGAGATCGATCGCATCGTCTCGATCCTCGCGCGCCGCAGCAAGAATAATCCATGCCTCGTCGGCGAGCCCGGCGTCGGCAAGACCGCGATCGTCGAGGGTCTCGCGCAGCGCATCGTCAGCGGCGACGCGCCGGCGGCGTTGCGCGGGAAGCGCGTGCTCGCGCTCTCGCTCGGGCCGCTCGTCGCGGGAACGAAGTACCGCGGCGAGTTCGAAGGGCGCGTCAAGCGCATTCTCGACGAGGTTAAGCGAAGCGCCCGCGACGTCGTGCTCTTCATTGACGAACTCCACACGCTCGTCGGCGCCGGATCCGCCGAAGGAGCGCCGCTCGACCTGAGCAGCATGATCAAGCCCGAGCTCGCGCGCGGCGATCTGCAGTGCATCGGCGCGACGACGTTCGACGAGTACCGCAAATACATCGAATCCGACGCCGCGCTCGAGCGCCGCTTCCAGCCGGTCATGGTCGAGGAGCCGAGCATCGAGGAGACCGCCGCGATCTTGCGCGGATTGCGCGACCGCTACGAGCGCCACCATCGCGTGCGGATAGATGAGGATGCGATCGAGACGGCCGCGCAGCTCTCGGCACGCTTCATCGCCGACCGGTTTCTCCCCGACAAAGCGATCGATCTCGTGGACGAAGCCGCGGCATCGGTCGCGCTCGCGAACAAGGGCGCCGTGGATGCGCCGCGCGTGACGAGCGCGGACGTCGCGGCGGTCGTCACGCGTTGGACGGGGATTCCGCAGTCGTCGCTCACCGAGTCGCAAGCCGAGCGGCTGCTGGAGATGGAGCGGCTGCTCTCCAAGCGCGTGATCGGTCAGGACCGCGCGATCTCGGCGGTCTCCAATGCGATCCGCCGCGCGCGCACGGGCCTGCACGATCCGCGCAAACCGCTCGGCAGTTTTCTCTTTCGCGGTCCGAGCGGCGTCGGGAAGACCGAGCTGGCGAAGACGCTCGCCGAAGCGCTCTTCGGCAGCGAGTCGGCGCTCGTGCGCGTCGATCTCTCGGAGTTCACCGAACCCCATACCGTCTCGCGCCTGCTCGGCGCGCCGCCCGGATACGCGGGCCACGACGAGCCCGGGCAGTTGACCGAACCGGTGCGCCGCAGGCCGTACTGCGTCGTCCTCTTCGACGAGGTCGAGAAGGCGCACCCCGACGTCGCCGCGATACTCCTGCAGATTCTCGACGACGGCCGCGTCACCGACGCGAAGGGACGCACGATCGACTTTCGCCACGCGCTCATCATCCTGACGACGAACCTGGAAGACGACGAACTGGCAGTGGCGCTGCGCGCCGAACTGCTCGACCGCATCGACGACGTCGTGCCGTTCGCCGAACTCGGCCTCGAACAGATCGAGGCGATCGTGACGATTCACGTCGACGCGCTGGCCCAGCGGCTCGGCGCGCGCGACGTCGAGTTAAGACTCTCGGACGATGCGAAGCTCCACCTCGCGCGCGTCTCGATGGCGTCGGGCTCGGGCGCACGGTACGTGCAGCGGACGGTCTCGCATTACGTGTCGACGCCGCTCTCGACCGCGCTGCTGCGCGGCGAGCTGCGCGAAGGCCGCGGCGCCGAGGTTACGCTCGAGGGTGACGAACTCCGGGTCCGCGCAGCCTAGGGTTCCCCTAGGGTAGGAGCGCCGGCCCTGCCGGTGTCGGCGGCGAGAGCGCGAGCGCGAGCGGCGCGCCGACTCCCGACGCGATCGTCGCCCACGATCCCCCGGCATACGGCGGGGCGTACTCCGTGATCGTGTTGTTCCCGTAGTTGGCGACGTAGAGATTCCCCGACGTGTCGATCGCCAGCGCGACGGGCTGGCTCTGGCCGCCGGCGATCGTCGTCGGCGCGCCCGCGTAGGGCGCCGCGTACTCCGTCACGGTGTTCGCGCCTTCGTTCGGAACGAACAGGTTTGCCGACATCAGCGCGATCGAGCCTTGCTCGTTGACGCCGTTGGTAATCGTAGCGACCGGCGCGCTCTGATTCGAGAACGGCGCCGCGTACTCGACCACCGAGTTCGGCGTCGAGTTCAGGTTCGCGACGAAGAGGTTCCCGTGGCCGTCGAGCGCGATCGAGCCCGGCGCGTTGAGGCCTTTCGAGATCGTCGTCGGGGTGCCGGAGTAGGGCGGAGCGTACACCGTCACCGTGCTGGCCGCCGAGTTAACGACGAAGAGGTCGCCGCTCGAATCGAGCGCGAGGCTTACCGGATCGTCGACGTCGAGGGCGATCGTCATCGCGGGCGGCCCGCCGTAGGGCGGCGAGTACAGCGTAACGGTATTGCTGCCGTTGCCGTTGGCAACGAAGAGATTTCCACGTGCGTCAACGGCAAGCGCTTGCGGATGGTTGATGCCGTTAGCGATCGTGACCGGCTGCTGCGCGTACGGCGGCGCGTACGCGGTTACCGCACCCGATTGGTTCGCGACGAAGAGATCGCCGGAAGCGTCGAAGACAAGCGTCTGCGGGCCGACGACGCCATTCGAGATTGTCGCGAGCGGCGCGTTCTGGCCGTTGACGTAGAGCGTCACGGTGCTCGTCCCCGAGTTCGCGACGCCCAAGACTTGACGAACGTCGACGCGCACCGAGCCGCTGCAGACGGCTCCCGACTGCACGCACGGATTTCCCGGCCCGGAGTAGCTCGCCGTCGCGCGCAGCATCGCCGTGCTCCCCGCGGGCGACGCCGGCGCGGAGACGGAGAAGGCGTTCGGCGAGGCCGCCGAGGCTTGCGAAACGGTGACCGGAAGCGATCCGCCGGCCTGACTCATCGTGAAGCTGACCGCTCCACCGCCGACCATCACGTTCTGATTCGCATCGAGCAGCTCGACGATGAGCGGATGTCTTCCGGCACCGTAAAGATCGATGCCGCCTTGCGCGTTCGGCGCGCTCATCGCCGATCCGGGAACGACCGCAAGTTGCGCCGGCACGCCGCCGAGCGTGAGGTTCAGCACGTTGCTCGTGGAGGGCGTGACTGCGAAGGCGATCGCCGCACTGCCGATCGTTCCGGCGTACGTTCCTGCGGGGAGCGATAATCCAAGTTGGCAGAGCGAGCCGCCCGGCGCGGGCGAACAACCGGTCGAGTTCGGTCCGACGGAGAGGGTCTGACTGATCGTCGCCGGGCCGCTGACGTTGATCGCCAGCGATTGCGATCCCGGCGCGGGGGGCGACGTCGGCGCAGCGGGAGCGGCGGGCGGCGGGGTCGGCGGCCCGTTCGCTCCAAAGGGCGCGCCGGCCGGCGGCGGCACGATCGGCGGTTGCGTCAGCGTAGATCGCGATCCCGCGACGCCGTTTGCGGCGCCGGCGGGAACGAAGATCCGCACGACGGTGTTGCCCGAGCCGAGCGACGCTCCGTTGCCGAGCGGCACGACCGATCCCTGACTGCCTCCGCCCGAGCAGCCGCCGGCGAGCAGCGTCGCCATGACGGCGGTCAGCGCGAGCGAGCGGCGTCGCATCTCTCGGCGGAGCATCGCTTACCTCAGCACGCGCTCGACGTTCTCGCGCATCGCTGCGGGAGAGAGCTGGCCGACGACGATTTTGCGC
>Ga0335069_10009960_pt1 | contig 13502 bp, 14 predicted proteins | sample Lox_Sample_11_FD_206714 | JGI IMG/M metagenome (GOLD analysis project Ga0335069, IMG submission 206714) | Soil microbial communities from Loxahatchee National Wildlife Refuge, Florida, United States - Lox_Sample_1.1 | ecosystem: Environmental > Terrestrial > Soil > Wetlands | place: USA... | reverse complement strand
GGCGGGGTACACGTTCTCGCCGCCGGTCACGATCATGTCGGTGCGGCGGTCGACGAGGTAGAGGAAGCCCTCGGCGTCGACATAGCCCATGTCGCCGAGCGACTCCCAGCCGTCGTCCGTGGCGCGAGGCTTCGCGCCGACGTAGCGATACGTCGAGCCCTGACCGCCGGGCGGCAGCATGAAGACCTCGCCGATCTCGCCGGGCGCGAGCTCGCGTCCCTCGGGATCGAGGATGCGAATCCTGCGCCCTGCCGTCGGCTTCCCGACCGAGCCGGGGTGCGCGAGCCACTCTCGTCCCGAGATCAAGGTGCCGCCGATCCGCTCGGTGCCGCCGTAGGCCTCGAACACGCGGTCGGGGCCGAGCCAGTCGATCCACGCGCGCATCAGCCACGGCGCGCAGGGCGCGCCGCTCGTCACGATGCGGCGGAGCGACGAGAGATCGGCCGCGCGCTTCACCTCCTCGGGGAGCTGCCAGATGCGGTGCAGCATGGTCGGCACGACGTTGACCCACGCGACCCGGTGTCGGTCGATCTGACGGAGGAACTCCGCCGCGTCGAAGCGCGCCATCAGCACCACGCTGGCGCCGCGCAGCAGCGCCTCGCGCGCGTTGAGGAAGGGGCCGGTGTGGAAGAGCGGACCGGGCACGAGCACGACGTGGCCGGACTCGATGCCGTAGTGCGCCGAGTCGGGGTCGAAGCGCGCGGGGTTGGCGTCGACGATCAGCTTCGGGCGCCCCGTGCTGCCGCCCGAGGCGATCGCCTGCCCGTGCGGCGAGGTGCGATCCGGCAGCGGCGCATCCGAGAGCGCCGCGTCCGGCTCGAAGCCTTCCGGCAGGCAGGCCCGACCCGGATAGGTGTCGGGCGCAACGCCGAGCACGAGCCGCGGATTCGCCAGCTCGACGAGCGCGTCGCGCTCGGCCGCCGGCAGGCGCGACGACAGCGGCTGCGGCACCGCGCCGAGCTTCCAGGCCGCCCAGGCCGCTTCGAGGAACTCGATCCCGTTCGGCAGCGCGATGCAGACGAGGTCGCCCGCGGCGACGCCGCGAGCGGCGAAGGTTCTGGCCAGGCGATTGCTGCGACGGTCGAACTGCGCGCGCGTGACGGTGCGACCCTCGAATGCGATCGCGAGCGCGTCGGGATCGGCCTCGACGTGGCGCGCGAAGGCGGCGGGGAAGGAGAGGGCAGGCACGCGGGCTCCAGTCGGATGCGGGGCGCGGATGCTAACGCGCCAGCGGCTCAGATCTCGTCGAGCGGTCGGCGGTCGGACTCCTGCGGCTGTCGCCCGGTGCGGAGCGGCGAGAGCGGCGCGTCCACGAGCAGGGTGCGCCGCCAGTCGAGCGCGATGCCGCGGATCGCCTCGCGCCAGCGCCCGACACGAGTATCGGTCGGCTGCGCGGACTGCGCGCGCTCGAAGGCGGCCCAGTGGTCCGCCTGCGGAACCTTCCACAAGAGGACGCACTCCGAGTCGCTGCGCAGTGCCGTGCGGAAGGCGCCGAGCAGTTCGAGCCCGAACGCTCCGTACACCTCGCGCCCGATCTCGCGCACGCGCTCGAGGAGCTCCATCGCGCGACCCGGCACGACCCGCACGATCTCGTGCGCCGCGAAGACGCCGCAGCGGACGCCGTCGCGACACAGCTCGTCGATCGTCGGCGTCCACGGCGCCGGCACGAGGATCCGGTCGAAGCCGCCGCGGCGGTACTTCGCGGCCTCGGCCCACCAGGCCGCGAGCGACGGATCCTGGAGCGTCGGGTGGCCGGTCTCGTGCGCGAAGCTCGCCGCGAGGCCGTCCCAGCCGCGCTCCTCCCACAGGTTCACGACCTCGGGCCACCGGCCCGTGCTGCCGACCGTGCCCCACACGCCGAAGCAGAGCTGACCGCGCTCGGCCCGCCCGATCGGGCACCAGTTCGCGGTCATGTGCTGCATGTACTTCGCGCGCGCGTGGCCGCGAATCTCGATCAGCTCGTGGATGTAGATGCGGTCGTTCGCCATGAGCGCCTCGTCGCGCAAATGGCGGGCATACTAGTTCACCGACGGAGATCTCCGAGCGAATCCGACACGTTTGCGCTATCCGATCGCGCCATGACCGGAATCGTCGCGCACGGCGCCTACGTCCCGACCACGCGCCTGCCGCTCGCGCTGATCCAGGGACGCAAGGCCAAGGACGACGGCCCCGAGAAGGCCGTCGCCTACGGCGACGAGGACGCCGTCACGATGGCGGTCGCCGCCGCGCTCGACGCGCTGCGCGGCTTCGAGCGCGCGCGCGTCGACGCCGTCTACTTCGCATCCACCAGCTACGAGCTGCGCGAGAAGCAGGGCGCCGCGGTCGTGGCCCGGGCGCTCGACCTTCGCCCCGACGTGCTCACCAGCGACTTCGCGGGCTCGCTGCGCGCGGGCACCGCCGCGCTCGAGGCGGCGCTCCACGCGGTGAAGGCCGGCGGCGCGCGCCTCGTGCTCGTCGTCGCGAGCGACTGTCGCATGGGCGCGCCGCGCGGCGCGCTCGAGGCGAAGTTCGGCGACGGCGCGGCCGCCTTCCTGGTCGGCGAGGACGACGTGATCGCGCGCTTCCTCGGCAGCGCCGCGCGGGCCGACGAGATCCAGGACCAGTGGCGAATCGACGGCGAGCGCTTTACCCACACCTGGGAGGATCGCTTCGTCGTCGAGGAAGGCGTGGTGCCGAATCTGGTCGCGGTGCTGCGCGCGCTGTGCGAGAAGCTCGACGCGAAGCCGGGCGACTTCTCGCGCGCGGCGATCTACGCGCACGACGCGCGTAGCCAGCAGGGTGTCGCGAAGGCGGCCGGCATCCTGCGCGAACGGCTCGTCGATCCGCTGATCGGGCGACTCGGCAACACGGGCGCCGCCTACGCGCCGATGCTGCTCGTGGCGGCGCTCGAGCAGGCGCGGCCCGGCGAGCGGATCGTCTGCGCGAGCTACGGCGACGGCGCCCACGCGCTCGCCTTCGAGACGACGGCCGCGCTCGAGAAGCTCGAGCCGCGTCTCGGTGTCGCGGGCCACCTCGCGCGCCGGCGCGCGCTGCCCTCCTACGACTCGTATCTGCGCTCGCGCTCGCTCGATCCGAAGGAGTGGGAGCGCGGCGGCGACCTCGGGCTCTCCGCCACGGTCCGCTTCCGCGAGCGCGACGCCGACATCGGTTTCATCGGCGCTCGCTGCACGCAGTGCGGGCAGATCCATCTGCCGCGTCCGCGCGTCTGCATCCGCTGTCGCGCGAAGGATCAGTTCGAGCCGGCGCGCCTCTCGGACCGGCGCGGCCGCGTGCTCTCCTACACGTTCGACTACTTCTTCCCGGCGCCGGATCCGCCGACCATCGTCGTGATGACCGAGGTCGAGGGCTGCCGCGTTCAGGTGCAGCTCGCGAACGCGCGGCCCGACGAGGTGCGGCTCGACATGCCCGTCGAGTACGTCTTCCGCAAGATCCACGAGGCCGGCGGCAAGGCCAACTACTTCTGGAAGGCAAGCCCGCTCGCCGAAGGAGCCCCCGCATGAACCCCGACGCGCTGCGCGACAAGGTGTCCGTGATCGGTGTCGGTTGCTGCCAGTTCGGCGAGAACTGGGACAAGTCGCGCGAGGACATGATCGTCGACGCCGTCTACGAGGCGTACACCGACGCCGGCATCGAGGATCCGCAGCACCAGATCGAGGCGATCTTTGCGGGCGCGGTGTATCCGCGCGAAGGCTCGGGCGAGGTGGCCGACTCGCTGCGCCTCTACGGCAAGCCCATCACCATGCTGATGGACTACTGCCAGACCGGCACTGACGCCTTCCGCTGCGGGGTGTTCGCGGTCGCGTCGGGGCTCTACGACACCGTGCTCGTGCTCGGCTTCGACAAGCCGAAGGACCGCGGCGTGTCGGGGCCGTCGGTCGCCTTCGATCGCGTGCGCGGCCTGCCCGCGACGCCGGCCGGCTGGTTCTCGCTCTGCGCCGCGCGCTACTTCGAGACCTTCGGCGCGGGTCGCGAGGACCTCGCGAAGATCGCGGTCAAGAACCATCACAACGGGACGCTCGCGCCGAAGTCGATGCTGAAGCGCGAGATCACGATCGAGGACGCGCTCTCGGCGCGCATCATCTCGTGGCCCTTCGGGCTCTACGACTGCGCTGCGCAGTCGGACGGCGCAGCCGCCGCGATCATCACGCGCACGGATCTCGCGCGCCGCGTGCGAAAAGACCCCGTGCTCGTGAAGGCGGTGTCGGTTGCGACGGCGCCGCACCCGCAGCGCGATCCCGACTTCGACTTCCTGGCCTGGAAGCCGACGCTCTACGCGGCGGAAGACGCGTATCGCCAGGCCGGCATCACGGAGCCCTTCCGACAGCTCGACGTCGTGCAGCTCCACGACTGCTTCACCTTGACCGAGCTCCTCACCTACGAGGACCTGGGGCTCTGCAAGAAGGGCGAGGCGAAGGACCACGTCGCGAGCGGGACCTTCGAGCTCGGCGGCGAGCTGCCGGTCAACACCGATGGCGGTCTCAAGACCTTCGGGCACCCGACCGGCGCGACGGGCGTCCGCATGATCTACGAGAACGTGCTCCAGCTGCGCGGCCAGGCCGGCCCGCGCCAGGTGAAGAACGCGACGCTCGCGCTCTCGCACAACATCGGCGGCGCGCCGCAGACGTGCGGCATCGCGATCCTCGGGATGCCGTGATCGCGTCCGTCGGAGCCCGCTGAAGCGCGAAACGCGGCGGGCGCCCGGGAGCGGGCGCCCGCCGGATCAGCCTTTCTAGTACCGGTCGCGACCGCCGCCGCCGCCGCCGTAGCCGCCGCGATCGCCACCGTCGCGGCCACCGCGGTAGCCACCGCCGCCACCGCCGCCGCCGTCACGGCGCCCGCCGCGGAAGCCGCCGCCTCCACCGCCGCCGCCGCCACCGCTGCGCTCCTGCGCCTCGTTGACGCGCAGTGAGCGTCCACCCATGTCCGTGCCGTCGAGCGCACGGATCGCGTCCGCCGCACCATTCGCGTCCATCTCGACGAACGCGAAGCCGCGCGAGCGGCCGGTTTCCCGATCCGTGATCACCTTCACGGACTCGACGGAGCCGTGGCGACCGAACAGGTCGCGCAGCTCCGCCTCGGTGGTGGAGAAAGGAAGGTTTCCGACATAAAGCTTCTTGAACAAGACCATCGACCTCGACGGGTTCTCGTGAACCCAGGAAGCGCCGGACCGGGCGCGGAACGTCCGCGTCGTGCATCCTGCGCATCGAACTCCCACCGTACTCTTCTGCTCGGCGGGAGGAACGCAAACTCGACTGGAGGCACGAGCAAAGGCGATTGAAGCCGAAAGCCGCGGACCGGTGCGAATCAGCAGTTCGCGGCGGAACGTAGGAGCCCCTCAGCCGTCCCGCAATCGCGGGGCCATCTCCGCCCGCTGGAGCGCCTGCTCGAGGAAGGGGGCGACACTCGGATTGCGCGTCCCCAGCACGTGTCCCCCCGAAAACCAGTGGATCTCGGGCTCGTCCCAGTGGCGCCACAGAGCGCTCGGCTGGTCCGGACGCACGACACGGTCCGCGATGCCGGCGTAGATGAAGAGACGGTCACGCGTCACGCGCGGCGAGAGCGCCAGCGGAGACACCGGGCGGACGACCTCGCGCAGCAGCTCCCAGTCGCGCGGCGTGTGGGCGTGGTCGCCGCGCGTCAACCAGTGCTCGTTGTCGCGCGCGAGACCCGAGAAGTCGACCGCCGGGATGCCGGCGACGACGCAGGCGAGATCGTCCTCGAGTCCCGCCACCAGCGCCGACACGTACGCGCCGAGCGAGATCCCGTAGAGGCCGACCTGGCTGGCGCCGCGCGCTCGCAGCCAGCGCACCAGACGGCGCACGTCGTGCGTGGCGTTCGCGAAGAGGTGGATCATCTGGAGGTAGTCCGGCCGCAGCACCTCGACGCCGCTCCAGCGCGACGCGGCGCGCGGTCCGTGCAGCGGCAGCACCGGGAACGCGAGGTTCAGGCCGATCCGCTCGTGCAGGTGCGCGGCGCCGAAGCCCGAGAGATTCACCAGCGCGCCGCCCATGCCGAAGCCGTGCACGCACACGAGCCACGGCGCGCGCGGATCGCGCTCGACGAGATACGCGTGGTGCGTGCCGTTGCGCGGGTGCGCGAGCCAGCGCTCGCGACCGGGCTCGCCCTCGTGCGGCTCGTACGCGCTCGCGAAGCGGACGTGCCGATAGCGGCGCGCGCGCCGACCCTCGAGCGTGACGCGCTCCGAGATGCGCGTCGCCGTCGGCGGCTCGGGCTCGCGATGATAGGCGGCGGGATCGCGGAGCCAGCCGCGCGACTCGTAGAGCTCTCGCGCGAGCGCGAGGTCGCGCCGCATGCGGCGCATCGCGGCGCGGTCGGGCGAGCCCGCGATCCACGCGGTGCCGAGCGCGAAGCTGCGGTCGAGCAGCGCCTCGGCGATCAGTCCCGCGGACGGCTCGAGCGGCGGCACGCCCGGATAGCGCGAGCGACCGCGCAGCGCGTGCCAGCTCTCCTCGAGCACCAGCTCGAGCTGCTGGAGCGGGATCGCGAGGAGTCGATCGAGCGTCGGCATCCATCGGACCTCAGCGGGGGCGTCGCAGCGATGCGTAGATGGCGCGCACGAGGCTCGCCGCGCGCGCGTCGCCCGTCAAGCCGAGCTGCATCTGGTTCATCGCGTAGCCGAAGCCGATGCGCGAGTCCGGGTCCGCGAAGGCGAGCGAGCCGCCGGCGCCCGGGTGCCCGAAACAGCTCGCGGGGGCCTCGGGCGAGAGCATCGGCGGCAAGGCGAAGCCGAGCCCGAAGCGGGTCGGCACCAGGATCACGAGATCGGGCCCGTCGACCTGCGGCGCGCGGAAGCGCGCAACGGTCTCCGGCGAGAGCAGGCGCACGCCGTCGACCGGCCCGACGAGCGACGCGTACACGCGCGCGAGCGCTCGCGCGGTCGCGATGCCGTTCGAGGACGGCATCTCCGCGCCGCGCAGCAGTCGCGTGTTCCACATGTCGCCGTACTCGAAGAGATTCGAGGGGCCCGACAGCACTCGCCCGAGGCGCGAGTCCGGACCCATGAAGCGCTCGCGCAGCTCGCGCTCCTTCGGATCGGTGGGCGCAGGCGCGGGCAAGGTGCGCGCGACGCGCGCGTCGTAGCGCGCGGGCAGGCCGACGAAGAGGTCGTACTCGAGGCCGAGCGGCGCCGCGATCTCGCGCGCGAGCACGGCGCCGAAGCGCTCGCCGGTCGCGCGTCGCACGACCTCGCCGAGGATCCAGCCGTAGGTGCGGGCGTGGTAGCCGTGCGCGCTGCAGGGCGGCCACTGCGGCGCCTGCTTCGCGAGCGCCGCGCAGAGCGCGTCGGCCGCGCAGGCCTCCTCGAGCGTGAAGCGACCCTCCACCTCGGCGAGCCCCGCGCGGTGCGTCATCACGTCGGAGACGCGGATCTCCGCCTTGCCGTTCGCCGCGAACTCCGGCCAGTAGCGAGCGACCGGGGCCTCGACGTCGATCACGCCGCGCTCCGCCAGGCGCGCGATACATGCTGCGGTGACGCCCTTCGTGGTCGAGAAGACGAGCGCCATCGTGTCGCGCTCCCAGGCGCGGCGCGTGGCCGGGTCGGCGAGGCCGCCCCAGAGATCGACGACGGGCTCGCCGTCGCGCAGCACGCAGACCGCCGCGCCGACCTCGCCGTGCGCCTCGAAGTTGTGCGCGAAGGCCTCGCGCACGGGCTCGAAGCCCTTTGACACGCGGCCCTCGATCCGGACGCCCGGAGCGCGCGTCTCGCGCATGCGCGTGTTCTAGCACTTCCGGGGGATGGAAACGGCTGGATCGCCGAAGCGAGCCGGTCGATGCGATGCCGCTTCCGAGCGGCTCACGATCTGCGATGCCCCGCATTGCAGGGGAAGCAACTCGCCAGGACCCCGTCCGTCAGCCAGGCCGCAAGCAGGGCCGCCGCTCTCGACGCGGCATCTGCGGTGGCGAGGTCCGCGACCCAGCGATCGCACACCGCGGCGAACGGCTCCCCCGCCTGCACTGCGCGGAGCGCCTCGCGCTCGAGCGCCGAGATCGCCCGGTACCGGACTCGCTCCCCCTGCCTCCAGACACGCAGATGGGTCGACTCGGCGTCGAGAACCGGGACCGGGTCCCAGGTGGAGGCTCCATCCTCGCGGTCGAAGCGCTCACGCACCTCGTGCACGGGCCACGCGCACGACAGTACCTGCAACGACGCGGAGGCCTCGAAGCGAAGGGCGCCCCAGTCCTCGGGCGCCACCGCCGCGAGGTCTTCGCGGGAGAGGACCGGCGAGTCGGGCGCGTAGAACGCCTCGGTCAGCGCCCACTCGAGTCTCGCGAGGTCGGCCGCATACGGACAGCGGCGCAAGAAGATCGACACGAAGGGCTCCATCGACAGGTGCGTGACGAGTTGGGCACCGGCGTGGCGCAACGATGGACGAGTCGGCGGGTACGTCATCAGGTAGGTCTTCACGAGGTCGTGGTAGGCGGCGGGGCCGAGCGCGCGCGCGAGCGCGCCGAAGTCCTCGCGCAGGCAGTCGTGAATGCGCGCGAAGTACGCGTTCGCGTACACCGCGACGCGAGCGACGGGTGACAGCCCGCGGTCGCTGCGGACGAGCGCGGCGAGTCCTGTGCCCTCCGCGTCGCCTTTCGCCACGAGCGCCGCCTCGATGCCTTCAGGTTCCGTGATGAGGCGCCAGAGCTGCTCCTGGATCGCAGCCAGGGCTCGCGGCTCCACTCGTTCCATGCCATTTCTCCATTCCGGCCACGCGCGCGAGGATCTCCCGCGCCCGCGCTGCCTCGGCCGCCAGAACCTCGAGCTCGGGGATCTCTTCGTCCCACTCGATCAGCGTCGAGACCGGGCCGAGCCGGCGCAGCGTGGTTTCGTAGTGCGCCCACACTTCGTTGCACACCGGGTGATCGTGCGTGTCGATGAGAAGGGGGCCCGACTCGGAGTGTCCCGCGAGATGGATCTGGAAGACCCGCTCGGATGGGATCGCCGCGAGATAGCGCTCGGGGTCGAAGCCGTGGTTGTGGGCGCTCACGAACACGTTGTTCACGTCGAGCAGGATCCCGCAGTCAGCCTGCTCGGCGATCCGCACCAGAAACTCCCACTCCGGCATGGCGTCCGCGGAGTACGCGAAGTAGGAGGAGACGTTCTCGAGCGCGACGCGCCGCCCGAGTCGATCCTGCACGCGCCGCACCCGTTCGGCCGCGTGGGCCAGAGCCGCCTCCGTGTAGGGGAGAGGAAGCAGATCGTGGAGGTTGTGCCCTCCGACGCCCGTCCAGCACAGGTGATCGGAAACCCAGGCGGGCTCGTAGCGGTCGATGAGAGCTGCGAGCTCGGCGAGATAGGCGGCGTCGAGGGGATCCGCCGAGCCTACGTTCAACGACACTCCGTGGAGGACGACCGGAGAGTGTGTCCGCACCTCGTCGAGCACGCGCGGCGGCCGTCCCCCCGGCACCATGTAGTTCTCCGAGATCGCCTCGAAGAAGTCGATCCCGAGCCGCACCGGGTCCGGAGTCTCGAGGATCCGCGGGTAGTGCGTGGTTCGGAGGCCCACGCCGACACCCAGGAAGGGCACGTCGTCGGGACGCGCGAAACCGGGTGCGCTCATGAAATCAGTGCTTCCCGGTGCGCCGACGCCACGCTCTTCGCATCGTGTCCAGCGGCCCGATGCGCCGCGAGGAATCGAACGATGACGGAATCGAGCGAGATCGGGCCCGCGCCCGCGACCTCGAGCCAGACGAGCAGCGCGATGAACAGGTACTCCTCGCGCCCGAAGAGGTCGATCGCGCCATCGAGCTCGCCCCACAGCGCCGTGCGGATCGCGACGAGCATCGTGACGACGAGAGGTGCCGCCGCGAATCGTGTTCCGAGCCCGAGCACCAGGAGCAGCCCGCACGAGAGCTCGGTCGCGGCCACGAAGGGAGCCTGCAGCTCGGGAGCCGGGATGCCGAGCGATCGGAAGAAATCGATCACTTGCTCCAGATTCTGGAGCTTTCCCCATCCAGTGCTCACGAACACCAGTCCGACGCTCACGCGTGCGAGAAGCGGCGGCAGCCACGCGAGACGCTGGGAGAGGAAATGGATCCACGCGTGTAGAGCAACCAATCGATCGAACACAACCAACTCCTCTTCGAGGGGTGGGAGGGCCCGGGGGCTTCTGCCGCCGGGAGCAGAAGCGAGGGGCAAGAGGCGGCGAAGGGGACCCGCCACCTCTCACCCCGCGCGATCCTCACTTCTTCTCAGCGGCCTTGGCCTTCGCGGCGTCGCATTCGGCCGGGGTCAGCAGCAAGAACCCCTGCCCGGCGCAGCCGTTCTTGCCCTTGCAGGCGTTCCTCGCCGACTTGCATTCGCTGTGGCCCTTGCACGAGTTGATGCCCTCGCACTGGATCTTCGCCGAGGATCCGGATTCCTCGGCGCGTACGACACCCGCGAGGAACAGCGCGGCAGCCGCCGACGCAACGAGCGCACTTCGAGTCTTCGACATGGTTGGTTCTCCTCCGTGGTTTGCCCGGGCCCTGTCGAGACCGGGCAGGTTCTGGGGAGTCCCTACGGACGCAGCCGGCCGGCGGTTACAGCGCGTCCGGGCGCGAGGTCCGCAGCGGCGCCTTCATCGCTGCGCTCGGTGTGTCCTCGAGGCCACGAACGCGGCGAGCGGACCCGTGAGCAGCAGAACCGCCACGACCGGCGCAAGCGTGTGCGCGAGGAGCCAGTGCATCGGACTGTCGCTCGGGCAGGTGACGTGTACGGCGACCGCCCCCAGCGCCACGCCGCCCGCGAGGGCCAGGGCCGTCCCCGACCCGGGGCGACGCACTGCGGCGTACACGATGAAGGCACAGGCCAGCAGCACCGGTGCCGTGCCGAGCGCGAGCGCACGACCGATGCAAGGCAGGCAGTCGGCGAGGCTCGCGCCCGCCACGGGTCCATCGCCGGCGACGATTCCCCAGAGACCGCCGACGACCGCGACCGCCGCACCCGAAGCCGCCACCCCCACACCGCGGCGAGCCGCACTCTCGCGCCCGGGCACGCACCACGCGAGTGCGGCCACGAGCGCGCCGAGGGCCAGGAGCCACAGCCCCGCGAACGTGGCGAGGTACGGAAGACTCGACACGGCGCTGCTTCCGGACCGGAACCCTGGACTCCCGAGCAGCCAGTGTGCCGCGAAAGGCGCTGCCGAACCGAGGACGACCGCTGCACCGAGCACCCAGCGCAGCGGCGGGATCGGGCGTACCGGCGCGAGATCCCTCGCCAGCTCGCGGATCCGGTCCTCGGCGGTTCGTGCACTCATGACCCTCGCCTCGAGAGGATCGCTCGCAAGGCGCGATATCCGCGATGGGCCCTTACCTTCAGCGCACCCGGGCTCACACCAGCCCGTGTCGAGGCCTCGGCGACGGAGAGCCCATCGAGGTGCAGCAGCTCGACCGCCTCGCGCTGGCTCGCCGGGAGCGAGGCGAGCGCTCCTTCGAGCTCCGGAGACAGCGTCTCCTCACCAGGAAGCGGCGCTTCGGACGACGGCTCCGGCAGGTCGCCGATGCCCCCCGGTCGCTCGTAGTGCGAGCGCCTCCCATGCGCGCGCAGCCAGTCGACCACCGCATTGCGCACCACGGCGCGGAGCCAGGGCCCGAACGGACGCTCGGAACGATACGTGTGGCGCGCGCGGTGCAAGCCGATCAGCACGTTCTGCACGATGTCTTCTCGCTCGGACGGCTCGAAGATCTTCCCCGCCACCTGGCGCCGGACGTATGGCAAGAGCTCGAGCAGGAGCTTCTCGTAGGTCGCGGAGTCGCCAGCCTGCGCGGCCACCATCCAGAGCTGCCACCTGCGCTCGCGCTCGTCCTGGTTGCGTTCTCGATCGTCCATACGCCTCGGCACGGCGTGGGGTTACCGAACCCCGCGAAGGCTACTCCACAGGCGATGGAGCCTCGATCACGACTCCAGCGCGAGCAGCCCCTTCACCGTGGCTTCGAGCGCCGCGACCGCGCGCTCGCGGCCGAGCCGCTGGTCGGTGCGCAGGCGGTCCCAGAACTCGAACGAGAGCGCGGCGTCGAGCGCCTCGATCCGCTCGGGCGAACCGCCGCGCAGCTCGGGCAGCGCGCGTAGCAGATCCGCGCGGAGCTGGCGCGCGAGCTCGACGTGGTTCGCGGCGATGAAGCGCGAGCTCCAGCGCAGCACGCCGCCCGCGCGCTTGTACGGCGCGATCTGCTCGAACAGCCGCGCGCGGCGCAGGACCAGCGCGCGCGCTCGCGCAGCGACGCTGCCTTCAGGTGTCGGCGCGCGGAACAGCGGGAGCGCGCGGGCGCGCACCCGGTCGTCGATCTCCGCGTAGAGGCTCTCCATGTCCGAGAAGTGTCGGAAGACGCTGCGGATGCCGACCCGCGCGCGCAGCGCGACCTGCTGCGCGGTCGGCTGCACGACGCCTTCACCGACCAGATCGAAGAGCGCCTGCACGATCGCCGCGCGGCTGCGGCGACTGCGCTGCACGCGCCCGTCGATCCCGGCGCTCACGCGTGCGCTTCTCGTGGCGCGCGCCGTGGCGGTCTCAGCGAGAGCCAGAGCGCCAGCGCGAGCAGCGGCAGGGTGAGCACCGCACCGTACTTGCCGGGCGCCGGCACGGAGAGCGGCTTGTACAGCCAGAGGACGACGGCGGCTACCGCCTGCTTCGCCAGGGTCAGCGCGAGCACGAGCGGCACGAAGGCGCGCTGGCGCAGCGCGACGTAGAGATCGATCGCGCCCCAGGTGATCTGGTCGAGCCCCATGATCGCGAAGAGCATCACGATCACGTCGCCGCCCTGCGTGAGGTCGATGCCCGCGATGCGGCCCGCCCCGCCGTCCGACGCGAAGAAGTGGATGCCGCCGCGCCCGAGGTTCACGACACCGAGAAGGATCAGCAGTCGCCACGCCCACGGCGAGCCGCGGTAGGCGGCGTTCGAGCGCTCGGGCCAGAGGCTCACGAGCTCGCCCGCGCGACCTCGTCGATCGCCTCGACGAGCGCCGCCGGCTCCTCCTCCTGGATGAAGTGCGTGCCCTTCGGGAACGCGCGGTGCGCGCGGCCGCGGGCGCCGGGCACGTGCTGCTGGAAGATCTCGTCGAACCAGCCGAGCACCGGGTCCGCCTTGCCATAGGCGGTGAGGAAGGGCTTCTCCCAGCGCTCGAAGACACGCCAGGCCGCCACCAGGGTGCCGATGCCGTCGGCGCCGAGCTTGTCGGGATCGATCAGCGACGGGAACACGAGCGCGCCGGCCTGGTAGCTCGCGTCGGGGAAGGGCGCGTCGTAGGCGGCCTGCTCCGCCTCGGAGAGACCGAGCCGCATGTCGGCGCCGAGCACCGGGATGCCGTTCGCGATCAGATCGCCGCAGTCGAGCTTCGCGGACGCGGCCGCGAAGGCCTGCCAGCGCGCGAAGGAGTCGGGGTCGGGGGCGCGGCTTCGCGCGGCCAGCATGCGGTCCGGATGCGCGGGGTCCGGCAGCGCGCCGTTCGCGATCACGACGCCGCGGAAGCGCGCCGGCTCCTGCGCGACCAGCGCCAGGCCGATCAGGCTCCCCCA
>Ga0335069_10009959_pt1 | contig 13502 bp, 12 predicted proteins | sample Lox_Sample_11_FD_206714 | JGI IMG/M metagenome (GOLD analysis project Ga0335069, IMG submission 206714) | Soil microbial communities from Loxahatchee National Wildlife Refuge, Florida, United States - Lox_Sample_1.1 | ecosystem: Environmental > Terrestrial > Soil > Wetlands | place: USA... | reverse complement strand
GGGTGAAACTGTCGCCGAGCTCGAGCAGACACCAGATCACCCAGCCGCGCAGCCACAGCAGTGTCCCGGTCTGCGCGGCGTCTCGCCCGCCCAGGCGGGGGGCCAGGTGCTCGTGCAGGGCCATGACCTGCCCGATGGCATCGCGGGCGGCGGGCCGGTTCTGCCACGGCTCGGGCAGCGCGTCGGCCACCGCCCCCAGCAGCTCCGCGACCCCGGCGCCGAGCCCGGCCAGGGTCCCGGCGCGGGCCTGCCGCTCGGCAGCCACCCGCATGGTCAGCCGGTGCCCGGCCACCGCGGCGTCATCGACGCTGAACGTCAGCAGCGACGCGCTGGCCAGCCGCCCCAGCGCCTCATCAATCCTCTCCGGCCCAGCGGCCACACCCGTGCCGGGCGGGGCGAGCAGGCCCTGCTGCCCGGCGGCGTACAGCAGCGCCCGGGACACCCCGGCCGCCGACAGCAGCGCGACCACGTTGACCAGGCCCGTGCACAACCCGGCGGGGTCCCCCTCCGCCGCCGTGTCCAGCGCCAGCACGATCGCCTCGGCGACGCTGTGCCGGTATGGTTCCCCCGTCGGACGCTTCAGCAGGTCCTCAACGGGGACGGCGCGCAGCCGGGCCAGGTAGGTGGGGTAGTCCAGGTGCTGGGCGGCGATCACCGCCGCGGCCTGGGCCAGCGCCAGCGGCAAGAACCCCAGCTGTTCGGCCAGCTGCCGCGCCCCGGCCTCATCATCCCGCACGGTGCGCCGGGCCAGGAACGCAAGCGCCTCGGCCTCGGTGAACACATCCACCGTGACCGGCTCGCCCAGCCCTGCGGTTTCCAGCTGGTTGCTGGTGATGATCACCTGGCACTGCCCGGCCGCGGGCACGAACCGGGCCAGCTGGTCCAGGTCGGTGGCGTTGTCGAACACCACCAGGCACCGGTTCCCGTCGGCCTCCAGCCGGTGCCGCACCGTCTCGGCGAGGTCCTCCAGCCGGTGCCGCACCGCCCCGGCGAGGTCCTCCAGGTCCGCGCCCGGCTCCCCGATGCCCAGCGCGGCGGCGACGTCCGCCAGGCCGTTCAGGACCTGGGCCTGGTCGGCGGCGTTGACCCAGGCCACCAGCCGCCAGCCCGCAGCGATGCACGCCCGGGCGTAGGCCGCCGCGAGCTGGGTCTTGCCCACCCCGCGCATCCCGGTCACCGCCCGCACCACCATCACCCCCGGCCCGCTGGCCCCCAGCCGGGCCTCCAGATCAGGGCGTGGCTGGAACGCGGGCGCCCGCTGCGGCACCACCCCGGCCACCACCGCACCCGGCACCGGGGCTGCGGGCGCGTCCTGGCGTGCGATATAGGTCTGGATGTACTGGTTGAACTGCGCATTACCCCAGCCGGCCTGCACCCCCTGGCCGCCGGATACCTCCATCGGACCCCTCCCCCCACGGCGCGCCGCCCGCGGGTGTGAGCCGGGCTTTACGGCGGGCCTGCACCAGCGGGATGACTCCGGACACGATCGCCGCGGCAGCGGCGACCACCCGGCCACCGCCCAGGCGAATGCATCTACGTTGTGACAATACGCAACGCGACGGCATGCCCGCCGGGCGATCGGCCGGGTTGCATTTCGGGTTGCAGTCCAGCATCGTCCGAAGACATCCCCGGAGGACCGATCAGGCAAGGCGGTCCAGCTTGAGCGGCGGGTCTGCCTTGAGTACCCGCGATCGGCCGCCCGCGAGCTGGTCCACCTGCCGCCCCCGCGCGGCGTTCCTGGATGAGGTCCAGGTCTTCCCGGGCTCGTCGGGCCACACGCCTCCGGTCTATCCCGCCAGCGCTTGTCCTTGGTGGTAGGACATGCGGGGTGCCGGAACCGGCATGACCGTGGCCCCGGTTACCGGCGAGCGGCAGTCAGGGCATAGCGGGTTTCCGCGGGGTCCGTAGACACACGTGCGGGCGCGGCAGCGGGCGCAAGATCCCTCTTCGCTCGCCAGCCATGCGTCAATGACGTCAGCGACGGGAAGCGTGTTGGTTCTCGGCTCGCTGCCGATGATCTCGGCGCGGAGAATGCCTGCGAGCAAGACCAAGGCCGTATCCGTTCTGCCGTGTCCGTATCCGGTAGCCGCCCAATAGCATTATAACGTACCTGTCAACGGGCGATTTTCGCTGATGATAGCGATACATCCGGCATCGTTGCCGGATCGGCCGCTACCTGTTTGGATCGCCGGGGCGCTGATTGCGCGTCTCGCTGCTTGCGCGGCCGCCCATGGGCACGAGATCGTCAGCAGGCCCCAGGGCGCTTTTGACTGGTGCCAGGAGGAGGACGGCTGAGCACGATCCCTGCGGCGAGAGCTCGCATCCGATGCGATGTCTCGCCAGGCCACGCCGGTGCGCGATATTGCTCTTTGTTAAGGCATTTCCCTAGACTTAGCGTGGCTCAGCGGCCGGACTAGGAGGACGCATGCCCGTCGACTGGGTTGTTATCGGCTTGGATAACGGCGGGACCACGAACAACGGGACCATCCTCGACTCCAGCGGCCGGTTCCTCCTCGACCGGATGGCGGAGGTTCCGAGCGACGTCAGGGACGGTCCGGACAAGGCCATCCAGTCACTGGTCGTCTCCGTGGAGCAGGTGCTCGGGCTCACCGGCGTGCCGATTACCGCGGTCAGGGCCGTGGGCCTGGACACGCCGGGCCCGGCCAGCGGGGACGGCGTCATCTCGTCCAAGGGCGCCACGAACTTCGGTCATGCGGGCTGGCGCGGCTTTGACATCCGCGGGGCGCTGGCCGAGCGGCTCGGGCTCCCGGTGATCTACAACAACGACGGGAACTCGGCCGCGCTGTACGCGCATCATGTCCGGTTCGGCCCCGAGTCCGGGCAGCGTAGCTCGGTGGCCGCGATCGTCGGCACCGGGCTCGGCGGCGGGATCATCCACGCCGGGCAGGTCATCAAGGGTGCGGCCGGGATGGCGGGGGAACTGGGCCACGTTCCCATCCCGCTCGACGGCCTGCTCGACACCGGCCAGCTGATGCCCGCCTGCAACTGCGGCCAGTCGGGCGACGCGGAAAGCGTGGCCTCGCTCACCGGCATCCAGAACAACCTGCTGCCGTACTGGCTCACCAGGTACGAGGGCCATGAGCTCGGCGGCCTGCCAGTCGGCAAGGCCGCCAAGCTCGTCCGCAAGTACGCCGAGGAAGGCGACGAGATGGCGCTGGCGATCTTCAGGCAGCAGGCCACCGCGCTCGGACGGCTGTTCACCATCGCGGCGAACTTCCTCGATCCCGACGCCTACTTCCTCGGCGGCGGCGTGGTGGAGGCCGCACCGCATTTCCGCGACTGGTTCTTCGCCGAGGTGCGCGCTCACACCGTGCTGCGGGAGGAGCAGGCCAGGGCGGCCGAGATCTCCCTGGTCCCCCATCTCGACATGGCGGGTGCCCGCGGCTCGGCCGTCGCCGCCCGCGATTGGCTCATCCGGCAGGAGCACGAGGTCAGGATCGCCGGGCTGTTATCTCTGCGGCCTACTCCTGCGCCGGCGGGATCACGACGACCATGGTGAGGCGAGCGGGCTGATCGCCCTCGTTGCCGTAGCGGTGCGGACGGCTGGCCGGAAAGCGGGCACACTGGCCCGCGCTGACGGCGTGGCGCTCGCCGGCGACCGTCAGCGTCAGGGTGCCTGACTCGACCCAGATCATCTCGCGGGTGGCCGGCGCGTGCGCGTCACCGCCGAACGTCTCGCCGGGCATCACCTCCCAGCGCCACAACTCGACCGCCCAGGGCGGGTCGGTGGCGCCGATGATCGTCCCGGTGCCGCCGGACGGGCCGCGCCAGAGCACGCGGGAGGCGTCCGGTCGGCTGATCCGGACGGCTGGCTCGCCGCCCACCTCGACCAGCAGCGTCACCGGGACCCCGAAGGCATCGCCGATGCGGGCCAGGGTGGCCAGGTTGGGGTTGGACCGCCCCTGCTCGAGCGCCACGAGCACGCCCTTGCTCACGCCGGAGCGCGCGGCGAGCTGGTCCAGCGACCAGCCGCGGTCGGCGCGCAGGGCCTGAAGGGTCCGGGCCACCGCGGCCGTTATGCCGGGCACGTCCGCCATATCTCCCTCTCTGGACATGCCGGGCCCGCTGACCCGCCAGGCGGTCGGTATAATCAACTATATAGATCAATATTCCGACCGGCATCGCTGTTTCAAGGGACGCTGACCGTGGTGACAATCCTGGCCCTGGCCGCCGCCGTGCTCTACGGCACCGCCGATTTTCTCGGCGGGGTGGCATCCCGGCGGGCGAGCGTGTCCGCTGTGCTGGCGATGACCGTCCCGGCGGGCGCGGTGGTCGTCGTGGTGGTGGCACTGCTTGGCGAAGCCCCGTGGCGGGGCGGGCTTTCCGGGTCTGGCCTGGGTGCCCCCGCCTCGCTGGGAAGCTGGGGCGCCGTGGGCTGGGCGGCGGCGTCCGGCGTCTGCGGCAGCACCGGCCTGATCGCGTTCTACGCCGGTTTCGCCGCCGCGCCGATCAGCGTGGTGGCCCCGGTCGCCGCGCTCGTCTCCACGGTACTGCCGATCGGCGTCGCGCTGGCCGGCGGCGAGCGCCTCACCGCCGGCATGGTCGCCGGAGGGCTGATCTGCCTGCTCGCCATCGTCCTGGTCAGCATGCCGCCCGCGCGGCGCGGGCCGCGGCCGGATGCGGGCCGCCGAGGCGGAGACCGGACCGGAGCCAGCCAGCACGGGGCCAGCCAGCAGAGGGCCAGCCGGCACGAGGCCAGCCGGCACGGGGCCGCCAGCCGGCTGCGCGGCCTCGGTTACGGTGTCGCCGCGGGCGCGGGATTCGGCCTGTTCTTCCTGTTCCTCAAGAACGCCGGGCAGTCCGGCGTGCTCTGGCCGGTGGCGGTCTCGCGGACGGCGGGAACGCTGGTCGCCTTCGGCATCGCGCTAGTGACCAGGACACGCCCGTGGCGGGGCGCGAGCAGCAGGACAGGCGTCATCGCGCTGGTTTCCGGAGCGGTCGACGCGGCCGCCAACGTCTGCTACGTGCTGGCCACCCGGGCCGGCCTGTTCGGGCTGGCCGTCGTGATCACCTCGCTGTACCCGGGCATGACGGTACTGCTGGCCCGGTGGGTGCTCGGCGAGCGGATGCGCTGGCTGCAGCGGGCCGGCCTGCTGCTGGCCGCGGCCGGCGTCGTCCTGCTGACCGCATAATGCCGCCGCGCCCGCTAGAATGGCTGATTTTCCATGATCACGAAGACTTTTAGGCCATATGAGACACAAAAGTCTTCGCGATCATGAGTATACGTACAAAGGTTCGAATAGGAACTCCTCGCAAGGCGCACTCCGGGCCGCCCCGAACGCGGCCGGGTCGTTATAGTTCGTCGCCGCCCGTGTCCTTGAAGATCAGGCCGCACACCTCGAGGTAGAGCTGCTCCGGATAAGGAAGGTGATCGACCCGGTTGAGCGCCTGATCCTGTCCCGCGGACTCCAGGATGAACTCGCCGTAGCCCAGGATCCGGCCCATGGGGGAACGCTGGAAGCTCATGTCCGTCACCTTGGAGAGCGGCATCATGTTCACCTTGCGGGCTAGGAGCCCGGTCGCCAGCAGGAAGCGCTGGGACGTGACGACGAAGTAGGTGACGCCCCAATCGAAAACCTTTACTACCAGCCTCACGAGGAGGATCGCCCACAGGAGCCAGATGATGAGGATGGCGGTGCCGTTGCCGCTCGCGACCGAATTACTCAGCCAGCCCGCGATCGCCAGCCCGATGAGGACCTCGAAGATGGGCCTGATCAGCACGGCCGGATGCTGGTGGACGGTGATGACCTGGCGTTCGTGGGGCAGAAGGTACCTGTTTACCGAGGCAGGGACCGTATCGGTGTTCGGGACCAGCCTCATTCCAGCGCCTGCCTGATTAACTAAAGGGACTGGAAGAAGTGGGAGAGGCCGATCGCTGCGTTCGACAGGAAGGTCCCGATGTTGTGAACGAGATGCGCAGCGGCTGCAGGCTGCTCGATCACCCACCAAACTACGAACGCGAGAGCTACCCATCCGAGGACGGTTTTCATCTTCACGTCGCCTCCCGTGGGCGCCGGACTTGTCCTGCCTGCCAGAGAACCTATGCTAGCTTGCGCCGATTTCCCGGCCAACGCTAACGGGGTGAAGCTGCCGTGTCGGCATGAGTATGCCCCCTTGCCGCTCTCAGTATGCCCGATCGGCGGAAGCAGTGCGTAACCGGACATGACGGACGCGCCGGCGTCGTGCCCCGAATCCCTCGCCTGCCGCCCTGATCGGCGATTTTGCCGTCGCGACCGGCGGCCATCTGACAGCATTCCTCCGTGCGGAGCATGCTGGTGACATGACGGTGGCAGACGTGGGTGAGACTGACTTCGCGGTCATCGTCTACCGGGAAGAAGACCGGTGGGAGGCCGACGCCCTGCCGACGGCGGTGACCGCAGACCTGGACGGCTTCATCCAGGCGCTGCGCCGGCAGCCGAGCATGGGCGGCACCATCGGCTTCGCGGGCGTGGGCGATGACTTCTGGGTCGCGGTCAGGGTCCTCGGCGAAGACGTATCGCTGTTCCTCTCCGACGTCACCGCCGCGGTGGAGTATCCGCTGGCCCGCCAGGTGCTCGAGGCCCTGGACATCCCGGTGCCCTCCGATGACGAGCTCGACCAGGTGCTCCCGGCGGGTGATCTGTCTATCTTCGCGGACCTGGGACTCGATGAGATGGAACTCGGCGCGGTCTCGGCCGACCTCGACCTCTACCCCGAGGATGCCGTGGCGCACATCGCCGAACGGCTCAGGTTCGGCGAGGCGGTGGAGCGCGCGCTCGATATCGCGCTCGGCCCGTGACCGGATATACCGGTTCTTTCGAGCCCGCGATGCGGCTCGCGCTGGCCGAGGCGGCTGAGGCGGCCAAGGGCGAGTCCTGGCCCGCCGGGGCCGCCCCGAGGGAGACCGGGACCCCGGAGGAGACCGGGGCCCTGGAGGAGAAGGGGCCGGCCTGGCCGGCGGACGTCCCGGTCGGCGCCGTCATCCTCGACGAGGCAGGCACGGTCATCGCGCGGGCCCGCAACCGCAGGGAGATCGACCGCGATCCCACCGCGCACGCGGAGATCGTCGCGATCAGGCAGGCGGCCCGGGCCCTCGGCAGCTGGCGGCTGGCCGGGCTGACACTGGTCGTCACCCTCGAACCGTGCACGATGTGCGCGGGCGCCGTGACGGCGGCCAGGCTGGCGCGGGTGGTCTACGGGGCCGAGGACCCCAAGGCCGGGGCCGTGGGGTCGCTCTGGGACGTGCTGAGGGACACCCGCCTGAACCACCGTCCCGAAGTCATCGGCGGTGTCCTCGCCGCCGAGTGCGGCGCCATGCTGCGCGACTTCTTCGCGGCGCGAAGGCCGTATGCCGAGTAGGGCCGCATGCCGGGCACGCGCGGATTCGGGTAAGCTCGCCTGCGGTGGAGTCGCCTAGTGGCCGAGGGCGCACGCCTCGAAAGCGTGTGAGGGGGCAACCCCTCCGTGGGTTCAAATCCCACCTCCACCGCTGAGCCGGAGCCGCGGGCACATGCCACGTGCCCCCATGGGGAACTTAATGTCACGCCTCGGACGTTCGCTGTTGTGATCATGTGGTTGTGCGGTGGTGCGGCCTGCCCTCGGTGAGGCGGACCACGGTTAGGCCAGACTCCGGCGAGGAGACCGAGTGTTTGAACCGCAAGGTACCGGTTTCTTCTTGCTGCTCATGGTGGTCTTCGGGGGATTGCTCGTCTGGGTGGCCCTGGCCAGGCAGGTCGTGTTCCGGGTGCTCGCTGGCTGCCTGGCGTTCGTTCCCGCCATGGTCTTCGGGATCGCCGCCGTCAATAAGTTCTATGACTACTACCAGACCTGGGGCGGCATGATCAACGACCTGACCGGCCAGGGCGTGAGCAGCATCCCCAAGTACGCCGCCGGCCAGGGCTCCAACAAGCAGTTCGACAGGAACATCGGCCGGGTCACCAGCCTTGCCGAGGACGCCCAGGTCGGGTACCTGTTCCAGACGTCGGTCACGGGCAAGCGGAGCCACCTCGCCCGCGACGTGTACGTCTACCTCCCGCCGCAGTACTTCCAGAAGGCGTACAAGCACTACAAGTTCCCCGTCATCGAGCTGCTGCACGGCTCGCCGGGCAACCCGCAGGCCTGGGTGGATGTCATGGGCGTGATTCCCACCTACCTCAGCCTGCTCGAGACCCACCCGAAGGACGCCGCGGTGCTCGTGATGCCCGACACCGACGGCGGCCTGCAATACGGGCTGCAGTGCCTCAACGACCCGGGCGGCATCCAGGACATGACCTTCGTGGCCAGGGACGTGCCCCAGGCGATCGCGCGGGTCGCCCGCGTCCAGCCGCCGGGCCGGGCCTGGGGGCTGGCCGGCTACTCGGAAGGCGGCTACTGCGCCGCCAACATCGCGCTGCAGGACCCGGCGGGCTACGGTGCCGCGGGCGTGATGTCCGGGTACTTCGCCCCGATCCCGAGTACGGTGCCCGAGGGCGGCAAGCCTGGCGGCAAGCCGCGCCGGATGAACGTGTTCCTCGGCCATCCCGACTTGCAGCTCATCAATACGCCGCAGTGGTATGTCACCCGGGTGCCGATCAACGATGTGCTCCCCGCCTTCTGGCTCGCGGCCGGCGCCAAGGACAAGCCGGACGTCATCGCCGCGGTGAATTTCCGGCAGCTGCTGGAAACCCGGGTGGCGAACGTGCCGCTCGACATCGTGCAAGGCGGCGGCCATCAGGGCAGCGTGTGGCGCGCGGCCCTCGGCCCGATGCTCAGCTGGATGACGCCGCAACTGGCCTGGCAGGCCGCCAGGGCCGACGCCGCCGCGGCCAGGGCGGCCGCCGCCAAGGCCGCCGCGGAGCGCAAGGCGCAGGAGGCTAAGCCCCGCCCGTCACATGTCCCGGTACCCAAGAAGAGGCCCTAGCCCGCGGCCGCGGCCGCGTCCGAGATGACTTCGAGGGCCTTTTCCGGCCGACCGTGGCGCGGGCGCCGGCCATCAGCGTGCCCCGGGATCTGAGCAGCTGGTCCGCCCGCGACAGCAGCCTGGCCGCGAGGAACTCGTCGAGAACCCCGCAGCAGATCGAGGAGTTGAACTTCGCCAGCCGGAGCTGCTCGCGCAGCCCCGGATCGGGAACGGTCGCGGCCCGTCATCCCAGGGCCAATGACGGACAATTGGCCCCGGCTGCTGCGACAACGGTCACCGGTTCCTGAAGACGGCGAAAAGCACCCGCAGCACCAGGATGCTGGCCACGATGAGCAGGTTGTAGCCGATCACCTGGAACAGGCTGACCTCAGGGGCGATCTTCGGGCCGCCGGGCGCGCCGATCAGGAGCACGGCGCCGATGCCGGTGGCCGCGCCGAGGAGCGTCAGGAGGAACAGGTGGGTCAGGTCGGTGACCACCCGCCGGTCGCGTTCATCGGCGAACAGCCGCACGTTGACGGTGAACTTGCCTTGTTCCATGGCGCCGGTGATGCGGTCAGCCCGGCGTGGCAGCCGGCGCAGCACCGGAAGCAGCGCCATCAGCTCGTCAGCGGCCGTCTTGGCCACGGCCTGCGGCGCCAGCTGCCCGGTCACGTGGGCGGCGGCGTACTGGCGCGCCTCCGTGACCAGGTCGAACTCGGGCTGCACCAGGGCGAGCGTGCCTTCCATGGTGGCCAGGGCGCGCAGGACGGTGCCGATCCCGGCCGGGATGGCCAGCTCGAAGCGGGTGCCCAGGCGGAACAGATCGGTGAACATCTCGGTAGACGGTGCGGTGCCGCCCGCGAGATGGGCCGCCATGAACTGGCCGAGGGCCCGCTCCAGCTGCTGTTCGTCGAGCTCACCGGAAGGGGTGACCAGCTCCAGCAGGGCATCGCGGAGCGCCGCGGGGTCGCCGCGTCCGATGGCGAGCAGCAGGTTCTGCAGTCCGGACCGCAGCCGGGCGTCCAGACGGCCGACCGAGCCGAAGTCCAGCAGGGCGAGGCGGTCGTCGGCCAGCAGCAGGACGTTGCCCGGATGCGGGTCGGCGTGGAACACGCCGCTCTCCGTCAGCTGGTACACCATGCTGCGCAGCAGCACGCGGGCCAGTTCGGCCCGGTCGAGCCCGCGGTCGTCGACCAGCTGCCCCGCTTTCCGCAGGCTGACCCCGTCCATCCATTCGATGACGAGCACGTGCTCGCTGCTCAGCTGGTCATGCAGCGCCGGAAGCACCACAGGTACGCCGCTCCCGACGGCACGCTGCTGGGCCGGCCAGGTGGCCGCCATGGCGGCCATGTTGCGGGCCTCGACCCGGAAGTCGAGCTCTTCCCGCATGGCCGCGGCGAATCCCTGGGCCAGGGCCACCACGCCGTAGGTGCGCCCCCAGCGGGTGCGGCTCTCGAGCTTGGCCGCCATGCGCTGCAGGATGTCCAGGTCCTGGTCGACGGTGGCCCGGATCCCCGGGCGCTGGACCTTGACCGCGACCTCGGCGTCCGGCCCGTCGCCGCGGCGCAGCCGGGCCTTGTGCACCTGCGCGATCGATGCGGCCGCCGCCGGCACCGGGTCCAGCTCCGCGAAGACCTGCCCCGTGGGCACCCCGAGCGACTGGGTTAGCACCTCCTCTACCTGCTCCCACCGGCCGGCTCGGCCCGGTCCTGCAGCTGGGCGAGCTCGGTGGTGAACTCCTCGGGGAGGAGATCGCGGCGGGTGGACAGCAGCTGGCCCAGCTTGGTGAAGGTCACCCCGCCCTCTTCCAGGGCCTGCCGCAGCGACACCGCGAGCGCGGCCCGTCCGCCGTCCGCGTCCGCCCGGCGCTGCCGCCGCCCGCGCAGGTAAGGGCCCAGGCCATGCCGTACCGCGATGCGGCTGATCTGCGAGTAGCGCCGCGATCGCGCGATCGCGCGCCGGGTGCCGCGGATCACCTCCACCGGCTGCGGGCCCGTCCCGGTCGGGACCAGCGCCTCCGCCGCCACGATGAAGATCATCGCGACGATCAGCGGGACGCCCAGCGCCACGGTGAGGAATATGGCCTCATGCCCGGGCTGAGCCGCCCGCAGCGACCGGCCCAGGACGTAGGCGGTGACGAAGCCGAGCAAGCCGGCGATGAGCGCCCGCAGCACTCCGACCGGCCGCCCGAGCAGCCGCCCCGATGCCCAGGCCAGGCCCGCGACCAGTGCCATGCTGGTGGCTAGCACCGCTACCGCGAATACCAGCCCGCTCACCGACGACGATTCCGCAGCAAGCATCGCCTCCTCCGGGCGCAGGCCGTCCGGCCCCGCGTTCCGGTTCCGGTCAGGAGCCGGTCGTGCCGAGCGCCGCCGTGATCTGCTGGATCGCGTCGGCCTCCGCGGGGCTCACGCTCTGCCCGTGCTCCCGGTGAGCGGCCGCCACCTTGTTGGCGAGGTTGAGGACGAAGCTCCGGTAATCGTCGCGTTCCTCGGCGGTCGCCTTGCTCTCGAGCAGCGCCATGGCGTCGCGGATGTGCCCGAGCCCGTTCTCCCTGAGCTCTTCGGGGGAGTGGTACCGGGCGTGGTCCACCTTGGGTTTCGCCGACACGATCTCGTCGAGGAGCTCGCTCTCGCCGTGCTCGGCGCGCGCTTCGGCGTAGGCCTTCGACATGGCGATCGTCTCGCGGAACATGCCCCCGTGCGCCGCGGTGATCACGATCATGCCGGCGGTCGGCGGGCCCTCCAGCACCACCTTCCATTCGTCGTCTGAAAAGGCGGCCTTACTGGTCATGTCATGCTCCTGCGCTGCTAGGGATGCGGGCCACGTCAAGAATCTCGCGGTACCCGGTCATCTGCTTCACCCCGCAGGGGTGAACCGCCAATGGCACGACCGGCCCAGGCGGGGCGGCTGGCAGCAATGACCGGTCGGCCTCCCGGGCCAAGCCGGAAGCCGTGCGAGCTGCCCGTGCGCGACCACCGGCAACTCTCGTTCCCGCCCGTTCTGGCCCGGACGTGGCATGCGGGTTTTATTCGCAGATCCCCACGGAACGTGCTCACGCATTTCCGGAATCACTTGGCGGGTATTTACCACGCGCGCAACTACGCATCGATTTACATATATCCGCGGGAGAGCCAGATAAGGCGGGCGAATGCTGTCTGCCGGTATGCGGCCGGTGCACCCAGAGTCACCGCTCGGCAGGCTTATGGCTCCGGAGACGGTAGGTCGCTGGCGCCGCTAGCTGCGCAGATTATGACATACGGGCGGGATGGGCCGCATCAGATCGGTTACACTCGTGGCGGCCACAGGCAGGCTAGCAGCTCAAAAGCCGGCCAACTGCGGGCTCAAGTCCCGGTACGCGCCCAGGCGCCAGGGATGAGTTGCAGAGCGTCAGGGATGAGATTCAGATGAACGTCGCCGCTTTGTTTACCTGGTTGATCACCATTCTCGCCGGCCTCATTCTTCTTGTTATCTGGATCATCGAGTATGACCGCGAGTTCCAGACCGCGGCCGCGACCCGCTTGCCCGTTCCGGTGATTTCCGCTCACGTCCTGCTGGGCATGGGCGGCCTGATGTTGTGGGTCTGCTACCTTCTGCTCGATCAGGAGCGGCTGGCCTGGGCCACGGTCGCCGATCTGGGCGCCGTCGCCCTCCTGGGCCTGATCATGGCGGCGCGCTGGATCCGGGTGTACCGCGCCGTCGCCAACCCCGGCCCGTCGCTTACCAGGACGACTATCGTCCCCCCGGAACGGAACTTCCCGCTGCCGGTCGTCGTCGCCCACGGCATCCTGGCCGTTACCACGCTCGTTCTGGTGCTGCTCACCGCGTTTGGCGCCGGGCAGAGCTGACCGGCCGCCTGCGCAGGCGGCCGGCCCTGCCCCTGGTCAGGTTGGCGGAGGATGCGAGATTCGAACTCGCGAGGGCTTGCACCCAACACGCTTTCCAAGCGTGCGCCCTAGGCCACTAGGCGAATCCTCCGCCGGAGAGCTTACCCGAATCTGCCGGTGGGCGGGTTGCGGAACATCTGGGTCCCGCGGCTGGCTACACTGGCCCCTGACCCCCCGCACGGCGTTATCCCGCCAACCCCCCCAGGGCCGGAAGGCAGCAAGGGTACGCGGGCTCTGACGGGTGTGCGGGGGGTCCCCCGATTACCGGTGAGGATGAGCTGATGGCAGCAGCCGCGTCGGAAGGCGAGGGAACCACCCAGGCGACCCTGGCCCAGTCCGGGCTGGCGCTGTACCGCAAGTACCGTCCGGCGACGTTCGCCGAGGTGAGGGGGCAGGAGCACGTCACCGGCCCGCTCCAGCAGGCGCTGCGCACCGGGCGGATCAGCCACGCTTACCTGTTCAGCGGGCCGCGCGGGTGCGGCAAGACGTCCAGCGCGCGGATCCTCGCCCGCTCGCTGAACTGCGTCAAGGGCCCGACCCCCGAACCCTGCGGGGCCTGCGATTCCTGCGTCGCCCTCGCGCCGTCCGGGCCGGGCAGCATCGACGTGATCGAGATCGACGCGGCCTCGCACGGCGGCGTGGACGACGCCAGGGAACTGCGTGAGCGGGCCTTCTACACGCCGGTGTCCGGGCGCTTCAAGATCTACATCATCGACGAGGCACACATGGTCACCCAG
>Ga0335069_10009958_pt1 | contig 13503 bp, 13 predicted proteins | sample Lox_Sample_11_FD_206714 | JGI IMG/M metagenome (GOLD analysis project Ga0335069, IMG submission 206714) | Soil microbial communities from Loxahatchee National Wildlife Refuge, Florida, United States - Lox_Sample_1.1 | ecosystem: Environmental > Terrestrial > Soil > Wetlands | place: USA... | reverse complement strand
CAGGCAGCGGCTCATGAACGCGTCGTAGATCGACTCGTCGATCAACGCGCGGGACGGGCACGTGCAGACCTCGCCCTTGTTGAACGCATAGAGCACGAGACCCTCGACGGCCTTGTCGAGGAACTCGTCGTCGACCTCCATCACGTCGGCGAAGAAGATGTTCGGCGACTTACCGCCGAGCTCCGTCGTCGACGGGATGATGTTCTGGGCGGCGTACTGCATGATCAGCCGCCCCGTCGCGGTCTCGCCGGTGAAGGCGATCTTCGCGATCCGCTTGCTCGTCGCGAGCGCCATGCCGACCTCGGCGCCCGGGCCGTTCACGACGTTGATCACGCCCGGCGGCAGGACGTCCTCGAGCAGCTCCATCAGCTTGAGGATCGACCACGGCGTCGGGCTCGCCGGCTTGATCACCGAGCAGTTGCCGGCGGCGAGCGCCGGTGCCAGCTTCCACGCCGCCATCAGCAGCGGGAAGTTGAACGGGATGATCTGCCCGACGACGCCGAGCGGCTCGTGGAAGTGATACGCGACCGTGTCCTTGTCGATCTCCGAGATCGACCCGGTCTCGCCCCGGATCACTCCGGCGAAGTACCGGAAGTGATCCGCCGCGAGCGGGATGTCGGCGGCGAGGGTCTCGCGCACCGGCTTGCCGTTGTCCCAGCTCTCGGCGACCGCGAGCATCTCCCGGTGCTCCTCGATCGCGTCGGCGATCCTGTTGAGCACGAGCGCGCGCTCGGTGACGGAGCGCTCGCCCCACTCGTCCTTCGCGGCGTGCGCGGCATCGAGCGCGAGCTCGATGTCCTCGGCGCTCGAGCGCGGAACCTCGGTGAACGGCTTCCCGGTCGCCGGGGTGAGGTTGTCGGCGTACTCGCCCTTCACCGGAGCGACCCAGCGGCCGCCGATGAAGTTGTCGTACCGGGACTTGAGGTCGACGGGGCTGTCCGTCTCGCCCGGTGCAGCGTAGGTCGCCGCCCTCTCGATCGTTGCCATCTGCCTCTCCTTTCGATGCGGTCTCTACGACCCTCGACCGGAGGCGGCGACGACCCATCGGGGGATACCCGGAACGGGCGGCTAGGCTGGGTTCGTGGCCGCCCCCGTGACCAGAGACCAGGAGCTCGAGCTCGACGTCGAGTCGCTCGCGTACGGGGGCAACGGCGTCGCCCGCCTGAACGGATTCGTCGTCTTCGTCCGGAGCGGGTTGCCGGGCGACCGCGTGCGCGCCCGCGTGACGAAGGTGAAGCGCGGCTACGCCGAGGCGCTCGCCACCGAGGTGCTCCGGCCCGGGCCCGAGCGTGTCGAGCCGTCGTGCGAGCACTTCGGGGTGTGCGGCGGCTGCCGCTTCCAGGATTTCGCCTACGAGGGGCAGCTCGAGCAGAAGCACGCGCAGGTGCGCGACGCGCTGCAGCGGCTCGGCGGGTTCGCGGAGCCGCCGCTGGAGGCGATCGTCCCGTGCGAGCCGGAGATCTACCACTACCGGAACAAGCTCGAGTACTCGTTCACCCGCACCGACGACGGCGTTGCGCTCGGCTTCCACCGCGCCGGCCGCTGGGACGAGGTGCTCGACATCCATCGCTGCTGGCTCACCGGGGACCTCGGCAACGGCATCCGCGACGCCGTGCGCGACTGGGCGCGCGAGGAGGGGCTGCAGCCGTACTCCCAGGTCGACGGCAAGGGCTATCTCCGGCATCTCGTCGTGCGCGAGGGGCGGAACAGCGGCCAGGCGCTCGTCCAGCTCGTGACCGGGCCGGGAGAGAAGTTCGAGACGGGCTACCTCGTCGACGTGCTGCGGAAGTTCCCCGAGGTGAAGTCGATCCACTGGTCGATCAACGACACGCCGGCGGAGGTGACGAACCTGCCGTCACGCTTGCTCTGGGGCGAGCCGTGGATCGAGGAGGAGCTCGGCGGGCTGCGCTTCCGCGTCCGCCCGAACGCGTTCCTCCAGACGAACTCCGCAATGGCCGAGAAGCTGTACGCGCTTGCGCGCGACGCGGCGCAGCTCACCGGCGTCGAGACCGTGTGGGATCTCTACTGCGGCATCGGGACGATCGGGCTCTCGCTCGCGCGCGACGCGCTGACGGTGTGGGGGATCGAGGTCTCGGAGGAGTCGGTCGCCTGCGCGCTCGAGAACGCCGAGCTGAACGGAATCACCAACTCCGCGTTCTTCGCCGGCAACGTCGGCCAGGTCGTCGAGGAGCTGCTGGAGCGCTCGGGACAGCCGAACGTCGTCGTCGTCGATCCGCCGCGCGCCGGTCTCGCCGGGAAGGCGCTGCGCCACCTCGGCCGTCTCGGCGCGCCGCGGCTCGTCTACGTCTCGTGCAACCCGACGACGCTCGCCGGCGACGGGAAGACGCTGCGGGACGAGTACGGCTACGAGCTGGTGCGCGTGACGCCGGTCGACATGTTCCCGCACACGCCGCACGTCGAAGCGGTGGCCTTGTTCGAGCGATCTCCGTGAATTAGCGTTGCCGCGGTGCCGCTCTTCGAGTCCAAGCCCGAGTCCGCCGCCGAGATCGAGGCGGAGCACGCGCTCGACAAGGCCACCCGCGAGGTGGGCTGGGACGAGCTCGAGAAGGAGGGCGAGCGCGAACGCACGCTCTGGGCACATGGCTTCCTCGGCCCGTTGACGTTCTTCGGCCGATTCCGGCGCCACGAGCGGTTCCGCCGTGTCGCCGGCGACCCGGTACCGGAGCCGGTCGACGACCATGATCCCGGTGACGAGCACGGCCTGCGCGCGGCTCTCGACGAGCAGCGGCCGGCGGACTAGTCGCTCGACTCCGCCACGCTGCCCGCGGGTGTCTGACACTGCGAGCCCCGCTGGTGTCTGACACCAGGAGGCCCGAGAGTGTCTGACACCCAGAGGCCGTTTGGTGCCAGGCACTTCGTCACGACTTCGTGTCAGGCACCTGGCTGTTCCGGCGCGCGCGGCCGCGTCCGGAACTGACGCCACAGCAGGTCGGCGTTCGCGAGCAGGAAGCCGACGGAGAGGAACGGCAGCGCGGGAAGCCCGCCGACGTTCGCGGCGTTCGCCGTCACGACGGTGATGCCGTACATCGCCGTCATCGACGCCCACGTCCAGTTGACGCGGAGCCCCCACCGCGCGGCCGCGCCGAGGAACAGCGCGAAGAAGAGGATGTCGGGCGGCCCGAGATACGCGGCGCCGCCGCCGGGAACGACGAAGGCGATGGCGACGTCGGTGTAGATGTGGAAGTGCTTCGGGTTCGACGTGATCGCGTGCGTGGGCCCGCGCCAGACGGAGATCGCGTCGACCACCGGGACGACGACCGCGACGATCACGACCCACGAGAGGAACTCGAAGAAGCGGAGGAACGCCCACCCGGCGAACACCGCCGCCCAGAGCTTGGCGAAGTTTCCCTCGAGGCCCAGGCCCAGCTCGGCGAAGACGACGGCGAGCGCGACGAACACACCGGTCGCGATCAGCAGCGCACGCGTCTCCAACTCGTAGAGCGGCAGTGCGATCAGCACGAGCAGCAGCGTCGCCGGCATGACCGCGAGGGAGACGATCGCGACGGCCGCCCAGAGCCCGACGTGCGGCATGTGCGGTGCCGCCACGTACCACGCGACGACGACGACGGCGAGGACGGCGAACGCCGTCCAGCGCCGCCGGCTCAGTAGGGAGGCAGCTCGGCCCACCACGTGCCGAGCAGCTTGAACGCGTTCCAGAAACGCGTCTTCGCCGGCTGCTCGTCCAATGACTCGTCGATGTCCGGCGTGTAGAGCGCCTGGATGGTCGGCGTGAACGACTGCAGCTCACCCTCGGTCGCGGTGACCTCCCGCGCGAGCGGGAACTCGAGCCCGTTCAGGAACTCGACCGCGTCCGCGCCCATCACGACGACGAGCTTCGGCTGCACGATGTGCAGCTCGCGGAGGAGAAAGGGCCGCGACTCCTCGACGTCCCCGTCCGCGAACTTGAGGCAGTTCGTCCCGTAGATCGCCATCGGGTCGACGTGGAGCCGCTGCAGCGACTTGAGGATCGCGTTGCCCGCGCGGCCGTAGAACGCGACCCCCTCCTGGAGCTCCGACGCCTTCGGCGCGAACTTCAGCAGGAAGATGTCGGCGAGCGGATGGCCGGAGCCGACGACGGGAACGCGCGCACCGCCGCCTGCCTGCGCGACCTCGTCACCGAGAGCGTTGATCTCGGTGATGGCCTTTTGCAGGTACTTCTCGAAGATTTCGTCTGTCGCCACGGTCACGGAGGCCCCGGGAAGGGTTCGCCTCTAGCGGACTCTTTCCTTGGCCTGGGCCACCCACTTCAGTCCCTGGAGGTACGCGAGCGACTTCGGGCGGCGCAGGATCTCGGCGTTCCGGAGCGAGACGAGGAACTCCTCCGGGCCGCTGAAGCGGCGCATCCGGACGGCGCCGGTGCCGACTCCCTGGAGCACGTGCGCGTCGGATCCGGCCCCGGCCGTGAGGTTGTACTTCCGGGCGAAGCGGACCGCCTCGTCGTTGTATGCCTCGAACAGGAGCCGCGCGTTGTACGTCTCGAGGACGTCGATCTCCGCGAGATGGCGGTGCAGCGTCGACGGGTCGGCGATCGCGTGCATCCGGTCGAACGGATGCGGCATGTAGACGAGCGCGCCCTGGGCGCGGATCGCGGCGACGGTGTCGGCGAACGAGAGGCCGCGCGGGATCTCCTCCTTGAGGAACAGCCCGATCACCTCGCCCTGCCCGTCGGTCTTGATCTCCTCGCCGGGGATGACGGTGATGCGGCGGTTGCGCGTGCGCTCGACGGCCTCGAGCGCACCGCCGATGACGTTGTGGTCGGTGACCGCGATCGCGCCCAGCCCTTCGGCCTCGGCGTGGTCGAGCAGGTCGTCGACGGCGATCGAGCAGTCGTGCGACCAGTTCGTGTGCATGTGCAGGTCGGCGACGATCCAGTCGCGGTCCTCGAGCGGGACGACGCGCTGCGCGGCGCGCCGCCGAAGGCCCGTCATCGACTCGTACACCTCCTCGACCCGGTCGGCGAGGGCGGGGAAGCTCTGCCTCGCGGCGGCAGCGGTTCCGTCCTCGGCCCGCCGCCTCCGCTCGGCCTCGTCGTCGATCAGCCGGCCCGCCTCGGCCGCGGCGAGCTCCGGCTGGAGGCGCCGTCCGGGCGGCGCCGCGATCGCCACGCCGGCCGCCTCCGCCTCGACGACGAGGCGCGAGAGACCGTCGAGGGCGGGCACGAACACGGCAGCGTCCCGGAACACGTCGGCGCGGGACTCGCCGTCGCGGGCGGTGCGGACGCGGACACGGCCGCGGAGCAGGCGCGACAGCGTCGGCCGCCCGCCGAGCGGCTTCGTGCGCAGCAGGACGAGCTCCCAGTCGGGCGCGGCGACGAGCTCGCGCACGAGCGCGCGCAGGAGCGGCCGCTCCGCTTGCCGCCACTCGAGGACGACGACCTTGCGTTTCGCCGCCGGCCGGAACAGGTCGAGATCGACGCCGATCGGCACCACCTGGTAGCGGCCGGGGAACCGCACCGCCGCCGCCTCCGCCGTCTCCTCGCTTGTCGCGAGCAGCGCGTCGAGCCGGCCGAGCAACCGCTCGCGTTGCGCCTTGCCCGGCGGATAGCCGAGCCGCTCCGCGGAGAAGAACGTCGCGGCGGTGAGCGAGCCGGAGTCGCGGAGCGCGAGATAGGAGAGGCTCGGCAGCGCGGGCTCGAAGCCGTGGACGATGTCGAACCGTCCTCCGGCGAGCGCGATCGCGAGATTCGCGCGGACGCCGACCGGGACGCCCATGCGGCTGCGCCGCGAGATCGGGACGGCCGGGCCGAGCGCGATCAGCTCCTCGTCGGCTCCGTCCGCCAGAGCCCGCCGGCCGGCAGCGAGGTCGCGGGCCCGGTTCGAGGGTGCCAGCACCGTGACGGTGTGGCCGCGGCGGCGCAGCTCCCGCGCCAGCCCCGCCACGTGCTCGTTGACGTCGTGCGGCTGCGACCAGGAGAAGGGCGTGACGAGAGCGATGCGGAGGCTCACCTGTCCACCTAGACGGCCAGTCTAGGCGTATTCAACGACAGGGGCCTGGCCCCACAGGGGCCAGGCCCCAGCCGTCGGCTCACGCTGCCGCGGTGGTCTTCTTCGCGGCAGCCTTGCGCTGGTAGCGCTCGATGAACTTCTCGGTGAGCTCGTGCGCCTCGTCGTCCTGGATCTGCTTGGGGGGCGACTTCATCAGGTACGAGCTCGGCTCGACGAGCGAGCCGGCGATGCCGTTGTTCAGGGCGAGCTTCGCGAGCCGCACCGCGTCGATGACGATCCCCGCCGAGTTCGGCGAGTCCCAGACCTCGAGCTTCAGCTCGGCGTTGAGCGGCACGTCGCCGAAGGCGGAGCCCTCCATGCGGATGTACGCCCACTTCCGGTCGGTCAGCCACGGCACGTAGTCGGACGGGCCGACGTGCACGTTGCCCTCGCCGAGGTCGTAGTCGAGCATCGACGTGACCGCGTTCGTCTTCGAGATCTTCTTCGACTCGAGGCGCTCGCGCTCGAGCATGTTCAGGAAGTCGGAGTTGCCGCCGACGTTCAGCTGCATCGTCTTGTCGAGATGCACGCCGCGCTCGCGGAACAGCGACGTGAGCACGCGGTGCGTGATCGTCGCGCCGACCTGCGACTTGATGTCGTCGCCGATGATCGGCACGCCGGCGTCCTCGAACCGCTTGTTCCAGTAGTCCTCGCGCGCGATGAACACCGGCATGCAGTTGACCATGGCGCAGCCGGCCTCGAGGATCTGCTCGGCGTACCACTTCGTCGCCATCTCGGAGCCGACGGGGAGGTAGTTGACGACGACGTCGGTCTTCGTCTCCCTGAGGATCCCGACGATGTCGTCCGTCTTGCCCGGCGCCTTCTCGACGATCTGGGAGAGGTACTTGCCGATGCCGTCGTGCGTCATGCCGCGCGAGACCTTGATGCCGGTCTTCGGCACGTCCGCGAACTTGATCGTGTTGTTCGGGTGCGCCCACATTGCCTCGGACAGGTCCTTGCCGACCTTGCCCTTGACCACGTCGAACGCGGCGGTGAACTCCACGTCGCGGACGTGGTAGCCGCCGAGGTTCACGTGCATGAGGCCGGGGACGAACTTGTCGTCGTCCGCGTCCTTGTAGTACTCGACGCCCTGCAACAGCGAGTTGGCGCAGTTGCCGACGCCGATGATGGCGACGCGCACCTTCCCGTCGTCGAGGCGGGCGTGACCGTTCGAGCTGGCCCCGTTCTCGTTAGCTTTCTTCGCCATTGGTTCCTCCATGGGCAAGTTGCTTGCGGACGTACAGGATGCGCTGCAGGACGGTGATCCACGCGGTGACGGCGAGCAGGTAGATGGCCCACTGGAGCAGCCCCCAGGGAGCGAGCACGAGGCCGGCGGTGATGACGACGACGCGCTCGGCGCGTGAGCCGAGCCCGACGTCGCCGCGGAGCCCGAGCGCCTCCGCCTTTGCGCGCGTGTACGGCACGAGGAAGGAGCCGGCCACCGCGAGGATGGTGAACGCGACCGCGACGTCGTTCCCCTGGCGGGACAGGACGAATCCGATCGCCGTCAGCATCGCGCCCTCACCGACGCGGTCGGTGGTCGAATCGAGGAAGGCGCCGAACGGCGTCGACTTCCCACCGGCGCGCGCGAGCGCTCCGTCGAGGATGTCGAGGATCGAGCCGACGACGAACACGACCGCGGCGAGCCAGTAGAAGAGGATCTCGTTGCGATCCTCGAGGGGGACGAGCAGCGCCGCGACGAGACAGAGCGTGACGCCCGTCGCGGTGAGCACGTTGGGCGTGATCCGCGTCCGGGCGAGGCTGGTGACCGAGCGGCTCGCGAGCGAGCGCGCACCGGTCGTGTAGCTGTCCTTGATGCGCCGCGGTGTGGGCGCTTCGTTCATCGCGTGCACGGAAACCGTCTCGGGCTGGAAGAGTCCAATCGCAATCCTGCTATGGGGCGACTATAGCAGGTTTGCGATGGCCCCGCGAACAACACCGCGACGCCGGTAGAGCTTCGGCGCGACCGCCACGATCGCCATCGCCAGCAGTGCGACGCCGATGCCGGCGATGACGTCGACGAGGAAGTGGTTGGCCGTCGCCATCACGCAGAACCACACCCAGACCGGCCAGAGCGCCCAGAAGATCTTCGCCCACCAGTGCCGGCAGACCGTCACCATGACGATGCCGACGATGAGCGCGTCGGCGGCATGGAGGCTCGGCATCGCCGCGTACGGGTTGCTGGCGAGCGAGACGAGCGCGGAGCCGTGGTTGAGGCCGCTCATCGAGTCGAGCGCGTCGCCGAAGCCGAAGCTCCCGAACATCCGCGGCGGGGCGGTGGGCCAGAAGACGTAGCCGACGAGGCCGATCACGTTCGCCAGCAGGATCGTGTTCCGGAACCAGACGAAGTGGTCGTGCCGGCGGACGTAGACCCAGAGGAGGGTCAGGCCGATGACGGTGAACTCCGAGTTCCAGTACGTCCAGGCCGAGGCCATCATCAGCCAGTGGGACGAGTCGACGATCCGCTGGGCGGAGAGCTCGAAGAGGTGGTGCGTCGTCCGCTGCTCGAACGTGATCACGCGCCAGCCGTTGGCGAACGCCTTGGCCGGGTTCCGGTCGGCAAACCCGCGGGCGACCTGGTAGGCCAGGACGAAGCCGAACCAGATGGCGAGCTGGCGCCCGAGATCCGACCAGCCGCGCGGAAGCACGCGACGCCCAGCTGCGACTACAGCCTCCATATCGTCATTTTACCGCGACTAGAGGATCTTGGAGAGAAACTGCTTTGTCCGCTCGTGCTGGGGATTGGACAGGACATCGTCCGGCCGTCCGGTCTCCACGACGACGCCGCCGTCCATGAACACGACCGAGTCCGCCACCTCACGGGCGAAGCCGATCTCGTGGGTGACGACCACCATGGTCATGCCGTCGTTCGCGAGGGCCCGCATGGCGTCGAGCACCTCGCCGACGAGCTCGGGGTCGAGGGCGGAGGTCGGCTCGTCGAAGAGCATGAGCTTCGGGTTCATCGCCAGCGCCCGCGCGATCGCCACCCGCTGCTGCTGCCCGCCGGAGAGCTGCGCCGGATAGCTCTCGTACTTGTCGGCGAGCCCGACGCGGGTGAGCAGATCCTTCGCTGCCGCCGTGGCGCGATCCTTCGGGATCCGCTTCACCCGGATCGGCGCCTCGACGACGTTCTCGAGCGCGGTCATGTGTCCGAAGAGGTTGAAGCGCTGGAAGACCATCCCGATCTCGGCCCGCTTCCGGCACACGACCGTGTCGCTCAGCTCGTAGAGCTTGTCCCCGGCCTGCCGGTAGCCCACGAGCTCGCCGTCCACCCAGAGCCGGCCCGAGTTGATCTTCTCCAGATGGTTGATGCAGCGGATGAAGGTCGTCTTCCCGGAGCCCGACGGGCCGAGGAGGCACATCACCTCGCCCGGCTGGACCTCGAGCGAGATGCCCTTCAGGACCTCGAGCCGCCCGAAGCGCTTGTGGACGTCCTCGGCCTTCACCATAGGCGGGCTCATCTCAGCTCCTCGGCTGATGGAAGGTGACGAGATTCGCCCGCCACCGCTCGAGCAGCGTCGGCGGCATCTGCCGCGACGTGCCGCGCGCGAAGTGGCGCTCGAGGTAGTACTGCCCGACCGACAGGATGGACGTGAGGATCAGGTACCAGATGCTCGCCACGATGAGGAGCTGGGGGATCTGGTACGTCCGCGCGTAGATGATCTCGGACGCGTACAGAAGCTCCGGGACGGCGATCACGCTGACGAGCGACGACGTCTTCAGCATCGAGATCGTCTCGTTGCCGGTCGGCGGGATGATGACGCGCATCGCCTGTGGCAGCACGATCCGCCGTACCGTCAGCAGGCGCGTCATGCCGAGCGCCTGCGCCGCCTCGCCCTGCCCCTCGTCGACCGAGATGAGCCCGGCGCGGACGATCTCCGCCATGTATGCACCCTCGTTCAGCCCGAGCGCGAGCATCCCGGCCATGAACGGCGTGATCAGCGACGTGAGGTTCACGTGCGCGATCTGCGGCCCGAGCGGGATGCCGATCGCGAAGCGGGGATAGAGCGCGGCGATGTTGAACCAGAACAGGATCTGCACGAGCAGCGGCGTCCCACGGAAGAACCAGATGTAGATCCAGCTCGCGCCTGCGACGAGCGGGTTCGGCGACAGGCGCATGACCGCGAAGACGGTTCCGAGCACGATCCCGATCACCATCGACGTCGCTGTGAGCTCGAGCGTCAGGACGAGGCCGTGCAGGACCTGGGAGGACGTGAAGTACTGACGGACGACCGACCACTCGAACCGCTTGTTCGTCGTCATCGACACGGCGACCGCGTAGACGAGGAACAGGATGGCGAGGGCCGCCAGCCAGCGGCCCGGGTGGCGGACCGGGATCGCCCGGATCTCCTCGGGCGGGACCGCCGGAGCGGTCCCGCCCGGGCTCGTCAGATCAGCTTGTTGCGCCGTTGATCGTCGGGTTCGAGATTGCGCCGCCCTGGGCACCCCACTTCGCCAGGACCGACTTGTACGTGCCGTTCTTCATCAGCAGCTTGAGGGCGTCGAGGATCGGCTTCGCCATCCCGTTGTTCTTGGGGATCGCGATGCCGTACGGCGCCGTGCCGTAGGCCTGGCCGGTGAGCTTGAACTGGCCGTGCGACTGCTTGACGATGTAGGCCGCGACCGGCGAGTCCGCCATGCCGACCTGGGCGCGGCCGCTCGCGATGGCGAGGTTCGCGCTGCTCTGGTCGGGGAAGGCGGAGACCTTCACGCCCGGCTTGCCGGCCTTCTTGCACTTCGCGTCCTGTGCCGTCGCGTCGGTCTGCTCCGTCGTGCCGTTCTCGACGGCGACCGTCTTCCCGCAGAGATCCGCGAGCGACTGGACGGCCGTGCCTCCGGTGACCTTGGTGTAGAACGACGTTCCGGCCGAGAAGTACGTGACGAAGTCGACCACCTTCTCGCGGGCCTTCGTGTCCGTGAAGGCCGACATCCCCAGGTCGTACTTCCCGGACTGGAGGCCCGGGATGATCGTGGCGAACGTCGCGTTGACCACCTTGAGCTTCAGACCGAGGACGCCCCCGATCGCCTGAGCGAGGTCGGGGTCGACGCCGACCACCGTGTGGCCGTTCGTGGCGACGAACTCCATCGGCGCGTACGTCGCGTCCGAGGCGACGGTCAGGGTGCCCTTCGCCCGGATCGACTGGGGAACCTCCGCGGCGATCTTCGGGTTCTTCGCTGAGCCCGCCGGGGCGGCTGCGAGCGCTGCAAACGCGAGGACGACGAGTCCGCCGGCGATGCGCTTCGATCTCATGACGTTCCTTTCGAGTGGTCCGCCTGTTCGCGGTGGCATGGTAAACCCATCCGCCGCGTCTGTCCGTAGTTCAGACCCTACGGAGCGCGAAAGGTTGGGCGATCAGCCGCCGATGTACGACATCTCGACCTTCGGCTGTGCCGCAGTCTCTGCCGTACGGAGCTCCGAATAGCGGTCGGCGCGCTTGTGCCAGACCGACCGGATCTCCTCCGCCAGCTCCTCGTCGGAGCGGCCGAGGCGGAGCGGCGCCCGGAGGTCGTACCCGCGGAGCGCGAAGAGGCAGGTGTAGAGGCGGCCCTCGGCCGAGAGCCGGGCGCGCGAGCAACCGCCGCAGAACGGCTGCGTGACCGAGGCGATCACGCCGATCTCGCCGGCGCCGTCGCGGTAGCGCCAGCTCGTCGCGGTCTCGTCCGCGCGGGCACGCTCGAGCGGCTCGAGCGGCCAGACGGCGTCGATGCGCCGGACGATCTCGGCCGCCGGCACGACGTCGTCGAGCCGCCACCCGTTCGTGTGGCCGACGTCCATGTACTCGATGAAGCGCAGCACGTGGCCCGTGCCGCGGAACCGCTCGGCCAGCGCGACGATGCTCTCCTCGTTGACGCCGCGCTTGACCACGGCGTTCACCTTGACGCGCAGCCCGGCGGCGCTCGCGGCGTCGATCCCGTCCAGCACCTTCTGCACCGGGAACTCGACGTCGTTCAGCGCCGAGAAGACGGCGTCGTCGAGCGAGTCGAGGCTGACCGTGACCCGGTCGAGCCCGGCGCGCGCGAGCGCCTCGGCCTTCTGCTCCAGGAGGGAACCGTTCGTCGTCAGCGCCAGCTCGAGCCCGGGAATGGCCGCCAGCAGCTCGACGAGGTACTCGACGTTGCGGCGCACGAGCGGCTCGCCGCCCGTGATGCGAAGCGTGCGGACGCCGAGCCCGGCGAAGACGCCGGCGACGCGTGCGATCTCCTCGAGGCTGAGCAGCTCCTTGCGCTCGAGGAAGGCGTGGTCGCGCCCGTAGACGTCCTTCGGCATGCAGTAGACGCAACGGAAGTTGCAGCGGTCGGTGATCGAGACCCGCAGCGTCTCGAGCGGCCGGCCCAGCGTGTCCAGCAGCGGCTCCACCGGTCAGAGCGTAGCCGTCTAGCAGTTCCGCAGGCGGCGCAGCGCCGAGCCGTCCGGCTTCACCGACCAGAGCGCCGGGCAGGTCTGTGCCGTCGCGCCGCCGGTGACGAGCAGCCGGCTTCCGTCGGGCGCCCACGCGAACGAGAGGCTGTGCGTGGGGCCGACCGGGTGGCTCGCGCGCGTCGCCGGGTCGATCACGAGCAGCCGCCCGTGCGAGGTGGCGGCGGCGATCCGCTTCCCGTCGGGCGCCCACGCGACCGAGCAGGCCGGGAGATTGCCGCCGCGGAGGATCAGCGTGCCGGCGCCGCCGGCGCGGTCGATCAGGTGAAGGCCGGCCGCGTCCGCATACGTGAGTCGCGTCCCGTCGGGAGACCACTGCGGACAGGAGCCGGTGGCCGTCCGCCGCACCGGCGCGCCGCCGCGCGACGGCGCGATCCAGATCCCGCCCTGCTTCTCGTACCGGCCGCCGCCCGAGCTCAGGAAGCGCGTGAACGCGACGCGGGTTCCGTCGGGCGAGAGCGCGGGGAAGAGGTTCTGTCCGCTCGCCGCGATCCGCCACGTCTTGCCGGACGAGAGGGACCGAACCTCGACCGGCCCGTGGCAGGTCGGACACGAGTCCGCGGTCTGGTACGCGACGAGCGCGCCCTTCCGGTCGACGGAGAACGTGACACCCGAGGCGACGGCCCGCGGCCTGCCGTCGCTCCCGACGCGGAACAGCCGGTAGTTCGCGTCGTAGAGGAAGTCGCCGCTCGGCAGCCATGCGAACTCGAAGAGCGAGTCGATGCCGGGCGCGATGCGGTGCTGGTTCGTGCCGTCGGCGTTCGCGGCCCAGATCTCGTGCTGCCCTGCGCCCGACGCCTCTGCCCACGCGATCCGTGTGCCGTCGAACGACCAGACCGGCGACGCGATCGGATGCTGCGCGCCGGCGGCGAGCGACAGCGCGGCGAGGACGGCCGCGAGCAGCGGCACTACCGTCGCTCCGCCCAGACTCTCGCCGTCTCCACCACCGTCGCGGCGGCGAGGCCCATGTCCTCGACGCAGATCCACTCGCGCTCGCTGTGCGCGTCGTGGCCGCCGGTGAAGATGTTCGGTGTCGGCAGGCCCATCTCGGTGAGCGCAGACCCGTCGGTGCCGCCGCGG
>Ga0335069_10009957_pt1 | contig 13504 bp, 9 predicted proteins | sample Lox_Sample_11_FD_206714 | JGI IMG/M metagenome (GOLD analysis project Ga0335069, IMG submission 206714) | Soil microbial communities from Loxahatchee National Wildlife Refuge, Florida, United States - Lox_Sample_1.1 | ecosystem: Environmental > Terrestrial > Soil > Wetlands | place: USA: Florida... | reverse complement strand
AGCGGGGTCGAATCGACGCTGCCGTAATAGCGCCGGAACGGCACCTCGCCGAGCATCGCCATTTCACCGTGGCGTGCCTCGTGCAGGATCTTACCGGGTTCGGCATCCGCCGCCGCGTCCATTTGGGCCGCCTGGGTGGCGGCGAGATGGCCGAGCACGCCCTTGGCGATCGCGGGGTCGAGCCAGAGCGTTTCCAGCGCCGTGATCAGCCCGTCGCGGCCGAAGGTCGTGCTGAACCAGGGGATGCCCGCGTAAGGGTAGGGGCCCTCCGGCAGGTCGGTGATCAGGGTGTAGAGATCGGAGACGCTGCGTCGCACGGCCTCGTTGAAGATCTCGTTGGAGCTCACGATCGCGGCCGCGCGCGAGGAGCACGCGCGCAGCGCCCGGCGCGCCTCGCGCAAGCCGCCGAAGAAGGCGCGGCGGGGCGGCCGGTTCAGCCCCTCGGCGCCGCAATTCACCTCCATGAACAGCGAGCGCGTCTCCTTGGGCTTGAGCTCGAAGACGAAGCGCGCGCGCTCGCCGCTGAGCTCGGTCGGCGCGGGATCGAAGGTGAGGGAGGTGCTCCGGCGCTCCCGGTCGAGCCCGGAATAGGAGAGCACGACCCGGCTGTCGCCGACCTCGGGCGCGTGACGCTCGCCGCGGCGCTCGCGCCGTGTGCCACGCACCTCGAAGAGATCGGCGAAATCGGCAGCGAAGGCGATCTCCACCGAGACCCGCCGGATTTGCTGGTCGAAGTTCCGGACCACCAATCGCTCGAAGCAGGTCGCGTTCCAGAGGAAACGTGAACGCCGGAGATGGATGAGGTCATGGGCGGCACCGAGCTTCCCGTCGCCGTCGAACAGGTCCGGGTTGGTGAGATCGCAGGTCAAGGTCGCGTTGTCGTCGCGCAGCGTCGAGGAGAGCAGCAGCGGCCGCGCGCCGTCGATGGTGAGGAATAGATGCGAGAGATGGCGCGTATCCCGATGGAACAGGCCCTCGGGACTGCCGAGCCCGGCCAGGGCATCGCCGTTGTGGTCGAAGACGGCGAAGCTCTCGCCGTGCTTCAGCGTGCGCGGTCGCCGTTCCTGCAGCGAGATCGCCGCGGGGATGAAGAACTGCGCAACATCGGCGGCGCCAGCCATCGTCGGCGCCGTGGCCGCGGGATTCGCGTTCATCGCGAGATCCGTCTCAGGCCGAAGCTTCAAGACCGGGCGTCCGCTGTAAATAGGCAGAGACGACCGTAGAACGTCTCAGCGGCCGCCGGGGTTCCGGGGAGGGAGCTCAGCGTCGAAAAAATCAGCGGGTCTCGGTCACTCTGCGGGGGATGTCGAGGAACCGAAGCTCTCGGCCTTGCTGACGACCGCGGCTTTCAGTCCGGCTGCGCCACGATCGCGCCACTTGCGCCAGGTGTAGAAAGGAACGCCGGCGATGGTCACGAGAAAGCCCCAGAAGATGGCGGATTCGCCCGACCCGTAGAGTTCCCACACGGAATAAACGAAGCCCAGCACACCGACGGCGGCCATCGTTGCCGCCACCTTGGCGCCGAAGAGCCCCGGTCGGTCGACCAGCAACTGCAGCACGGCGGCGGCGCAAAGCGCGTATGGCACGAGGGTCGTCATGGTCCCGACCAGGATGATGACCCGGAACACCTCGGTCAGCGAGCCCTGCCCCTCGATCAGCAGCAGCACGGTGACGAGGATGCCCGATGCGATCAGCGCGTTGGCCGGGACTTCCTTTCGGTTCAATTTGCCAAGGGAGCTCGGCAGCAGGCCGTCCTGTGCCGCCGCCCAGGGGATTTGGCCTTGCATGAGCACCCAGCCGATTAGAGCGCCAAAGGTGGCGGCAATCGCTCCCAGCGCGATGACGTCGCCGCCCCATGCGCCGACCATCCGCATGGCGGCCTCGGCGAAGGGCGCACTGGAACCGGCAAGTGCCTTCGCCGGCACGATTCCCTGGACCGCCGTGACAGCGAGGACATAGACCAGCGCAGCGACGCCCGTTCCAAAGAGGGTTGCACGCGGAATGGTGCGATGTGGATCGCGGACATTCTCGGCTGGAACGGTGGCCGATTCCAAGCCGATGAAGGACCACATCGTCAAAGTCGCGACCGTGGCGACGGCAGCGAAGCCATTCGTTTCCGGGATGGTGACGCCGAAGCTCGGAGCGGTGATGTTGGCAGGATCGAAGAACCACCATCCCAGCGATGCGACCGCGATCAAGGGGATGAGTTTCAGGACCGTGAAAACGATGTTCAAGCGGCTGAACGTGCGGATGCCGGAGATGTTGATCAGCGTGCAGAGCCAGATGGCTACGATGGCCGCCAGCGGAGCAACGCCGGCGCGGGAGAGCCCGGGGACAAAGACCGAGAGATAGCCGACGAGCGACAATGAAATCGCGGCGTTGCCGATCCAGGCCGCCTTCCAGTAGCACCAGACCGCGAGAAATCCCGCGAACTCGCCGAAAGCCAGCCTTGTATAGGCGTAGGGCCCACCCGCCGCCGGTATCGCCCCCGCGAGGCGCGCGAACATGATGGCGAGGATCAAGGAACCGGCGGTCGACAGCCCCCAGCCGGCAAGCGCGAGCACGCCATAGCCGGCGAGTGCGGAGGGCAAGAGGAACACGCCGGACCCGATCATGTTTCCGATCACGAGCGCGGTGCAGGCGACGAGGCCCATTGAAGCGGCGGGCCGTTCCGTCTTCATGCTGTCGATCCGAGGGGAATCGTGAGAGGTCGGGCGATCAGGTGGAAGTTGTCGATCTAAGTCCGTCATCTTGCAGCCCTCGACCCCGTAACAGGACACGCATGCCGGACGCCCGAGACTGTGCCGGTTCAGAGCCTCGTAGCATTGTCTCGGGCCATTGGATGATCAGTCGTCGAGGCCGATGGTTCCGTGATCAGAACTCGAAAGCGGAGCCGACGGCGACGTCGAAGGCGTGATAATGGTCCTGGCTGTCCGGCACGTCGTTGCCGGAATCATGAAACCAGGTATAGCCGAGCTCGGCGTCGAGTGTGACGCCCGGCGCCATGGCGTATTCGCCGGTCAGGATCACGCGGTTCAGAGTCCGGCTGCCGCCCGGATTGGGGTCGAACCCGAGATTCTCGCCATTGTAGTGTCCGTGGCTTCCTTGGACGCCCACGGTAAAGGCGTCCATGGTGTAGCTCATGCCGCCGCCGGCAATCCAGACGTCGTTGTCGCTGCCGCCGTTGTCGAAAAATTCCATGACCGCGCCCGCAGCGAAATCGCCGATCGTGAGGTTGAGGGCGGTCTGATAATCCGAGCTCTTGCCCGAATTGCTGCCATGACCGCGGTTGAACTCGGCCTGCCAGGTGCCGCCGCCGCCCCAATTCACGCCCCACTGGTCGTTGCTATAGCTGTAGGTGGCATAGGCGCCAAAGGTCTGATGCGCGGTGCCGTTAGTGTTGCTCGGCGTGCCCGGACCGTTGACGCCGGTCTGCGTATAATCCTCCGCGTTGTTGCTCGGCGTGTAGGACACATTGAGCTGGAACCCGCCGAAGCTCGGTGTGATGTACACGATCTTCTGCGAGTTGCCCTCGACGTCGGTGCAGGTGGGGTTGGACCCGATCGGATCGTTCGAGCCCCAGGCATTGGGCGAGAAGGCGGAGAAGTTCGAGGTGGCACCCGGCGGCAGAACACAGAACTGGGCAATCGCGGCATCCTGGGATCCGATCTGCACCTTGCCAAAACCGCCCGACCAATAGACCCAGGCTTGGTCGATCTGGTCATCCGAATTCTCGCCTTCGAGCTCGAGATGCGCGCCCACGGTGAGGCCGTTGTCGAGTGTCGTCTCGCCGGTGAAGTGGATCTCGGCGTTATGGTTGATGCTGTCGGTGTTGCGATGACCGCCGAAATGGTGGTCGCTCTTTTGGTCGAACACGCCCATGAAGACGATGTTGAAGAACCCGCCGACGTCGAGCTTGACGCCATCGGAGGCCTGCGCGCCGCTGGTCAGCGACGCGACTCCGAGCAGGGCCGTGCTGCCAAGAAGGATGCGTTTCATGACGAGTGCTCCCCCGAATGGGTGATTCCCCCCAATGCGCATAATGGGACGTGGAGAGATGCTTGTAAATGGGACGTGGAGCGATGCTTGTAATTGATCTACCGCAAAGAGCGCCCCGAGCGCGGAAACGGCTCGGGGGCAGCCGTGGCCAAAACCGGACCACGGTGAGTTCAGCCTCACGGTCAATCTCTAGACGATCGCCAGCGCTCCGGCGTGATCCACCTGGATGAGCCGCGCCAGGACGCGCAGCGCCGTCTCGACGCGGCGCTGGTCAGGCTCGGCGCAAAGGCAAATGCGGACTCCGCCCGGATCCTGGCCGGATGTCACCGAGAAGGCGTCGCCCGGGGTCACGGCAACACCGTCCGACAACGCGTCGGCGACGAAGACCGCGTTGCGGAAGTCCGAGGGTAGCCGGAGCCAGTAGTGCATCGAGGTCGGCGCCGATCCCTCCGAACCGAGGACCGACGCTGCCAGTTTCTGACGCTGCGCCGCCACGGTACGTTGCGCCCTGGTTGCTTCGCGACCCGCGCCGCTGTTGATCATGTGCGTGGTCAATTCCAGCAGGATCGGGGAGACCATGGTCGTGGTTGCGCGCATCGCGGCGCGCATCGCCTTGTGCAGCCGCGGCGGCACCGCCATGAAGCCGACCCGGAGCGCGGGTGCGATCGATTTGGAGAGGCTGGTCAGATAGACCGTGATGTCGCGCGCGATCTCGAAATACGGCGTCGCCCTGGGTTCGATCAGGAAGCCGTAGGCATCGTCCTCGACGATCAGCACGTTGCGGGCACGGGCGATGGCGGCGATCTCCTGGCGCCGCGCCGTGCTCGCCGTCGCCGTGGTCGGATTGTGCAGGGTCGGCATGGTGTAGACAAAGCGCGGCCGCCACGTGGCGCAGGCGGTGTCGAAGGACTCCGGCACCATGCCCTCGGCATCGATCGCGACGGGCTTCAGCCGGATGCCGGTCAGCCGCCCGGCCGACAATGCGCCGGGCCAGGTCAGCTCTTCCGTCAGCACCGTGTCGCCGGGGCGTGCCAGGCCGAGAAAAATCGTCATCAGCGCGGTCTGCCCCCCGGAGACCGCATAGACATCCTCGGCCGAGGCATCGACGCCGAGCTCCTTCAGCCAGGCGGCGCCGGCCTTGCGATGCGCGATCTGGCCCTGGGCCGGCTGGTAATGTGCGAGGTCGTTGAGATCGTGTTTCGCCGTGAGCGCCGCGATCGCGTCGCGCAGACGCTCGTCGGTGCCGGCGGTGAGCGGTTCGTTCAGGCTGAGATTAATCGCATCCTCGCGCTGCATCAGCGGCAGATAGAGCCGGTCCATCGGACGCAGGCTCTCCTGCGATGCCGCGCGGTCGCCGAACGCCGCGTTCGCCAGCACGAACGTGCCGCGTCCCACCGTCGCGTCGATCAGGCCGCGCTTCGTCGCCTCGGCATAGGCGCGCGTCACCGTGCTGACGGCCACCCCGAGGCGCTTGGAGAGATCGCGATGGGTCGGCAGGCGCGACCCCGCGGCCAGGCGTCCGCTGCGGATCGCCTGTTCCAGGGTGTCGGCCAGCGAGGTCGAGACGTCACCGCGCCGCTGCAGCCAATCGCCATACCACTCGTTCATCGCCGTCATATTGTCTCTCTGTCAGTACAATATCGCCGTCGCAGAAAGAAAGGACGCTAGGAGCGGCTCAGGTGCCTCCATCCAGATTGACGGAGGCTCGCGACAGGCGTAGCGTAACAATTGTACCGCCAAGCGGTACATAGCGCCATAACAAGTCGCAAGCAACAACAATGGGCGCGTCGGAATCGCGCCCGCAGCGACAGGGAGACCAGCATGATTCGGAAAGTGGATCTTCGGACCCGCGCGCTCGCCGATGCCTTCGCCTCCGGCAAGCTCTCGCGGCGGGATTTCATCACGCGACTGATGGCGCTCGGCGTCGCCGCGCCGATTGCCGCGGGACTTTCGATGGAGATCAGGCGCGCGTCGGCCGCGGGTTTGAAGGGCAATGTAAGGCTTTTGGTGGGCCCGTGGTCGGATGGCGAGGTGGATCATCACAAGCACATCGCCGAGGGCTTCAAGGCGATGAATCCGGACGTCACCTTCGACTTTCGGCTCTATCAGTGGGACACCGCCGCCCAGGAGATCAACACCTCGGTCGCGCAGGGTGCCCACGACATCTACATGACGACCGAGAGCTCCTATCCGGACTATGAGTCCGGCACCGGCTTCGCCGATCTCACCGCGCGCATCAACGATCCATCCTTCGCCGCTGAGAAGGCGAAGTATCTCTACTGGGATCGCACCGAGTCCTATGGGTCGAAGCTGCTCGGCCTGCCGATCTCCTGGCATGTGGAGGACGCGCTCTTCGTCAACATGGATATGGTCAACAAGGCCGGCTACGACGAGACCTTCGTCGACAAGTGGGAGACCTTCCACGACTGCTGCGCCAAGATGACGAAGAAGGGCGAGACCTACGGCGCCGGCTTCGGCATCCAGATCGGCGGCTATGGCGAGTGGTACCAGGTGCTGCGCGGCGCCGGCGGCTCGTATCTCACCGCCGACAAGAAGGCCCCCAACGTCAATCTACCCGACGTGATCGCCGCCACCGAGCGGATGGCGGCGCTGTTCAAGGACGGGATCGCCCCGCCGCTCGGCACCTACAGTTATGACGCGGCACCCGCCGCCTTCGCCGCCGGCAAAATGGCCACCCTGACCATCGATCTTGCCGCCACCACGGTCCTGCCTAATCCGGTGCCGTTCAAGTGGAAGCTGCTGCCGCATCCGCCGGGGCCGGCGGCGCAGGTTAACTTCAACGACGTCACCTACTATATGGTGAACGCAAAGTCCGGCGATCAGAACCTGATGTGGGAGGTCTTGAAATGGTGGACCAGCGGCGAGAATGACGCCTACTGGGCCGACAATTCCGGCACCTATCCCGCGCGCAGCGACGCGGCGGATAAAGGCTACGGCAAGAACGCGGCACCCCAACTCGCCGAGGCGCTGCCGGTCTATGTCAAGCACGCGGTGGGCCTCGAGAACTTCGCCCAATGGGCCGACGTCGAGAACCAGGCCGAAGCCGAGATCCAGAACTGCTACTCCGGCAAGGAATCGGCGCAAGACGCCGTCGCCAATGTCGAGAAGATCGTGAAGCACGAAGTCGGGCTGTAGGGTGAGCGTGCGGTTGGTTGAAAGCCCGCGCTGGATCGAGAGAACACCGCGGCTGCATCAACCCCCTTCCTTGCCTTCCCCCGATCTCGGGGGGAGGGAATATTTGAACGCTGCTGCAGGTGACGGTTCCATCCATGCACTCGCTCGAATCTGGGTCCGGCCGAACGACCGTCTGATGAGCTGCGGAGAGTGACGAATCTATCCATCCCCTCCCCCAAGATTGGGGGAGGGTGGGGAAGGGGGTTGATGCAGCCGCGATACATCCGACCATCGCACTCCCGGACGATCCAGCGCGCGGTCTTCATGCGCTCAGGAGCGGGATAGAGATGGCGACAGCAGAGCTCGCCAACGGAGTGACTCGTCTCCGTCTCTCTCCCGGAGAGCACCGCCGACTCGCGCGCCGCGCGCGACTCCGCCGCGAGCTCACGGGCTGGATGTTTCTCGGCCCGATGTTCTCCTTCTTCCTCGTCTTCCTCGTGCTGCCGGTCTGCGGCACGGCTTGGTGGAGCAGCCGCGCGGGAAGCATCTTCGGCGGCACGAAGTTCGTCGGCCTCGACAACTTCACTTCACTCCCCGGCGTGGTCGGCGCCGGCTCCGCGATCGCCAACACCATGATCTTCGCCGGCATCTCGGTGCCGCTGATCCTGGTGGGTGCCCTCGCCGTGGCGCTGCTGCTGGCCAAGATCGTGCATGGCGGCGCGGTCTACCGCTTCCTGGTCTACTTCCCGGTCCTGGTGCCGGGCGTCGTCGCGGCGCTGATCTGGCTCTTCCTCACCAATGTCGATTTCGGCCTCTTCAACACCGTGCTCAAGGCGTTTGGGGCAATGCCCGTCACTTGGCTCGGCGCCGACCATGCGCTCGTCGTGCTGGCGATCCTCGACGTCTGGCGCAATGTCGGTTACTGGGCGATGTTCTTCGTCGCAGCGATCATCGGCCTGCCGACCGAGCTCTACCAGGCGGCGGAGCTCGACGGCGCCTCGCCGTTCGCACGCTTCCGCCACCTCACCCTGCCGCTGATGCGGCGCATCATCTTCTTCGCGGTCATCGTGTCGACAATCTGGGGCCTGCAGGTCTTCGACACCGCGCTCGTCCTCACCAATGGCGGCCCCGGCACGGCGACCACCACGGTGATCTACCGCGTCTGGCTCTTCGTCTTCGCCTCCAACAACAAGATCGGCACGGCTGCGGCGATATCGCTGGTCTTGATCGTCGCCATCCTGGCGCTGACCCTGGTGCAGATGCGGGTTCTGCGCAGCCGCCGGGGGATCGAATAGTGGCCGATACCGCGCTACCGATGAACATCGGCGCCGAGGACCACGCGCGCCTCCGCCGCCGCAAGCGCCGCCGCACCGAGCTCGCGCGCCACGCCGCGCTGGCGCTCATCACCTTCGTGATGGTGGCGCCGTTCTATTACGTCTTCCTCGCCTCGCTGAAGAACGCGACCGAGATCTTCTCCTATCCGCCGAAGCTGGTGCCGTTCCCGCCCTATTTCGGCAACTACGAGAAGCTCCTCTGGGATACCGGCTTTCTCAGGTGGATGTTCAACTCGCTGTTCGTCGCCGGCTCGGTCACCACCTTGAAGATCTTCCTCGACTCGATGGCGGGCTATGCGCTGGCCAAGATCGAGATGACCGGCAAGCGCGTGATCTTCATGGCGATGCTGATCCTGCTCATGGTCCCGATCGGCGCCTTGATCGTGCCGCTCTGGTCCCTCGTCTCCGGTCTAGGCCTCATCGACAGCTATTGGGCGCTCATCCTGCCGCCGCTCGCCAACCCCTTGGGCGCCATCCTGATGCGCCAGTTCATCCTCGGTCTGCCCAAGGACCTGGAGAGCGCGGCGCGCCTCGACGGGCTTTCCGAGCTCGGCATCTACTGGCGGATCGTGCTGCCGCTGATCAAGCCGGGTCTTGTCGTGCTCGCGGTCATCATCTTCACCGACCAGTTCATGAGCTTCATCTGGCCGCTGATTGCGACCACCAGCGACGATCTCCAGGTGCTGACCGTCGGGGTCGCGGCGTTGCGGGCCCACGGCGGCGCCAACTACGGCATCTGGTCGGCCTCGGCGGTGATGTCGCTGATCCCGGTCGGCGTCTTCTTCTTCGTGCTGCAGCGGCAATTCCTGGCGCGCTCGCTGGCCGGCGCCCTGAAGCAATGAGAGCGCCGCAGTGAGGGCGACGTGAGCAACGCGGAACAGCGGCTGGCGCCGGCGATCGAGCTCATCGAGGTCGGCAAGAGCTATGGCAAGGTCCACGTTCTCGCCGGGATCAATCTCACGATCGGGGCGGGCGAGTTCATCGCGCTGCTCGGTCCCTCGGGCTGCGGCAAGAGTACGCTCCTGAAGCTGATCGCCGGCCTGGAGGAGCTGAGCGACGGCGAGATCTATGTCGGTGGCCGCCTCGCCAACTATCTGAAACCCAGCGACCGCGACGTCGCCATGGTGTTCCAGAACTACGCGCTCTACCCGCACATGACCGTCCGCGAGAATCTCGGCTTTCCGCTGAAGATGAGCGGCATCCCGCGCGACACGGTGCGCCAGAAGGTCGAGAGTGCTGCGAGCCTGCTGCAGCTCGGCGCCCAGCTCGACCGCTATCCCGACGAGCTCTCCGGCGGCCAGCGCCAGCGCGTCGCTCTGGGCCGTGCCATCGTGCGCGAGCCGCTGGCCTTCCTGATGGACGAGCCGCTCTCCAATCTCGACGCGCTGCTTCGGGTCGAGATGCGCACCGAGCTCATTCGCCTGCACAAGCGCGTCGGCCGCACGACGATCTACGTCACTCACGACCAGGTGGAGGCCATGACCATGGCGAGCCGGATCGTGCTGATGCACAAGGGCGTCATCCAGCAGGTCGGCACGCCGGCCGAGGTCTATGCGACCCCAGCCAACACCTTCGTCGCCACCTTCGTCGGCAGCCCGCCGATGAATCTCTTCGCGGGCCGCATCGAGAGCCAAGGTGCCGCGCGGCTCTTCCGCGGCCCCTTCGATCTCGCCCTCGACCGCCTTGCACCGCCGAGCCTCGCCGACGGCGCCGCCACGATCGGCATCCGCCCGGAGCAGGTGCGGCTCGTCGGCGCCGGCGAGGTGGGGGCGATGCCGGCGCGGGTGGAACTGATCGAGCGCGTCGGCCCGGACTCCTTCGTCCTCACCCAGGTCGCGGCCGGCGCCAACGTGATTGCGCGTATCGACGCCGCGCGACCGATCCGCGAAGGCGATCGCGTCTTCGTGCTCTTGCCCCCGGCGCAGCTCCGCCTGTTCGACGCCGAAGGCAATCGCGTTCCGACGGAGGGATCATGAACGACCAGAGCGCGCCGATGGTGCACCGCTATCACGCGGCCCATCCCACCGCGACCGGCGGCCCGGCCGCGATCCCGCTGCCTGAGCCGCCGCCACCCGCGCGCTATCCGCTTTCCATCTCGGCGGATCGCCGCCGCCTGCTCGATGCCGACGGCAAGCCGTTTCTCGTCCAGGGTGATACCTGCTGGTCGCTCATGGCCAATCTGACACCCGAAGAGCAGCTGCGCTACCTCGACGACCGGCAGGCCAAGGGCTTCAACACGCTGCTCGTGAACCTCATCGAGCATCTGTTCTCCAAGGACCCGCCGCGCGACCGCGCCGGGCGCCCGCCGTTCTCCAAACCCGGCGACATGTCCGCACCGAACGACGCCTATTTCGACGCCGCTCATTCCGTGCTCGAGGCCTGCGCCGCGCGCGGCTTCTGCGTGATCCTCGCGCCCTGCTATATCGGCTACCGCCATGACCGTGGCCCCGGCAAGTCGCTGCACATGGACGGCTGGTACGACGAGATCGTCGCCACCGGCCCGGAAGGCTGCCGCAGATACGGCGAATATCTCGGCCGCCGCCTCGGGCGTTTCGCCAACATCATCTGGTGCATGGGCGGCGACTGGCACCCGGAAGAAAGCCGCGCCGGCCTCGACGCCATCGCCCACGGCCTCCGCGCGACCGGCGTGAAGAATCTCTTCACCGCCCATCCGCATCCCGAGTTCTCGCCGATCGAATCCTTTCCAGGCGCCGACTGGCTCGACGTCAACATCACCTATACTTACGGCACGGTGCATCGCTCGCTGATCGAGGACTGGAAGCGCGATCCGGCTTGGCCGTTCTTCCTCCTGGAATCCACCTACGAGGGCGAGCATAACGCGAGTCATCAGCAGATCCGCCGCCAGGCCTATTGGTCGGTGCTCTGCGGCGGGAACGGCCATGTCTTCGGCAATCATCCGATCTGGCTGTTCTGGGACGGCTGGGAGAGCGCACTCGACCTCCCCGGCGCGCACGCGATGGCGCGCTGGGGCGCCTTCTTCCGCGCGTTGCCTTGGGCCGAGCTCGTCCCAGATCTCGCGCGCGCGTTCGTCACCGGCGGCCTCGGCGAAGCCCGCGGCCTCGACCGCGTAACCGCTGCAATGACTGCGGACCGGGGGCTCGGCGTCGCCTATTTGCCGGTCCGTCGGCCGATCGAAGTGGCGCTGGCTGCGCTCAAAGGCCCCCGCTTGGCGGCCGAATGGTTCGAGCCCGCGACCGGGCGGCGACTCTCCGGCGGCGTGCTTGCGGCGGAGGGCACGGTGACGCTCGCGCCGCCGTTCGAGGAAGATGCCGTGCTGACGCTGACGTCGAAGGCGTGAGAACCAGCATGACTCGAAGACTCCGTCCGACGATTCTCTCAGATCGAAGCCTGCCCGCCGTCCACGACCAGCATGGTGCCGATGCAGTAGCTGGCCTCGTCCGATGCCAGCCACAGGATCGCCGCGGCGCATTCCTCCGCGGTGCCGGCGCGGCCGATCGGGATCTGGTTGCTCCAATAGGCGAGCTCCTTGGGATCCTTCATCACCGGCGCGTTCATCGGCGTGTCGATGAAGCCGGGCACCACCATGTTGACCCGGATGTTCAGTCGCGCGTAGTCGATCGCCATCACCTTCATCATGGCATGGATGCCGCCCTTGCTGGCGCTGTATGCCGGCTCGTTGGTCGCCATGCCGAGGGTCGCGACGTTGGAGCCCAAACACACGATCGCTCCGCCGCCGGCCTTCAGCAGATGCCGCGCCCCATGCTTGCAGGTGAGGAACTGGCCGGTCAGGTTGGTGTTGATCAGCTTGTTCCAGATGCCGACATCGAGCCGATCGACCCGGTCGTCCTGGCCCAGGAGCTCGATCGCCGCATTGGAGACGACGATGTCGAGCCCGCCCCAGGCTTCCGCCGCGCGATCGATGGCGGCACCGATCTCCGGCTCGATCGAGCCGTCGGCCGGCAGCACCAACGCTTCGCCACCCGCTGCGCCGATCTCCTTGGCGACCGTTTCCAAAGGCTCGCGACGCCGCGCGATAAGCGCGACCTTGGCACCTTCCGCGGCGAAGCGTTTTGCCGTCGCATAGCCGATTCCGGCACTGGCGCCGGTGACGACGGCGCGCTTGCCGGCGAAGCGTCCGGGAATGATCTTCATCGCGTTGTCCCCCGAGAAGCGATCCCGCGCTCAGTCTCGCAGCAAAGCCACGCCTATGCCAGCGCAGGTCGCGTTGTACCGACGACCGCGACAATCCGAGGACTCGCAGCGTGATTGACCGTGCCGTGATGCTCACCGGCACGAACGAGCCGACGCCCGATCGGCGCGTGCTGACCGCCGGCCCGCTCTCAGCCACGCTCGAGAACGGCGCCTTACGTTGGATCCGCTTCGGCGATGCCGAAGTCATCCGCGGCATTGCGTTCCTGGTGCGCGACCGCAGCTGGGGCACGCCGTCACCGGAGCTCACCGATGTTACGATCGTCGAGAATACCCAGGGCTTTCGCGTCACCTTCGATGCCCGCTGCCGCACCGACGATGGCGATCTCCCTTGGTCGGCCGAGATCGTCGGCGAGGCCGACGGCACCATCCGCTTCATCGGCACGGCGATGCCCGCGCAAGACTTCCTCACCAACCGCACCGGCTTCGTCATCCTGCATCCACTGGAAGGCGTCGCCGGTTGTTCCGTCGAGGTCGCGCATGGGGACGGCACCAAGCGCCGCGCGCGCTTCCCCGCGCTCGTCGATCCCGAGCCCTGCTTCTTCGACATCCGAGGCCTGGCGCACGAAGTGGCGCCCGGTGTCTGGGCGAGCGTCACCATGGAAGGCGACGCCTGGGAGATGGAGGATCACCGCAACTGGCTCGACGCCTCCTTCAAGACCTACGTGCGCCCGCTCGCTTTGCCGCATCCCTACACGCTGAAGGCCGGCGAAGTGGTGACCCAGAGCGTGATCTTGCGCGTAAAGGGCACGCTTCCGAAGCTGAGTCCGCGCCGATCGATGGATGCGCCGGCCGAGATAGCGTTGGGCCGCGCGGCGGCGGCTCGCTTCCCCGCGATCGGTCTT
>Ga0335069_10009956_pt1 | contig 13506 bp, 17 predicted proteins | sample Lox_Sample_11_FD_206714 | JGI IMG/M metagenome (GOLD analysis project Ga0335069, IMG submission 206714) | Soil microbial communities from Loxahatchee National Wildlife Refuge, Florida, United States - Lox_Sample_1.1 | ecosystem: Environmental > Terrestrial > Soil > Wetlands | place: USA... | reverse complement strand
AGCTGGGTTTTGCCGGTGCCGGGCCCGGCAATCACTAAAACCGGTCCGTCAATTGCGTTGACGGCCTTTTTTTGCTGCTCGTTGAGCAAGCCCAGAGTTTTTTGAAACTCCTTGTCCACGGCTATATTATGGCACGACTAGCGCTGCAGCTGTTTGGCTACGTCGTTGGCGGCCTGGGCGAAAAGGAAATCTTTTTTGGTTAGTCCGTTGGCGCTATGGGTAGTTAAAACAACCGAAACGCGGTTATAAGAGTTGGTCCAGTCGGGGTGATGGTCTAGCTTCTCGGCGACCGGTACCATGCGGTTCATAAACTCAATGGCGGTACTAAAGCCCTTAAAGCCGAAGTCGCGTTTAAGTGCGCCGTCTTCCATTGTCCATCCGTCCAGACCGCTAAATTGCTTCTGAACTTCATCAGTTGTTAACCTCTGCATCATCTAATCATACAGCAGTTTGCCGGTTTAGGCTGCGTTTTTATCTGTTAGCGTTAGCGGAAAACGGGCTAGTTCTCTACAAAAGTCAAAGCGTGGCCGGGCCGCCCGGCGCGCCCAGCCCGGCCAATGCGGTGCACATAATCATCGTAAGTTTGGGGCGTATCGTAGTTAACTACGTGCGAGATGTCCTTGACGTCAATACCACGAGCCGCCACGTCGGTAGCCACAAGTATAGTGATGCGGTTTTCGCGGAAACTATCTAGAGCCCGCTTGCGCTGACCTTGGCTGCGGCCGCCGTGCAGGGCCTCGCTTTTAAAGCCGCGGGCATTTAGTTCTTTGCTAAGGCGTTCCACGCCGTATTTTGTCTTGCCAAAAATCAAAGCTTTTTTGACTTCCGGCTGGATTAGCAGGTTATGAAGAGAGTCTATCTTCTCGTTCTTGCCGCTAAAGCGCACTACATCCTGGTGCACGTTCTGGCTGGTTTCGCCCATCTTAACGTTAATTATTTCCGGCTCCTCACTGACAAAAGTGTCTATTAGGCTGCGGATTTCCGGGCTCATGGTGGCGCTAAAGAAAAAGGCCTGGTGCTGCGGGGGCAACTTGGCCAGTATAAAGCGCACGTCGTTGATAAAACCCATGTCCAGCATGCGGTCAACTTCGTCTAAAACCACCATGTTGCAGTTGCTCAAGTTCAGCGAGCCCTGGTTTAAGTGGTCCTTGGTGCGTCCCGGCGTGCCAATAATTATCCGGGCGCCGTGCTTTAAAGCGGCCAGTTGTCGGTTGATCGGCAGACCGCCAATTAGTAAAGCGCTAGATAAGCCGCTACTTTTACTAAGTATCTGGCACTGCTCGTCAATTTGAATGGCCAGCTCACGGGTTGGGGCAATTATTAGAGCCTTGGTGCCGGGCGAGCGCATCAGATTGTTTAAAATTGGTAGCGCAAAGGCCGCGGTTTTGCCGGTTCCGGTGTTGGCTATACCAACTACACTTTTGCCGGCTAGCCCCAGGGCAATGGTCTTGTCTTGTATCTCTGATGGGACGGTGTAACCTTTGCGGGTTACATTGCTTTTAAGTAAGGGGTGCATGGCAAAGTCAGAAAAGCCGTTGGCGGCCGTATAGGCAGAGTCGCTCAGCGGAGCGGCGGCTTTAACAAAGCGGGCTGGGTCAATTACCTGCTTGGCGCTTTTACGGCTTGGGCGACGGCTGGTGGAATAAAAATTCTGGCTGCCTGGTTGGCGTGGCCCGCGTCTATAGTTATTTTTATACATAAAAAAAGAATCCTTCTTGTTTACTTATTTACTCGTTGTCGCTAAATGAAGTCGAGTAAAATTCGGTCTTGTAAACCCGGATTCATATGAAACAATAAATATATTTTAGCACAAGCGTAGTAAAAAAGCTAATTATTATCGGCTTGCCCCTGTTATACTGCAGTCTGTGAAACTTAGTGACTTTGATTTTAGCCTGCCTGGTGAGTTAGTTGCTCAAACTCCGGCTCAGCCTCGCGACCACGCTCGCCTACTGGTCTATAACCGCAGCACCGAACAGATTAGCGACGACTTTTTCTATAACCTGAATAAGTATTTGCCGCCCAAGACTACGCTTGTACTGAATGATTCTAAGGTTGAAAAAAGCCGCCTGCGCTTTGCCTCTAGCGAGGTATTTATCACTCAAACCATTAATCCCTCCACCGTTGAAGCACTAATTAGGCCTGGCAAAAAGTTTAAGCTGGGTGCCGAAGTTGTTTTGGACAAAGCAGCCGGACTTAGTGCGAAAGTTACCGCTGTTGCCGACGATGGTCTGCGGACTCTCAAACTTAGTAAGAATATTGATGATAAGGTCTATGATAAATACCGCCTAACCCCCTTCCCGCCCTATATCACCCAAGACGAATCCTTGGCCGCTGAGTATCAGACAGTTTACGCCGACCCGCTGGGGAGTAAGGCCGCGCCAACGGCAGGGCTACACTTTACGCCGGCTCAGCTAGCCAAACTATCGGTCACCCATCCTATAGCTAAACTTACTCTGCACGTTGGGCTCGGTACTTTCGCGCAGGTTAAAACTGATGATATCACTGCGCACAAGATGCACGCCGAGGAATTTTTTGTGTCGGCTAACGCTGCTAAAATACTAAATGCGGCGACCCATATTACAGCTGTTGGCACTACCAGCGCCCGAACTCTGGAAAGCCTAAGCCGGCCGTTTAAGAAATCTCACGGCTCAACCGATATTTTTATAACTCCGGGCTACAAATTTAAGAATACGGATTCCCTGATTACTAATTTTCACCTGCCCAAGTCTACTCTATTGATGCTGGTGTCGGCCTTTTTGGGCAGCACTGAACAAATGCAGCAGCTTTACACTCACGCTATAGACCAAAAGTACCGTTTTTATTCCTTCGGCGACGCCATGTTGATACTTTAAGGCATAAAAAAAAGACCCAAAAAAAGGGTCCGTCTTTGGAATTCTCCGTCCGGGAGCCCTCAGGGGGTTCCCGGACGTGGCAGGTTTACCGCGTAAAATCCGCGGAAGGCTTGTTCCCTGAAAGAGCTATCCAGACTCTATGATTGAATAGCTGCATACACTGCTTTTGCTTATAAATGTCAATAGCATTGACCGGGGTTGACAGCCCCGCGAACAGGGTCTATGATTTCAACTTATGACAGAAGCATCGGGCGAGGAAAAATTTCTACTGACGGCCACCGATTCAGTGCACTACGTTGATGGGCAGGCTTACCAGCTTGATGCAGTGCTTGATACCAACATGACCGATCCAGAGATGAAAGAAACGGTAGCTGCAGTTTCAGGCTGCGACCCCGAAGAAGTACAAGTTATACACCCCGGCGACAAAATTAAAGACAGAGGCGCTCGTATGGCAGTAGCCTTCTCCAGCAGTCGCTGGAGATCTTCCTGGGACCCCAAAGCCCAAAACGCCGACCTTAACTAAGCTCCCTCGCTCGTGTTGATTTAGTGCTAGATAAATTGTATAATATTGTAAATGTCTGAGTTCAACGCTGATTGGTGGACTGCCAACGGCAGTTTAGCCCAACCTAAAAAAGAAATCGCTGATTACGTAGAGAGCGAAGGTTTTTTGGTGCCACGTCGTCTTAGCGACCTTGACGAGGTTATGTGGCATACAAACAGAGGTTACACGGTTATGGTCAGGAGCGAACACCCCGAAGAATACGCCGGGCCCAGCGGTTTGTTTGAAACGCACACTACTTACCCTACTAAGGAAAGGCGAGCGGACCCCGCTAACTCTATAATTATGGACCCTTTTATATCGGAGACTGCAAAACTCAAACGTCTAAAGGACCTAGCTAGGGAAAGCTTCCGAGTGACGCATTATGCCGACCTGACTAATCAGAGCCTTGATGAGTTTGTGGATAAATTAAGTTTTTCATACTGGGAAGCAATCAGGGGTACTAACCTGGCGGTCGTGGCCGACGACGCTGTTGCCGGCAGGTACCACGTTTTGGTCTCTTCTATCGGCGGATTTAGTAGATATTACTATGAGGGAATGGTTGTTAACGAGGGCGGCGAGACTTTGATGACTAGCGGCGAATCTAAGCTAGGGCCCGAAGCAGTTAAAAAAATAATCGGCCAGTATGAAGCAATTCGCAATCTCCCCAGATTCAACGCCGACAACTGTCCATTAATGGAAATGCAGCTGGATAACCAAGACAGACTGTGGTTTTTGCAGTACCACCAAGTCCGCAAATTTAATGCGCCCTCTGGTCCTCTAGACCCCAGCGATTTTGATGCGGCCGAGGGTTGGCAGCAGGCCGAGTTCGCAAGGGGACAAATTGAGCCTTCCACTCTGAAAACTTCTCTTTGGTATCCGGATTACCCCGATTTATACGGTCTGCCAGGGAGTATTGTTGAGACTTTGCCTGAATCTGATGAAGCAGCAATATCAGCTCAAATAGTCGCTCCCCTAAGCGAGATTTTATCGCGTCGTCGTAAGGCATTTGTTCACCGTAACGGTTTTGGACGGCTTTATGATGATATGGCAGCTCATCACTTTGATCGCAGCAAATGGTTCAAGCCGCAAGCTTCATTAGCGTTAAACAGAGACCAGGGCGATGCTCTTATCCCCGACGAAATCGCCGAGAAGACAATGACGTCTATGATACGCGACGGCAGAATGGCCAGACTGGTGCTAGATTTTGCGTCGGACGGCAAGATTGGCTTTGTTCGTCTCAACCCTGACAGCCCACAACCCATAGATACAGATTTTTAACGGGTTTAGGAGCTAAAGGCGGCTTTTAGAGCAGTTTCGGCGGCCGAGGCGGCGGCTTTAAAGGTTGCGTCGTTGGCTGCTATGGCAGCGTCGCGAGTCTGGGCCAGAGCCTTAACCTGGGTGGCAATGTTGCTGTCGCCGGTTCGGTCGCCCGAATAGGTAGTTCTGGCGGACTTTAGAGCAGCTTGAAAAGTCGTGCGGTTGGTGGCACTGGACGGGCTGGATTGGCAACCGGCCGTGGCGGCAGCTTCGGCGGCGTTTACAGCATCAGTAAAGGTTGTTACTTGCCCGTTGGTCGTAGACTGCTTGGTGTTGACCAAACTTGTGACTCCGCTGCGGTAAGTTGCCCGGGCAGCGTCGTTGGCTGATTCTCTAGTATTGATGGCAGTGGTGATTGTTGACTCAAAAGTCGTGACTGCTGCTTTTTGAGCATCGGTAGTAGCCTTGGCTTCAAGTTTTGCAAACTGAGTTTGGCGGGCGGCGGCCCAACCAGCGCGACTGGTAGTCAAAGTCTGGTCGGCCTTGGCCCAGCGGTCGTTTAGAGTGCTGAGTCGCGAGGACTGAGCGGTATTGAGCTTGCCTGTAAGACTGGCGATGTTGGAGTTGATTGTACTAATCGTGGTTGGCAGGTTTGCGCAAAAAGGCGTTTGCCCGGCTACCGACAAGGCCGAGGCCGGGCTGGCCATCGCAAGCAGCGGCAGGCTTGCCACCAAAACCGCGAGGGGCGCAAAGAGTCTATTAGTAATTGGCTTCATTGTAGGCTCCTCCTAAATTACTGGCGGCGGTGTTGGCGCTTTGGGCGATAGAAGCATCGGCACTGGTATTTTGGCCGTAAGCGTTGGCCTCGCCGGTGCTTTGCTGCGAGAGTATGCTGTCAACTGATTGCAGGTTGGAATTTATGGGGCTGCTGGAACCGCTGCTGGCAGTGCTGGCGCCAGGACTCTGCGAAGACTGTACTGCAGGCGTCGTCTTATGGCTGTTGTGATACATCATCACGCCTGCGCCGCCAATAACACCCACGACTACCAATATTAATAGGGCTTCAATCACCGAAAACCCTTTACTTGCTCTGCTCATAAATAACCTTCTTTCGTTACGCTTATGCCTAAAAGCTATTATATCTCACGATAATTTATAGTTTCATAACCTGAAGATAAGCTTAAATTAAAACGAAGCTTCAATCGTAGAACTTAGCTACCACTAATTAGTCGTTGCGCCGGAACCGCCACCAAATCCACCACCGCCAAAACTGGGGTTAAGCAGAATCCTAGAAGCAACAGAAGAATCAGTGCTGCTTGGCATGACTAGCACGGTGCTGCCGGTGGTTATATCGCTAACCGAGCCAGTTGAGCCGTTATTGCTGACGGTTGTAGAAGAATTGATGGTATAGGTCTTGGGTGTGTTGGTTCGGCTGTCGCTCACCGTAATACTTGTGGAGCTTACGGCGCTAACAGTGCCAATAGAGCCCAGCCGGCCAAACCTCCTGCCGCCGGCGGCTTGCCCACCGGCCGCACCAAACGCGCTGCCGGGACTGGCTGCGATGGCTTTAGGGGTGGACGAATGACCAATGTAGTAGCCTAGCGCGCCAAAAGCCACGGCACTTATAAGCACCGCCAGAAGAAGCTGAGTTAGGTTAGATTTGGGGCTGGTATCGTTCATTTAGCCATAAGTTAACAGCCTCAAGCTTAGAAGAACCTTAGAGCTGGGCCCCCCTGCTCCTCTTAGGCAGATTCTAGCTTCAAATCATCCTCGGTCTTAAAGTGCCGCGGCGCGGCAAAACTTAGGGCCGCGGCCAGCACGAACAGACCGATAATTAGGATAAGCCCATATATAAAGGCACTGGTATAAGCATGCTGAGTGCTGCCACCAGCTACAACCAAACGGTTGAAGAATATTGTGCCAATCAGCGCCACACCAATGGCACCGCCCAGTTGAGCGGTAATCTCGGTCAAGCCGCTGGCCGAGCCGGCGTGGGCCGTGTCAACATCTTGCAAAGTCACTACAAATAACGGCCCCAGCACTAGACCTAAGCCCACGCCGGCCACAAATAGCCCTGGTGCCAATTGCCAGCCGGCTAGGCTGGCGCCGTAGTGCCAAAAAGTCCAGGCCACAACCAGGTAACCTAAAATTGCTCCGGCGCAGCCAAGAATCAAAACGTAGCGCCCCAAAAGCTTTATCAACCGGTTTAGTAGCACGGTCATGCTCAAGATTAGCCCGGCAATGATGGGCAGAGTGGTCAACGCCGCCCGCAGCGCGCTAAAGCCAAAGCCCAGCTGAAGAGTTAGAGTGGATATTAATATGACGCCGGCCATGGCAATCTCGGATAGGATATTTATGGACCAGCCGCTGGCAAAAGACCGAATTTTAAACAGCTCCGGCACTATGAGAGTAGAAAGTCCACGGCGTTCCCGCCGCAATTCGTACCAGGTAAAGAGTACAAACAGTGGCACGGAGGCCAGCATCATCAGGTATATCCAGTGCGGCCAGCCAAGCTCCCGGCCTTCAATAAGCGGGTAAACTAAAAAGCCCAGGGCTAAGGTTACAAGCAGGGTTCCCGGCAGGTCCACTTTTAGCGGATGCGAGGATTTATCGCTGGGCAGAAGCTTGGGGCTAACCGCCAAAACAGCTAGTCCAATTGGGATATTAATTAAAAAGATTGGTCGCCAAGACAGTCCCCACCAGTTGCCAGCGATTATTAGACCGCCCACTATTGGTCCTAGCGCCGCCGCCATGCCGCCAATGGCACCAAATGTCCCTAAAAGCCTGGCGCGCTCCTCCGGCTTATAGATTATCTGGAAAAACGAAGTAACTTGCGGCACCATCAAGGCGGCCATTGCTCCCTGCAGCAGTCGTGTGACAATCAGCCAACGGGCGGTTGGTGCCAAGCCGCTGGCCAGCGACAAAAGAGTAAAGCCGGCCACGCCAATCATAAATATTTTTTTGTAACCGTAAATATCGCCTAGCCGCCCGGCGGTAATTAGAAGCAGAGCAAAGCTTAGAGAGTAACCGGCTATTATCCACTGGATATCAGAGGCGCTGGCGTGCAGATTTTCATGAATCGCCGGAATGGCGATGTTAACCACGGTGCTATCCAGCAAATCCATAATGCTGGCCAAAAATAGAACTGATACCGCAACAGTCCGCGCCTTCCCGGTTATTTTTGCCTTAACCATCATTCAATCATAGCATTTGACTGACGGAGGTCCGGGCTTAAATTCTCAGACCCAAGATCTTCCGGCTTTGATAAAATTAAATAGATGCAAAAGCTCAACAATAAGTTCACAGGCAAGTTAGAGAAAAGCCCCAATAAGGGCGGCTGGACATATGTTGTTTGGCCTGATGCTGCGAAGGTCTTTGGTACGCACGGCGCAGTAAAAGTCCGTGGCAAAGTGGATGGCCAACCCTTTCAAAGCTCATTCATGGCAATGGGAGACGGTGTGCAGATGTTGCCAATCAAATCTGACATCCGTAAAGCTATCGGCAAAGAAGCTGGTGACATGGTAACGGTTCTTCTGCAAGAGCGCCTCTAAAACCAGGGCCTAGCTTGCTTGAGGGTATAATTCTGTTATGAGCTCTGATTCTAAGAATAAGCAGCCCAGGGTGGGTAAATTTTGGGGCATGCCATACGATTGGCGTCGGCCCACCAAAGCCAGGTTTCGCTCGCGGCTTTGGAATCCAAATGACCCGCGCTGGTTAACACCGCGAGCTTTTGGCTGGGGTTACGACCTAAATTTTTATCACCTTTTTCACCCAAGAAAAGTCAGGTGATTTCTTTAAAGTATTCGCTGGTAGCTTGTATGCCCAGGACAGTCGCTACGGCGGCTAGAGCGTAGCCGGCGGCCTCTAAATCGGATGCCAGTTTGTCTTTGTCGCTTTCACGCGCCAGGGCAGAAGTAGCAAAGGCGCCCATAGTAACCCATTGGGCGAAGGTGGCATGTTTTCCGGCTTTTGAGGAGTGAACTTCCCGGTTTTTTAATTTTGCTAAAGCTATCAAAAGAACGTTGGCCCCATTTTGCAGGCCGAAAGATAAGGCTACAGACCGTGGAACAACCTCGCCCTCGGCCAAGGCCGGGAGGGCTACAGCCATTTCAACTTTATCAACGGCTACGTCAATCGCCTCGCCTATCGGCCCTTTGGTGCCGGTAGCGTGGGCTACCATTCCATCGCCCAAGTCTAAAAGCCTGCCGGCAACTGCATTCCCAATGCCGGACTTTGTACGGCCCTGCCCTATATCCCTAAGGCCCTTTAGGGTCAGTGCGGCCCCGGCGGCACTGACCACATTACCGGGGGTGACAATGCCATTAGTCCGGGCGGCAATTCGCTGCCAGGCATTTTGTTCGCCCGGCGGAGTTAGCTCCCAGTCTGGTGCTTTGTTATAGCGGTGCAGATTCATTTACGGTACTTTAACATAAATCCAGCACATATCAATTAGTTGCTATTTATATAGTATTATTATAAAATACTGCTCAAGATTTCGGCATCAGAGCCGAGGTTTGGCTCTTTCCCCGACCTGAAAAGGGAGGATGACGGTGTTTAAGCGCATCAGAACCAAGATGGACCCCAACCTTTCGCCCTGCCACCAGGCCGAGATTTGGGGCAGCCTTGGCGACGGGGTGTTCATCGGCAGCTGCAGCGAGTGCTTCAAGGACGTCAAGCGCCTCAACCCGCGCACAGGTGTTGAGGAGTGGCTGGACGGAGAGTCGCCGTGGTCGGCCAAGAATCTCCGGCCGGTTCATTCCAAGCGTTTCAGCTGGTTGCGACGTTTCGCGCCCGCCTTCGCCTAGCGCAAAGCCCGCCCCCCGGAATAAGGAGACAAGCAGTGAAAAGACTTGCCTGGTTTGGCCTAGGTGCCTTTGCGGCAACGGCTATGTGGCTCTACGAGTTTCGGCTGTTCGCTCGCTCTCGCATGGTCAGCGCCACCGCCGAGGTACTGGAGAAAGAGGGTTACGAAATTCGCCCCAAGCCGGGGCACCCCCCTTCTCCCATCGTGGAAGCTCAGCTACGGTCGTAGCCAGTCTTCCAAACGGGCGAGAGCACCGATGGCTCTCGCCCGCCGCGCCGCGACGAACCGCGGCGCGTTTTAATTTATTCACGAGTTTACACGCGCTAAAATGTAGCCATGAAGCTGGATAAGCAACAGGCACTAAAGATTCTTGATGATTTTCAGCACCAGCTGGAAGAACAAGCCTGGTATCAACTTATCAAGCCGCAGCTTAAAGCTTCACTGCTCTATGGGTCCGTAGCCAAAGGCACTAACCGGCCAGACTCGGATATAGATGTGCTTTTAATTGTTCCCTTGCAGGCAGAGGAAGATTATACAGTGGGCGAATATTTTTATAAATTTCGGGCAGTTGAGATAAATATAGTCCTTAGGTCTATAGAAAAATTAAGGCTGCTTGCCAAAGCCAAGTCCGACCCCTTCCAGCAAAATGTTTTTAAAGATTCGGTTTTAATTTACCAAGCCGACGACGAAGTCAAAAATCTGCTAAAACAAATAGCTGCCGGGGCTTAAATCCCCCAAAAGCCTCCACGGTGCTATAATTGCCCCTACCGTGGATGCAAAACAGCACGAAACTGAAGTGCCATTTATAATCGGCGAGGACCCAGGTATAGAGCTTGAGGGGCCCATGGCACACCATGCCAACAACGTGGTTAAAAGTCCGGCTAATCAGGGGGCATATGTGGACTTGGGGCCGCAGCTTGGCGAAGTTAGGGCCGACAACCTAAGATTCCGTGTGGCAGATAAGGCCGGCCACCTGCTGGTCTATGTGCGCGAGCAGGCTCAGGAGCACCCAGGCGCCACCAAGGCCGCCAAGATAACCTCTACCGTGGTCGCTTTAGGGGTTGTTACTGCCGGCGTCTACCACCTCAAACACCGCAAAAAATAGAAATTGGGCTCAAAGCCCCCTTGTCTAAAATTTCTAAAGAAACTTTGGCAAACATCAATCGCAAAATCTTTCAGGTTGGCACTCTTGACATGAGAGTGCCAGTTTTTTACAATAATAACAGAGGTGGGAGTCGTAAAATACCCACCCAAAAAGGAGGATAATTATGGCAAACGATTTAATTAGATGGGAAGACCCATTTAGCGGGCTGACTACATTGCACAGCCAGCTGGACGATATGTTCAATAATTTTTTTAGCGGTAGCTTGCCGGCATTAACCCACACTTTGCCAGCTATGGACGTCTATACCAAAGACGATAAGGAATTGGTGGCCGAAGTCCACGCGCCGGGATTCGACAAAGAGGATATTGACGTCAGTGTCCACGAAGGCGTTTTGGAGATTAAGGGCGAGAAGCACACAAAAGAGGAAGACAAAAAATCCAAGCGCAGCTATATGATGCAGGAAAGCAGCGCCAGTTTTTATCGCCGCGTTGCCCTGCCGCGCTACGCTAACGGCGATAAAGTTGAAGCCAAGTTTGATAACGGTGTACTAAAAGTTACCGTTCCGTTTAAAGAACTGCCAAAACCTCAAAAAGTAGCTATCCAAGCCGGAAAATAAGTAGCAGGAATAGTTAAACAAGCGGTACAAAGATAAAGCCGGGATGGGCCATTATTTCTAGGCTATTGTCGTGGTTTTTGGCAATTTCTAAAATATCGTACTTAATGGGAATAACCATTTTGCCGTCCGTCTTGAGTTGGTCTACTAGTTCTGGTGGTAAAACATGGGCATCAGCACTAACCAAAATCCGGTCATAAGGCGCGAATTTTGGTAAACCATAGGTTTTGGACGCTTTAAAAAATTTTACGTTTTTAATTCCTAAACGCAAGCAGTTGTCCTGGCCAAACTCTAGGAGTTCTGGAATTCGCTCAACAGCATAAACCCGGCCTTTCTGCCCCGTTAAATTAGCCAGTAGGGCTGTTGTCCAGCCCGAACCCGAACCAATATCTAAAATTTTATTTCCTGGTTCAACCTCAAGCCATTCAAGCATCATTTTTACGGTACTTGGCTGGCTAATGGTCTGGCCAAAACCAATCGGCAAAGAGATGTCTAGATTTGCGATATTTGTTAAATCGTCCGGTACAAAATTTGCCCTACTAATTTTACTAAAGGCTCTATTCAGGGTGTCCACTCTTTTAGAATACACCGATCGTAGAAACCATTTTTTTTACAATTCAAGCATTTTATACTTAATTACTTTTAAAACTCATCGTCAACTAGCCAGGACTTAAATTCCCCCTGCCTAATATTTCTAAGCGTAACTTTGGCAGACAAGCAAAAACAAAATTTCCTAAGGTGGCAAATACGTTTAGCTTATGCTATAATAATCTCTAATAGTTACTAAGTTTGGCGCAATTTAGGGCGCCTTTTTATATGAGCCAAGACCCATCTAAAATTCGCAACATTGCCATAATTGCGCACGTGGACCATGGTAAAACTACCCTGGTAGATGGGCTGTTAAAGCAGAGCCATACTTTCCGCGACAACCAGGCTGAGATGACTCAGGATCTTATCATGGACAGCGGCGACCAAGAAAAAGAACGCGGTATTACAATTACCGCTAAAGTTACTGCGGTCCAGCACGACGATTACCGCATTAACATCATAGATACACCCGGCCACGCCGATTTTAGCGGCGAGGTAGAACGCACCATCAACATGGCCGACGGCTGCCTGCTAATTGTGGACGCTCAGGAAGGCCCGATGCCCCAAACCAAGTTTGTGCTGGGTATAGCTCTTGCCAACGAGCTAAAGCCAATAGTTATAATCAACAAAATTGATAAAGATGCCGCCCGGATTGCCGAAGTTGAAGACGAGCTGGCAAACTTATTCTTAGAGCTGGCCGTACACGAAGACCAACTACACTACCCGGTTTACTATGCCGTGGGCCGCAGTGGCAAAGCCTGGAAAACTCCGCCCGCTGATTTTGATGGGCCCGGCGACCTAGAAGTTATATTTGATGCTATCCGCGACCAAGTTCCGGCACCAGAAGTGGACGCAGACCTGCCCTTTCAGATGCTAATCTCTGCCCTAGCCTACGACAGCTTTAAGGGCAAGTACGTAATTGGCCGGATTAACCGCGGACAGGTTAAACCCGGCGACCAAATTACGCTATGTAAAAAAGACGGCACCCAAGGTAAAGCCAAGATTGACTCAGTACTTATAAGCCACGGCACCGGCAAAGCTGAAGTTACAAACGGCGTGGCCGGTGACATTGTGCAGTTAACCGGAGTTAGTGAAGCCCAAATTGGTGAAACCGTAGCCGACGACGAGCACCCCGAAGCTCTGCCGGTTATGGAAGTAGAGGCTCCAACCCTAAAAATCTATCTTGGCCCCAACACTAGCCCGTTTAAAGGCACTGAGGGCGAGTTTAGCACTAGCCGCCAAATTGGCGACCGGCTTTATAAAGAGCTAGAGACCAATGTCGGCCTGCGAGTAGTAGATGATGGCATAGGCTTTAACGTCTCTGGTCGCGGCGAGCTACACCTAAGCGTTTTAATAGAAGAGCTGCGCCGCGAAGGTTATGAATTTGAAGTTGGCCGCCCGCAAGTGGTTACCCACGAAGATGGCGGCAAAATCGTAGAGCCCGTGGAGGAATTGATTATTGAAGTTCCAGCTGAACACGTTGGGCCAGTTCAGCAAGAACTTGGCGCCCGCCGGGCCTCCTTGCAAGAGCAGTTTGCTAGCACCAAGGGCGTAACCAAACTTATTTATGAGCTGCCTACCCGCGCCCTGCTGGGCTTGCGCAACATCTTAGTTACCAACACCAAAGGCACGGTGATTATGAACAGCCTGATGAGCGGCTACCAACCACTGGGTGCATCCCTGCCCAAGCTGCGTAACGGCGTTTTAATATCGTACGAAGCCGGTACCACGATGGCCTACTCCTTG
>Ga0335069_10009955_pt1 | contig 13506 bp, 8 predicted proteins | sample Lox_Sample_11_FD_206714 | JGI IMG/M metagenome (GOLD analysis project Ga0335069, IMG submission 206714) | Soil microbial communities from Loxahatchee National Wildlife Refuge, Florida, United States - Lox_Sample_1.1 | ecosystem: Environmental > Terrestrial > Soil > Wetlands | place: USA: Florida... | reverse complement strand
CTTGCTTTTTCGAAGAAGCGTCTCTTTTCAACGACGTGGGGACCAGCACGATTTGGAATGCGGAATGCCATAGCCATGGCGTGCTACGAATCACAAAAATAACGAGCGTCGACAGGATAGTCCTCAGGCTCGAAGGTCGGCTGGTTGGACCGTGGGTCAGGGAACTCGAGAAGAATGTATCGCATAACGAAGTGCTGCCCCTGGAGATCGACGTCTGGGATCTGACGTACGCTGACCTCGCTGGTGAGCGAGTGCTGTCGCGACTTCACCAGAAGGGCGCCTGTTTCAAAGGAAGAGCTCCATACCCGGAGTATCTGTTCAAGCAATTAAGAATCCCGCTGGTATCGCGGCCAACCCCATCGAGTGACGACGAATTATGACCCACGCAATTCTGATATCCGCGCAGAAAGGCAGCACTCAAAGCATCGCAACCCTACTCGCCAGAAAGCACAGCTCGCTTTCGATGCTCGCGCTCCTGATTATCTTAGCGCTCGCGCTCTGTGCATGCGGGCGAAGCCAGGCTGCACTCAAGCTGCCGGATACCGAGGTGCTCGTTGCCACTCCCATTCAGCAAGATGTACCCGTGCACAGCGAATGGGTGGCAACTCTCGACGGTTACGTCAATGCCGAAATTCGGCCTCAGGTCTCGGGATACATCATCGGTCAGGAATACAAAGAAGGTGCGTTTGTGCGCAAAAACCAGGTGCTGTTTGAAATCGATCCGAGACCGTTCCAGGCGACTCTAGATCGGGCAAAAGGAGAGCTTGCGCAGGCCGAGGCGCAACTGAGCAAGAGCACCATAGACGTGGAACGCGATACGCCCCTCGTCGCACAGAAAGCCGTCCCGAAAGAAAAATTGGATAACGAGATTCAAGCCAGGCGCGCTGCCGAAGCCGCAGTCGCAACGGGCAAAGCGGCCGTGGAACGTGCCGCACTCGACCTAGGCTGGACCAATGTCACATCCCTCGTCGACGGCATCGCCGGGATCGCCGAAGTCCAAATGGGCAATCTCGTTGGACCCACATCCCACCTTACGTCCGTTTCGCAGGTCGACCCGATCAAAGTTTACTTCCCCGTGAGCGAGCAGGAGTATCTCCGGGCGAAGCACGTCAGCACGACCGGACAGCCGATGAACTTATTTGATAGCTCGCCGGAGTTGATCCTCGCCGACGGAACCGTTTACCCGCACAATGGCCATATTCTCCTCACCGATCGTCAGGTGGATCCGAGCACCGGCACGATCCGGCTCGTCGCGGCATTTCCGAATCCGGGTAACATCCTGCGACCCGGTCAATATGGACGTGTGCGCATTCAGACCAGCTTCAAGAAAAACGCGCTGCTGGTCCCTCAGAGCGCGGTGCAGGAACTTCAGGGCGGGTACCAGGTCGCCGTCGTGGGCGCCGACAAAAAGATCAGCATTCGTCCGATCAAGGCGGGAGAGAAGATAGGCACGCTATGGGCAATCGATGCTGGATTGAATCCTGCCGATCAAGTCGTGGTCGAAGGACTGGGAAAGGTAAAAGACGGAACTGCGGTCGTTCCGAAAGCCGCGCAACTGCAGGCACGGGAGCGCTGAGCTATGTCGAAGTTCTTCATTCGGCGTCCCATCGTCGCGATTGTCATCTCCATCTTGATGGTCATTGTTGGTGCCATCACAATCATCAATCTTCCAGTCGCGCAGTTCCCCGAAATAGCCCCTCCTGAAATCCGTGTTCAGGCTCTGAACCCGGGCGCCGATGCGGACACCATGGAAAAGGCTGTTGCCACGCCGATGGAGCAGCAGATTAACGGCGTCGACAACATGGATTACATGTACTCCTTGAACTCGACCGGCAACTCGAGCACGGTTCTGATGGTCGACTTTGATCTCAAAACCAACCCGAACATGGACCTGATCCTGACCCAATCGCGTCAGTTGCTCGCCTTTGGTCAGCTTCCCCCAGTCGTCAATCTCATCGGCGTCGACATCAAGAAATCCATGACCTCCCCGATGATGGTCGTCTCCTTGTACTCACCGAAGGGTACTTACGACACGAACTTTCTGGCCAACTATGCGTTTATCAATCTAAACGATCCGATCGCGCGTTCGTACGGTGTAGGACAGACACAGGTCTATGCCGGCCAGTATGCGATGCGCATCTGGGTGAAACCCGACCGCCTGGCGAAATTAGGTGTCACGGTCGGCGATGTTTCCAATGCCGTACAAGCGCAGAATACGGTCAACCCGGCCGGTCAGGTGGGAGGCGAACCGGTAACAGAGAAGCAGTCCTTCACTTACTCGTTACTTGCCCAGGGTCGGCTCAAGACACCAGAAGAATTCGCCGACATCGTCGTCCGGGAAAACCCTGAAGGCGGCGTGGTGCGTGTGAAGGATGTGGCCTCGGTCGAGTTGGGTTCGCAGGATTACAACATTCTCACCCGCCTCGACGGTAAGCCCGCCGCTACCATCGGCATCTACCAACTGCCCGGGTCCAACGCGGTGCAATCCGCCAACGAAATCCGCAAGCTCATGGCAAAGATGAAGGAGACCTTCCCGGCGGATTTGGACTATGAAATCACGCTCGACACGACCGATGCCGTGCGGGCAGGGATGCAGGAGATCGTGGTAACGCTGGTGATCGCCTTTGTTCTGGTCATCCTGGTCGTGTACGTGTTCCTGCAGGACTGGCGCGCGACCATCATCCCCATGTTGGCAGTTCCCGTCTCCTTGGTGGGCACGTTCGTCGTATTCCCGTTATTCGGCTTCTCCGTCAACACACTTTCCCTGTTCGGGCTGGTGCTGGCGATCGGTCTGGTTGTAGACGACGCGATTGTGGTGGTCGAAGGTATTCAGCGGCACATTGAAGAGGGGCTCCCGCCCAAAGAGGCGGCTCGCAAGGCCATGGAAGAGCTGACCGGGCCTGTCATTGGCATCGCTCTTGTCCTCTCGGCGGTATTTGTACCAACGGTGTTCATTCCCGGAATTACTGGGCGCCTCTATCAGCAATTTGCGTTGACCATCGCCATCTCGGTGATCGTTTCTGCCTTCAACGCTCTGACGCTGAGCCCCGCCCTCGGAGCATTGCTGCTGCGCCCCAAGAAACACACTCACGGACCACTCGCAAGATTCTTCGACCGGTTCAATCGCATGTTTGCGAGCGGCAGTAATTTCTACCTGCGGTGTTCGCGGGGAGTAATTCGAAAGAGCGTTGTGGCCGTAGTGATGCTCGCGGCCTTTGCAGTTGCAGGCATCTTCTTTGCCAGGATTCTGCCGACAAGCTTCCTCCCTGACGAGGATCAGGGCTACATGTATGTGCAGATGCAACTGCCCGAGGCCTCTTCGATTCAGGCCACGGCAGACGCCACCAGGGCCGTGGAAGATGTCCTGCAATCCACGCCCGGAATCAAGCACTACACCACTGCTGTCGGTTTCAGCCTGTTGAGCCTGACCCGCAGCACCTACAACGCATTCTTTTTCGTCACGCTGCAACCGTGGGAAGAACGCAAGACCATCCAGGAGCAATACCAGGTAATCAAGGCCAAGTTGAACCTGAAGCTGCTCACTCTTCCGCAGGGAACCGTTTTTGCTTTCTCTCCCCCAGCGATCCAGGGAGTGGGCACCTCAGGCGGATTCCAGTTCATCCTGGAAGATCGCTCCGGGAAAGAATCCGATTTCCTCGTGAACAACCTGAACAAATTTCTTGAAGCGGCTCGCAAGCGCCCCGAGATCGGGATGGTTACCACTACCTACATACCGAGCACCCCACAGAAGTTCGTGTATGTAGATAAGGAGAAGGCACTAAAGCAGGGCGTCGATCTCACCGATCTTTATGCCACTCTCCAGGCGTTCATGGGCGGGCAGTTCATCAACTATTTCACCCAATTCGGACGCGCCTGGCAGGTATACGTCGGATCGGAAGCGCAATATCGCGCGAACTTGGACGGCATCGGACAGTTTTACGTGCGCAACAGGCGCGGAGAAATGGTTCCGTTATCCGCACTCACACGATTCGAGTCGCGTTACGGCCCCGAATTCAAAATGCGCTTCAATGAGTATTCGGCAGCGCAGATCATCGGCAGCGCTGCCCCGGGCTACAGTTCAGAGCAGGCCACCGCTGCTCTGGAAGAGATCTTTCATCAGACCATGCCCAACGGCATGGGCTTCGACTACATGGGCATGTCGCGCCAGGAACAGAAAGCGCGTGAGGGCCTGCCATCATGGGCCATCTTCGGAATGTCGCTCGTCTTCGTCTTCCTGATTCTTGCCGCGCTCTATGAAAGCTGGTCGCTGCCGTTCGGGGTATTGCTCAGCACGCCCGTTGCAGTCTTCGGAGCTTTCGGATTGTTGTGGCTGCGCCGCACCGTGCTCAGCATGATCTTCCCATCGTTCATGGTGCAGATCGAGAACGATGTCTATTCGCAAATCGGACTCGTCATGCTCATCGGTCTCGCGGCAAAAAACGCGATCCTCATCGTGGAATTCGCGAAAAGCGAATATGAGAAGGGCAGACCGTTGATAGAAGCTGCCCTGGAAGGGGCCAGACTGAGGCTACGCCCGATTCTGATGACGTCCTTCGCTTTCATTCTCGGCTGCGTGCCGTTGTGGTTTGCCAGTGGAGCCGGTTCGGTCGCCCGCCAGATCATGGGAACGACTGTCATCGGCGGAATGCTCGCGGCGACAGCCCTTGCCATCTTCATCATCCCGGCACTGTACGTACTGGTTGAGCGGATTGCGGCCGTTCGGAAGCAACGTGCCGCCACAGCCGGTGCTCCCCAACCGAATCCGATGGAGGCAGACTAACGTGAAGAGAACTGCAACTTTCCTACTCCTCATCCTGTTCACGTGTGCCTGTGCTGTCGGGCCCAATTACCGCCGGCCCAAGGTTGATGTTCCGGGGGTATACCGCGGAGCTCCGCCTCTGGATCCCGCGCAACCTCAACCCACCTCTTCGCAACAATCGCCGCAGTCCCCCGAGCAATCCTTAGGCGATCAGAAATGGTGGGAAGTTTTCCAGGATCCGCAACTACAGGAACTGATTCGAACCGCTCTCAAGAACAACTACGACGTTCAAATCGCAGCGGCCAGAATCCTCGAAGCCCAGGCGCAGTTAGGCATTACGCACGCTGATCAGCTCCCAACCATCAGTGCAGGGGCTTCTGCCGTTAACGAGCGTGTTCCGAAGCAAAAGCCCGTAGGTCAGGAGTACGAAACCAGTGCGAACTCCGTCGGCGCCTCGATGATTTGGGAACTCGACTTCTGGGGCAAGTACCGCCGCGCCACCGAAGCTGCACGCGCCAATCTGCTCGCCACCGAGTGGGCACGCCGCGCGGTCATCAGCACGCTCGTGAGTAACGTTGCCGCCTCTTATTTCGAACTGCGCGCACTCGACCTTCAGCTCGAAATCTCCCGGCGCACTCTGGCCACCCGTCAGGAATCGTTGCAGCTAACTCGCACGCTGTCCGACGGCGGAGCCGGTACGATGCTCGATGTGCGGCAGGCGGAACAGTTGGTCGCGATGGCGGCAGAGGACATACCCGATTTTGAACGGCGCATCCAGCAACAGGAGAACTTCCTCAGCACATTGCTGGGAAGCAACCCCGGTCCAGTTGCGCGTGGCATGAGCCTTACCAATCAGCCGCATTTGCCGCAAGTCCCGGCCGGAATACCCTCGCGTCTACTGGAACGGCGACCGGACATCCGTGCGGCTGAAGCGCAGTTGATGGCGGCGAACGCTCAAATCGGAGTAGCCAAAGCAGCGTACTTTCCCCAAATCACATTGACCGCGACCGCCGGATTCCAAAGTTCGGCCCTGACAGAACTGTTCACCGGGCCGGCAGGAATGTGGAATTTCGGTGGGTCGCTCGCCCAGCCTATTTTTGCAGGCGGCAAGATCAAGTCCGGCGTGCGTTTGACTGAAGCGCGCAAAGACGAGTTGGTCCTCACTTATCAGCAGACCATTCAACAGGCATTTCGGGGCGTCTCTGACGCATTAATCGGATATCAGAAGAATCGTGAATACCGGCAGTACCAGGAACAGTTGGTTGTTTCCGCGAAGGACGCGGCCCGACTTTCGGAGGTTCGCTACCGTGGCGGGGCGACCAACTACCTGGAGGTGCTCACGAATGAGACCAATTCCTTCAATGCCGAACTCGGTCTGGCTCAGGCCCAATTGAACGAGCTCGTCAGCTTAGTCGAGATCTATAGGAATCTCGGCGGAGGATGGGACTCATAGAAGCGCATGCAAACATGAGCAGAAGCAGGGCCACAGAAAGCACCCGGCGAAGGGGGTTTATGGAAAGGACGAGAGCAGCCGATTCAAGCCGGAACCCGAGTACATCGCGTGTCAGGAAGGACCCGAACTTATGGATTCTGCTGATCATTCTCCTCATCCTGGCGATCGCGTTCCTGATATTCGAGTTCGACATTCGCCAAAATGTCGAAGGCCTCGGCCACACCCGGGAAAGCACGGAAATGATGGAGTGGAACGGTGTCTGTTCTGATATGCAGATTGTCTGAGCGGGGGAAGGGGGCCACTGCCCTCCCCGTTCGTCTCTCCTATGAAAGGAACTCCCGGAATCACCGCGTCGAGGGACTGAAAAGTTGCCGACGATTACCCAGCTTCAACGTGAACCCAACCACAGGATGCTCGCCGCATCTTATTGCGCATGCTCAACGATCGGAAGAATAACTGAGTCGATCCAGCTTTCAGAATCACCATTCTGAATATTCCTGAACAGCCACCAGTGCTCGACATGTTCTGCTGTTTCTCCCGGTTTCAGATTCCGCAGTGCGCCGAGAGTCTCCAACTCAAGCGAGTTCGGGTCTGTATATAGCTCGAAATTGCAGCCGAAATCCGGGTATTTCGCGCCCTTCTCGACTTCAGCCTTTTTGATAAATAAATGGCCTTCTCGGAAGTAAGCGCCCCATCCAGAGGGGTTCCAGATTCCGCCCATTTGCTCCTTAAAGCTTCCTGCACAATTGCTTACCTGGTGGAGTTGGATGTACCTGGTGCCAATGCTCCACCGCGGATCCGCCAAGTCTGTATAACACCAAAGAGCAAACACTCCTTCGGGCAACAACCGATGGGGCGCCATGGCGGCGCGCGGCGGGAGCGGGAGAATGGCTCGGCCACCGGCGGCCATCACCGATAGCGCCCAGGGCGCCATCTCAGTCGATTCCGGGCCAAGGTTACGAATGCGATGCGTGATGGTGACCCGTGCCCCGGTTTCGGCCAGTTTGATGTCCATCTCTTTCTGCACGCCGGTGCCCGGAGGTCTGCATTCGGGAGGAGCGGTAAACACAAAAGCACCGTCTTGCTTCTCCACTGCCACAGGAACGTTGTCGGGATAATACGTACGCGGGATTTCGGGCGAGACCCAGAGGCGATGCCCTCCGTAAACTCTGAAGGTCTGATCGCCGCCCTTCCCGGAATGCTCGCCAATCTCGTGGAACTCGTTCTCTTCTCCCAGGAAACCGAAAAAGATGATGCGCGGGCCGACTTCCGTCAGGACGATGAGCTGCACGGCGTCATTGGAAATTCTGAACGCCTTCTTCCACTTGCTATGTTCTACAAGTTCACCTTTTACTGCTCCGATTCCGGCAAGCCCCTGCATCTCTTTGTCTCTCCGTGGTCCGGACAGCTCCGCCCTCAAGGCGCCACTACCGTAACTGCCTTGCCTGTGTATTCAACCGTTTTGTCGGGAGTGGCAAGAGGCATCTCGCCCGCCCCATGGCCGTCTGACACCCATACGACGTTGAACTTGATCGTCGCAGGCATCGCCGGATAACTGCCTTGGCGGTCGCTCATCGTCAGCGTGTGAGCCTTTTCGGACCAATGAAGCGAGATGAGCGAGTGAGCGCCGTGTTCGTAATCGTATGTATCACCGGCATCCTGATACAGTTCGAAATCGCCGTCCGCTCCGGTGTAGATACGCAGTTCTATCGGTCCCGCCGGCTTTTCATCTGCATACTCGATCTCCGGCCCAAGCGGAAGAATCGAACCTGCCCGCACGAACAGTGGGATGCGATCCAGAGGGGCGCTTGCGTCGGTTTCACGAGCACCTTGCTGCGACGCTCCGGTCCAAAAGTCGTACCAGACGGGCGAATCAGGCAGATAAACGGTCCTTCGACTGGCATCCGCTTGCAGCACGGGATTAACGAGAAGAGAAGGTCCGAACATGAACTGATCGCCAATGTCGCGAACCTGGGGATCGGTGCGCCAATCCATCACCAGGGGACGTTGAATCGTGTAGTCCTCGTTCGTAACCCGCCATGCGAGTGAATAGATGTAGGGCATCAGCCGGTAGCGGAGCTTGTCGAAGTTGATGAGGATCGGCTCGACCTTACTGAAAGACCAGATCTCGTTTTCTGGTCTGTGTCCGTGGGTGCGAAAGATTGGACAAAAGACTCCGTATTCAAACCAGCGTGCGTACAGCTCGTGAAATTTCGGATCGTCAACAGGTTTGTCATGGGGCGGCCAGTAACCGCCGATGTCGGTTGTCCAATATGGGTATCCGGACAATGCAAAATTCAGTCCCGCCGCCACTTGGTGCCGCAATCCCCAGTAAGAGCCATATACATCGCCCGACCACACCGTCGCTCCCACTCGCTGCTGACCTAGAAAGGCCGATCGCGTCAAGAGAAACACGCGTTTGCGATCCGTAGTTGCTCTCCAATGCTGCTGGATTCCGGTGGTGTGCGTGAATGGAAACACGTTCGTGTACTCAGCACCGTTGCCGATGGCAACCTGCTTGTTTTGGAGAATCGCATCGCCCATGTGAGGCCAATATTCTTCCGGCTCCGCGCTGTCGAGCCAAAATGCGTCCCAGCTTTGCGAGAACAACTTGTTGACCAGGTTGTCCCAGTAAAAAGCACGGGCGTCTGGGTTGGTAGCATCGTAGACATGAGCATTGGGTACAAGAAAATGCTGCGCTTCAAGTCGCTTGTAGTTGTCCGCCTTCGTGTCGAAGAGGCCCCAAACTGAGAGCATGGCGTGAATGTGCTCCTCGTGCAGGCGCTTCAATTCGCCCGGGACGTCTGGGAAGTTGGAATTGAAGATCGGATCTCCTTCCGTCTTCCACCAGTACCAGTCCTGCACGATGGCATCGAGTGGAATGTGCTCTTTCCGGTAGCGATCTGCGACGCCTAAGAGCTCATCCTGCGAGACGTAGCGATCCTTCGACTGAAAAAAACCGTACGCCCACTTCGGAAGCAGGGGCGTGTGCCCGGTAAGGCTACGGTATTCGTGGATGATCTGATCGAGTTCGGGACCATAAAGAAAGTAGTAATCGACGGAGTGACCCGCGAGCGACTGCAAATTCAACTCAAGCGGGAAACGGTTGTCGACGTAAGTGAGCGAGGCGGTGTTCCACATCACACCATAGCCCTTGCTCGACAGAAGCAGTGGAATGGCTACATCCGTGTTGTTCTGCCCTAACTCAACCGTTGCACCGCGATAGTTGAACATTCCGTTCTGGTGCTGACCCAGTCCATACAAGCCTTCTCCGAACTCGGGCGAGAACCTGTCTTCAACGTGAAAGGTTGGGTCGCCGTTCAAAGTGACTGGCTCATACGTGCGCGGGATCGAGGTTCGCTCGCGCAGCAAAACGTCACCTCCGTTAGTGCTGTACTGAATGTTTCCCCACTTCAAAGAGAGTTCTACCCGCAGAGTAGCGGTGATCAGTGTGACTGCATCGCTGGTCTGTGATATTTCGAACTTTGTGCCTGGACATGACTCCGTGGTATCGAGCATCCATGGCTGATTCGGATTAACGCTGTTGGGCGGCTCGGGTGTGGCGACAAAATGAATGACACCGGGACGGCACGCAGAAATGTGCAGACTCTCGCTACCGACGGTTGCGGCAATGCCGTCGGAAGCTTGCGAGTACTTGACCTCGGGGAGGGGCGGCACCTCCCACAACTGGGCACCTGCCTGGGTAGCAATCGAGAGTAACGAACAGACTCCCAGTGCAAGGAGGGTGATCCTGCGATATCGTAGCGACAGCGTTCTTGCGGAATAGCATCGATTCTCCGTTGCCCATTCATAATGCGACGCAAAGTGCATACGAAAAGATCGCTTTCTAGACATCATTCATCCTCTCTTCAGGTCGTTCCGAGCGGTTCACGGCGGTCAATCGGCCGGAATCCGGGATTGGTCATCATCATCCGGAATTTCGAAGTTCACCAGCTCACTCCTGAAGCCTCGAGTGTTGTATGCGCCGTAAGCCAACCCGACGGTCATCCATGCAAGTCCCAGCACTTTGGCACGCCAACTCAGGCTCAACCACAACAACATGCAGATCAGGAAGCCGGCCACTGGCGAGATTAAGTTCAACCATCGCTTGTGCGGTTCACGAATATAGAAACGCGCCAGAGCCGCTACATTGACTCCCATGAAGGCCAGCAAGGCTCCGAAATTCAGCAACTCCACGCCACGCTCAAAACTCAGGATCATCGCACCGATAAGCGCAATTGCGCCGACGAGCAACACGTTATTCCGCGGAATGCGTTTCTTCGGTTCGATCGCGCCAAAAAAGCTGCGGGGCAGAGCACTGCTGCGCCCCATACCGTAAAGCAGTCGTGCGGCACCCAATTGTGCGCCTAGTGCCGAACCCACGGTCGCCACCAGAAGCGTCACGTTGATGACCGAGAACAGCCAGTGCCCGCCAGCTCTTCCCGCGACAAAGACGAAGGCCGTGTCCACGTCGGGAAAGTTCTGCACCCCGGGCCAGATCAGCTGGGCGGCGTAGACCTGAATTGACGCCAGCAGGCCTGTCAGTAAACAAACCAGAACCGTCGCCAGCAGAATATTCCGGCGCGGGTTCCTGGCTTCCTCCGAGAGGGTAGAGATTCCGTCGAAGCCGATGTAGGTCAGGACAGCCAGCGAAGTCCCGCCCATGATCGCTCGCACCGAGAATGTCTTCGGATCGTAAAACGGGCGCGTGAAGAACCCGATTCCATCATGGGGCGCCGCATGCACGTAACGAGCAGCCGCCACCAGGAATAGGAGGATGACAACACTCATCACAGCAACCAGAGTGGAGTTGATGCGCGCCGACGTCTGAATGCCTTGCATATTCAAAAGCGTAAAGAGGGTGACGAACACAACGACCCACAGCGCATACGGGATTTCCGGAAAGAAATTCATCGCGAACTTGCTGCACAGGATCGTACAGATGAGCGGATTGAGCACGTAGTCCATGACCATGCACCATCCCGTGATGTAACCCATTGCAGGATGGAGTTCGCGGCCTACATACGTGAATGCAGACCCGGCGCTCGGATAAGCGGAGGCCATTCTTCCGTAGCTGATCGCAGTAAACAGCATGGCGATCATCGCGAGCAGGACCGTGATGACGGCGTACCCATGAGAGCGTGTGCTCATCACGCCATAAACCGGCATGGGGGCAGTCGGCTGAATAACGATGAGCCCGTAGAGAATTAAATCCCACAGGCCCAATGCGCGGCGGAGTTGTGGGCTGCTGGCGGTTTCCGGTGAAGAGGTGGGCATGAGCGCGTGCTCGATCTGGATTACGGTTTATCCGCTACAGGTACGGTCTCTTCGCACATGCAACAGGCACTTCGGAGCGAATCGGCTACAGAAGCAGCGTGCGATCTCGCGAACGAAAATAGAGTCTCTACATCCGCCTCGGGATGGATCGTGTGGGGTGAGGTAACACTGAAGCTCCCATTCAGGACACCGAAGTCCAGCGCCGATCCCAGCATTCTGCCGGAAAAGGAACGCCCGCGTGCGGTGGGAATGATGAAGGGGATGCACGCTGCCAGCGCACTCACCACGCCAGCAAGAAGTGCGTCTCCGGCACCGGCCGTGGAAATCGCATTAAGTTCAGGCGCTGGGCAGTACTGCGAACGCCCATCCTCAAACCCGTGCGCTCCCTTTTTTCCAGCACTAATGATCACGCGCAAGTTTGCCCGCGTCGCCGTTAGTTCCTCAGCGCGTTGCACCAATGTAGCTTCGTCGAGAATCTCACCGGGAGCATTGCCAAGCAGGGCCGACGCCTCCTCCTCATTCAGGGCCAGGAGATCTGCGAGCTCAATCAGCCCCGTTTTTCGAGCCTCTTCGATCTCGCCCAGCACAAACGAGCATACGCGGTAGTTGCCGCATTTCGATGCGAGTTCCAGGAACTCACGCCGCAACCGCAGTGGGACTTCTGGAGCGCAGAGCGCCACTCCGCGCGCTCCTGCGGACTTCATGTAAGGTAAGGCAGCTCGCAAATCATCGGCGGTCAACGCGCCGGCCGCCGAGTTACTGCTGGTGATATTTCCGCCCGAACCGTCGGGATACATAAAGCACACACTGAAGGGAGTTTTCAGTGCAGGATGGGTCCGTACGAAGCGCGTGTCCATGCCCGCGGCGTTCATTTCTGCGAGGATTTGACGACCTGCAGTGTCGTTGCCTACCACCCCAACCGGCCAAACACGAAAAAAATCCCGCTCCCGGTGCGAGCCCATCAGCCGGGCAATATAGTGCAGCGCGATGTGCAACTTGCAGTAATCGCGAGAGTCGAGCAACTCGCCTAACCTGCTTTCGTTGCGCCCGAGTTCGTGGTCACCTTGGAGCGCATAGATCATGCCGGCACCAATGCCGCCAATGCCGATAGCACATGTGAATCCACGTTCCGGGTTTGCGCGCAGTGCAAGCATATTCAGGACAACTCCCAATCGGGATTTTCGCTGATGGGATGACGAGCCGTGTCCAGCGTCGCGGTGATGATTGCGTCAGGATGGGACTGCAGCAGCGTCATCGGATATTCAGGTGTCGGCGTGCTGAACAAGGCGACTCGCAACGCGGTTTGCTTCCACGCACCGGTGTCGCTATATACGCGGACTTTCTTCGCGGACAAACATTCCCGGATCCCCAAAGTGATCGACATGGGGGGAACAAACTGGTAGGCCGCGCCGAAGGTACGCTGGGCCAACGCAATGATGGTGTCGATGTTGTTTTCCTGAATGCGGATCGTGGAACTGGCCATGTCCTCCAAAGTCGCATGGTGAAACGGATGGCGTCGGGCCTGGTTGTAGGCGACGTGGCCATCCTGGCCCCATCCGCCGACCGTGATGTCGATAGGTCCCGCGCTGATGGCGGATCGCACTTGTTCCATCGTTGCGGGTAGGAGCCAATAACGTTGTTCCTCTGGAACGGCGAGTTCTGGTCGAATGCCGCCGTAAAAATGCCGCTCCATGAAGCTCCTGAAGTTGTAAGGATGGCCCGCCGGAAGCGGTCTGCCTTGCCAATCCAGACATTCGTCCATGTGAAACACGTGCAGGCGTTTCAGCGACACCCCGCTCGCGTTCACGAGCGAACGAAACGGTTCGTACCAACACGTAGGTCCACAAGGAATGATGGCGCGCGTCGTCCGCCTTTGCTCGTTGTTTTCCGCGATGACCTCGACCAACTCCCGCGCCATCAAAGCGCCCAGTTCTTTCGAGTCAGCCACCTGCCGGTAACAGACTCGCAGCTCTGGATGCCCCGGCAGGTTCGCCGCGGGGACCGCGCACCAGCGCCG
>Ga0335069_10009954_pt1 | contig 13507 bp, 9 predicted proteins | sample Lox_Sample_11_FD_206714 | JGI IMG/M metagenome (GOLD analysis project Ga0335069, IMG submission 206714) | Soil microbial communities from Loxahatchee National Wildlife Refuge, Florida, United States - Lox_Sample_1.1 | ecosystem: Environmental > Terrestrial > Soil > Wetlands | place: USA: Florida... | reverse complement strand
AGCTTCTTCGGCACGCAGCCGACATTGACGCAGGTGCCGCCCCAGAACCGCGCCTCCGCCACGCCGACCCGGGCGCCGTGACCGGCGGCGATGCGGCCGCAGCGGACCCCCGCCGAGCCGCCGCCGATCACGAAGAGGTCGAAATCCATCGCTGCCACCCGCCACTGGTTCGGAGGGTGACTGTGTGGTCGCGCGGAGGGCGGATCAAGGCCGCGGGCGCGGTGGCGGGCGCGGCGGCGGCGACCTATAAGGGCGCCCGTTGCGCACGGGCCGCAAGAAACAGGGGGTTTATGATGGCCGATCTGGTCGTGATCGCGTTTCCGTCCGAGGAGAAGGCGGAGGAAGTGCGCCAGAAGCTGCTGGGGATGCAGCAGAACTACCTGATCGAACTCGGCGACGCGGTGATCGCGGTCAAGCACGAGGACGGCAAGGTGAAGCTGAACCAGCTGATGAACACCACTGCGGCTGGCGCCGTCTCCGGCGGGTTCTGGGGGCTGCTGATCGGGCTGCTGTTCATGGTGCCGGTGGTGGGTGCGGCGATCGGCGCGGGCGCAGGCGCGATCAGCGGCGCGCTGACCGACGTGGGCATCAACGACAACTTCATGAAGGAAGTCGCCGAGGTGCTGCAGCCGGGCGGCGCGGCGCTGTTCCTGCTGATCCGCAAGATGACCACCGACAAGGTGCTGGAGGATCTGCAGGGCGTGGGCGGCACCGTGCTGCGGACCTCGTTCGACCACACCAAGGAGCAGGCGCTGCGCGACGCGCTGGCGGCGCACCACGCGGCAATCGGCGGCGGCGAGACGGCGCCGCCCGCGACGGCGTAGCGGCCGGCAGGTCAGGCCGTCGCTGAGAGGTCACGGGCGATCGCCTCAACCACCATGTGCCAGGCGCCGGGGGCGGGCTGGCGGTAGATGCGCAGGCCCGGATACCACGGGCTGTCGGCGCGGCCGTCGAGCCAGCGCCAGCAGGCGTCGAAACGGTCCATCAGCCAGACCGGCTTGCCGAGCGCGGCGCCCAGATGCGCCACCGCCGTATCGACCGACACCACGAGGTCGAGATTGGCGATCAGCGCGGCGGTGTCCGCGAAATCGTCCACGCGCGCCATCAGGTCGGTGACCGGCAGGCCCTCGGGCGGTGGCGGGCCGTCCTTCTGCAGGCTGACCAGGTGCAGGCCCGGGACATCCGCGAGCGGGAGAAGCAGGCGCGGGTCGATCGAACGCCTGCGGTCCATGCCGGAGGACTGCGGCTGGCGGGTGGAGGCGTTGCCCGACCAGACCAACCCGACGCGGCGGCCGGCGCGGCTGGCGGCGGCGAGCGAAGCGCCCCATTCCGCGACCGCCTCCGGCTCGGCGGCGAGGTAGGGGGTTTCGGCGGGAATGGTGTCGAGCGTCGTGCCGAGGGCCAGCGGCAGACTCAGCATCGGGCAGTGCAGGTCGAAATCGGGCAGCGTCTCGCCCCGGCCGATCACCTGGACGAGGCCCGGTAGGCCGCGCAGCAGACGGACCAGGGGCGTCTGCACCTCCAGCACCACACGCAGCCCCTTTGCGGCGGCCAGCGGGGCGAAGCGGCAGAACTGAATCGTGTCGCCGAAGCCCTGCTCGGCATGGACCAGCAGCGTGCGGCCGGCGGCGTTCTCGCCGCGCCATTGCGGCTGCGCGAAGCCGCTGTGGAACGACACCCGGCGGGGCTGCCGCCAGCGCCATTCGTATTCGGCCCAGCCCGCCGCAAGGTCGCCTTTGGTCAGCAGCAGCATCCCGAGATTGGCATGGGCGTCGGCGTAGTCCGGCGTCAGCGCGAGGGCCGCGCGGTAATGGGCCTCCGCCTCGTCCAGGCCGCGCTTCTCCACCAGGGCAGTCGCGAGATTGTTGTGCGCCTCCGGATGGTCCGGCATCAGCGCGAGGGCGTGGCGGAAGCAGGCGATGGCCGGGTCGGCCCGGTCCTGCCGCCTGAGCGCGATGCCGAGATGGCTAGCCGCGCCGGCGAGGTCAGGCTGTTCGGCCAGCGCGCGGCGGAAGCACCGCTCGGCCTCGTCGATCCGTCCGAGCCCCATCACCGCGAGCCCCAGGCTGTCGTGGGCCTCGGCGTAGGAGGGGCGGAGCGCGGCGGCCTGGGCGAAGCGGGTCGCGGCGTCGGCTTCCCGGCCCAGGGCCATCAGCGCCCCGCCCCAGCCGAGAAAGGCCTCGGGGTAGTCGGGCCGCAGCGCGGCGGCGCGGGCGTGGCAGCTCTCGGCGTCCTGCATTTCCCCGGCAATCAGCAGCGCGACGCCGAGATTGTGCCAGCCGTCCGGAAATTCGGCGTCGATGGCGACGGCGCGGCGGCAGGCTTCGACCGCGTCCTGCGTCCGCCCGAGGGCGAGCAGCGTTGTGCCGAGATTCGAATGGAAGGCGGGGGCGGAGGGCAGCAACGCGATGGCGGCGGCGATGGTCTCCGCCGCCTCGGCGTGGCGGCCGCGCTGATGGGCGGCGAGGCCCAGCAGGTGCATGGCGTCGGCGTGGCGCGGCGCGGCGGCCAGGATGGCGCGGTAGCCGGCCTCGGCCTCCCCGATCCGGCCGGCCCGGTGGGCGGCGACGGCGCGGTCGAGCATAGCCGCCAGATCGGCGGCGGGCTCACCAGCCATCGGTGTCCGCTTCCTCCGCAACGGGGGCGAGCGCGGGCGAACGGGACTGGAGACGCAGCGTCTCTGCGCCCGGCAGGGGCAGCGGCAGGTGGGTGGCGGCGATCACGATGCCGCCGCGCGCCCGGTGGGCGGCGAGCAGACCGCCGAGACGCTCGACGGCGGCGGCATCGAGGCCGAGCGTCGGTTCGTCCAGCAGCCAGAGCGGCGCGGGGGAGAGCACGACGCGGGCGAGGGCGAGCCGGCGGGTCTGACCGGCCGAGAGCATCCGCGCCGGCAGGTTCGCAAGCCCATCCAGCGCGACCGAGGCGAGCGCCGCGTCGGGGTCGAAGCCGGCGAGGCGGGCGGCGAAGCGGAGGTTCTCGCGTGCCGTCAGGCCGGGCTTCACCGCGTCGCGGTGACCGAGGAAGGCGACCCGCCCGGCATGGGCGGCGGGATCGGCGAGCGCGTCTTCCCCGTGCCACAGCAGGCGCCCGGAGGCAGGCGGCAGGAGGCCCGCGAGCAGGCGCAGGAGCGTGGACTTCCCCGCCCCGTTCGGCCCCGCGAGCAGCAGCGCGCCGCCTGCCGGCACCGCGAAGGACAGGCCGCCGAACACCAGCGTCTCGCCCCGGAGCGCCGCCAGGGCCTCCGCCTGAAGCATCGGTCAACCCCGCTGTTTGTTGCGCCGCAGCGTCATATGGACGCTGAACGGCTTGTGTGATTTAAGCCCCGCTTGTCGCCGCGAGCGCAAGCGCGGGCCACGGGGCAGCCGGAGGCGGTTTGCGCCCTGCGGCCGCCCGGGCGCCACCGGCACGCCAACCTCCAAGGCCGGCCCCCACGGCGCCCAAAAAGCCGGACGCTCGGGCAGCGCCGCGCCGTCGGGCAGACATAGGGGCCAGCAGGTCATGAAAGCCATCGGGCAGGACACCCTGAAGACGCGCCGCACGCTGAGTGTGGGCGGCAAGTCCTACGAATACTTTTCCCTGCCCGAGGCGGCCAAGGCGATCGGCGACATCTCCCGCCTGCCGGTCAGCCTGAAGACGCTGCTGGAGAACATCCTGCGGTTCGAGGACGGCAGCACCTACACCGTCGATGACGCGAAGGCGCTGGCAGCCTGGCTGCCCGCCGGGACCTCGGCCAAGGAAGTGCCGTTCCGCCCCGCCCGCATCCTGATGCAGGACTTCACTGGCGTCCCCGCCGTGGTCGATCTGGCGGCGATGCGGGACGGCATCACCCGCCTCGGCGGCAACCCGCAGAAGGTGAACCCGCTGGTGCCGGTCGATCTGGTGATCGACCACTCGGTGATGGTGGACGTCTCCGGCACCGCCGACTCGCTGACCAAGAACGTCGATATCGAGTTCGAGCGCAACGGCGAGCGCTACACCTTCCTGCGCTGGGGCCAGGAGGCATTCGACAATTTCCGCGTCGTGCCGCCCGGCACCGGCATCTGCCATCAGGTGAACCTGGAATATCTCGGCCAGTGCGTCTGGACCGCCGATGTCGAGGGCAAGACCTTCGCCTATCCCGACACGCTGTACGGCACCGACAGCCACACCACGATGGTGAACGGCCTCGGCATCCTGGGCTGGGGCGTGGGCGGCATCGAGGCCGAGGCCGCGATGCTCGGCCAGCCCATCGCCATGCTGATCCCCGACGTGATCGGCTTCCGCCTGACCGGCAAGCTGCCGGAAGGCGCGACGGCGACCGACCTGGTGCTGACCGTGACGCAGATGCTGCGCAAGAAGGGCGTGGTCGGGAAGTTCGTGGAGTTCTTCGGCGCGGGCCTCGACAATCTCGCGCTGGCGGACCGCGCGACGATCGCCAACATGGCGCCGGAATACGGCGCCACCTGCGGCTTCTTCCCGGTGGACAAGATCGCGCTCGATTACCTGCGCCTGTCCGGCCGCGACGAGGACCGCATCGCGCTGGTGGAGGCGTACACGAAGGCGCAGGGCATGTGGCGCGACAGCGCGACGCCCGACCCGGTGTTCACGGACACGCTCGAACTCGATCTCTCGACCGTGCAGCCGAGCCTCGCCGGGCCGAAGCGCCCGCAGGACCGCGTGCTGCTGAAGGACGCGGCCTCGGCGTTCAAGGCGGAACTGACCAAGGGCCTGGGCGTGCCCGCCAACGATGTCGGCACCTCGGTCAAGGTGGAAGGCAAGAACTTCGAACTCACGCACGGCGACGTGGTGATCGCGGCGATCACGAGCTGCACCAACACCTCCAACCCGTCGGTGCTGGTCGCCGCCGGGCTCGTTGCCCGCAAGGCGCGCGCCAAGGGGCTGACGGTGAAGCCGTGGGTCAAGACCTCGCTCGCCCCTGGCTCGCAGGTGGTGACGGAGTATCTCGACAAGGCCGGGTTGACGCCGGACCTGGACGCGCTGGGCTTCCAGACGGTGGGCTACGGCTGCACGACCTGCATCGGCAACTCCGGCCCGCTGGAGGACGCGATCGTCGATGCGATCGAGGACAACAAGCTGGTCGCGGTCTCGGTGCTGTCGGGCAACCGCAACTTCGAGGGCCGCGTACATCCGAACGTGCGGGCCAACTACCTCGCGAGCCCGCCGCTGGTGGTGGCCTACGCGCTGCTCGGCAAGATGACGCAGGACATCACCACCGCGCCGCTGGGGACCGGGTCGGACGGCAAGCCCGTCTATCTGAAGGACGTGTGGCCGACCAACCACGAGATCGCCGAACTGGTCGGCAGCTCGCTGTCGCGCCCGCAGTTCCTCAAGCGCTACGGCGAGGTGTTCAAGGGCCCGAAGCAGTGGCAGGCGATCGCCGTCGATACCGGCAGCGATACCTACAAGTGGAACGACGGCTCCACCTACGTGAAGAACCCGCCCTATTTCGAGGGCATCACGATGGAGCCGAAGCCGGTCGGCGACATCGTGGGCGCGCGCATCCTGGCGGAACTCGGTGACTCCATCACCACCGACCACATCAGCCCCGCCGGGTCGATCCGCAAGACCTCGCCCGCCGGCGAATACCTGCTGGAGCGGCAGATCCGGCAGAACGACTTCAACAGCTACGGCGCGCGGCGCGGCAACCACGAAGTCATGATGCGCGGCACCTTCGCCAACATCCGCATCAAGAACGAAATGGCGCCGGGTACCGAAGGCGGCGTGACGAAGCACTACCCCTCGGGCGACATCCTGCCGATCTACGACGCGGCGATGCGCTACAAGGCGGAAGGCGTGCCGACGGTGATCTTCGGCGGCAAGGAGTACGGCACCGGCTCGTCGCGCGACTGGGCGGCGAAGGGCACCATGCTACTGGGCGCCCGCGCGGTGATCGTGGAAAGTTTCGAGCGCATCCATCGCTCGAACCTGGTGGGCATGGGCGTGCTGCCGCTGACCTTCAAGGAAGGCATGGACCGCAAGACGCTCGGCATCACCGGCGCCGAGACGATCGACATCCTGGGGCTTGAGGCCCTGAGCCCGCGGATGGACCTGACGCTGGTCATCCATCGCCCGGACGGCAAGACGGACAAGGTGCCGGTGATGTGCCGCGTCGATACGATCGACGAGGTCGCCTACTACCGGCACGGCGGCATCCTGCACTACGTCCTGCGCGGCATGGCGAAGGCGGCCTGACCGCCCTTCGGCCGCCTTCCGAGGGACAAGGCCCCCGCTTCCGACCATGACAAGGAAGACGGGGGCGGCGTCCGCGGCGATGAGGATGCTGCCCGGCTTCATCGACCGCCTGCTGCGCCCCGCCCCGAGCGCCGATCTCAGCCGCCTGCCGATCGGCTTCGACCTACGCGCTGTCAGCGTGGCGGAGGGACTTCGGGCGGCGCTTTCCGTCGCGGCGATCGCGGGGCTGAGCGGCTGGATGAACCGGCCCGAGTTCCTGAGCGCCGCGCTCGGCGCCCTACTGACCTGCATGTGCGACGTGGGCGGACCGATCCGTCGGCGAGTGCCCGTTCTGTTGGGCTTCGCGGCGGTGGGCAGCGTGACGCTGGCGGCGGGGACGCTGGCGCGGGGCGCCGGCTTGGGGGTGGCGCTGACCGCCGGCCTGATCGCGCTGTTCTGCACCGCCTTCGCCCGCGTCTACGGTCAGGCCGGGATGCAGATGGGTGGGCTGCTGAGCACCGTGGTCGTGCTGTCGCTCGACCGCGCCCATCCGCTCGGCACCGCCGTGGGGATGGGCCTGCTGTTCGGCGCGGGCGGACTGTGGGCCAGCCTGCTGACGCTGGCGATCTGGCGGGTGCATCCCTTCCTGCCCGCCCGCCGCCGGGTGGCCAGCGCCTACCGCGCGCTGGCCGACCTCGTCGCCGATCTGCGCACACTGATCGCCCAGGACCTTACCGACGAGGCGGCGTGGGAGCGGCACGCGCGGTCGCATCGGCGCGGCGTGCGCGAGGCGATCGAGGCCGCGCGCGCCGAGATGCTGGAGGCCACGCGCGCCATGGGGCCGGCCAACAACCGCGCCGCGCAGAGCCTGATCCGGCTGGAGGGGGCTGACCAGATCTTCGGCGCGCTGATCGCGCTATCCGATCTGCTGGAGCAGCATGTCGCGCCGCGCGCGACATGCGACCGGCTGCTGCGCCGCCTGCGCCCGTTGCTGATCGTGCTCGGAGCAACGGTGGTGGACGACGCGCTGAAGCTGGGGCCGGTCGGCCGCTCGATCGCGCTGCTGGAGGACGACATGGCGCTGCTGCCCGAAGGCGCGCCGGAACGCGCCGTCTTCGGGACCATCGCCGAACGCCTGCACATCGCCGCCACGCTCGCGGCGCCAGACAATTACCTGCCGGGCGGAAGCCCCGATGGACGCCGCCAGCCGCTGTCGCGTCGCGCGCTGCTGCCGCTGAAGGCCAACTTCGTCTGGCAATCGCTGGCGCTGCGACACGCGCTGCGGGCCGTGGCGGTGGCGGCCCCCGCGCTGGCCTACACGCTGACCTCGTTCAATCCGTACGCGCACTGGCTGACTATCACCATCGTGGCGACGATGCAGCCATATTACGCAACCACTTTCACCCGTGCCGTGGAACGAATCGGCGGCACCGTGCTGGGGGGACTGGTGGCTGCGCTGGTTGGCCTGGTGTGCCGCACGCCGCTTGCGATGACGTTGGCGTTGTTCCCTCTCTGCATGGCGGCGATGGCTGTCCGCACCGCGAGCTTCGGGCTGTTCATGGCGGGATTGACGCCGCTTCTGGTGCTGCTGGTGGAAGTGGGCGACACCACACAGAACGAGTGGATGGTGCTGGGAATGCGCGCCGCATTCACGCTGGCGGGCGGCCTCCTCGCGCTCGGCGGCTGCTATCTGCTGTGGCCGAGCTGGGAACCGAGCCGGGTGCGGCGGGAAGTCGCTGCAGGCATCGCCGCGCACGGCGCCTACGCCGAGGCCGAGCTGTCATTCCTGTTGAACGAAACCGATGCCGCGGCGGTGGACGGCGCGCGCCGCGCAGCGGGGCTTGCGAGCAACAACATCGAGGCGTCCGTCAGCCGCGCGCTGCTGGAGCCGGGGCAGGCGGCGCGCGACCGGCTGGAGGCGGCGCTGGTGATCGACGCCGCGCTGCGCCGCTTTGCCGGGCGGATCTCGGCCATGCAGCTCGATCCCACCTTGTGCGAAACCCTGCCACCGGCCACATGGCGGGCGTGGCGCGACTGGATCGGGGGCTCGATGCGCGGGCTGGCCCAGGGACAGCCGCGCCTTGCGCCGCGTCCGCCTCTGCAGGCCGGCCCCAAGGCCGAGGCGTTGCAGCGCATCGCGCGGCAGATCGAACTTATGGCCGCCGTGGTGGATCGCGCCGTGGCGCCGGACACCGTCGGCAATGGAGCAGCGGCTTGAGCGAAGTGCAGAGAGTCAATGTCAGGGTGGCCCGCAATCTCGGCCGCGCGGTCTTCGCCGCCCGCTGGATCATGGTGCCGATCTATCTCGGCCTGCTGCTGTCGCTGATCCTGATCGCCGAAAAGGTGCTGCAGAAGCTGATCGAGGCGGTCCCCAAGCTGATCGAAGCGGAATCGTCCGACGTCATCCTGACCGTGCTGACCATGGTCGATCTGTCGCTGGTCGCGAACCTCGTAATGATCGTCATGTTCACCGGCTGGGAGAACTTCGTCGGCCGGCTGCGGCCCGGCACCCGCAACGAGGGCGGCCTGAGCTGGGTCAGCGGCATGGATTTCAGCGCGGTGAAGCTGAAGCTCACCGCCTCCGTCGCCGCCATCGCTGCGATCCAGCTTCTGGAGACGTTCGTCCATATCGACCAGACGCCGGCGAAGGACGCCTGGCTTCAACTGTTCATCCTGCTCGGCATCGGCGTGACAGGCGTGCTGCTCGCGCTGATGGACAAGCTGGCCGGATCAGACGGGCACTGAGCCGGCGGCGACTACCCGGCGAGCATTCCCGCGATCGCATCGGCAAGCTGCCCCACCGCCGTGGAGGCGGCGGCGGCGAAGCCCGACGTGCTGGAATTGGGCGGCGCAATTTCGAAACGAACCGAACGCGTGGCGGGACGTAGCCCGGCCACGGCGATCTGCGCGGCCAGCACAAGCTGCCCGGCTGCGTCGAGATCCATCCGCTGGATGTTTACCTCGACCGTCGCATCGGCATTGACCGAGATGGCTCCGCTTTCGAGATAGATCGTGCTGCCCGGCAGGCGTTGCGTCAGCTCCGCGATCAGGGTTCGCGCCATCAGCGCGCCCAGCGGCTCGCCCCACCAGTCGTTCGACATCACGTCGAGCCGGTAGTCTTCCGACGAGCGGACGATCTGCGGCCGTTCCAGGTAACGCGCGAGCCCAATGGCGCGCAGCTTCACCACGCGCGGCGCGCCGGGAACGGCCGGGCCGGTCACAGGCGCGAGCGTGTACAGCGCCGGGTTGGGAGAGGTGCAGGCGCCGAGGAAAGCGGCCGGCAGCGCCGCGGCGAGCAACCCGAGCGTGCGGCGGGCGATCATGCGAGGATCCTCATTGCTGGCCCTGGTCGGTGCGGCCGCGGATCAGCGCCTCCGGATGGCGCGCCAGCAGGTCGGCGAGCACCCGCACCGAGGCGGCGGTGTCGGTCAGCTGCCCGAACATCCGTTCGAGCGATCGGTGGAAATCCGAATTGGCGCCGTAGCCGGAATCCACCGAGCCGAGCAGCCGGTTCGCCCGGTTCACCGTCTCCTGCAGGCCGTTGGCGATCTCCGGCAGCTTCTTGAGCGTGGGCTGCAGGCCGGCATCGACCTGCTGGATGGTGATCTGCGCGGTCTTGAGCGTGGCCTGCAGGCTGGCCACCGCTTCCTTCAGCTGGGCATCGTTGGCGATACCGGCCGCGCCCTTCAGCGTGGCGTTCAGATTGTCGCCAATCTGCTCGAAGGGAATCGCCTTCAGCTTCGCGATGATGGCGCCCGCGCTGCCGGTGAGATCGGCAAAGGCGTCGGGCACCACGGGAATGATGAAGCTGTCGCCGTCCTTTCCGGTGACGGCGGGCTTGGCATCCGGAATAAAGTCAAGAGAAACCTGTTTTTGCCCGGTGATGAGGCTTGCGGAATCCAGCCGCGCGCGCAGCCCGTGCGCCACTAGTTCGGCGATGCCGGAAGGGATATCCACCATCGGACGCATCGGGATGTCGCTGATCCGCTGCGGCTCCACCGTATAACGAACTGGCACCACAACCGTGTCCCGCGCCGCATCGAAGCGCAGCCCGACGCTGGTGATCGTGCCCACCTTGATTCCATGAATCAGGACGTCCGCGCCCGCCTGCAATCCCGCCACCGAACCGTCGAAGTAGCTCACGAACGGCAGCTTGCGCTCGTAGCCGGCGCTGTCCGCCGCTTCCTTGCTGGCAAACAGCGGGAAGGTCGTGCCGGTCTTGCTGGCTTCGAGCTGCACGCCCTTCTGCGGGTGATCCTCGCTTGGCGTGTCGAAGGCAATCCCGCCCAGGATCAGCGCCCGCAGCGATTCGAGCTGCACGTCCACGCCCGCACCGGACAGCTTCACGCTGACGCCGGACGCGTTCCAGAAGCGCGAGTCGGCATGGACGTATTGGTTGAACGGTTCGCGCACGAAGGTGTGGATCGTCACGTAATCGGCCATGTCGGCCACATCCCAGCCCAGCACCTCGCCCACCGGCAGATCGCGGTAATAGACCGGCGAGCCGAGCGAGATGGAGCCGAGCCGCGCCGCGCGCAGCAGGAAGGTGCTGCCAGGCGTGTCGGATTGCAGAACCGGCGGGTCCTCCAGGCCGGTGAAGCTCCGCTGCGGCGCACCGCCCGCGGACGACGGCGACAGCTCGATGTAGCTGCCCGACAGCAGGGTATCGAGGCCGGAGATCGAGCCGGCGAAAAAGCGCGGCTTCACCACCCAGAATCGCGCCTTGTCGGTCAGCAGCGGCTCGGCGTCGGCGTTCATCTGCACCGTGATGACGGCGTGCGACAGATCGCTGCTGAGCGCGACATTCGTCACCTGCCCCATCTCCACATCCTTGTGGCGGACGCGCGACTGCCCGGCCTGCAATCCCTCAGCGGTCTGGAACCCGATGGTGATCACCGGGCCGCGCTGCGACAGCGTGTGCCATGCCAGCCACGCGCCGATCGCGATCGTCACGATCGGAATGATCCACACGATCGAAAAGCGACGGCGGCGATGCGGTCCGCTACTGACACGCGCGCGGGGCGGCGGCGATTGGTCGCTCATGCGTGCATCTCGGCGCCGTGCGATCCACCGCCCGTCACGACGCCGCTCGTGGTGATTCGGCTGCCCTCGCCCGCCGCGTCCCACATCAGGCGCGGATCGAAGCACTCGGCGGCGAGCATGGTCAGGATCACCACGGCGGCGAATGCCACCGCGCCGCCGCCCGGGTCGATGTGGACTAGGCCGCCGAACTGCACGAGTGCGACAAGGAGGGAATCCATGAAGATGTCGATCATCGACCAGCGGCCAATCCAGCGCACCACGCGGTAGATCGTGGTGCGGTCGCGCAGCCGCCATGCCGAGCCCCGCCGCGTCGTGATCAGCAGGAAACACAGCCCGACCAGCTTCATCATCGGCACCGCGACGGAGGCGAAGAACACCAGCGCGGCAAGCGGCCACAGCCCGCTGTCGAGCAACTCCTGCGCGCCTTCAAGGATCGTCGCCGGCTGGCCCGCGCCGAGTTGGATGAAGGACAGCACGGGATAGACGTTGGCCGGGATGTACATCACTGTCGCGGCGAACAGCAATGCCCAGGTCCGCGCGATGGCGTCGGGCTTGCGGTGGTGCAGGCGGAACAGGCAGCGCCGGCAGCGCCCCCCGGCGGCGGGGCGTCCGACGAGGCCGCACACCTCGCAGGCGAGCGCGCTCGGCCCCGGCGCCTCGGCGCCGATCCGGGTCAGCCCGCGCCGGTCCATCATGTCCCAGATCGCCTGCGGGTCCGACACCGCGTCGGCGGCGATCATCGTCAGCAGCAGCGCGGCGAGCGACCACAGCCCGGCGCCGGTTTCGATATGCACGAGGTCCTGCAGCTTGGTGTAGGCGACGAAGACGCCCAGCAGATAGACCTCTATCATCGACCACGGGCGCAGGCGTTGCAGGAGCCCGTACACGACACGCAGGTTGCGCGGCGGGTTGGCGCGGCCGATGCCGGTCAGCACGTAGATGTTGCCAAGCACGGTGATGAATGGCGCGCCGATGGTGGTGAACAGCACCAGCGCCGCAAGCTCCCACAGCCCGTGCTGCTGAAACCCGACGGGGCCGGAGAACAGATTTGCCTCGTGATGCAGCCCGGAGCGGCTCACCGACATCATCGGTGCGACGGCGGTAATCACCAGCAGCACGAACGCGGCGCAGTACAGCGCCAGCGGCACGCCGACCGGATCCGTCTGGGTGCGGCGGAGCACCGAGTCGCAGCGCAGGCAGGTCACCGTCATGCGCGGCGCCAGCGCCGGCACGGCCTGGAACTGCCCGCAATCGGGACATTCGTGCAGGCGCGGGCCCGCCGCGGCGGGCAGGTTCGGTTGGCTGGTCATGGGTTCCGACTCGGCCTTGCCCGCCAGGAGTGCGCGCGTTTGTCAACGTGGTGAGGCCGCGCTCCTAGCACGCGCCAGGGCGCCTCGCCATAGGCCGGCGCGCGGCATTCGGCTTGGTTCGGCCCCGGGCGCGCTGGTATTATCGTCCACCATCGAGGGGAGCCGAGTCGCTTTGGCAACCGTCAGCATCGAACCGCGTTCGCAGATCGTCGTTCTCGGCAACGAGAAGGGCGGGTCCGGCAAATCCACCGCCGCCATGCACCTGATCGTCGCGCTGCTGCGCGACGGCTACGGCGTGGGCGCGATCGACCTCGACGCACGGCAGGCGACGCTGAGCAATTATCTGACGGCGCGCGCCGCCTTCGCGGAGACGAAGGGGATCGATCTGCCGCTGCCCGCCTACGAGGCGGTGCTGCGGAGCGAAACCGACAGTCGCGCCGCCGCCGAAGCGGAGGAGACCGAGCGGTTCAACGCGGCGCTCGCCCGTCTGTCCGGCTGCGACATCGTGGTGATCGACTGCCCGGGATCGGACACCTTCCTGAGTCGGCTCGGCCACGGCCATGCCGATACGCTGATCACCCCGATCAACGACAGCTTCGTCGATTTCGCGATGCTGGCGAAGGTCGATCCCGACAATCACGACGTGGTGCATCCCAGCATCTACAGCGAGATGGTCTGGCAGGCGCGCAAGCGCCGCTTTTCGCGCGACCGCGGCCGGATCGACTGGATCGTGATGCGCAACCGCCTGGGCGCGACCGAGGCGCGCAACAAGCGCGACGTCGGCGCCACGCTGGATGCCCTCGCCAAGCGGATCGGCTTCCGCACGGTGAAGGGCTTCGGCGAGCGGGTGATCTTCCGCGAGCTGTATCTGCAAGGCCTGACGCTGATGGATGTGCGCGAGGCGGGGCTGGGCATCCAGCTCGGCATGAGCCACATCGCCGCCCGCAACGAGGTCCGCGCCCTGGTCGCCGCCATCCGCAAGC
>Ga0335069_10009953_pt1 | contig 13508 bp, 8 predicted proteins | sample Lox_Sample_11_FD_206714 | JGI IMG/M metagenome (GOLD analysis project Ga0335069, IMG submission 206714) | Soil microbial communities from Loxahatchee National Wildlife Refuge, Florida, United States - Lox_Sample_1.1 | ecosystem: Environmental > Terrestrial > Soil > Wetlands | place: USA: Florida... | reverse complement strand
GCTCGGGTTCACCCATGGGCGCTCGCCCAGCGGCCAGCCATGCCCGGGTGGGGGCGCCGGCGTCCAGCCATCGATGGTGATGATCTCCAACTCGACATCGAGACCAAGCGTGCTCACGAACCAACCCGCCAACTCGCCGAGCGTCAGGCCGTGGCGCATCGGCAGCGGGCCGGCGCCGACGAAGCTCTCGCAACCGTCTCGTAACCGCAACCCTTCCACCGGCCGTCCGATCGGGTTCGGTCGGTCCAAGACCCATACCGCCTTGCCGTGTGTGGCGGCGGCTTCGAGCACGTAGCGCAACGTCGTCACGAACGTGTAGACGCGTGTGCCGACGTCTTGCAGATCAACCAGGAGCACGTCGAAATGGTCCATCATCGCTGCCGTCGGCCGCCGCACGGCGCCGTACAGACTGAACACCGGGATGCCCAGGAGTGGATCGACGAAGTCGGGTGACTCGATCATGTTGTCCTGCTTGTCGCCGCGCAGTCCATGCTGTGGTCCGAATGCGGCGGTCAGGGTCACGTCGTCGAGCACCGCAAGCGCGTCGAGGCTATGCACCAGATCGCTCGTGACCGAAGCCGGGTGCCCCAGCAGTGCGACGCGCCGGCCAGCGAGCGGTTTACGAAGCGCCGGTTCTGCAATGAGGCGATCGATTCCGACGTGCATCGCCTGTGAGGAGTATCACACCCGCAGAGCGAAAGCGTGGGCGTGGTGGAAGTCCGCCTTGCCCGCTGGATGGTGGAGCGCCCAGTACGACAGGGTACCGTCGGACGCTTCGATCACCGCGGAGAGGCCGAGTCGCAGCGCGGCGAGTGGCTGGTCAGGCAAGAGGCGATCGAGCGCCACCTCCGCATCCAGCTCGAGACGGTCGGCGGTAGAACGCACGGTGACGCGCGGTGCCAATATTTCATCTGCGAGGCCCGCCACCTCACGATATGCAGTGAAGTAATATCCTGCCCACTCGCCGGACGGCGCGAAGTTGAGCTCGTGATAGGCAGGCGCTCCATCTACGGCGATGAACGCCTCAAAACAGGTGTGCTCCCACAGCTGATGTGCGATGCGCGGTGGGCACGGCGGTGGGACACGGATACGCGTGACGTCGCAGTCGACGCGGAACGTGACGGCCAAGAGATCGTGCGCGGAGCGCGACACGGAGGCCCGGATGCCGTTGACGACATCGCATGGTGTCCAGGGGTGGCATAGTAGCTCAACCGACTGCACGCTGGTCGTGCTCCATCATCTCTGCACTATCGACGCTACCAGCGGTGAGCGAACTCCTCGGCCCAGCCGATGAGGTCGTCGATTCGAATCGTGTCGCCAGCGGCGCCGATCGTGCCTTTCCACACGCCGAAGGCGCACACGCCGCCGGTGCTCAGTATTCCTAGATTGAGCCTGGATGCCGGTGCGACGATGGGGTGCAGCGTCAAGTCGACCGTGTCCGAGTGCGCCGAGCGCACGTGCCACGGCTCCATTGCGGCGCGCGCATCATACTGCCACTCCAGATCTTCCATGATCTTGTACAACCGCCCATCGATACAGAGGGCGTTTTCGTTGGCGCCGGTGCCGGTCGTCCACTTGCCGCCCATGTTGATACCAACGCGGCGGCCGTTTTGGACCCCCGTGCAGACCGCCCAGTTCCAGAAGGAGCGATACGGCCATATGCCGCGCCCGAAGTCTTGCACCGCGTGGCAGTCGGTCGGGTCCATGACGAAGCGTTGGCCGCCCACCGTGACCGAGCCCTCGCACGGCCGCGTGTTCTCCTTGCAGTTCATCTGAAAACGCGACGCGCTCCACGGGACGACGACCGTCAAGCTTTCGTGCACCGGCGGCTTGTACACCAGGAAATCAGCTGTGAGGCGGGTGCCGTCTTTCGCGGCCCCGTCGAAGTGGACCTGGATGTCGCCCCCGTCGTTGCTGTTGGTGTACTCCATCGAGCCGCTGCGGAAGCGCACCGGCCTTTCGACCTGCTCAGGCATCGCCAAGGAGTGCGGCCGGGTGAACACCTGGCCCGCGATGTTCTTGCGGGTCTCGAAGTCGGTGAATGACACCGCACAAAAGGCGGCGAGATCGATATCGGCCAGCGTGACGGAGAAGACAAAGCGCGGGCAGATCCAATTCCAGAAATTCCATTTCTTCTTGCGCGGCCAGTGCCCGGAGAGATTGGCGCGGATGATCGGTTGCCGTGCCCAGCCGCGTGCAGCGGGGTTGAGCCGACCGCTGTTGTCGCAAAGGTTCACCGAATCGGTCAGCTCGCGCTCCACATAGGTCGGCCGATAGTCGCCCCGCGCCATGCGGGCGTTCATGATCGGCATCCAATTGGGGAGTCGGGTGCTCATAGCCACACGCTTCGCGTCCTCACCACGTGTCAACGCATGGCCGCTTCTTGTGCGTGCGCGGCGCGAGTGGCGGGACCGAGCGCAGCAGACTCAAGATCCACGCACGTGACTCCGCCGGATCGATGACGTCATCGATCTCGAAGTGCGAGGCCATGTTCAGGCCCTTGCCGTGCTCATAGGCGCGGGCAACCATATGTTCGAAGAGTTGCTTGCGCTCCGCGGGATCTTCGATCGCGGCCAGCTCCTTACGGAAGCCGAGCTTCACGGCACCTTCCAGTCCCATTCCGCCGAACTCGCCGGTGGGCCAGGCCACGGTGAACAGCGGGGCTTTGAAACTGCCGCCGGCCATTGCCTGCGCACCCAGACCATAGCCCTTACGCAGGATGATGGTGCAGAAGGGAACACTCACGCTCGCACCGGTGACGAACATCCGGCAGGCGTGCCGTACCAGCGCCGTCGTCTCGACATCCGGCCCGACCATGATCCCCGGTGTATCGCACAGCGATAGGATCGGGATATCGAAGGCGTCACAGAGCTGCATGAAGCGCGCGGCTTTATCCGCTCCCGGGCTGTCGATGGCGCCGGAGAGATGCTTCGGGTTGTTGGCGATCACACCGATCGGACGGCCCTCGATGCGGATGAACGCCGTGATCATGCCGAGGCCGAAGTGGCGACGCAGCTCCAGCACGGAACCAGTGTCTGCGAGCGTCTCGATGACCGAACGCACGTCGTAGACCCGTAAGCGATTTTCCGGAATGCTGCCGCGCAGCAAGCGCTGATCGGCACACTCCCACTGCCTGATTGGCCCTTGAAAGTAGGAGAGGTACTGTTTGGCGACACGCACGGCTTCCGCCTCGTCCTGCACCGCGATGTCGACGACGCCGTTGGGTACTTGCACCGACATCGGCCCGACCTCTTCGGGCCGGAAGACGCCGAGCCCGCCACCTTCAATCATCGCCGGACCGCCCATGCCGATGTTCGAGTTGGCGGTCGCGATCACCACGTCACAGCAGCCGAGTAGCGCCGCGTTACCGGCAAAGCAGCGGCCGGAGTTGACGCCGACGATCGGCACCAATCCACTCAGCTTGCCGAAAAGGTAGAAGGCCATGCAGTCGAGTCCGGCAACACCGGGGGCATCGGTGTCACCCGGACGGCCACCGCCACCTTCAGTGAAAAAGATGATGGGAACGCGCAGCCGCTCCGCCAGCTCGAACATGCGGTCCTTCTTGCGATGATTCTGGAATCCCTGCGTGCCTGCGAGCACGGTGTAGTCGTACGACATGACAACGCACTGTGCCCTGGCCTCGGTGAACAGGTGTCCGTTGACGTGTCCGACTCCGGCAACCAGACCATCGGCCGGCGTGCGCTCGATGAGATCCTCGATCGAACGGCGCTGCCGCTGCGCCGCTACCTGCAGGGCGCCGTACTCGACAAATGTTCCCGGATCGCAGAGGTCGGCGATGTTTTCGCGTGCCGTCCGCTGTCCCGTCTTGCGCCGCCGCGCTACCGCCTCCGACCGGGCTGCGTCGAGTGTGACGGCATGCCGCTGGTGCACCTCGGCGAGGTCGGGACGCTGATAGTCCAGATCGACGAGCGCCGATTCTGCTGCGCCCAGAGGTTGGATATCGCGCGGCTCGATGAACGCGAGCGGATGTCCCTCGGGCACCGTGTCGCCTTCTACTACCGCCAGCCGTCGCAGCACCCCGCTCGCTGGGGCTTCAACGACGTGCTCCATCTTCATCGCGTTCATGATCAAGACTGACTGACCCTGGTATATCGTGTCGCCTGCGCGCAGCGCGATGCTCACGATCGTGCCCTGCATCGGGGCGTACAGCGCGACGCAGTCTTCCAGCCCGGTCGTATCGTACGGCCGCGTCTCAAGTCCTGGCTGGAGGTTCTCGACCGACGCTGCACCCGCACTCTTTCCATAGTGCAACACGGCGAGTGGATCGCTCGCGTCCACCTCGGCACCGGCGGTGCGGTGCTCGCTACCGTTATCGGATGCTACCAGCTCAGCGACGTGTTCCTCGACGAAGTGCGTATCGACGCGGTTTGCCACGAAGTCGGGGTGTCGCAGCAGCTGCTGCAGAAAGGAAATGTTGGTGCGCACACCCTCGATCTTGAGCTCGCCGAGCGCGCGCGCCGTGCGTGCGACGGCATCGGCGAAACGTGGCGATGTCGAATGGCCGATGAGTTTGGCGAGCAGCGAGTCGAAGTGAGGGTTCGTCTGATAGCCGACATAGCCGCAGGTGTCCGTCCGCACGCCGTGACCAGAGGGCACCTCGAAGGCGACCAGGGTGCCACCGGCTGGTCGTGCGACACCGTCGGCACCCATCGCTTCTGTGTTGATCCGAACCTGTACCGCAAAGCCGCGCGGTGGCGCTATAGCGGTTTGCAAGAGACCGAGGTCCGCAAGCGAGCTACCCGCGGCTAGCTGCAGCTGGATGCGTACCAGATCGATGCCCAACACTTCCTCCGTCACGGTGTGCTCGACCTGCAGTCGTGGATTGGCCTCGATGAACGCGTACGAGCCGCAAGGTGAATCGATCATGCTTGCATCGACCAGAAATTCGAAAGTGCCGGCGTTGCGATAACCAGCAGCTGCTGCCATCCGCACGGCGTCCGCGGTGAGGCGCGCACGCAGGTCAGGCGACAGGGTCGGGCACGGGGCGACCTCGACGAGCTTCTGGTACCGTCGCTGGATACTGCAGTCGCGCTCGCCAAGGTGAGTGACCCCGCCGGACCCGTCGCCGACGATTTGCACTTCGATGTGGCGGGCGCGTCGCATAACCTGCTCGACATATACGTCGCCCTTGCCGAACGCCTGTAGTGCTTCAGATTGACAGCGTGCGTACGCGTCGTCGATCTCTTCAATGCGGCGCACGATGCGCATCCCCCGGCCGCCGCCGCCGGCCACCGCCTTGATCATCACCGCCGCTCCATCGCCAAGCGACGCGAGAAAATCTCTGGCCTGCGCCACGGTAACCGGATGGGTGGTGCCCTTGAGGATCGGAACGCCGCAGCGCGCCGCCAAGGCGCGCGCCTGCACTTTGTCACCAAAGGTCGCTAGCGTATCGGCGCTCGGTCCGACAAAAGAAATGCCCTCCGCGACCGTCCGACGGGCAAACTCGGCGTTCTCGCTGAGAAAGCCGTAGCCCGGATGAATGGCGTCACAGCCGCATTGCTTGGCGAGGGCGAGGATCCGTTCACCGTCGAGATATGCTGCCGCGCCACTGCCATGGAGGGGATATGCATCGTCCGCTCGACGCCTGTGCAGCGAGCTGGCGTCGTCCTCCGAAAACACCGCGACGGTGCGCACACCCAGCTCCGCTGCTGCGTGCATGATGCGCACCGCAATCTCGCCTCGGTTGGCTACCAGAAGCATTCTCATGGGACATGTGGTGTCACAAACCTCGGAAAAAGAGAACGCCCGAGCGCGGAGGAAGTCCTCCAGCTGCAAGCATTGCTCGCTGGCTAAGGAGTCACCCAGCGACCGCAGCGGCGTTGGTGCAGCCGCCGGCGGCGTTGTTCACGGCTTGAATGATTTCGTTGACTTCGATGCTGTTGTTGCCGTTAGTATCACCGGCCTGGCAGGCCGTCAGGTCTGCGGTACCGAGCGCGATGTTCACCATCGTGATGATTTCGTCAATGGTCACTTCGCCGGAGCCGTTGCAGTCACCGGCGCATGGACGCACTGTCGGAGTCGGTGTCGGGGTGGTCACTTGAGTCGGGGGGGCGGTGCGCGTTGGCGCCCCTGGGAGGTTCTCGTCGCCGAAAACGAAGTCGATGTGGGTTTGCGAAGGGCCCGCGGTCACGGCATCGGCAGGCGGCGCAGCGCGATCGCGGTAGATTTCGTAGGGCTCGCTCGGATCGAGGCTCTCGTTGCCCAGCAGATCGACGAAGGCGATCAGGTAATAGTCGCCGGCGCTGCCAAGGGTGATCCGGTATTGCACGTTGTTCGACGTGTAGATGGCGCAGCCGATCTCCAGCTGCAGATCAGGGTCACTGTAGAGGCAGAGGCACAAGGGCCGCGAACCACTCACCGGACCGAGGCTGCCAGTGTAGTTGAGCGTGCCACCAATAATTGCGGTTTGGGCGTGCGCACGGGAGAGGCCGACAGCGAGGCAGCAGAATGCGGCAACGACGACCATCGCAAAGCGCTGGGGGAGGCGACGGGCGCCTGCACGGACATGAGCCATGAACACTGGTATCGCTGCCATGCCCTCCGATGTCCAGTGGCAACTGAAACCCCGCCCCGTGGCGCGGAGCTATGCGTTCATCTCGTATGCGCCATCGAGCGCCAAGACGCGGGCCCACACCGTGTCGTAGCGGTGCCCCTCTTCCGTCGGCTTCTTGATCATCTGCAGGCACAAGCGCATCTGTTCGGGCGTGCTGCTTGCCTTGCTGTGCAGCTGTACCGCAAACTCGGAGAAGTCGCGGACCAAGAAGTCGAAGATCTGATCGACGAGGTCAGGCCCGACGCCGTAGATACGGGCGTTCTCGAGGATGAGCTGGGCATAGACGACGAGGGCGAACAGCTCGCCGCCCGCCAGCAGAAAGTCGGTGTCTTGCATCTGCGCCTCGTTCGGCGGTGCGCCACCCAGCATCTCGCGGAAAACTTCTACCTGCTCGGCAAACGCCTTCACGTTGGGGAGATCGAACGAAGCAAGCGCACGGCGGTAGTCGTGAAAGCGGATGGTGCCGAGCCCCTTGGCGGGCCCCTGCATGAAGAGAAAGGCGTCGTTGGCCACCTCGTCACGGCGCGCAACCTCTGGGCAGTCGACCGGGGCGAAGAAGTAGTTGGGCATGAACTTTACGATCAGCGCGATGTTCACGTGCACCGTACCCTCGAGCTTCGGCAAGCCGCGAATGTCGGTCGCGGCCTGCTCGAAGTACATGCTCTTCTCGAACCCCTTGGCGGCAATGACGTCCCAGAGGAGATTGATGACGCGCTCGCCCTCGGTGGTCACCTTCATCTTCACCATCGGGTTGTAGAGCAGGTAGCGCCGATCCTCAGACGAAGCGGCACGCATGTAGTCGCCGGCGCGCAGCGCGAACAGCTTCATCGCCACCAGGCGGGCGTAGGCATCCACGAACATCCGCTTGACGTGCGGGAAGTCGGTGACGCGCATCTTGTAGAGCCGGCGGTTGTGGGCGTGGGTCACCGCTTCGTACATCGCGTGCGTGCAGATGCCGATCGACGCCCAGCCGAGGTTGTACTTGCCGATGTTGACCGTATTCAGCGCCGCGTCCCACGCCTCGCGCCCCTTGTGCAGAATGTCGGCTTCGGTGAGTGGATAATCCTGCAGCGCGAACTCGGAGACGAAGTTCTGGCTGGCGCAGACGTTCTGCACACACTCGTAGCGCGTGTGTTGCGAGTTGGCAGCAAAGAAGACGTAGTCGCCGGAGCCGGCGAATTTTCCGAAGGTCGAGACGATGGCCGCTTGGTTGCCGTTGCCGATGTAGTATTTGCGCCCGCTGGCCGTGTAGCGGCCCTCGTCGATTGGTGTGACCACCATGTCAGTGGCGTAGATATCCGCGCCGTGCGCTTTCTCCGACAAGCCAAAGGCGAAGATCGCACCCTCGTCGAGTAACCGCGCGGTGCGCTGCTTGACCTCCTCGTTACGACTCATCCAGATCGGGCCGAGCCCGAGCACGGAGACTTGCCAGGTATACCAGTACTGCAGGCCGTAGAAGCCGAGGATCTCCGCGAATTCGCAGATGCGCCAGGTGTCCCAGCGCGAGTCCGCTGCGCCGTACCCAGCCGGCGTGCACATGGTTGCGAAGACCCGCTCACGCTTCACGAAGTCGAGGAAGTCGGCGTACCAGACGCGCGCGTGGAAGTCCTCCTTGAGCCGGCGCTTACCCTTGCGTTCAAAGAACTCGATCGTCTTACGCATGACGTCGCGCGAGCGCTCGTCGGGATAGAATCGGGCATGGCGCTTCGGGTTCAAGAGGATTTCCACTGTGCACCTCCGTGGTTCAGAGCGCTCACCAGGTTGCTCAGTACGAGCGCAGAAGATGTGAGCAATAGTACCAGAATCCTACTGCTTCAAGTCGAACGCCTTTCCTGCGAGTGTTGCGATGTGGCGACCGATCGCCAACGATGCGGTTGCCGCGGGCGAGGGAGCGTTGAGGACGTGGATGGCGTTTGCGGTCTCGGTGATTTTGAAGTCATCGACCAGGGCACCGTCGGGGCTCACGGCTTGAGCGCGGACTCCGGCGCCGCCAGGCGCGAGATCGTCCTCACGGACCTCCGGAACGAGGCGCTGCAGGGCACGGACGAAAGCGCGCTTGCTGAGCGAGCGGTAGAACTCGTAGCTGCCGGTGCGCCAGTACTTCCGCGCCATGGTCCAAAATCCGCGATAGGCGAGTACGGCGAGGAGCTCGGCAACATTGACGGTGCGCATGCGGTAGCCTTCGCGTGCAAAGGCCAACACGGCGTTGGGGCCGGCCTCCATTTCGCCACCGATGCGTTTCGTGAAGTGCACACCCAAGAACGGAAACTCCGGATCGGGCACCGGATACACCAGCCCGCGCACGACGTGGCGCTCAGGACGCAGGGTGTAGTACTCGCCGCGGAACGGAATGATGCGGACCTCCGGCTGGACGCCCATGAGCCGTGCAACGGCGTCGGCGTAGAGACCGGCGCAGTTGATAAGGTAACGCGCCTGCAACACCCCGCGGCTGGTTTCGAGACCGAGTCGGTCGCTGTGGCGCGCGATCGCGCGCACTGCGGCACCGGTACGAATATGCACACCGCGCTGCTGCAATTGCGCCGCCATGGCCTGCGCGACCGCGCCGTAGTCGACGATCGCCGTGTGCCGCGAGTGCAGTGCGCGGACCGCGCAGGCATGCGGTTCGATCTCGCGCAACTCGGCAACTTCCAGCATGCGCAGCCCTGGCACGCCGTTGGCGATGCCGCGCTCGTAGAGCATCTGCAGTCGCGGTAACTCGTCCGCGCTGGTCGCGACGATCACCTTGCCGCAGTTCTCGTACGGTACGCCGTTGGCCTCGCAAAACGCCTTCATCAAGCGGCCGCCCGCGACGCACAGCTGGGCTTTGTATGAGCCCGGCTTGTAGTAGATGCCGGCGTGTATGACGCCGCTGTTGTGTCCGGTCTGGTGGCGCGCTAGCTGTCGCTCTTTTTCGGCGATGACGAGCGTGCAACGCGGAAAGCGTTCGGTGAGTGCGAGCGCGGTGGCGAGGCCGACAATGCCCCCACCGACGATCGCTATCTCGAAGCGTTCCTCTGCCATTTCGACTCCGCGCGGCCACCGCTGCTAGCCGCACCGGCCCTCGCGTGTCAACCATGCAACATTGTACCCTTGCAGCATTGTCTCTTGCCGCGGCGGCGCCCTCTGCCATATGCTGCGCAGCGGACGTCACGTTGGATGAGACGCTACGGTTGCTTCCTGATTGTCATATCCATCCTCGGTCTCGCCGCGGCGCCCGGCGCACGGGCGGCAAGCTTCGTTGTGAACAGTACTGCGGACGCTGTCGACGTCATGCCCGGAGACGGTATATGTGCGACCGACGCCGCCACCTGCACGCTGCGCGCCGCGATTCAGGAAACCAACGCGCTCAGCGGTGCGGATACCATTACGGTCCCCGCCGGCACATACACAATCGCGATCGCGGGTGCCGGCGAGGAGGCTGCAGCCACCGGCGACCTCGACATCACCGGTAATCTGACCATCACGGGCGCAGTCGGCGGCGAAACGATCGTCAGCGGCGGCGGACTCGACCGCGTGTTCGATGTTTTAGCTCCTGCTGTCGTGACGCTATCGCGACTCACCATCCAGAGTGGCAACGCCAGCACCCCCGATGCACCAGGCGGCGGAATCCGCAACGCCGGCGCGCTCACCCTTTCCACTATGGCCATTCGAGGCAATACGGCGGCCGGCGACGGCGGCGGGATGGCAAACCGTACGGGCGGTAGTGCGCAACTCACCAACGTAACGGTCACCGGCAACGGTGCGGGAGCCCGCGGCGGGGGCATCGCCAACGATACGGGCGGCACGTTGCAGTTGACCAGCGTGACAGTGAGCGGCAACTCGGCGCTTCAAGGCGGTGGCCTCGATAATTTTGGGAACGCGGACGTGGTAAACACTATCGTTGCCAATAGTCTCACCGGTGGGACCTGTGCAGGCGCCGTCGTCAACTCGCTCGGTCACAATCTCGACAGTGGTACCACGTGCCTCTTCACACAAATGGGCGACCTGCAGAACAAAGATCCCAAGCTGGCGCCGATATTCGACACCGGAACGACCTTCGTGCTCCCCCTGCAGACGGGAAGCCCGGCCATCGATGCCGGCGACAACCTCAACTGCCCGTCGGCCGATCAACGCGGACAACTCCGGCCGGCCGATGGCAACGGCGACGGCATGTACATCTGCGACATCGGTGCCTACGAGGTAGCCGGTGCGGTTTTACCGACACCCACGGTGACTCCGACGGGAACAGCGACCAACACCCCGTCGCCACCTGCGACCACCAATACACCGACACCGACCCGCACACCGGTCGGCGGCTCCATCAGCCTGAGCCAGGTCCTCGCGCATCCAGGTGAGCAGGTTGTCTTCACTGCCACCCTGAGCACGAAGGGCGCGAGCATCGCGAGCACGCAGAACGACATTGCCTTCGACAGCACCAACATACCAATCGCCGTTTTGCCGAATGCCGTTCCTGACTGTACGGTTAATCCGCAACTGGCGAAGGAGGCGACGTCGTTCACGTTTCGGCCGCCGGGTTGCAGCGGAGCGACCTGTACATCGGTGCACGCGGCGGTGCTCTCCACGATGAATACAAACGCGATCCCCGATGGGTCCGTGTTGTACACCTGCAAGGTCAATGTTGCGCCCAACGCCCCGGCCAACGAGTATCCTCTCACGATTGCTGAGGTCATCTTGCAAAGCCCCAACGGCCAACCGCTTCCCAATCCCGTTGGAAGTAATGGTGCGATCGTCGTCCTTGTTCCGACGCCGACGCGAACCCCCGGGGCTGGCGACTGCTGCCAATGTAGCCAGCCGCTGGCGTGTGGGCCGGGAACCAACGGGTGTGGCGCATGCGCAGTTGTATTCGGTGCAACATGCGACGGCGTCAGCGGCCAGTGCATCCCCTTCACCGCAACACCGACCGGCACCGCTACCCCCACCCCTTCACAAACTCCCGTCGTCACCGCTACGGGTACAACGACTCCCACACCGCCGAATACGCGCACTCCAACAGCAACCTCCAGTCCCACTCCGACTGCGTCGAGCACGCCAACGCCAGTTCCGGAGACGGGAACGCCTGCCGCAACGCCAACGGCCACGCCCAGCGCCTCTTCCACATCGACGCCGAGTTCGACGTCGACGGCATCCACTACGACACCGACCGAGACTACAACCGCAACAGGTGTCTCAACGCCGACGCCCACTGGCACGCCAAGCGGTACGTCGACCGCGAGTCCTACACCGTCCGAGACGGGAATCGTGACGGCCACGGTAACGGATACAGCCACAGCGACAGCGACAGGTACTCGGACAGAGGGGCTGACCCCCACGCCGAGCGCAACTGCGAGTGATACAGCCACGCCCACCGCGAGTGAGACGGTGACGCCCACGGCGGTGTCGACGCCAAACGCCACCACGACCGAGACACCCTCCCCAACGGCGAGCGCCTCGCCGATACCGAGGGTGTGTGCCGGCGATTGCGATCACTCCGGTGAAGTCAGCATCACGGACCTCGTCGTCATGGTCAACGTCGCTTTGGAGAGTGCGCCGGTCAGCAATTGCACCGCCGGCGATATCAACGCCGACGGTCAGATCACCGTCGACGAGATTCTCGTCGCCGTTGGCGATAGTCTCGACGGTTGTCCGGCACCGTAGGCATCCACCGTCGTGGCTAGACGCCGAAGACGAGGTGCCGAAGTACCGTATTGATGATCATCAGCACGATGGCGCCGAAGAACGCCGGCAGAAACCCGGAGACGATGAAGCCCGGCACCAGGGCAGATGCAAACTGCAGCATCAGCGCATTCACGACCAGCAGAAACAGACCGAAGGTGAGGAGGGTCAACGGCAGCGTCAGAACCTTTACCACGATGCCGATGGTGGCGTTGACGAATCCAATGACCACGGCGGCAATCAGGGCGGTGCCGAAGCCGCGCACTTGGAAGCCGGGGATGAGTTGGGCGACGATGATGATGCTGAGTGCGCTCAAGAACCAGTTGGTGATCAGGTAGAGCATCTCCGTCACCTCCGTTGGAACTGCGCCACGTCTACGCCGGGCCGAGCGTCTTTGTCAACGCGCCCGCCTCAGCCGAGTGCGTTAGCGCGCCGCAGGGCGGCGATCCGCTGGTCGTCATAGCCGAGGACTTCGTGGAGGACAGCGTCGGTATCCTTGCCTGCCTCGACCGGCGCTTTAGACGGCACGGGCAATTCCTCTCCGAGCAGCTTGATCGGTGTCGGCATCAGGTCGGTTCCGTGCCGCTGCCACGGCTGGAACGGCAGTCGTGCCTGAAACTGGGGGTCGTGGGTGATCGATTTGGTGTCATGTACCGGCGCGATGGGCGTATTGACCTCGAGTCCGAACCGAATCCATTCCGCCGTCGAGCGCGTCGCGAAGATTGCACTCAACTCGCGGCGCAGGCCGATGTTGCCACGCGCGTGGTCGGCATACTTGGAGCCAGGATTCTGCGCGTACAGGTCGGCACGCCCGACCCCCTCGCAGAAGTTCTTCCAGAACTCGCGTTCCGACGCCATAAAGAGCACCAAACCGTCCTTGGAACGGTAGTACTGGTAGCGCACTGACTCTGTCATGCTGTTGTCACCCACCGGGCGGCGCGGTCCCTTGCCGTCTCCATCGTTGCCGGTCACCTCGTTTTCCGGACGCTCGTAGGCTTTGTTGCCCTCGATGCCGTTCCAGTTGAAGGCCGCCGCCGCGTCGCTTTGCGCCACTTCGAAGCGGCAACCCTGGCCGGCGGCGCGAGCGCGGATGATCGCGGCGCAGATACCGAGTGCGGCGTAGAGTGGCCCGGCGTTGATACCTATAGCCGTGTAGCTTGGAAGCGTCGGGAATCCGTTGGCGTCGACGGTTGGGCGCGCCACGCCCGCCCACGCGTCGTAGGCGATGCCGTGGCTCGGCATATCCTTGTAGGGGCCGCTAAGACCATACCCGGAGATGGTG
>Ga0335069_10009952_pt1 | contig 13508 bp, 13 predicted proteins | sample Lox_Sample_11_FD_206714 | JGI IMG/M metagenome (GOLD analysis project Ga0335069, IMG submission 206714) | Soil microbial communities from Loxahatchee National Wildlife Refuge, Florida, United States - Lox_Sample_1.1 | ecosystem: Environmental > Terrestrial > Soil > Wetlands | place: USA... | reverse complement strand
CCGACGAGATACTGGGCGCGGTGGTCGCGAAGGATGGGCTCCGCACGGGCCGGCGTCTGAGCCACGTCTTCCTGATGGACGTGCCGACCTACCACAAGCCCCTGATCATCACCGACGCCGCGATCAACATCGCGCCGACGCTCGAGGACAAAGTCGACATCTGCCAGAACGCCATCGACCTGGCGAAGTCGTTCGGGGTGGAGCGCCCGAAGGTGGCGATCCTCGCCGCGGTCGAGACTGTGAACTCGAAGATGCCCGCCACGCTCGATGCCGCCGCCCTTTGCAAGATGGCCGAGCGGGGGCAGATCACGGGCGGGCTGCTGGACGGACCGCTGGCGTTCGACAACGCCATCAGCCGCGACGCGGCGAAGACGAAGGGGATCACGTCGGAGGTGGCGGGCGACCCCGACATCCTGCTGGCGCCGGACCTCGAGGCGGGCAACATGATGGCCAAGCAGCTGAGCTTCCTCGCCAACGCCGACAGCGCCGGGTTGGTGCTGGGCGCCCGGGTGCCGGTGATCCTGACGAGCCGCGCGGACAGCCTCCGGTCGCGGATCGCCAGCTGCGCCGTCGCGGTGCTCGCGGCCCACGCCCGGCGGCAGGCGTCGCACTGAACGAGAGAACGCCCGTCATGGACGACTACGCCCTCGTGCTCAACGCCGGCTCGTCGAGCCTGAAGTTCTGCGTCTACTGCCGTCCCGCCGAGAAGGGCTGGCGGCTCGAGGCGCGGGGCCAGATCGACGGGATCGGCACGTCGCCGCGCCTGAGCGCCAAGGACGAGGCCGGCGCCGCGATGGCCGACGAGAAGCTGGACGCGTCCGTGAAGGACGGTCGTGCGGCCCTCGATGTCCTCGCCGGATGGCTTCGCACCCGCTACGGCGGGTCGCGCGTCCTCGGCGTCGGCCACCGGGTGGTGCACGGCGGCGCGAAATACCCGGGCGCTCGCGTCGTCACGCCGGAGGTGCTGGAGGACCTGCGTGCCCTGATCCCGTTGGCGCCGCTCCACCAGCCCTACAACCTCGCCGCCATCGAGGCGGTGAGCGAGCGGCTCCCCGGCGTGCCCCAGGTGGCGTGCTTCGACACCAGCTTCCACCGTGGCCAGCCGGCCGTGGCGGAGCTGGTGCCGCTCCCGAAGGCCATCCGCGACACCGGCGTGCAGCGCTACGGCTTCCACGGGCTGTCCTACGAGTACATCGCGTCGACGCTCCCGGAGGTGGCGCCGGACGTCGCCGACGGCCGCGTGATCGTCGCCCACCTGGGCAGCGGGGCCAGTCTCTGCGCGCTCAGGGGGCGGAAGAGCGTGGACAGCACCCTCGGCTTCACGGCGCTCGACGGGCTCTGCATGGGCACCCGGCCGGGGTCGGTGGATCCGGGCGTCATCCTTCACCTCTTTCAGACGATGGGGCGCTCCGCTGCCGAGGTGGAGAAGCTGCTCTACAAGCAGTCGGGGCTGCTCGGGATCTCGGGCATCAGCAACGACATGCGCCATCTCCTCGACAACTCCGATCCGGCGGCCCGACTGGCGGTGGACTACTTCGTCTACCAGGCGGCCAAGCAGGTCGGCGCGCTGGCCGCCGTCCTCGGCGGCGTGGACGCGCTGGTGTTCACCGCCGGGATCGGTGAGCGCTCCGCCGATATCCGCCGCCGGATCTGCGAAGCGTCGGCATGGCTGGGCGTGACACTGGACCCGACGGCGAACGCCGGACACGGACCGAGAATCACCACCGCGCGCAGCCGGGTCTCGGCCTGGGTGATCCCGACCAACGAAGAGCTGATGATCGCGCGGCACACGAGCGCGCTGCTCGGCCTCTCAGGCCGCCGCGCCTGACGGCGCACACCAGTGGAGTCTCACATGACCGCATCCGCACCGAAGCCGACCCTCGACACCAGCGCGGAGTCGCCGTGGGAGGGGTTCACGGGAGGCCTCTGGCAGCGGGAGATCAACGTCCGCGCCTTCATTCAGCTGAACTACACCCCCTACGAGGGCGACGAGACCTTCCTGGCGCCGGCGACGGCCCGGACGAAGAAGATCTGGAACACGCTGACGAAGCTGTTTGTCGAGGAGCGGAAGAAGGGCGTGCTCGACATCTCCCAGGTGCCGAGCTCGATCACGGCGCACGCGCCCGGATACATCGACAAGGCGAACGAGATCATCGTCGGCCTCCAGACCGACGCCCCGCTGAAGCGCGCCATCATGCCGAACGGCGGCTTCCGGATGGTGCTGAGCGCCCTCAAGGAATACGGCTACGAGCCCGATCCGCACGTGGTGGAGGCGTTCACCAAGTACCGGAAGACTCACAACGAAGGTGTCTTCGACGCCTACAGCGCCGACATCCGGCGGTGCCGGAGCTCGCACATCCTCACCGGGCTGCCCGACGCGTACGGCCGCGGCCGGATCATCGGCGATTACCGGCGGGTGGCGCTCTACGGGGTGGACCGGCTGATCAAGCAGAAGAAGCAGGAGAAGCTGCTGCTCGAGCCCAAGCCCTCCACGGAGGAGATCATTCGCGACCGGGAGGAGCTGTCGGAGCAGATCCGGGCACTCGAGGAACTGAAGAAGATGGCCGCGAGCTACGGCTGCGACGTCTCAGGCCCGGCCCGCACCGCCCGCGAGGCGGTGCAGTGGCTCTACTTCGGCTACCTCGCCGCGGTGAAGGAGCAGAACGGCGCGGCGATGTCGCTGGGGCGCTGCTCGACCTTCCTCGACGTCTATTTCGAGCGCGACTCGAAGGCGGGCCGGCTGACGGAGACGCAGGCCCAGGAAATCATCGACGACTTCGTCGTGAAGCTCCGGATCGTGCGATTCCTCCGCACCCCGGAGTACGACGAGCTCTTCGCCGGCGACCCGACCTGGGTGACGGAGTCCGTCGGCGGCATGGGGGACGACGGTCGCTCGCTGGTCACCAAGACCAGCTTCCGCATGCTGCAGACGCTCTACAATCTGGGGCCGGCGCCGGAGCCCAACCTGACGATCTGGTACTCACCGCGCTTGCCCGACGGCTTCCGGCGGTTCGCGGCCAAGGTCGCCATCGACACCAGCTCGCTCCAGTTCGAGAGCGACGAGATCATGCGGCGGACCTGGGGCGACGACGGCGCCGTCGCGTGCTGCGTGTCGCCGATGCTGGTGGGCAAGCAGATGCAGTTCTTCGGGGCGCGGGCGAACCTCGCCAAGTGCCTGCTCTATGCCATCAACGGTGGCCGCGACGAGGTCAGCGGCGAGCAGGTGGCCCCCGCGTCGGAGCCGGTGCAGGGGGAGTACCTCACCCTCGACGACGTGGCCACGCGCTTCGAGACGATGATGGACTGGCTGGCTGGCGTCTACGTCAACGCCATGAACATCATCCACTACATGCACGACAAGTACGCCTACGAGCGGATCGAGATGGCGCTACACGACTACGCCCCGCTCCGGACGATGGCGTTCGGGATGGCCGGGCTGTCGGTGGTGGCCGACAGCCTCTCGGCGATCAAGCACGCCAAGGTGAAGGTGATCCGGGACGCGACCGGGTTGGTGACGGACTATCAGACCGAGGGCGACTTCCCGGTGTTCGGGAACAACGACAACCGGGTGGATCAGATCGCCGCCTGGGTGGTCAGCACCTTCATGGGCAAGCTCCGGAAGTACCCTACGTACCGGAATGCGATTCACACCCAGTCGATCCTGACCATCACCTCGAACGTGGTGTACGGAAAGGCCACCGGCAACACCCCGGACGGCCGGCGACAGGGACAGCCGTTCGCGCCGGGCGCGAACCCGATGCACGGCCGGGACAGCCACGGCATCCACGCGGCGGCGGCGTCGGTCGCCAAGATTCCGTACCGCGACGCGGCCGACGGCATCTCGCTGACGGCGACGCTGGTACCGACGGGACTGGGGCGGGTCGCCGAGGACCGGGTCACCAACCTCACCGGGATGCTCGACGCCTTCTTCAGCGCGACCGGCTACCACATGAACGTCAACGTCCTGAATCGGGACACCCTGCTCGACGCGATGGACCATCCCGAGAAGTACCCGACGCTGACGATCCGGGTCTCGGGCTACGCCGTGAACTTCGTGCGGCTCACTCGCGAGCAGCAGATGGACGTCATCACCCGCACCTTCCACGGAGACACCCATGTCTGAGATACCGGCGATCTCGCTGGAGGCGAAAAGCCCCTTCGAGCTCCGGGTCCACCTGGGCGACGAGGTGCCAGAGCAGACCGTCCGCGAGGCGCTCGCGTCCGGCGACATGGGATTCCTCCACTCCTTCACGACCGGCTCGGCGGTCGACGGGCCGGGCGTACGCGTGGTGGCGTGGACCACGGGCTGCATGTGGCGCTGCCGCTACTGCCACAACCCCGACACCTGGACCCTCAGCAACGGCATCCCCGTCTCGGTGACGAAGGCGGCGGAGGAACTCGGGAAGTACCGTCACGGCCTCGAGGTCATGTCGGGCGGCGTCACCCTGAGCGGCGGGGAGCCGCTGATGCAGCACCGCTTCGCGGCCAAGCTGCTGGCGGCCGCGCAGCAGATGGGGATCCACACCACGATCGAGACCAATGGCTACTACGGCGACAAACTCAGTGACGCCGAACTCGACACCATCGATCTGGTGATGCTGGGGATCAAGACGTGGGACCCGGCGCGCCACGAGGCGCTCACGGGGAGAGAGATCGGCCCCACGCTCGCGTTCGCGCGCCGGCTGGCGGTGCGTCGCCGGCCGATCTGGATCCGGTTCGTGCTGGTGCCGGGGCTGACGGACGACATGGCGGACCTGGCGAAGACGGCAGAGTTCGCCGCCGGTCTCGGCAACGTGGAGCGGGTCGAGGTGCTGCCGTTCCACCAGCTGGGCCGCTACAAGTGGGAGCGGCTCGGCCTCGACTACACCCTGTCCGGCGTCGAGCCGCCGACGGTCGACGCTGTGGAGCGGGCCTGCGAGGTGTTCAGAAGGGCAGGTCTGAACGCGCCCTCATAGGGCTCGACCGGCTCCGACATCGAGAACCTGACTGTAGCCCAGACCCAAGAGGGAGAAACGAGCATGGAACGGAGAATGGGATTGCGAAGAGCGGCTTATGCGTTGGCCACCGTCGTAACGCTGGCTTGCGTCGTCCCGACGTACGGGCAGACGCAAGGCATGGACCGGCGCTCCGGGGCCCGGGCCGCAAAGCAGGCGTGCAAAGCAGGTGACGAGAAGACCCGAGCGGAATGCCGCCAGGGGAAGCGCCACGCCAAGCAGGCCGCGCGGCAAGGCAAGACCCCGGCGGCGAAGCCAGCGCAATGACGGCCACGCGGAACCGTAGCTGAACTCATCCGAATGGTGCCGATGCGTACACTCACGCGGCTAGAGGACGGATGGCGGCGGCCGACGATGCGGGTCGCGGCGGCGCTTCTTGCCATCGCAGGTGGGCTCACGAGGGCGGCCGCACAGCCGGCCCCCTCCACGCCGCCTGCAGCAGCACCACCGCCGGCGGCCACGGCGCCACCCGCCGCGACACCCCCCGCGACGCAGCCACCCTTGACCTCGCCGACGTCGGCGACGCAGCCCGCGAAGTTCTCGACCGCCCAGCTCGAGCAGCTCGTGGCCCCGATCGCCCTCTATCCGGACCAGCTCGCCATCCAGGTGATGATCGCGGCCACGTATCCGCTCGAGGTCGTCGAAGCCGATCGCTGGCGCGCGAGGAACGCTTCCCTCCAGGGCGATGCGCTCGACAAGGCGCTCGAGAGTCAGGACTGGGATCCGAGCGTCGAGTCACTGACGAACCTCCCCGAGCTGCTGAAGCGCATGTCCGACAACCTCGACTGGACCAAGGACCTCGGCGACGCGTTTCTCGGCCAGAAGGACGAGGTGCTCGACACGATCCAGCGCATGCGCGCGAAAGCGTACGACGCGGGCAACCTCAAGACGTCGAAGGAACAGGTCGTCACGCGCATGGTCGTGAACCAGAAGGAGATCATCAAGGTCGAGCCGGCCGAACCCGACGTCGTCTACGTGCCGCAGTACAACTCGGAGGTCTACGGCCAGCAGTGGGCCTCGACCGCGGCGCCGGCGCCGTACTACCCGGCGACGATGGGGTATCCGGGATACGCGTACCCGCCCGGATACGCGTATCCGTACGGCTACCTCGCGACGACGAGCCTGTTGTCGTTCGGCGCGGGGATGGCGATCGGCGCCGCCGTCTGGGGCGACTGCGACTGGGGCAGTCACGACGTGTACAACAACAACTACTACGGCGGGAACGGCGGCGGGAACAACAGCAATAACAACAACAACGTCAACATCGACCGCGGTGAGCGCCCCGACCGGGGTCGTCCGAACGACGGCACGCGACCGGACCGCGGCCGACCGAACGGCGATCGCGGGCGGCAGAACGGTGGACGCCAGAATTGGCAGCACAATCCGTCGCATCGCAGCGGCGTCGGATATCGCGACCAGGCGACGGCGAAGAAGTACGGCGGCAGAGATCAGGTGGCCGCGCGCGACCGTGCCAATCGCGACACGGCGCGTGGCTTCGATCGGAGCCAGGCTGGCTCGCGCGCGTCGCAGCGGCCATCCACCAGAGCCGGCGGATCGCAGCGGGCGTCGAGCAGACCGGGCCCGTCGCAGCGCCCGGGCGGCGGGAGCAACACTGCTGCCGCATCGCGACGTGGTGGCGGTGCGGGAGGCGGCGGACCGGGCGGGCAGCGCAAGGCGAGCGCGTCGCCGCGGCCATCGACGGGATCCGGTGGTAACCGAGGGTCGACGGGCGGTGGACGGCAGAGTGCGTTCGGCGGCTATGAGAGCGGGCGCTCGGCGGGCAACGCGAGCAGCCGCGGCGCCGCGAGCCGCGGTGGGCGCAGCTACGGCGGTGGTGGTGGGTACGGCGGTCGCGGTGGTGGCGGCCGTGGCGGCGGCGGCGGTGGCGGTCGCGGTGGTGGTGGTCGCGGCGGCGGCCGGGGAGGAAGGCGATGAGACTCCGCACGACGATCGCGACCATGGTTGTCTCGCTGCTCGCGCTGTCGCGCGCGACGGCCGCGACGCAGGAGCACTTCCCCACCCCGGAGGCCGCGGCCAAGGCGCTCGACGCCGCCATCCGCGACACGAAGTCGACGGATCGGCTCGCCGCGGTGCTCGGGCCCGACAGCGACGAGATCATCTCGTCGGGCGATCCCGTCGACGACACGGCCGCGCGCAAGCGCTATGCCACCGCGGCGGCCGAGCACACGCGGATCGAGCCGCTCGACGACGCGACGGCGATCGTACGCGTCGGAAAGAACGACTGGCCGCTCCCGGTCCCGCTCGTGCGCGACGCCGACGGCTGGCGCTTCGACTCCGGGGCGGGCAAGCAGGAGCTCCTGAACCGCCGTATCGGACGGAACGAGATCACGGCCATCGAAGTCTGCCGGGCCTACGTCGTCGCGCAGAAGGAGTACGCGAACCGGTTCCACACGTACGCGCAGACCGTGCGGAGCAGCCCAGGCAAGAAGGATGGCCTCTACTGGGAGGAGACGGATCACGACGTGAGCCCGTTTGGTCCGCTCGTCGCCTCCGCTACCGCCGAAGGCTACCAGCTGCACGGGGCGACGGACCCAGCGGCGCCCTACCATGGCTACTACTTCCGCATCCTCACCGCGCAGGGCGCCCACGCCCCCGGCGGCGCGAGAAGCTACGTGACCGACGGGAAGATGACGGGAGGCTTCGCCCTCCTGGCGTGGCCCGCCGACCACGGGTCGAGCGGGATCATGACGTTCCTCGTCGACCCGCAGGGCGTCGTCTTCCAGAAGGATCTCGGTGCCGGGACGGCCGAGGCGGCGAAGGCCATCACCATGTACGATCCCGACCAATCCTGGGAGCCCACCCGCTAGTTCGCCGCGTCCGCGCAGTCCGTACGGCCGCGAGGTCGTGCGCGAACACATCACTTGAAGGAGACGAAATGAAACGATCGCGAGCTTCATGTATACGGAGCCGCCCTCGATCGTGACGAGGGAGAAGGAGGAACGACGAATGCGACGGACGATGATTGCCGTGGGACTGCTCCTCGGTATGCAGGTGTCGGTGGTCGGAGCGGCGCAGCCGACTCTCGCGCAGCAAGTGGTCGAGGGATGCAAGACGGACCTCGAGTCGTACTGCAAGGGGGTTACCCCCGGCGAAGGCCGGCTCCTGGCATGTCTTTACGCGTACGAGGACAAGCTGTCGTCGCGGTGCGACTACGCCCTATACGACGCCGCCACCAGACTCGACCACGCGGTCACGGCGCTCGCGCATGGTGCCACCGAGTGCAAAGCCGACATCGCGAAGCACTGCAGCGCGGTGAAGGCGGGCGAGGGTCGCATCCTCGACTGCCTCCAGAAGCACGAAGCCGAGCTCAGCAAACGCTGCAAGCAGGCGAAGAAGGACATCGGGCTCGACTGACCGGGCCAAGAGTTGATCGGCCTCATCAAGCGCCAACTGGCGGGAGACGCGTTCGACTCCTGCGAGTATCGCATGCGGAACTGGCTGCTGATCTTCGTACCGACGATTGCACGCCGAACCACAGCCTCGTCGCGTCTGGCCGGAAGGTGAGCGCGGAGTTGCCGGTCCCGGGCACGGCGCAGGGCACGCTCGGGTTGCGCGACCCCGCCGACGCGCGCTGGTGCGCGGCGGCGTCGACGACGTTCCGGGCCGGCAAGAGGGGCAGGCTGCTCGCCCCATAAGGTTCAGCCCGGCCGCCGACCTTCGACGTACTTCCCCTTCGCGGGGTCTGCTGCCCGCTGGGGATGTTCCAGCTCGCGCGGTGGGACCCTGCGCCAGCCGAGAGTCCGAATCGGCGCTGCTCGCTAGCGCAGCTCGATCACGCCGGCCGTCTCCGTTCGGCGATGCGTTCCGCCGCGCCGGGAAGCGCTCGGAGCAGGCCGGCACGTGGCAGGCGCATCGCCAGGCGGACGACGTGATGGAGGAGCCTGCCCGGCAGCAGTCGGCTCATGAGCACGAGCATCGTGGCGTCGAAGCCGGCCGTGCGCCGGACGAACGGTGCCCGGTCGTCGAGCGCTCTGGCCAGCACACGCGCGAAGACCTCGGGGCGTCTCGCGGCGCGAACGACGACGTCGCCTGTCTTGCCGATGCCGACGTAGTGCGCGGCGTACGGCCCGTCGTAGTTTCGATAGTCGGACGTCTGAATAAGGATGTCCGTCTTGAACGTGCCGGCGACGATGATGCTCACGCCCAGGCCGAACGGCGCGATCTCTCCGGCGAGCGATTCGGCCCAGCGCTCGATCGCGCCCTTGGAGGCGGAGTACGCGCCGATCGCCGGCATGCCACGCACCGCGCCCTGGCTGGAGACGACCACGATGCGGCCGCGCCCAGCGGCCCGCATGCGGGGCAGGAGCGCGCGGGTGAGCGCGATGGGGCCGAACAGGTTGGTGGCGAAGATCCGGTCCCAGGCGCTCTCCGGCGTGTCCTCGAAGGTCCCGGCAGCGGCGATCCCCGCGTTGTGCACCAGCACGTCGGGGGCGCCCACCCCGTCCTCGATCGCCGCCGCAGCTCCGGCGATCGACTCGGTATCGTCGAGATCGAGCGTTACGCCGAGCAGGCGAGGATCGCCGGCCGCGGCACCCGTCTCCGCACGTAATCGCGTGAGTCCCGCGTCGACAGAGCGCATCGCAGCAACCACGCGCCACCCGAGTCGGTAGAGATGGACGGCGGACGCGAGACCGAGCCCGCGCGACGCCCCCGTGATGACCACGGTCCGCGGTGCGGTCATGGCGGCTGCCGCCTGCACATGCCGTCGGGCTTCGCGGGGTTCACCCGGGGCCGTCCGTCGGGCTGGCCCGAGGGCCACGTGCTCCAGAAGCCTTCGAAGTATGGACCGGGCTCGCCCTCACGCTCGAAGTAGCCCTGGGGGTCGTAGACCTTCGCGTCGGGATACGGATACGGGCAAGCGACGGCGGTCGCGAGCCCGGACATGCGGATCGCCGTGTACGCGCCGCCGTACATGAAGTAGGCGACGTTGCAGAAGGCGAACATCACCAGGAACGTGCCGAGGACCGGCCGGCCCTGGAGGAAGCGGAAGCGCCGAGCCAGCTTCTCGGCCTGCGTGCGCCCCGTGTCATCGCGATAGCAGAGCACCGCCGCGGGAATCATTACGAGGCACACCAGCGGCGACTCCCAGATCAGCGGGAACTGGAACGTGGTGCCGGCGAACAGGGAACCCCACGGGACCACTTGCGCGTAGATGTAGAGGCCGGTGCGCACGAGTGAGATCTCGAGGATCGCGTCGAAGACGACGCCGATGACGAAGACCAGCGCCGCCAGGCTGACCAGCGGGTGGCGCCAGACGAAAGCCTCGCTCGAGGCGCGCGTTTGCAGGCGGCGCAGCACCGCCATCGCCGGGAAGAAGGGACCGAAGTAGAAAAGGGCATAGCCGATGACGACGAAGGGCTCCACCGTCGGCGACATCCTCACCAGGGGCCAGTCCTCGGGAAGGTGCCGGAGCTGCGGGTTGTACACCGCGTACGGCGCCCAGTTCATGAAAGGGTCCTGCCAAACGATCGCCGTCGACGCGATCGTCATCAGCACGTACGGGTGGCCGGGCTGCCGACGCCACGCGCGCCCGCACGCGAGGACGAGGGCGGCCATCATGACGACCGTTCCCCACTCGTGGATGACAAGCCAACGGTCCCCGAGGCCGAGCAGGAACTCCACGGGGCGCGGAGCGCCGGTGACGTCCGGGTTCGCGATGCGCGGTGAGACCGCGCCCACGCGCGCGTGATGCGCGACGAACCCGATGCTCGCGAGGGCGAGAGAGAGCCACACCCAGGGCACGAGGGATCGTCGCTTGAAAGTCACTGTCACCGAACGATGGGACGGTGTCGTGGCCATTGTTCTGTCTCGCGCAACTAGGCGGTGATGCCGAGCCGGTCGCAGATATCGAGGACCTCGTCGACGATCGACATCGGAACCGTGAACGGCTCAACCGCCGACACCGCGGTGAGATGGGCGGCGATGTCGTCCGCGGTCGGGGTGCTGCCGCGCCCCGCAAGCCAACCCTCGGCGAGGCCGACGAACACCCGCGCGAAGCGTCCGGCACAAGCCGAGTAGTTGTGATGGCTGAAGTCGCAGGACCGGCTGGCGAGGAACACCACGATCGGCACCACCAGCTCCGGCCTCATGGCCTTCAAGAAGGCTGACTCCTCGAGGTACGTCGGGTCGGGTACCGTGTCGGTTACCATCCGCGTGTAGCCGAAGGGCAGCACCGTGTTCGCGAGGATGCCGTACTGCGCCCCTTCGATCGCGATGACGTTGCTCAACCCGAGGAGCCCACCCTTGGCAGCGGCGTAGTGAGCCTCGAGCGGCTGGCCGAACAACCCCGCAGAGGACGCCATGAAGACGAAGCGGCCATAACCCTGTGACTTCATCACACGAAACGCCGGTTGGCTCAGGTAGAACCCGCCGTCCAGATGCACGCCGAGCATGCGTCGCCAGTCGGCGGCCGAGAGCTCGTCGAAGGGTACGCTGTTGAATATCCCCGCGTTGCTCACGACGGCATCGAGACGACCGAAGTGGTCGACCGCCGTACGCACGATCGCCTCCCCGCCCTCGGGGCTCGCCACGGAATCGTACGATGGCACCGCCGTCCCGCCGGCCCGCTCGATCTCCGCGACGACCTCGTCAGCAACACTGGAGTCAATGCCGTCGCCGTGCATCGTACCGCCCGAGTCGTTCACCACCACCGAACCGCCGCGCCGCGCGATCTCCATTGCATAGAGGCGGCCGAGACCTCGGCCCCCTCCAGTGACGATCACCACTTGGCTCCCGAACTCGATCGCATTCACCCCGGATCCCCCTTTAGCCCGGCATGGTCATGCCACAGTCGACGACCAGAACCTGCCCGTCATCGAAACCTAGCGAGGTTGGTTCGGCACGCCCTCGAACAGCTGCTCGGTCGGCCCGACCGTCACCAGGCCCAGCACTTTGGTGGCGAGATGCGGCGCGAACACCGAAAGATAAACCGCATGGCCGATGACGACGACCGCCGCAATCGAAAGCAGCGAAGAACGCAGACGGCTTCCCGACCTCGAGTCCGACCACGCCTCGATTGTCGAACGCCCCTCTGCATCCGTTCGTCCCAGGATGTACGTGAAGACCATCATCTGCACGCCCATCGCGAGCGCGTCATAGAGTGGATATTGGTGTCTCGTCCCTGGCCACAGCGCGAGTCCCTCGATCACCCGGCCGTAGTGGAACACGCCCAGCCGAGCCCCGAGGATCGCATTGAACACGAACGCCCACAGGCAGCCGACCAGCAGGCCGACGATCAGTAGGGGGATCGGCGCACGCCACTGGAACTTCGAGCTCAGCCAGCGCGCGAGCGAGGCACCGATCAGCGCAGGGAGGACGAAGTAGGCGATGTAGCCGGGGGGGACGGACGCCGGCAGACCGCCCCACGTCATGTTCAACGGCCACCAGGACGGCATGCGCGGAATCGCGGGCGGGAACTGTGCGTACACGGCCCAATCGTACGGAGCCTCGAGCCAGGAGAATGAGATCGCAGAGATGCACAACAGCAGGAGCGGATGCGGGCGACCTCGTCGGAGGCTCAGGAAGACGCCAACTGCGACAAAGCCAAACCCGCCGACGTACGCGAAGCTGATCGCTGCTTTCAGAAGCGGGGTGAGTTCGGGCACTAGTCGCCGCTGCTCCTGCCGCCGAAGACGCCGCGTGCGTCGGAGTCATGGCGGAGCACCAACGCGAAGATGAGGACGATCAGGCCGAAGAGCGTGCCCAGCATGATGACCGCTCCCAGGTTCACGCCGCTCACCGCCAAGCCCGCTCAGACCTTCACGGCGGTAAAGGGAAACGCGCCCATGATGGACGCGTTGACCTTGCCGCTCATCCCCTCGTCGTCGATCACACCCCGAAACGTCAGCGTGAGAGGCAGCGGCTTCTTGATCTTGTTGACCCAGGCGATCTCGCCGCTGGCGCTGTCGTAGACGACGTCCTGCAGCGTTTCCACCTGCCCCATCGCGGCCTGCGTCCCGCCCAGCACGCCGTCGATCGTCGCCAGCTCCAGCGTCGTTTCCTGGGGCCCGGTCGGTCCATGGATGGTCACCTTCCAGGTGCCTTCGATCGTCATCGTCTACGTGTCCCAAACGAGGTGAATGGTCGAGGGGCCAGCGATGATGCTGCCGTGAAACGTCGGCGGATGGCCAGGATCGAGGCGGAATTCCGGCAGTTTCTCCAGCATCGTCTCGTACATGATCCTGAGTTCCAGCCGGGCGAGGTGCGCGCCGAGGCAGAAGTGCGGGCCCCACCCGAACGCCATGTGCGAGAGATCTCCGCGGTGCATGTCGACCGTCGTGGGTGCGGTGTAGGCGCGCGCGTCGACGCTCGCGCCCGGAAGGAACATCATCACCCGCTCGCCCTCCTTCAGCTGCGCTCCATGGAACTCGTAATCCTTCTTCATCACGCGAATCGGCGCGACGAAGGAGTAGCGGCGCAGCATCTCTTCCGATGCCTGCGGGATCAGTCCCGGGTTCGCGCGCAGGTCCTTCTGGAGCTGCGGGTCCGTCGCCA
>Ga0335069_10009951_pt1 | contig 13511 bp, 11 predicted proteins | sample Lox_Sample_11_FD_206714 | JGI IMG/M metagenome (GOLD analysis project Ga0335069, IMG submission 206714) | Soil microbial communities from Loxahatchee National Wildlife Refuge, Florida, United States - Lox_Sample_1.1 | ecosystem: Environmental > Terrestrial > Soil > Wetlands | place: USA... | reverse complement strand
GCGGTTGATTGTCAAGCATAAACTGTTTGCTTACTACATAATGTCTGAACATAATTCTGCCAGTTGTCAGAATGACTGATGTTCATTGATTGATTCACGGCTGATTAATGCAAGGCAGCCTTTCGCCGTTCAGGAGGTGTGCGGTTTTTCGTCAAATAGAGGACTCGTAGGAGGGGATCTCCTATGGACCTTTTTGAGGCACGGGAATCATGCCCGTGAGGGGCGATGGCCGGTATGCCCATCGGAAGAGCTTGTAGCGGGCATGCCCGCCCGCACTCGAGCATGACCAGGATGGCCATGCCACGGAGACCACGGCTTGGAAGGCCTCGCCGCAGCGACCGGCGGCGAACTCCCGGTGGATGGTGCCGACCTGAAGGTCGGCGCTACGAGCACCCCCGAGTAATTGGCCCAGCAGGACATCTTGTCATGCCCGCCGTCGGTCTCAAAATAGCCTTTCCTACCGGCAGGGAATCTGGCGCGAGATTGGTGACATAGTGTCCCTTTTGGCCTGAAAAATCGTCGATTTTACTTGACAAGATACCTGGGCTCTGTACTAGCCTGATAAGGTGCACTTCAGGGAATGGGCAAGTCGCAAGGGCGGAATTCCGCCGGCGCCGGCAAGGTGGCGCCCGATCGAACCCGACCACGTAGTTGGGGTAAACAGGCTACAAGAAAAGATTTGCCCGTTCGAAGCCGGAATGTGTATGAAACCAAAGGAAACTCAGGCATAATGACCGAGAATGCGTCGGACATTTGTGCCCAATTGTGCAGTTTTTGCGTGACATTTGTGCCGGGTTTGTCGAAAAACGCTGGAAATTCCGGGGCTTCTCGTGCCTCATTCGCGAAAGAAATAATTCAGTTCTGGGGGGCAGGAGGAGGGGTTGAAAAAGGATGTTAAAAATGAAGATCGATCCCACGATGTGTATGAAAAAAAGGGCGAGCGACAAATTGTCGTGCATGAATGTGGGGGTTCCACAAGCGTTTCGACGCAACACGGCTCCCTGATCCACCGTTTTTGACGAGTTTCGTTATGCTCTTGACGCAAGGTTTATTCTCGTGATATCCGAAAGACCGGGAGTATTCAGGGCCCATTCCACGTAGAGTACTTTCATCCAGGGGTTTGGCGTCACCAGAGCCAGATGCAGGGAACCCTATGCCCATCGTATCAATGTCCAGATTGCTGCACGATGCCCAGCGGGGCGGCTATGCCTTGTGCTATTGCGAATCGTGGAGCCTCGAGTCATTTCAGGCGGTGGTAGAAGCTGCCGAGGAGGAGGCCTCCCCGATCATCGTGGGTTTCAATGGGGGCTTCCTAAGGCACCATGGGCGCAAGCGCCCAGAGAATCTGACCTATTATGCCGGGCTGGGCCTGAGCCTCATGAAATCGTGCGTCCCTGCAACCTTCCTCCTGAACGAGTCCGACAGCCTGGAGCAGATGGAGGGAGGGATCGACCTGGGCTTTAATGCAGTGATGGTCGAAAATGAAGGCGTTGCACCCGATGACTACCTCCGCCTGGTGCGGCAAGTGGTGGTCAGAGCTCATGCCAAGGGAGTGACCGTCGAGGCCCAGGTGGGACATTTGGCGGACGCATCATCAAACAGCCACGCTCAGCCTACCAGCGCGCAGGCGGCGAAGGCTTTCGTGGAGGCGACCGGAATCGACGCGTTGGGCGTGGCCGTGGGCAACGTTCACATCCTGACTTCCGGCACTTCTCCTCTCGATCTGGAAAAGTTGGCCGAGATCGGCAAGGCCGTGTCCGTCCCCCTGGTCTTACACGGGGGCACGGGGATCCCGCTGGGGGACGCTCCCGCTTGCATCCGCCTCGGAGTTGCCAAGGTCAACTATGGGACCGGTCTGAAGCAGGCGTACCTGGAAGCGATGCGCGAAAAGTTGGCCGCGTACCGGGAACCCATGAGTCCCCATCCCTTCCTCGGCATGGGCGGGGAGAATGACATCCTGATGGCAGCTCGCGAGGCCGTGAAGCTTAAATGCCGCGAACTGCTCCGGGCCTGGAGTTCCTCCGGGAAGGCCGGGGCCGCTGCGCAGGCTTAGCAGGCTGCGGGGAAACGTGTAGCGGCGGGTTTATCCCGCCATCTTGGGGCTATGGCGAGCTAAACTCGCCGTTACGTCGCAAATCCTGGCGTTTTTCAGAAGGCTCCAGGCGCACTAGGGAGCTTTCCAATTCTATCAGGAGGTAAAGAATGATTACCGAAAAGCAGTACAAGGCGACCGTCAACAAAGCCGCCCGGATGATGAAGGAGGCGGGCATTGTCTTGACGGCTGAGGAGCGCGCGCGCCTGGAAGTCGCGGATTTCGGCCTCGGCGAACTTGAAAAGACGGGGCTGGAGATTCTAACCTACGTGAACACCGAACGGGTGTGCGCGAAGGAACTCATGATGTTCCCCCGCCAAACCTGCCCGGAACATCGCCACCCCACGATTGGGGGCCGCCCCGGCAAAGAGGAGACCTTCCGCTGCCGGTGGGGAACGGTGTACCTTTACGTGCCCGGCACGCCAACGCCGCGGCCGAAGGCTCGCCCGCCGGCAGGGTCGGAGGCCTACTATACGGTTCAGCATGAGGTCTGCTTGAAACCCGGAGATCAATACACGCTGATGCCCGATACCCTGCACTGGTTCCAGGCTGGGTCGAAGGGTGCCATCGTTTCGGAGTTCTCCACGCGCAGCACCGATGACGCCGATTACTTCACGGATACGCGGATAAAACGTGCTCCGGAGATTGCCCCGGCCTGAGTCCGGCCGGAACGCGCCGTTCTCTTCAAATCGTAACCCACATGCCGCGAGTGAGGAGCTTCTATGCCCAACCACCGGATTCACCGCGTTGCCACCCACCTGTTTGCCGTCTTGTGCGCTTGCCTGGTCCTGGGAGCAGGGGGAAGCCTTGCCTTTGGTCAAGCAACCGCGGCGGGAGGCGAGCAAACATCCTCGAAAGACATCCTCTGGATCATTCCGCACACCCACTGGGAAGGCGCCGTGTTCAAGACCCGGGAGGAGTTCCTTCAGATGGGCCTGGTGAACATCTCCGATGCCCTGCGCCTCTTGCGGGAACACCCGGAATATCGCTTTGTTCTCGACCAGGCTGCTTACGTGCGTCCTTACCTGGAAAGGTATCCCGAGAACGCGGCGGAATTCCGGCGATTCGTCAAAGAGGGAAGGCTCCAACTCACCGGCGGCACCGATATCATGCCCGACGTCAATATGCCTGCCGGCGAGGACTTTGTGCGCCAGATGCTCTACGGCAAGGGTTACTACCGCGACCAGTTGGGCGTAGAGGTCACCGTGGGGTGGAACCTCGATACCTTCGGGCACAACGCGCAGATGCCCCAGATTCTGAAACTGGGCGGCTACAAGTCGTACTGGTTCTTCCGGGGCGTATCCAGCCTGAATACTCCTTCGGAATTCATGTGGCAAGGGATCGACGGTACGCAGATTCCCGCCTTCTGGCTGCCGTTTGGCTACGCGCAATTCTATGACGCTCCCTCCAACCTCACGGAGTTTGAGCGCTTTGCGCGGGAACGGTTCGGGATGCTGACGCCCTTTGCGCGGGGCCATGACCGCGTCGCGCTGGAAGGCGCCGATGTTTCCGAGCCTGAGGGGCAGCTACCGGGAATGGTCCAGAAATTCAATCAGATTCCCGACAAGCCGTTCACTCTGAAGTTCGGCGTGCCCACGGACTTTGAAGCTGCCGTTGCCAAGCGGCCGGACCATCCGGTGGTAAAAGGGGATCTGAACCCCATTTTCCAAGGGATTTACAGCAGCCGGATCGAGCTGAAGCAGTGGATGCGGAAAATGGAGGGCTGGCTGGCTTCGGCCGAAAGGTTGGAAGCGATGGCGAGTTGGCTCGGCGCCTCGCTGGATCGCGAGCAGTTGATGCGCGCTTGGGAACCCGTACTCTTTAATCAGACCCATGACCTGGCTTCCGGCGTCATGGTCGACAAGGTTTACGACGACGTTCTGCGTGGATACAACTACTCGCAGCAAACGGCGGACGGAATTGTGCAAGCCTCGGTCGATCACATCACCTCCAAGATTGACACCCGGGGAGAGGGCTACCCGGTGGTGGTATTCAACACCCTGGGATGGCCGCGGACGGATGTCGCGGACACGGATGTGGAGCTTACGGAGGGGGGCTTGACCGATCTCTTTCTCCTGGATTCCGAAGGCAAAACCGTGCCCGTTCAACTGAGCGATGTCACTCGGTACAGCGACGGAGGCATCCGGCACGCGCAACTGACCTTTGTGGCGCGGGACATTCCGGCGCTCGGCTATGCGGTCTATCGCATGGTTCCTAAAGCCGCGACCGGTGTATCCCGAGATGAGACTCTGGACCGCCACCCCTGGGGAACCAGTTCAGCCGCACAACAGGATCAAGGGTCCATCGAAAACGAGTTCTATCGTGCCACCTTCAGCCTTTGGACCGGGGAGATGACCAGCCTGATCGACAAGGCGACCGGCTGGGAGGCATTGCGCGCTTCCGGGAATGTGGTGGCGCAGGAACAGGACGGGGGCGACCTTTGGCAGCTCTACGGGATTCTGAACGGCGGGCGGAACATCGCCATGACGCGGCCCATTCCACTGCCGGACCGGACGCGCTCCAAGTTCAGCAGCGAATGGTGGGGAGGCAGCGGGAATACCAGCGACGGCCCGGTCTATGCTGAATACTCCGTTACGCATCCCTTCGGTAGCGGTAGTTTCTCAACGCGTGTGCGGCTTTACCGAGGCGTGCGGCGGGTTGATATCGAGACTCAAATCCTCAACAACGATGCGCATGTGCGCTACCGGGCGCTATTCCCGACCACGGTCAAGGACGGAAAGCGCACGGATGAAATTCCCTTCGGGGCCATCGAGCGGCCCGAGACGCAGGAGTTTCCCGCCCAGAATTGGATCGATTACAGCGACAGTGCGCACGGAGTGGCCCTGCTGAACTGCGCCATGCCGGGGAACAACGTGTCGGAGGGGACCCTGATGCTTTCCCTGTTGCGGTCCGCTGCGATCACTGCATATGGCTTTGGAGGCGGTTACGAGCCGGGTGTGACATCGGATTCAGGACTCGAGCTGGGACGGACCTTGACCTTGCATTATGCGGTCATACCTCATTCCGGGGGGTGGGCGGAAGCGGGCGTCCCGCGCGCCGGATGGGAAATCAATAACCCTTTGATTGTCCGCAAGGTATCCGGGCACGCGGGCAATTTGTCCCCTCGCTGGGGATGGCTGGACATTTCGGCGGCCAATGTCAACCTGTCCGCGCTCAAACCGGGACAGGACGGCAGCGTAGTTGTGCGCGTTTATGAAGCCGCGGGCCGGCCCACGACGGGAGTAAATATCTCGCTGCACGCCGAGATCTCATCGGTACAGGAAACGAATCTGCTGGAAGATGCCGGAGCAGAGCTCCCGGTAAATAAGAACTCCTTTCAGTTTGATTTGCACCCTTATGAGATTAAGACTTTCAAGTTACGCCTGCGGCCATGGGGGAACCAGCGGTAAGTTATCGGTGCCGGCGCCGCTTGACTTGTAACTGGGCTAGCGAGCGAGCCAAGGAAGCGTTGACGGAAGCAACTTCCTCCGACGATATTTTCTCGCGGAGTCGGGCGGCCGCGCGCTGCCGGGCCTCCTCAACTTTGGCTTCATCGATGTTCTCTACGGCAATCGCCATATTCGTCACAATCGACACTTGGTCGGCCGTGACTTCAATTATCCCATCGCCGACTGCCATGAATCGATCTTGCCCATCTTTTCGTACTATCATTTCGCCCGGAACCATTTGGGTCATCAGCCGGACATGATTGGGGAGGATGCCCATTTCGCCCTCGATGGCTGGCAGCGTGACCATATCGACGTCCTCGGAGTAAACCTTGGACTCCGGCGTTATGATTTCCAACTTAAGGGTGATGGCCATGTTCGTCCGTGCGCAGGGTGGGTGCTACGCGCCGCGCAACGCTCAACCCTGCTTGATTTCCTCGATCGGGCCCTTCATGTAGAAATTGCCCTCCGGAACATCGTCGTGTTTACCTTCCAGGATCTCTTTAAAGCCGCGAACCGTTTCCGCCACGGGCACCTGCTTGCCCTCGCGCCCGGTGAAAACCGAAGCCACGCTGAACGGTTGGCTCAGGAAGCGCTGAATCTTGCGGGCCCGCAATACAGTCACCTTATCTTCCGGCGAAAGTTCATCCATCCCCAGGATCGCAATGATGTCCTGCAAATCCTTGTAGCGCTGCAGCACTCTCTGTACTCCTCGCGCGGTCTCATAGTGGTCCTTGCCCACGATCTCCGGCGCCAGGGCGCGGGAGGTGGATGCCAGAGGATCTACCGCCGGATAGATACCCAATTCCGCAATGGCGCGCTCCAGGACGATGGTCGCGTCCAGGTGGGCAAAAGTCGTGGCCGGGGCGGGGTCGGTCAGATCGTCGGCCGGCACATACACAGCTTGAAAGGAAGTAATGGAGCCCTTCTTGGTAGAGGTAATGCGCTCCTGAAGGGCGCCCATTTCAGCCGCCAAGGTCGGTTGGTAGCCAACTGCACTGGCGGTGCGGCCGAGCAAAGCCGACACTTCGGAGCCCGCCTGGGAAAACCGGAAGATGTTGTCAATGAAAAGCAATACATCCTGGTTCTTCTCGTCGCGGAAATATTCGGTGATGGCCAGGCCGGAGAGGGCGACGCGCAGCCGGGCGCCGGGCGGTTCGTTCATCTGCCCGTACACCAGGGCGATTTTGGACGCCGTCAGGTTGTCTTGCTTAATGACCCCTGCTTCCGACATTTCGTGATAGAGATCGTTCCCTTCCCGCGTGCGCTCGCCCACTCCCGCGAACACGGATACGCCACCATGGAGCTTGGCAATGTTGTTGATGAGCTCCATGATGACGACCGTCTTGCCCACCCCCGCCCCACCGAACGCGCCGACCTTGCCACCCTTCAAGAAGGGGCAGATCAGGTCGATGACCTTGATGCCCGTGGGAAGAAGTTGCGGCGAGGTCGATTGGTCCAGGAGGGGTGGCGCGGGGCGGTGGATCGGATAGAACTTGTCCGCCTGAACCGGTCCGCGTTCATCCACCGGGCTCCCGGTTACATCAAACACCCGGCCCATGACGCCTTCGCCGACCGGCATCGAAATCGGCCCGCCCGTATCAGTGACTTCATATCCACGCTTGAGCCCTTCCGTGCCGGACATGGAGATCGCACGAACGCACTTGTCACCCAGGTGCTGCTGCACTTCAAGCGTCAATTTGGCGGGCTGATCCTGAACTTTGAATTCGATCGTCAAAGCGTTGTATATGCCGGGGAGCGCTTCGGGGAATTCGACGTCCACGACTGGCCCCACAACCCTAACAATTCTACCTTTGCTCATAATTTGTACCTGGTTTCGAAGGTTTCGTCCTTGGGCTCAACCCGCCTGGCCGCCGGCGATTTCAAGCAACTCCTTCGTGATGTTGCCCTGGCGCAGCTTGTTGTATTCAAGCGTCAGGTCCTTGATCAAGGTCTCGGCATTGTCGGTAGCATTTTTCATCGACACCATGCGGGCACTTTGTTCACTTGCCTTGGCGCCCAGCATGGCCTGATAAATAAGAATGTTGAGGTAATGCCCCAGGAGATAACTCAGAACGGCCTCAGGATTGGGTTCAAACAGAACCTCAGAAGTATCGGATGCCAGCGCCTCTTCCGGTTCCACGCCTGGGATTTTCAGCCCTTTTATTTCGCCCACCGGAAGGTACTCTATGCAGCGAGGATGCTGGGTAAGCGTATTGATAAACTGGGTGCCAACAATCTGGACCTGGTCTACCTCTCTTTTCAAGAAGAGGTCACGCGCGAAGGAGGCGATCGCTATGGCTTCCGTGTATTTGGGTTCGTCCCCGTAGGAAAACTCCGCGAGCAACTGCCGCCGGGTCCGGGCGATGAATTGCGCGGCCTTTTTCCCCGCCGTGATGAATACCGTAGACTGGGGGTCGAACGGAGTCACAAGGCGAAAAAGGTTGCTGTTGAGCGCTCCACAGAGGCCCTTGTCGGCACCGATCAAAATTACGCCGCGTTTGCGAACCTCCCGCACTTCGAGCAAGGGGTGAGTGAAATCGGCCATTCCCATCGTGGCGGCACGCTGTATACGGTAGATAAGCACCGTAAAAGGACGTGTGGCCAGCGCCGCCTCTTGCGCCTTTCGCATCTTCGAAGCCGCTACCATTTGCATCGCTTTGGTAATCTGCGCGGTGCTGCTGATGGACTTTATGCGTCGGCGTATATCGCGTGGGCTGTTCATATTCTCCCTGGCGGTTAGCAGCGCGCCGCTTATCTCCAAGTTTCCTTGAACTGGTCCGCGGCCGCTTTAAGTTCTGCCGTCAGCGCCGCGCTGAGGGCCTTTTCTTGTCCAATTTTGCGGAGTAGTTCCGCCTTGCGCGTGGTCATGTAATCGGTCAGCCCAGCCTGGAATTCCTTGACACGTTCCACCGGCACATTGTCCACGTAGCCATTCTGAGCGGCCCAGATCACCGCCACCTGCACTTCAACGGGAATGGGGCTGTATTGGGGCTGCTTGAAGAGTTCCATGATGCGCTTGCCCCGGTCGATTTGCGCTTGTGTCTTGGCGTCCAATTCGGATCCGAATTGGGCGAAGGCCGCCAATTCCCGGAATTGGGCAAGGTCGCCCTTAAGCTGCCCGGCGACCTGCTTCATAGCCTTGAGCTGAGCCGCCGATCCGACTCGGGAAACCGAGATCCCCACCGATATGGCCGGACGCACCCCCTGGTAGAAAAGGTCGGTTTCCAGGAAAATCTGCCCGTCCGTGATGGAAATCACATTAGTGGGGATGTAAGCAGAAACGTCGCCGGCCTGCGTTTCAATGATGGGAAGCGCCGTAAGTGACCCGTTTCCGTATTTCTCCCCCACGCGCGCCGCCCGCTCGAGCAACCGGCTGTGAAGGTAAAAGACATCGCCGGGATACGCCTCACGGCCGGACGGCCGCTTCAACACCAGAGAAACCTGACGGTAGGCCACGGCGTGCTTTGACAGGTCGTCATAGATGATCAGGGCGTCCATGCCATTATCCATGAACCATTCGCCCATTGCCGCACCCGCGAACGGAGCCAGATATTGGCTGGCAGCCGAATCGGAAGCCGGGGAGGCAAGAATGATGGAATAGGGCATGGCGCCGGCATTTTCGAGAACACCGATGATCTGGGCAACGGTCGATTGCTTTTGGCCAATCGCCACGTAAATGCAATAGAGCGGTCGGTAGTCCTTGTCCCCGGCTGCCTCCGCCGCTTTGTTCAGGCGGGCCTGGCTGATCATGGTATCGATGCAAATGGTCGTCTTGCCGGTTGAACGGTCGCCGATGATCAACTCACGCTGCCCTCTACCGATGGGAATCATGGCATCAATGGGCATGATACCGGTCTGGACGGGCTGGCGGACGGGCTGGCGCCGGATGATGCCGGGTGCAATCTTCTCGACCGGGTAGGCAGTGTCACTCTTGATCGGCCCCTTCCCATCCAGCGGTTCCCCGAGCGTGTTTACGACACGTCCCAGCAAGCCCTTGCCGACAGGGACCTGCAAGAGTTTCCCCGTGCCCTGGACCTCGTCTCCCTCTTCAAGCTGGGTGTAGTCGCCCAGGATGATGGCTCCAACCTCGGTTTCGTCGAGATCCAGGGCCAACCCGGTGATGCCGTGACCAAAATCCAGCATCTCGTTGAGCATCACATCATCCAGGCCTTCCACCTTCGCCACGCCGTCACCGATTTCACGGATGACACCCACACTCTGCCTCGCGGCGGCGGTTTTGGCGCCGGCAATTTGGGCTTCGATTTCCCTCAGAATGTCTGACATTGAGCTTTCACCCCACTTGGCGCGTGTCGAGGAACACGTCCCGACCGGTTCTCACGCCATGGCGTTCTTTCCTCGCACGCCGGTGATTCAAAACCTTTTTTCCAAAGCGGCCAACTCGGAGAGCACGGTGCCGTCATACACATCACTGCCCACTTTAACGCGCATCCCTCCGATCAACTCCGGGCGATGGGCGAAGCGGATGTCAAGGCCGGGCCCGTACAGGCCTTCCAAACCTGACTGCACGCTGGCTTGCAGGTCCGGTGGCAGTGGCACAGCGCTCTCAACATCAGCGGTGTGCCGGTCGCGCTCTACCTTGACCAGTCTCTGAAACTGCGCCAGAAGGAGAAGGTAGCCACGGCGCTTGGCGCCAATAACACCCTTTACAACCTGGCGAACGCGGTCCTCATCCATCCGCCCATTAATGAAACAGAGACGGAACACTTGCTTGGCCTCGCGCCTGGCTTGTTTGCTGGTGATCATATCTGTTCGCACCCGCCTTCCCCTATGCGGCGAGATGTTTGGCGGTTTCCTCGGCCAAGCGCCGCTGATCGTCGGGCGTGAGAATCTTCCCGGCAACCGACGCGGTGGTCTGCACGACCAGCCGGCCGACCTCCCGCTTGAGTTCGGCAAGCATGCGCGCGTAATCCTGCGCCGCCGCCTCGCGCGACTTGGCAATGATCTGTTCAGCGGCGGCAATGGCCTTTTGAGTTTCCTGGTCCTGGACGCGTGCGGCAGCGGCTCGGGCCTCCTCAATCAGCCGGGTCGCCTGGGCGTTGGCCTGCACCAGCACTTCCTGCCGCTGGGTTTCGGTTTTGGCCAATTCGGCTTTGATCTTTTCCGCGTTGGCCAGGCCCAGCTCGATTTGCCGGCGCCGCTCTTCCAACATGTTCAGAATCGGTCGATAGGCAAACCGATAGAGCACGGCGCAGACGATGCTGAAGCTGATGATCTGAGCAATCAAATGCGGCCAGTCCACCCCGAATATGGTGACAATCCGTTCCGGGCGTCCAGCACTGGTCACTTGTGCCAGCAAGATGAAGTTATTCATTATCGTGCACTCCCATCCCAGGGGCGTCAAGCCGCTTTGGACTATGCCGCCCGGCAGTTCCTCCCTATCTCACAAGGAACAGCGCGTAGAACACGATTGCTTCCGCGAAGGCGATGGCCAGGATGGACTGGACCAGGATCTTCGTGGAGGCGCCGGGATTGCGTCCCACGGCCTCCGAGGCTTTCATCCCGATCAAACCCACTCCCAGGGCCGCGCCCAGAGCCGCCAGACCAACGTGTATGTTTCCGATCATATGCTCTAGTTTCCCTTTCTCGGCCGCTCCCGCGATTGAACACGGTCAAGCCGCCGGGTTATGAATCAGTCGTGTGCCGGTGCGGATGCTTCTTCATGCTGGCAGATCAAGAGAGTGAAGACTGCCGTCAGAAGCATGAAAACCAACGCCTGCACCAGTCCCATCAGCAATTCCAGAAAATAGAATGGAATCGGAATCAACCAGCCATAGCCAGGAACCAGGGTGGCCATCGCCTCCAGCATGTTTTCGCCAGCGAAGATATTGCCGTAAAGACGAAAACTCAGCGATATGGGCCGGAAGAGAATCGATATGATTTCAAGGCAACCTGCCGCGAAGAATACAAATACCATCAGCAGCTTCAGAACGCCCGTGGTCTCCCCCTTGGGAGCAAAGAGCTCCTTGAGTACTCCGACGGCCCCAACCTCCTGGATTGCCCAGAAGATCCAGCAGGCGAAAAAGACCAGGGACATGGCAAACGTCATGTTCACGTCCGCATTGGCGCCACGGAACAAAGGCTGGTCGATCTTAAAGCCGTGCGAGGTCTGGTGACCCCACCCGATCGTGCCCACACCGGGGATAAGCCCGGCCCAATTCGCAAAGAGAATAAAGATGAAGATCGTTGCGAAGAACCAGAACGTCTTCTTGACGAGGTGGCTGCCGATAACGCCTTCCAGAAACTTGTACAAACCCTCAACGAGCCACTCCAGGAAATTCTGCGCCCCGTCCGGCACGTGCTTCATGTTCCGTGTGGCATACTGAGCAAAACCGATCAGTGCCAACGCGACGATCCAGCTCACAATCATGGAATTGTTAATTGGAAGGCCCAAGAAGCGGGTGATCTCAACGGCCTTCTGCGGGAGGCCATGCTGTTCTTTTTCAGCGGGCTCGGAAGGTAACTCCGGTTGCCCTGAATTGCTCTTGGCCTCCTCCGCACTGGCTGGGGCTGATGATGGGTTATCGGGTGCCGGGGCAGCGCCGGACGTCCACACGCTGCATATGCCCAGTAACACAACGGCAAGAAAGAGGACGCAGAGTTTCATGTTAACTTTGAGTGGAGTTCTTGCCCTCACCTCTCGTCGCTCCTTATCCATCGTCAGCTTGCAGGTCCGTTTGTGCTTCGCATCGCTATACTTGATGCCTTTCGTAATCGGGACGGAAATTGTCTCTTCCCAAGGGTCTCATCCTATGATTCGAGAAAGGCACCGGAAACTGTCAAAACTAACAGTGCGTCAACACCCACCAGAGCAGGATTGCCCCGGTCATCCCAAGAGGTAAGCCTTCTAGAGAGAATCAGTTGTTCCTCACGTGAGCCGCCTCCCAGGTTCTCACATTGCGTCGACCCGTATCGAAGATCCGTTCGTAATTCCCCTTGCGCACCTTTTCGCTGGCTTCCGCGCTCAGTTCGCTCCACAACGGGCGATATGTGTTGTAGACCCCGAGGTACTTTTCCTGGGTAGGCGGCGCTACTTCATCCGTCCCGAACAGAAAGCGGTCAGGGTAGCGGTTCATCAAGTTGGCGACGATCTTTGTGGATGCCGGACTCGCGATCACGTATTTGGCAACCTCGTCCCAGGAGATATCGAAGTACAGATTGTTGAGATCCGGGTCTCTGATCAGTCCTTCCAGGTTTGCGGCATGGTCTTTGATGGGACGGACCACCCGGCCCATGCCGGTATGCGCCCAAATGATGGTGGTTCGGGGATGACGTTTAAACAAAGCTTTAGCCTGCTCCAAGTAGGCAGGATTTGACCCTTCTCTTGCGAAGGGGACATCGATATCGTTGTGCAGGAGGACGACCAACCCAACCTCCCCGGCAAAGTCAAGAATTCTGTCAAGAGCCGGATCCTGGAGGCTCGCAACCTCCCCCGCGATTTTCGCGGAAACGAACTCTTTGTGTATGGTGAATTCCCCGATGCCCGAGAAGACTCCCGGGAAGGCTTGGAGCACCCGGCGAATATGGTCGGCCGCGTACATGTCGGTAGGATTGAAGCCTGTAATCATCGGGTCGAAACGGGCTTGCTCGTCTTTCGAAAGTGACCTGTAAGCCATGGCGATCCAGGCGTCAGTAAAAGAGTAATAGTAGAGAGGGGCATCGGATTGCAGGTAATAGGTTGGGGCACGCTCGCCATCAACTCGATACGACCACTGTTGCTGGAGCGGAATGCCGAATAGGGCCACTCTGCCGGCCTTGTCTCCCATGATTTCGAGGAACTTGTGGACGCTAATCCCCTCCTGGATATAGTTGGTGAGATGAAAATGGCAATCGTTAAATAGGAAACCGGTGGATTGCGGTGTGGGACGGTCAGATTGGGCGGCAGCAGGAATCGATGAGGCCACCAAAAACACCGCCATCACCGCCGCGGCACTATACCTTGTTGTTTCCGT
>Ga0335069_10009950_pt1 | contig 13511 bp, 11 predicted proteins | sample Lox_Sample_11_FD_206714 | JGI IMG/M metagenome (GOLD analysis project Ga0335069, IMG submission 206714) | Soil microbial communities from Loxahatchee National Wildlife Refuge, Florida, United States - Lox_Sample_1.1 | ecosystem: Environmental > Terrestrial > Soil > Wetlands | place: USA... | reverse complement strand
CGCCTAGAGCACGAGCGGGGGCAGCGGCTCGGCATGCTGCTGCGCGAGGCACGCGGGCCGCGCAGCATGGCCGAGATCGCCGCCGTCTCCGGCGTTCCCGCGGAAACGCTGCGCAAGATCGAGACCGGCCGCATCGCCACCCCCGCCTTCTTCACCGTGGCCGCGCTGGCCGGGGCGCTCGGCCTGTCGCTGGAGGAGATCGCCCAGGCCTGCGCCGAACCCGCCGAGGCCCTCAGCGCCTGACCGTGCCCCGGACCGTCTCCGCGGCCGCACGCTGACAACGCAGCGCATCCGGATACTGACGGACGGGATATCAGCCCTACGGCTGATGCCAGCCGAACCGGCATGGTGCACAATCGAGATGTCCGGATTTACGGGGAATCCGGAGTTACGCCTCACGGGGGTGAAGCGACATGACTAGTTCCTCGCTGGCCACGTTGGCCAGACGAGCCGCTGACCTGGGCGATCCATTGCCCTGCAGCGACGAAACGCAACTGTGGTTCTCCGAGCATCCCGCGGATCTCGAGCTGGCCAAGGCGCTGTGCGGGACGTGCCCGCTGCGGCGGCCGTGCCTGGCGGGCGCGATCGACCGGGCCGAACCGTTCGGCGTGTGGGGTGGTGAAATCTTCGAGAAGGGCAGGATTATCGCCTACAAGCGGCCGCGCGGGCACCCAGGCCGGCGAGCCCGGGCCAGTTAACACCCGGCCGCTGACACGCCGGCCGATGGCCACTCCGGCCGGTTGACACCGGCGGGGTCCGGGGCCATGGTAGGTGCCGAACGGGCTAGCTTCTCGCCCCGGCACCGGGAGGACCATGCCTGCGATCCCGGCCGAGGCCGACATCACGTCGCGCGGGTGGTGACGCTCACGATCCCGCCGTCGCTGCGGCTCGTGCAGCCGGTGCTGGTCCGGGCGTTCCGGACGGAAAGCGCGCGCACCCTCAGAGCGCTGAAAGCGTACGCCGACACGCTGGCGGCCTAGCGCTCCGGGCCGGCGGCGGCGGTCGCCGCCGGCCGTCCCAGATCGCTGGGCATCATTGCGCATGACGGCGCGTCCGCGGGGTAGCAAAGCCCGCGTTGCCTGGGGCGTGGTTGAAGGGGGTGATCTGCGTGAGCGTGACGGGCCGCCTCACGCGGGCGCGCCGGTGATAGCCATGCGGCAGCCGCCGGGCCCGCGCTACGGTGTGGTCCGTAGCGCGGGTTACGGCCGCGCCCGGAGGCGCGGATGCCGCGCCGGTGGAGGTGGCGCAGTGGCGGTCGGCGCTGACGTTCAGATCACGGACCTGACGGCAGACGACCATGCGTGCCTGACGTTCGGCGAGCCGGAAGAGCTGTTCGACCTCACCGCGGCGTTCGTCCGCGACGGGCTGGCCAGCGGGATGAAGGTCGTGTGGGTCAGCGATTCGCCGCAGCGGGCCACCGCGGAGCTGGCGCGGCGCGGGATCGCGGTGGAATCGGCGCTGGCCGCCGGACAGCTGACCGCGGCAGAGTGCGAAGGCCGGCTGCTGGTCGGGCAGGAGTTCGACGCGGGGCGCGCGATGGACTGGCTGACCAGCCAGATGGCCGCCTGCCGGCCTGAAGGATTCCCCGGCCTGCGGCTGGCGGTGGACATGAGCTGGGCGCTGCGCCCGGTGACCGGGGTGGAGCAGCTGCCGGACTTCGAGGAGGGCGTCGCGGCGGCCCTGTCCGGCAGCACGGTCTCGGTGCTGTGCCAGTACGACCGGGAGGGGTTCGATCCGGTCACGCTGGCCACGGTGTCGGCCTTCCACACCGATTCGGTGGCGGCGGCGACGTACTACGCCGACGCGATGCTGCGGATCTGCCGCCAGTACGCGCCGCCCGGCATCCGGCTGGCCGGGGAGATCGACTACCAGCACGCGGAGCAGCTGGCCCTGGCGCTGACCGAGGCGATCAGGTTCGAGGGCGACATCACGGTCAACATGACCGCGCTGACGTTTATCGACGGCTCGTGCGCCCGGATGATCGTGGACGCCACCCGGGGGGTCGCCGCGTCCCGGACCGTGGCGCTGCACTGCCATCCCGCGATCGCCGCGACGTTCGAGCTGCTCGGTGCGGATGACCTGGCCGGCGTCAGCCTGGTGAGCATGCATGACCGATGATGCCAGGCGCCGGCTGCGGCCGGGCGTGAACATGGCGGCAGGCGACGGCGAGTCCCCCGCCCTCGATCAGGTCTTCGACGGTGATTCGCTGTACGCGCTGCGGGCGGCGGTAGCGGCGCATGGCTCGCAGGCGGGCCTGTCCGAGGGACGCACCCGGGATCTCGTGCTGGCGGTGCACGAACTAGCCGCTAACGCGGTCCGGCACGGCGCCGGGCAGGGCCGGCTGCGGCTCTGGGCCGCGCATGACGCGGTGCGCTGCGAGGTCAGCGACGAGGGCGCGCCGGGTGAGGCGGACGGGGCCGACGCGGCGCGGTGGCGGGCCGAGCCCGGCCACGGGCTGTGGCTGGTCCGCCGGATCGCCGATTCGGCTAGCGTCGAGTCCGGCGCGTCCGGCACGGTTGCCGCCGTGACCTTCCGGCGGGTTCGGTCATGACCGCCTGATGACACCGGATGACTGGATGCGGGCCGCGCTCGCGCCGAAGTCGGCCGAGGACAGCCCGGCGATGAAGGAGATGGCGCCGCCGCCGGGTACCGGGCGCCCGGCCCCGGCGAGCAGAACCGGGTAGAGGCGGCCCTTCTCGAACTGGCCGGACGAGGACAGGGTCACCCGGAGGATCGCGCTCATGGTCAGGTCGCCGTGGATGGCGAAGTTGTGATAGCCGGCGAAGTTGCCCAGGCTGTAGGCGATCAGGTGGCCCTTGTAGAACTGCATGCCGCGCAGCACGTGCGGGCCGCTCGCGATCACCAGGCTGGCCCCGGCGTCGATCGCCATGTGCGCGAACGCCTCGGGGTTGCCGCGGTCCTCGCCCAGGTAGATCTCCTCGCGGCCGGTCACGTGATCGGCGTCGGCGCCTTCCGCGCCGGCGTGCATGTACACCACGACGATCCGCGCCTGCCGGGCGGCCTGCCTGATCAGCGCGCGGGCGGCGGGCAGGTCCAGGAGGCTCGCGGTGTAGTCGTACGGCGCGAACGCCACGAACGCGACCGGGACCCCGTGGGCCTTGACGCGGGTGATCTCGCCAGGCAGGCCGGTCTGGGCCAGGCCCGCCGCGTGGATGGCCCGAACGGTCTGGGCCTGGCCCGCGGGACCGAAGTCGTGGGAGTGGTTGTTGGCGTCGTTCAGCACGCTGAATCCCGCCTTTTTGAAGAAGCGCGCGTAACCCGGCGGATTCCGGAAGGCGAAGCAGTCCGAGGACGGCTTGGTCCCGCACTTGCTGGCCGTGGACGTGGTGAGCGTGCCCTCCAGGTTGCCGAAGACGATCTGGGCGCCGTGCCTGAGGGCCGGCTCGACCGCATTGAAGTAGCTCGCCGGATCCGGCGGCAGGTCCGGCGTGATGCCGAGCATCATGTCGCCGACGGCGGTGAGCGTCACCGAGGCCCCGGCCGTTGACGGTCGCGGCAGCGCGGCCGGCCGGGGGGATTCGGCGCTGCTGGACAGCGTGGCGGCCGGGCGGGCGGATCCGGAAGTGCCGGCGGTCGGCGTGCCCCCAGGGGTGTGGCCGGCGGAGCAGGCGGAAACGACCAGCGCCACGGCCGGGCCGAGGACCGCGAAGAGCCTGCTGCGCCGCATGCGACCTAACCTAGCCCCGCCGAGGCCTGCCTGCGGGGATGTTGCGCCCCGCGGCGGTTCAGGCCGGACGCGATGACGCGATATGGTGGCGTCCATTGACACCGAAGCGCTGCGGCGCAAGTACGCCGAAGAGCGGGATAAGCGGCTTCGCCCGGACGGTAACGACCAGTACATCCGGCTCACCGATGGGTTCGCGCGCTACCTCGACGATCCGCACACGCCGCGGACCGAACGGGCGCCCAGGACCGATCACCGGACCGTGGTGTGCGTGGGCGGCGGGTTCGCCGGGCTGGTCGTGGGGGCCCGGCTGCGGGAGGCCGGCGTCGACGTCCGGATCATCGAGAAGGGCGGCGGCTTCGGCGGCACCTGGTACTGGAACCGGTACCCCGGCGCGCAGTGCGACACGGCGTCGATGGTCTACCTGCCGCTGCTGGAAGAGACCGGGCACATGCCGACCGAGAAGTACGTGCACGGCCCGGAGATCCTGGCGCACTGCCAGCGCATCGGCAGCCGGTTCGGTCTCTACGAAGACGTCCTGTTCCATACCGAAGTCACCGCGCTGGCCTGGGACGAGGCTGGTACGCGCTGGGTCATCGAGACCAGCCGGGGTGACCGGCTGACCGCCCAGTTCGTGGTGCTCGGCACCGGCCCGCTGAGCGCGCCGAAGCTGCCCGGGATCCCGGGGATCGCCGCGTTCCGGGGCCACTCGTTCCACACCAGCCGGTGGGACTACGGCTACACCGGCGGCGACTGGCTGGGCGCGCCGATGGACAAGCTCGCCGGCCAGCGGGTGGGCATCATCGGCACCGGGGCGACCGCGGTCCAGTGCGTGCCGCACCTGTCCCGGGACGCCGGGGAGCTGTACGTGTTCCAGCGCACGCCGTCCTCGGTCGACGCGCGGGGCAACCACCCGATCGACCCGCGCTGGTTCGCCGAGGTGGCCACGCCGGGCTGGCAGCAGCGCTGGCTGGACAACTTCACCGCCAACCAGTCCGGCGGGGCCGCGGACGTGGACCTGGTGCAGGACGGCTGGACCGACATCGCCCGGCGGATCCGGGCCAGGATCGCCCAGCTGCCGCCGGAGGACCTGAACCCGGCCACCATGCTCGCCGCCTACGAGGAGTCCGACTTCGAGAAGATGGAGGAGATCCGGGCCCGCGCCGACGCCATCGTGCGGGATCCGGTCACCGCCGGCAAGCTCAAGGCCTGGTACCGCCAGCTGTGCAAGCGGCCGTGCTTCCACGACGAGTACCTGCGGGCCTTCAACCACCCGAACACCCACATGGTCGACACGGACGGCAAAGGGGTCCAGCGGATCACCGAGACCGGCGTGCTAGCGGCCGGCCGGGAGTACGAGCTGGACTGCATCATCTACGGCTCCGGCTTCGAGGTCGGCACCCCGTACGCCCGGCGGGCCGGCTTCGAGGTGACCGGCCGCACCGGCACGTTGTCGGAGTACTGGGCCGACCAGATGCGCACGCTGCACGGCATCCACGTGCGCGGGTTCCCGAACCTGATGTTCGTGCAGCCGACGCAGGGCGCGAACCTGATCTCCAACGTGCCGCACAACATCGTCGACTCGGCCCGGACCATCGCCGTGATCGTCAGGCACGCCTTGGACCTGGGATTCGGCACGGTCGAGCCGTCACAGCAGGCCGAGGACGCGTGGGTGGAGCTGCTGCTGTCCGGGCCGCGCAGCATGATCGGCGGACCGGACTGCACGCCGGGCTACTACAACAACGAGGGCCAGGACACGGGGGCGTTCCTCGGCCGCGGCTACCCCTACGGGCCCAGCGCGTACTTCGCCTACATCGACGCGTGGCGCGCGTCCGGCACGTTCGACGGGCTGGAGTTCGGGCGGCAGGCAGCCGCGCTCAGCTGAGCGCGCTCAGCCGGCCGGCGAGGTACGCCCGTTCGGGGTCGTTGCTGCTCAGCGCGATCGCGGCCTGGTAGGCGGCGGCCGCGTCGGGTATCCGGCCCAGGCGGCGGAGCAGGTCGGCGCGGGCGGCGTGGAACGGCTGGTAGGAATCGAGCTCGAGCCGGTCCAGGAGGTCCAGCCCGGCTTGCGGCCCGTATACCTCGGCTACGGCGACGGCGCGGTTCAGGGCGATCACCGGCGTGGGGGTGTAGTCCAGCAGCTGGTCATAGAGCTGCAGGATCTGGTCCCAGCGGGTATCCGCGGCGCGGGCGGCGTCGCTATGCACCGCGTTGATCGCGGCCTGGATCTGGTACGGCCCGGGCTGACCGCGGCGCAGGCAGGCCCGGACCAGAGCCTGGCCCTCCTCGATGAGCGCCCGATTCCAGCGGGTCCGGTCCTGGTCGGGCAGGAGCACGAGCGCGCCGGCGGCCGTGATCCGGGCGGCGCGGCGGGCGTCAATGAGCACCAGCAGAGCGAGCAGCCCGGTGACTTCGGGTTCTTCCGGCATGAGCTCGGCGAGCAGCCGGGCCAGCCGGATCGCCTCGGTGCACAGATCGTCCCTGATCAGGGCCCGGCCGGCCGAAGCGGCGTAGCCTTCGTTGAAGATCAGGTAGACGACGTCGAGCACCCCCCGCAGCCGGCCGGGAAGCTCGGCCTCGGCCGGGATCCGGTAGGGGATGCCGGCCGCGGCGATCTTGCGTTTGGCGCGGACCAGGCGCTGGGCCATGGTGGTTTCCGATACCAGGAAAGCGCGGGCGATCTCGGCCGTCTGGAGCCCGCCGAGCAGGCGCAGGGTCAGCGCGACCTGGGCGCTGCGGGCCAGGGCCGGGTGGCAGCAGGTGAAGATCAGCCGGAGCCGGTCGTCGGGCACCGGTACCTCCGGTTCGGGTGCGGTGTCTTCGGGTGCGGGGTCATGGTGAATCAGCCGGGCCTGCGCGTGCCGGTCGGGCCGGGACGCCTCGCGCCGGAGCTGATCGATGGCCCGGTTGCGGGCCGTGGTGGTGATCCACGCGCCCGGGTTGGGCGGCAACCCGGTCTGCGGCCAGCGCAGCACGGCCGTGGTGAAAGCATCCTGTACCGCCTCCTCGGCCAGGTCGATATCGCCGAAGAGGCGGATCAGGATGGCGACGCAGCGGCCGTACTCGGCGCGGAAGACGCGCTCGATATCGGCCGGCGAGGGCACCGGCTCGTTAGCCGGCGGCGTCATCTTGGAACGGGCGGACCTCGACCGGGGCGCGGCACGCCCGGGCGGCCTGCGCGGCCCAGGCGAGCGCCGCGTCGAGGTCGGCGGCCTTGATCACCCAGAAGCCGCCGAGATGCTCCTTGGTCTCCGCGAACGGGCCGTCGAGCGTGAGGACCTCACCGCCCTGGATGCGGACCACGGTGGCCGAGGCCGGGGGGTGCAGCCCCCCGGCGAAGACCCACGCCCCGGCCGCCTGCAGCTCGCCGTTGAACGCATCGACGTCGGCGTAGGTCTGCTGCACCTCCTCCGGGGGCGGGAGCGGCTGGCCCTCGACACCGTGCACGGACAACATGTACTGCTTCATGACCCTCCTTCCTGGCTTCCGGCACCCTACCGGCCGGGTCCCGCTGCCTCGCTGCCGCCGACGGGTTCCGGAACCCGGCCGGCCTCGAACGGGGCTGGTTGCAGGACGGAGTAGACGGCGCCGCGGTTCGTGGTGCGCGACTCGGTCACGGTGTAGCCGTTAGCGGGAGCCTCGCCGGGGAACAGCCGCTTGCCCCGCCCCACGGTTACCGGGAATACCAGCAGGCGGTATTCGTCGATCAGGCCGGCCTGGTGCAGGGCACCGGCCAGGCCGCAGCTGCCGTGTACCTGCAGCTCGCCGCCTGGCTGCTGCTTGAGCCGCCGCACCTGCCCGATCACGTCGCCGGACAGCACGGTGGTGTGCTGCCATTCCGGGTCGCGCAGCGTCGTCGAGGCGACGTACTTGGGCTGTCCGTTGAGTTTTACGGCCACGATGTTGTCCTGGTCGGTGACCTGGGACCAGTAGCGGTGCATCATCGTGTAGGTGGTGCGGCCGAGCAGGATCGCCTCGGTCTGGCTGAACCAGGAACTGACGATGGCGCCGAAATCCTCGTCGGCGAAGGGCACCAGCCAGCCGCCGCGGCTGAAGCCGCCGGTGGTGTCTTCATCGGCGCCGCCGGGGCCCTGCATGACCCCGTCGATCGTGAGGAACGTGTGCACGCTGAGCTTCATGAGTGCCTCCTAGCCGAGCCGGCCCGGTGCCGGCTCTCTACCCTGGCTACGAACGACCTCCGCTGATTCGACAGCTGCAAGAATTTGTTCGATTACGGGGATTTTCTGGTTTAAGGTGTGCGACTTTGGGCAGTGGGTAACGTGGCACCGGCTGCGCCCGGCACCTATACCGGTCACACTCAGCAGGATCCCCGGCGCACTACACGGTCCGTGACACCAACGCGGGCCGCGAGGTTATGGTGTCCACGCCGTGCGGCGGCCAGACCTGGACGGTGCATGTGGTCGCCAGCTGAGCCGTCACGCCAGCCCGTTCGGGATCATGATCGTCTCGACCGTGCCGGTCAGCCGCGCTCGTTCGGCGGCCAGCACGGCTAGGTGGCTGGCCAGCGACTCGCGTGGCCCGGAGGAGATCAGCTCGCGGATCCCGGTGGCCACGGCGGCGGTGAACGCGTCCATCAGGCCCGCGTCGCCGCCGCCGTGGCCCTCCGCGGCGTTCATCGCGCCCGCCGATCCGGGGGTGATCAGCCGCTCGGCCCCGGTGAGGAAGTCGTAGACCCGGATGGTCTCGCCGTCACCGGTCAGTTCGGCCCGGGTGCCGAACATCTGGGTGCGGCGGTCGGCGGGCCGGGTGAACGCGGTCATGGTGAAGGTGGCGGTGACCGCGCCGGGAAACTCCAGCGCCACGACCTGGTGGTCGACGGCGTCGTTGTCGCAGGCGTAGACGCAGCGACCGTACGGGCCGGTTCGCAGCGCCTCGTCCAGGGCCTGCGGCGAGAAGTCGTCGACGACGACGCTCAGCGGCCAGCGATGCTCGCCCCGGTCGAGCAGGCCGCGGTAGAGCCGCGGGGCCGAATAGGGGCAGCTCGGCTCGACCGAGCAGGCCACGCACCGGTCCGCGGCGCCGTCCGGGCGGTTCGCGGCGGTGAAGTGGGTCAGGCTCCCGAAGCTCGAGACCCGGAGCGGCGCCCGGCCCAGGATGTACTGCAGCCAGTCCAGGTCGTGGCAGGACTTCGCCATCAGCATGGAGGTGGCCAGGTCGCTGCGCCGCCAGTTGCCGCGGACGTAGGAGTGGGCCTGGTGCCAGAACCCGACCGGCTCGAGGTGCTGGACGCTCATGATCTCGCCGAGCTGCCCGGAGGCCACGATCTGCTTGACGGCGCGGGTGTAGGCCGTGTAGCGCAGCACGTGGCCGACGGCGAATATGACGCCGGCCTGCTCCGCAGCTGCCACGATCCGCCGGCAGCCCGCCTCGTCCGGCGCCATCGGCTTCTCCAGCAGGATGTGGTAGCCCAGCGCGGCGAACGCCTCGGCCGGCTCGGCGTGCATCCGGTCCTGCGTGCAGATCAGGACCGCGTCGGCGAACCTGGCGCGGCCGGCGAGGTCCTGCCAGCCGGCGGCCACGTTCCCGGCCGGGATGCCGTGCTCGGCGGCGAGGCGGGCGCGGCGGGCTGGGTTGGGTTCGGCTACCGCGACGACGGAAGCGCGATCGGGGTGGCGCCGGGCCCAGCGGGCATACCCGGCGCCGCGCTGACCTGCCCCGACGACGATCAGAGAAACCGGTGCCATACCAGTGATCTTCCTCCGCCGCCGAACCTGCGCCGCAGCGCGGGGGTGGCCGGACCGGAGCTGAGGCGTTTCCGCTCTGGCCTGGCCGGGAGGAGCCGTATTCCACCGGACCGGCCGGTTGCGGACGCCATGAAACCCGGGATTCAGTACGTTCGAACGTCATGAACCGGGGTTTCATAGCACGGCCAGCCACATAGAGCCACGTGATAGCTACGCAAAGCCACGCGGATCCCTGGCCCGCAGTAGGTGTGACATTCCGTCTCGCCGAAGCGGCCATGTCTCACTTAGCCCCGGTCCTCGGACCTACGCGTTCCGGGCGGCTCTGCCGTGAACCTCTTCAACTGCGCGGAGAATTATCGGCGTCGCGCGCCGAATGGAGCGGCACACTGTGGCTTTCGCTGAGCGGATGGAGCCGACCTCGACCGGCGGGAATCCTAGCCCGGCTGGTGCGGACTCAGTCGTGTTATAGCACGCTGTGTAAATAGGGTGTCGGGATGGTCGGGCCCAAGGAGCCGTTCTTGATCAGGTAGCAGGTCTTGGTGTAGCCGCAGCGCATCCTCCGGATGCCCGTACGCTTCGGTCCATATGGCGATGTTGCTGCGGGTGCGGAGCGTGAAGGGATGCTCGGGCCCAAGGATCCGCTTCAGGTCGTGTAGCAGTTTCTCGCCCAGTTGCAGAGCCTCTGCTGGACGGCCGCATTGACCGGTCCAGTAGGCGATGTTGTTACGAGTACGCAAAGTGTCTGGATGGTCGGGTCCAAGGATCCGTTCATCATCAGCTAGCAACTCTTGATGCAGCCGCAGCGCGCCCTCCGGATCTTCGCACCGCCCAGTCCACGAGGCGATGTTGCCGCGGGTGCTTAGCGTCCGTGGATGGTCAGTTCCCAGGATCCGCTGTTGGTCGGGTAGCAGGTCTTTAGACAACTGCAGCGCTTTTGCTGGGTCTCCTGCCTCCCCGGTCCAGGCTGCAATGCTGGATCGAGTGCCGAGAGTGTCGGGATGGTCAGGTCCAAGGACCTGCTCCTGGTCGGACAGCAACTCTTTAAACAGCCGCAGCGCATCTTCTGGATGCCCGCACCGCCCAGTCCAAAAGGCAATCTGGCTACGAGCACTCAGGGTGTCGGGATGTTGAGTGCCTCGCAGGCGGCGACGGAGCGCAAGTTCTTGCTGGCCATGGTGCAGAGCTTGGCGGTAGTCGCCCAGTACGTCGTAGTCGGCTGCGAGAGCGCGATGGAGGCGTAGGAGTTCGCTTTCAGCGTCAGGCGGTAGTGTCTGTAGCTCTGCTTTCAGGCCGACGATCTGCAACCGGATGTCCGCTCCTGGGCCGTCGACTGCAAAGAGTACCCCTCGGGCTGCATGCTCATCTTCGGGCTGATTGGATGCTGAAAGCATCGGGGCAAGCAACTGCTGTGCGATAGTTCGATATCCGGCTCTCCCGGCGTGGAAGGCCAACAGCAGGCGCCACTGCTTCCCAACTGCCCCCAAGTCGTTGCGGCGGCTCAGTTCAGCGGCAACTTGGTCGGTCAATTCAAGTGCGCGCTGGCGCTGGCCTGGCTGACTCAGCAGGTCGATCACAGCCCAGATGCGGGCTTCTAGCCCGATTGCTGCACCGCCAGCCGCGGCTGCGGCTATGGTGGCCTCGATGGGTTGGTCGTTGCGCGTGACCGACCGTCCGCGTGCGAGCCGGAGTACGGCCCCTGAGAGGCTGTCGTGTTCTGGCGTTCGCTGTTCGCCGGGATGGTTAGTTGGGTATTCAGCGAGGGCGGTTTCAGCCACCTGATGAGCCGCAGCTGGATCATTTAGCTCTTCCAGGCCGCGCACCAGCTGGCGCTGCACGCCCGTCAGTTGTGCACGGTCGAGTAGATCGGCGCGGACACGGTGTGCCGCTTGCCAAGCTACTACCTTTTCCACCAGTCCGGCCCGGGGATCCTCACCGATCTCAAGTGCCGTATCAAGCACGATCTTCGCCAGGCGTTGCCGCGTACTGCTAGCAAGGATGCGTATCTGCTCTGCGACCCGGGTGGAGGCCGGGTCTGTCAGGCGGATCAGGGATTCAAACCGGATCACATCGCTGTCATCGCTGGGCCGTTCCGGGTGCGGGACCTCATGGCGCGCTCAGCCTGCCGGGCATGCAAGATACCTCCCGCCCAGGCCAATATCACCGCTAGACGCGATGGCGGTGCCCGATTGACTTGAGCCTCGATCACCTCGTCCACCGCTGTCACGATGGCGGCGTCATCAGTTCGAGCGTCCAGTTCGGCCAGGCGTTCCGCCGACGCTACCGCGAACACTTCCGCGAACGTTCCGGTCCGCTGGCCGACCCGGCGGGCAGCGGCAGCAGGCAGGGCTGGAAACAGCTCGGCGGCCAGGTCAACCCGGGCCTGATAGTCCATGGCGGGATCGGTGTCGACGGTGAGGACACGACCTTCAGTAAGTCCGGACCAGCAAGCCGCCAGCGGCCTCCGCTCCCGTCCCCGGTCAGGATCGACATACTCCACCCCAACGCGCCGCACCCCGCCGGCCCGGCCGGCATGACCCTTCACCGAAGAACACCCTCGATGGCTCAACTGTGACCGTGACCGCTAGTTGGCGGAATTGGAACGCTAGTTGGCGGACAGATCCCATTAGGTAATTTTCTGCCTCATATCGGTCAAGCTGACGCTTGGTCAGTCGGATTCCGAGGCTTGGGCCGCTGTGTCGATTGCCAGGGCCAGCGACGTCGCGAGTCTGTCGAGTTCGGCTTTCAGGCTGGTGTAGTGAGGTCCGGGGTGGCCGGGGTCCAGCAGTTTCCACGCGCTTGTCCACTGGGTCCAGGGCTTGCGGAGGCTGGGAGGCATGATGGCCTCGATAGGGCGCGGGGCGAAGAGGTGCTCGCCTGATGTGACCTGGACCCAGACGTAGATGGAGGCGAGCTGGCGTTTCCGGTCTCCGAGGTCGGGCTGCTGGGGGCCGGGACCGGGGGGCAGGCGGGCGGTGAGGCTGATCCAGGTGTCCTTGTCGATGCACCAGGCCTGCAGGGCCTGTCGCCGGGACTGATAGTTGACCAGTGGCGTTGCCAGGTGGTCGAGTTCGCGTGCGAGGGCTTCCAGCGCGTTCTCGAAGGCGAGCGGGCCGTGTTGCTTCCTGGCGCCGGAGTGGACGTGGCCTGCTCCGGCGTAGATGCCGTAGCCGGGCCAGGCGGTGCCGGCCGATGCGATTCCCAGATACCGGGCGGCATCGTGGAGGGAGCCGCCGGCGACCATCTGGACGAGCCGGAGCGCTGCTGTCCGCCGGATGAACCGGTCGCTGACGCCGGCGATCGGCATGAAGTGGCGGGCGTACCGGTCTTCGGTCAGGAAAGCCGGGATATTCTCCAGCCCCCAGCGCCCAGGGCGGAGAACAGCGTCGCGACGGCTCCGGGGGCCGCCTGTTTTGGTGAAGGTCCGGAGGACGGGAGCGTAGGCGGCCTGCAGGCCCTCGGAGCACTGGATCGCCATCCGGGTCATGCTGAGGCCCCAGCGGCTCTGGCCTGCGCTTCGGGTGCCGAAGGGCAGGAGGAGCAGCAGCTGCTCGCGGACATCGTCGCGGGTTCCGGCGAGGATGCGGTCTGCGATGTGCGTCAGGCCGCCGCTGGCTGCGGCGTCCGCCGGGGGGAAGCTGAAGTCGAGCCTGGTGCGGGATGCGTCCGGCGGAGATCCGGCGTGCCGGGCGGCAGCCTGTTTCCGGAGCGAGTCGATGTGCTGGTCGATGGCCGACGCGGCATCCTCGTCCGGGCTCAGGTGACGGGCGGCCGGCCAGGTGGAGCAGGCCAGGAGCGCGAGCGCCCGGAGGTCGGAGAAGTAGCTGGCCGGCGGTGCCGGCATTCCGGCGCTGAGCGTGGCAGCGGGGCCGCCCGGATCAAGGAGCCCGAGGATCTTGTTCTGAAGAGCAGCCAGGCCGGGGCTGGCCGGGCGGCGCCTGCTGTCCTGGTCGAGCCGGGCCCCGCAGCAGGCTGGGTGCCGTCTCCTGTCCGGGGTAATCTGCGTGCGGCACTGGGCGGGATGCAGCCCGGATGCCAGCATCGCGGGCAGCAGGGCGCTGCCGGGCCGTCGTTCCCGGACAGCCTGGCCGCACTCGGGGCAGAGGTGCTCCAGCAGCCGCTGG
>Ga0335069_10009949_pt1 | contig 13511 bp, 10 predicted proteins | sample Lox_Sample_11_FD_206714 | JGI IMG/M metagenome (GOLD analysis project Ga0335069, IMG submission 206714) | Soil microbial communities from Loxahatchee National Wildlife Refuge, Florida, United States - Lox_Sample_1.1 | ecosystem: Environmental > Terrestrial > Soil > Wetlands | place: USA... | reverse complement strand
AAATCTCCACGACCGGGCCCCACGCGGTGACCGAGGCCGTTTACGCGTTCACCTCCGCCGCGCACAACAACGGGTCGGCATTCGCCGGGCTGGCAGGCAACACCCTCTGGTACAACTCGACGCTGGGGCTGGCCATGTGGATAGGGCGGTTCTTCGAGATCATTCCCGCGCTGGCGCTGGCCGGCTCGCTGGCACGCAAACGCACCTACACGGTCACCGCCGGGACCTTGCGCACCGACACGCCGCTGTTCACCGCGCTGCTCGCCGCGATCGTCGTGATCTTGGTGGGGCTCACCTATTTCCCGGTGCTGGCCCTTGGGCCGATGGCCGAGCACTTTTCCGGGCACTTCGGAGTCTGAGGGGGTCTGATGACGACGCAGACCGCTGCCCCGCCCGGTCGGCACCTGGGCCGCGAAACGCGACGACTGCGCGAGTTGTCGATCCTCGATCCCCGGATCGTCCGCAGAGCCATGATCGATTCGCTGCTCAAACTCGATCCCCGGCTGATGGTGCACAAGCCGGTGATGTTCGTCGTCTATGTCGGCAGCATCTGGACGACGCTGCTGTTTATCCGCGACGCACCCAAATCCACTGCGAACGACAACCTGTTCACCGGCCTGGTGGTGCTGTTCTTGTGGTTCACGGTGCTTTTCGGCAACTTCGCCGATGCGATGGCCGAGGGCCGCGGCAAGGCGCACGCCGACGCGTTGCGCCGGGCGCGGCAGGAAGCCGTCGCCCACGTTCTGCAGCCCGACGGGAGCACGAAAGACACGCCGTCGCGGGAGCTGAAAGTCGGCGACCGGTGCGTCGTCGAGGCCGGGCAGGCGATTCCCGGCGACGGTGAGGTCGTCGAAGGCATGGCGATGGTCGACGAATCGGCCATCACCGGCGAGTCCGCCCCGGTGGTGCGGGAATCGGGCGGTGATCTGTCGGCGGTCACAGGCGGCACGGTGGTGCTGTCCGACCGCATCGTCGTATCGATTGCGTCCCCGCCCGGGCAATCCTTCCTGGATCGCATGATCGGGTTGGTTGAGGGTGCCAACCGGCAGCGGACACAGAACGAGCTGGCCCTGACAGTGGTGCTGGTCAGCCTGACGTTCATCTTTCTGGTCGCCGTCAGTACCTTCCAGATGGTCGCGATCTTCTCGGGAGTCAAGCAGCCGATCGTGTTGTTGGTCGCCCTGCTGGTGCTGCTGTCACCGACCACCATCGGCGCGTTGATTTCGGCCATCGGCATCGCCGGAATGGACCGCATGATCCGCCACAACGTGCTGGCCATGTCGGGACGCGCGGTGGAAGCCGCCGGCGATGTGACCACGCTATTGCTGGACAAGACCGGCACCATCACGTTCGGCAACCGGATGGCCACCGAATTCATCCCCGTCGGTGCCACGGACGAACACACCCTGGCCGAGGCGGCGCACCTGTCGTCGCTGGCCGACGAAACTCCGGAGGGCCGTTCGATCGTCGAGTTCGCTCAGCACCGCTACGGCTGCCAACCGCGCGACATCGCCGGCGCGAACTTGGTCAAGTTCACCGCCAAGACGAAGATGTCCGGCATCGACCTGCCGGACCGCAAAATCCGCAAGGGCGCCGTGGCGGCGGTCAGCGACTGGGTCCTGGCCAACGGGGGCACCGTGCCAGCGGATACGGACGGCGTCGTGGAACGCATCGCCAACAGCGGCGGCACCCCACTCGCCGTTGCCGACGAGCACACTCTGTTGGGCATCATTCACCTCAAAGACACTGTGAAACCCGGTATTTCGCAGCGCCTGGCCGCCATGCATCCGTTTGGGATCCGCACCGTGATGGTGACCGGTGACAATCCGGTTACCGCCGCTGCCATCGCCGACGAGGCCGGTGTCGACGAATTCATCGCCGAGGCGACCCCGGAAAACAAAATGGACCGGATTCGCGCCGAACAGGCAGGCGGCGACCTCGTCGCCATGACCGGTGACGGCACCAACGACGCACCGGCGCTGGCGCTGGCCGACGTCGGGGTGGCCATGAACAGCGGCACCCAGGCCGCGAAGGAGGCCGGCAACCTGGTCGACCTGGACAGCGACCCGACCAAGCTCATGGAGATCGTCAGGGTAGGCAAACAGCTACTGATCACCCGCGGCTCGCTCACGACGTTCTCCGTCTGCAACGACGTGGCCAAGTACTTCATCGCGATCCCGGCGATGGTCCATGGCGTCTTTCCCGAGTTGGCGGCGATCGACATCCTCAACCTGCACAACCCGCACACCGCGATCCTGTCCGCGGTGATCTTCAACGCGATCATCATCGTGCTGATGATCCCGCTGGCATTGCGGGGTGTTCGCGTCAAGGCGATGGGCGCCACCGCGATGCTGCGCCGCAACGTGCTCATCTACGGCGTCGGCGGACTGATCACCCCGTTCGTACTCATCAAGCTGATCGACATCGCCATCGTCGCGCCGATGGGAATCCGCTGATGCTGCGCCATCAACTTGTTCCGGCGGTCGTGCTCACGATTCTGGCCAGCGTCGTGCTGGGGGTGGCCTACCCGCTCGCCACCTACGGCATTGGGCAATTGGCTTTCCGGCACCACGCCGAAGGCTCGCTGATCAGCCGCGGCAACCAGATCATCGGCTCAAGCCTGCTCGGTCAATCGTTCACCGACGCCGGCGGCAGCCCACTGCCGCAGTACTTCCAGCCGCGGCCGTCGGCCGCGGGCAGCGGCTACGATGCCACCGCCAGCGGGGCCAGCAACCTAGGCCCCAGCGATCCCCGGCTGCTCAACGCCATCCGCGACAGGGCCGCCGCCTACCGCGCCTTCAACCACCTGCCCGCCGACGCGGCGGTGCCAATCGACGCGGTGACCGCCTCGGGGTCAGGTCTCGACCCCGACATCTCGGTGGCCAACGCCGCCCTGCAGTCGCCGCGGGTTGCCGCCACTCGGCACCTGCCGCCCGCAACCGTGGCGGCGTTGATACGCGATCACACCACCGGGCGCGCGCTGGGCTTCCTGGGAGAAACCGTGGTCAATGTCGTCGAACTCAACCTTGCACTCGATCAGCAGCAGCCGCCGGGACGCTGACGACCACGGTTGCGGCGCCGTCCGGACCCGTTTCCATGCGGAGCGATCCGTCGACGGCCTCGAGCAGGTCGCGCGCGGCCTCGACGGTGAAGTGGTCACCGCCACCATCGGCCGGCCCATGCTCGGAATGGCTTGTCTGAAACCGTATTTCGACCCGGTCACCGCACAGAGTCGCAGTGATCGTCGGTGTGCCACCCGGTGAGCTGAGCCGAATTGCGTTGGCGGTCAAGGCCGTTACCACCCGCGTGAGCACCGCGGCGTCGGAAAGCACATTAGGCAAGTCGTCGGGCAACACGACGTTCACCGCTTGATGCCCGGGACCGAGTTCGTCGAGCGCGGCGGCCACCACCTCGGCGACATCCACCTGCCGTATGCGCACATCGAGCGCACCGGCCCGGGCCTTGGCCACATCGTCCAGTTCGCTCGCCAGTACCCCGATCCGGTCGACCGCGCTCTCGAGCGTGTCGATGGGCTCGCCGTCCCGGGCGGCAGCCGGTAAGGCACGCAGCGCCGCGACAGCCCGCTTGGCGGAGTCGACGCCCTCCGTAAGGGCACGACCGGCCGCGGCAGTCAACGCCGTTCGCCTGAGCTCGCTCTCGGCCTGCCGTTCGGCGCCGGCGGCGCGTCGGCTGAGCCTGCGCTGGCGCAGGTTCTGGGCGATCTGGGCAGCGCACGCGGTGAAGATCTCCATGTCGGCCGCCGACAACACCGGGCCCCGGCCGGCCAGCATCGAGGAGGGATCCAGCTCGGCCTGCACCGTCGCCTCCTCGATCCCCTCCGGGGGCCGGTCCCCGCTGCTGGCGGTGACCACCCAAGCAGCCGACGGCTGCGTGGTCGGGCGTTCCAGAACGCTCAACCCCTCCAGCCCGAAGGTCTCGCGCATCACCTCCAGCAGCTGTGGAAGCTCACCCTCCCCGCGCAGTTGCGCCTCCGCCATCGATGTCAGGACCGCGGCCTCCGCGCTTGACCGGGCGGCAAGCCGGCGTCGCCGGGCACTGACTTCCACTGTCCAGCTCACCAGCAGCGCCACCGCCAGATACACCACAAGTGCCACAACGTCGTTGAACAGCGCGACCCGGAGCGAATACAGCGGCCGGGTCAGGAAGAAGTCGGCCGTCACCGCGGACATGATCGCGGCGATCAGCGCCGGATACCACCCTCCCACCACGGCGATCAGGACGACCACCGCCAGATACACCAGCAGGTCAATGGACAGGCTCAGCCGGGTGCGCAGCAGGGCCAACACAACGGTCACGGCCGGTATCAATACCGCTGTCAGGACGAGCGCCTGCAGGCGCCGGCGTCCACTGACACCGCGCAGCTGCGGAAGCCGCACCGCAAACCGTGACGGCGACTCATCGCTCACCACATGCACGTCAAGGCCCGGGCTCAACCGAGACAGCCGACGGGCCACCACCTCCCGCCCGGTCAACAGCCGCCACCAGGCTCTTGGACGGCTTTCGCCGATGATCACCTGGGTGGCGTTCTCGCGCTGCGCGAACTGTGCCAGCGCGCTGCTCACTTCGGCGCCGACCACCTGGTGCCAACTGCCGTCCAAATCCTCGACCAAGGTGCGCAGGCCGGCCAGGGTGGCCGCGTCCGCCCCGGGCAGCCCGTCGCTACGCGACACGTGCACGGCCATCAGGTCGCTGCCCGGTGTGCGCGCCGCCAGCCGCGCCGCCCGCCGGATGAGCGCCTTGCTTTCCGGGCCACCCGACACGCCCACCACGATGCGCTCCCGGGCCTCCCAGCCCGTGCTGATCCCGTGCTCGCTCCGGTAACGCCGCAAGCCCTCATCGACCCGGCCGGCCATCCACAGCAACGCCAGCTCACGCAACGCGGTCAGATTCCCCGGCCGGAAATAGTGAGACAAAGCCGCATCGATTCGATCCGGCGGATAGATGTCCCCGGCAACCATGCGCCGCCGCAACGCCTCGGTCGACAGATCCACCAATTCCAGCTCGTCCGCCTCCCGCACCACCACGTCGGGCACCGTTTCGCGCTGCCGCACACCGGTAATGTCGGTCACCACGTCGCCCAGCGACTCGAGGTGCTGAATGTTGAGCGTCGTGATCACGTCGACGCCGGCATCTAGCAGCTCCTCCACGTCCTCCCAGCGTTTGGCATTGCGCGAACCGGGGACGTTGGTGTGGGCCAGTTCGTCGATCAGCGCCAGCTGTGGACGGTGGCGCAAAACCGCGTCCACGTCCATCTCCGAAAGCACCCCGCCCCGATACCGGACTTGACGCCGGGGAACCACCTCCAAGCCCTCCACCAGCGCCTGGGTCGCCCGCCGACCGTGCGGTTCGATGTACCCGATCACGCAGTCGACGCCTTGCCCGCACTGGCGGTGGCCCTCGAGCAGCATCTCGTAGGTCTTGCCGACCCCGGGAGCAGCTCCCAGGTACACACGGAGCTTCCCCCGTGCCATCAGCAGCCGATTTCTACGACAGTGCCGGCGCGGCCGTCCACGCGCATCAGCGTAAACCGATTCGCTACTGCGCCGAAGGATCCCGGGCAGCAAGCGTTGGTGCCGGGGCACCCAAGGCCGGTTGGCGCACTGTCGGAGTCAGGTGTTGCGCCCGCCGTTGACGCCCAGTATCTGCCCGGTGATGTAGCCGGCCTCCTCGGACACGAAGAACGCGCACGCCGCGGCGATGTCCTCGGGTCTGCCCACCCGGCGCACCGGGGTGCGTGCGATGTGGTCTTCGACGGTGCCGCCGAGCAACTGCCGCCGCTCGGCGCTGCGCAACATCGGCGTGTCGATGAACCCCGGCGGAATCGCGTTGACGGTGATCCCGCTCGGCCCGTATTCGAGGGCCAGCGATTTGGTGAGCCCGTTCACCGCGGACTTGGCAGCGACATAGTGAGCCATGAACGGCTGCCCGGAGTGAGTGCTGGACGACGAGATGTTGACGATGCGCCCCCATCCCGCCTCGACCATGTCGGGCAGCGCGGCCTGGATCGTGTGGAACACCCCGTTCAGGTTGACGTCGATCACCTTGGACCATTGCTCGAAGGACATGTCCAAGAATTTCTTGAATCCTTCCACGCCGGCCGCGTTGACCAGCACCAGGATCGGGCCGAGCGCATCGCGGATCGCGGAAATCGCGGCGTCGACCTGTGCGCGATCGGTGACGTCCGCGACGTAGCCGAATCCGTCGTCGGTGGGCGACAGGTCGATGACGGCCACCCGAAACCCGTCGCTGCGCAATCTCTCCGCGATCGCCCGGCCAATCCCGGACGCACCGCCGGTCACCACCGCAGTCTTCACGCGCACGCACCTTCCTGAGCGACCGCCCAGCACGGGCGCCTGACATTGCCTATCACCGCCGTGTTACGGGGGTCAAGCGGCGCCGAATCCGTCGCGACAGGCGGTTGATTTTTGGCGATCGCCCAATCTAGGGTCCGGTGATGGCAAGGGACTCCACCACTCGGGACATGCTGATCGAGGCGACGAGTCGAATCATGGTCGAGGAGGGGTACGCCGCCGCCACGTCGCGGCGCGTGGCCGCCGAGGCCGGCGTCAAACCGGCGTTGGTGCACTACTACTTCCCGACGATGGACGAGCTGTATCTGGACGTGTTCCGCCGCGGCGCCGCCGCCTATCTGGAACGGCAGCGGGAAGCGCTGGCCTCCGACCGGCCCCTGCACGCCTTCTGGGAGACGCTCGTCGAACCCAAGGACGCCCGGTTGCTGCTGGAGTTCATGGGGCTTGCCAACCACCGCAAGGAGATCCGGGCGGAGATCTCCGCGTGGCAGGAGCGGTGGCGCGAGATGCAGATCACCGCGCTGAACTTCATCGTCCGCGAACACGGCCTCGACACAAACGAATTCCCGCCCGCGGGCATCGCGGTCGTCATCGCCGCGATCGGGCGCACCCTGATCCTCGAGCAGACGCTGGGCACCAAGGGCGGCCACGAGGAGGCCGTCGCGCTGGTCGACCGGTTCCTGGACCGCTTCGAGATGCCTACCCCGAAGCAGCGGCGCGATTGACCCGAATTAGGGCAGCACGACCCGCAGGCGCTCCCAGCCCCGGACGGTCGAGGTCGACGCCAATTGCGCCGTGTCGTAATCGATGTCCCACTCCGGCCAGCGGTTGAGCATCTCGTCCAGCGCCACGCGGCCCTCCAACCGCGCCAGGTTCGCCCCGAGGCAGTAATGCACTCCCTTCCCGAAGGTGATGTGCGAAATGTTGTCCCGGCGAATGTTGAACGTGTCCGGATCGGCGTAGCGGCGGAGGTCGCGGTTGGCGGCTCCGAACAGCAGCAGCATGGCGCTGCCGGCCGGAATCGTCCTGCCGTAACACTCGAAATCCTTTGCCATCCAACGGGCGACGTGGGGACCGGTGGGTTCGAACCGCAGCGTTTCGTCGACGGTGCGGGTCAACAGTGACCGGTCCCGGTAGACCTCGCGGCGCTGATCGGGGTGCTCGGCGAGCACCTTGGCCAGCCAGCCGATCAGCCGGCCGGTGGTCTCGTTTCCGGCGCCCGCGACCACCTGGGTGTAATGCAGCACCTCCTTGCGCGTCAGCTTGCGGTGCACGCCGTGCTCGTCGTCGAACTCCACATTGAGCAGCGTCGTCATCAGGTCGTCCGACGGGTTCTTGGATCGCCATTCGACGTAGTCGGCGTAGATGCGGCCGTCGGCGATGGAGTCGGCGTCGGCGACCTTCATCGGGGTGCCCGGCTTGGTGCGCAGGTTCGCGTCGTTGGCGTCGCGGACCGAAACCTGTTCGGATTCAGGGATTCCCAGCAGCATCCCGATCACCCGCATCGGCATCATCGACGCGAGTTCGGCGATGATGTCGAAGCCTGAGGACCCGACGAGCGGATCCAGACACCGCACGCAGTACCGCCGGATCTGGTCTTCGAGCTCGGCCATCCGGCGCGGCGTGAACACCCGCGACATCAGGCCGCGCAGCCTGGTGTGCTCGGGCGGATCCTGGAACATCATGACGCCGCCGGGCATGTCGAATTTCGACTGGATCAGCTCGAGGATGTCGCTGCGGCGGTTGGAGAACACCTCCCAGTTGGTCAAGGCGCGTTCGACGTCGGAATGCCTTGATATCGCCCAGAAGTCGAACTTTTCGTTGTAGTAGATCGGCGCTTCTTCCCGCAGCCGCGCGTAGGTCGGGTACGGGTCGGCGATGATGCTGGTGTCGTAGGGGTCGTAGTAGACGTCGGTGTCGTTGGTGACGGTCATCGATGCTTTCCTTACTTCAGGCAGCTGCTGGCGTCGATGGGCAGTGCGACGCCGGTGATGTAGCGCGCTTCGTCGGAGGCCAGAAACAGCACCGCGTTGGTGATGTCTTCGGGGGTCACCCAGGGGATCGGCAGGTAGTGGAAGCTCTGGCACACCGGCGCGAGGTCGTCGGGTCCGGGGTTCTCCAGCTCCGGACGAAACGCGCGGTAGGTTGCCTCGTTCATCAGCAGCGGCGAGTTCACGTGCGTCGGGAGGACGGCGTTGACCCTGATCATCCGCTGCCCCAATTCGACTGCGAACGAACGCATCAGCCCGATCACGCCGTGCTTGGCCGCGACGTAGTGGCCCATGTGTGGATAGGCCTTGAAACCGGCCACCGAGGAGGTCAGGACGATCGATCCGCCGCGGCCGCCGTCCAGGATGTGCGGAACGCCGGCCTTCACCGTCTTCCATACGCCGCTGAGGTTGACGTCGATCATCTCCTGCCACAGCGCCTCGTCGGTCTTGTGCAGCTTTCCGGCGGTAGTACCGATGCCGGCGTTGGCGACGATGACGTCGAGGCGCCCCAGCTGTTCGATGCCGCCGTCGACGGCGGCGCGCAGCGCGTCGAAATCGCGGACGTCGACCTCGGCGGTGACGACGCGGCCGCCGGCGTTCTTGACCAGTCCCGCGGTCTCGTCGAGGTCTTCGGGTGTCGCGCCCGGCGCCGGCGAGGCCTCGAACTTCCGGCAGATGTCGACGGCGATGATGTCGGCGCCCTCCTGCGCGAGCCTGACCGCGTGACTCCTGCCCTGCCCGCGCGCCGCGCCGGTCACGAACGCGACCTTGCCGTCCATCCGGCCCGCCATAGCCACCTCGATTCCCCGATTTTTGGGCGATCGCCCAAATTTCCCGCGCACGCCATGTGTAGCAGCATCGAGAGCAGCTAGTCAAGCACTCAACGCGGTTCGTGGTTCAGACGGTGGGGATGCCCAAAATCAATGCGAGGCCGCGCTCGATCTGCTGCATCGTTTCGGGTGCCAGAGTTCCCAGTCGCTCCAGCAGCCGCGTGCGAGCGACGGCGCGTACGCCACGACAAACCGCGACGCTTTCGGCGTCCACGCCTTCGGCAGGCGAGATGCGCGGCCGCAATGGGCTATCGGAGAGGGAACTCGACACCGGTACCATCACGACGAGTTCGTCGTCGATGCCGACGAGTATGTCGTCGACGGAGACGACGACGGCCGGCCAGTGCTTGCCGGGTTCACCGGGGCGGGCGGCGCCGAGGGCGACCAGCCACAGCTCACCGCGTCGGAGTTCAGGCAAGACCGTCGCTGACCGTGACGTCCCAGTCGCTGTTCTCGGCGCGTGCAGCTTGCAGCGCCGCCTCGGCGCGGCTGGCGTCGCGTTCGGCGCGGAAGATCGCCTCGTGATCGGCACGGGCGGCCAGCTCCGCGAGCAGGGCAGCGATAGAGATTCCCCGCGCGCGCGCCTGGGCCGCCAGCAGGTCGCGCGTCTGGATTGGGACCCTGATCGTAGTCGTCTGTGTAGACATATTCCGTAGTCTATTCGGTAGATATGGATAGCGCAGATGAGGCAAAGGCGTCACGCGTGCCTGGCTGCCTCCTGAGCCAGCTGCACGCGCGAGGACAAGCCGAGCTTGCCGTAGACGTGCGTGAGGTGGGATTGCACCGTGCGCGCGGACACGAACAGGCGGCTGGCGATGTCGTCGTTGCCGAGCCCTTCGCTGACCAGCCGTACGACGTCAAGTTCGGCCGGCGTGAGTGATCCCCAACCGCTGGCGGGCCGTTTCCGTTGGCCTCGGCCGCGTTGTGCGTAGGCGATCGCCTCCTCGGTGGACATCGAAGCGCCTTCGGCCCACGCCGAGTCAAAGTCTTTATCGCCCAAGGTATCTCGCAACGCCGCTATCACGGATCCGTAGCCGGCGTCCCAGACCTTGAAACGGACCAAGTTCATGCGCTGCCGGATCGCGTGCGCCGCCCCGAGAAACCGGACCGCCTCACGGTGCCGCTCTGCCTCGAGGGCCAAGGTGCCGAGGCACTCCAGAATGTCCGGGACCCTCAGATGCGACTCGACGAGAACGACATTGGTCAGCGCCTCGTGTGCGTCACGTTCGGCTTGCTCCGGCTCACCCTGCGCGATCGCCACCAGGGCCCGCCCGGTGAGCGCACTCGAGTCGCTCGCCAGTGCGACGGCGTCATCGGCCCAGCGGCGGGCCGCGATGAGATCCCCGCCCGCCAGGGCGGCTTGCGAGGCGAGCTCACGCTGCATCGCCGCCATCGCGGGCACGACACTCAAGTGTGGCCACGCAGCCCGTGTCGCCTCCGACGCGGCCCCAGGATCGCCGACGGCCAGCGCGACGATAGCCGACCCAAGATACGCGATACCGGTGGCAAGGCCGCCAACCTCGGAACTGGCCTCGATGGCCGCCTCAACGGCCGCCCGGGCCGCCACTATTTCCCCCTGCCATGCGCGCATGGCCCCCAGGCACGCGAGACCGTACGCCTCAAAAAAGCCGTCGTGGGCCCGCCGCGCCTCGTCGGCCACCGCGTCGAATTGCGCTGCGGCTCCGGTCAAATCACCCTGAGCGGCCTGCGCCATCCCCAGGCACCAGCGGCACTGGCGGGCGCCGAAGCGGTCACCGATCGCGTCGGCGAGAACGGATCCTTCCTCGGCGGCCACCCGAGCCGCGACCGGGTCTCCCGTGAAGACCGCTCCGCGGGCCTGCCGGGCAAGGATCTGACTGAGCCTCCAGCGGTCGCCCAACGCGCGGGCGAGGGCGAGCGCCTCGGCGAAGTACGTCGCCGCCCCGGCTCTTTGGGCGTTGGCCGTGTAGCCGCAGGCGGTCAGCGCGCGGACCAGTAGGGCCGGGTCATCGGCGTCGCGCGCGATGGCCAGGGCCTGCTGCGCCTGATGCACGCCGTCGGAGGCGCCTGTCCAGGTGGCGAGCACGGCTCGGTCGGCGAGCGCCCGCGCCCGTACCGCGGCCGCAACCCCGGGATCCTTCGCCTCGTCGTGCGGCAGGGCGGCGTCGAACCAAGTCAGCCCCTCCCGGATGCGGGCACGCGCTTGCCACAGCGGCTGCAGCGACGACGCCAGCGCCAACGCCAGCTCGATGTCCGAGTTTTCGCAGCTCCACTGAAACGCCGCGCCAAGGTTGTCGATCTCCATTTCGGCCCGCTCGACCAGCCGCTCGTAATCGTCGGTCCCGGGCGCGTCGACCGCAGCGGCCAGCGCCGTGTAGTAATCGCGGTGACGCGCGCGGACGGCATCGGCTTCCCCGGCCTCGCCGAGCTTTTCCTGCGCGTACTGGCGCACCGTTTCCAGCAGCCGGTACCGGCTTCGACCGCCACTGTCGTCGGCCACCACCAGCGATTTGTCGACGAGCAGGGTGAGTTGATCCAGCACCTGGTAGCGCTCGACGTCGCCGCCTCCCGCGATCGCTTGGGCCGAGTCCAGATCGAATCCGCCCACAAAGACGGCCAGCCGCCGGAACAGGATTCGTTCGGGCGCGGTCAGCAGGGCGTGCGACCAGTCCACCGAGGCGCGCAACGTTTGCTGGCGACGCACCGCGGTGCGCGCGCCGCCGGTCAGCAGTCGGAAGCGGTCGTGCAGGCTGTCGAGGATCTCGGCCGGCGACAACGCGCGCATGCGGGCCGCGGCCAACTCGATGGCCAGCGGCATTCCGTCGAGGCGCCGGCAGATCTCGGCGAGGACCGCGGAGTTGTCGTCAGTGACAGCGAACTCGGGCCGAGCATGGCGTGCCCGGTCGGTGAACAGCTCGACCGCGTCGTCCGCGAGCGACAGCGAGGGCACCCGCCAGCTGAGCTCGCCGGCGACGCCGATCGGCTCGCGGCTGGTCGCCAACAACGTCACCTCCGGGGCGGCGCCGAGCAGCGCGACGACGAGCGCCGCGCTGGCGTCAAGCATGTGCTCGCAGTTGTCCAGCACCACCAGCATCTGGCGGTCGGCGACGAACCGGGTGAGCGTGTCCATCGTGGAGCGGCCCGGTTGATCGGGTAGCCCGAACGCGCGGGCCACCGCGATCGGCACCAGGTCGGGATTCGTAATCGGCGCCAGGTCGACATACCGCGCACCGTCGGCGAACCGGGCCGCGGCCTCGGCCGCAACTTCAACCGCCAGGCGGGTCTTGCCGACCCCGCCGGCACCGGTCAACGTCACCAATCGGTGCTGGCCCAGCAGCCGGCGCACCTCGGTCATCTGTCCTGCGCGGCCCACAAAGCTGGTCAGCTGCGCCGGAAGGTTATGTGCAGCAGTGCTTTTGAGCGTGCGCAGGGGCGGGAAGTCGTTACGCAGGTCCGGGTGGCAGAGTTGCACCACCCGCTCGGGGCGGGGCAAATCGCGCAGCGGGTGCGCGCCAAGGTCAGTCAGCCAGACGTCGGGCGGGAGCTGATCGATGACCAATGGCTCGGTCGCACCCGACATGACGGTCTGGCCGCCGTGGGCCAGGTCGCGCAGCCGCGCCGTCCGGTTGATCGTCGGACCCGCGTAGTTGCCCTCGTCGCGCAGCTGCACCTCGCCGGTGTGCACACCGATGCGCAGCCGGATGGGGGCCAGCGGGGAGCGCTGCAATTCCAGGGCGGCCGCCACCGCTTCGGAGGCCCGGGCGAACGCCGCTACGAAGCTGTCACCCTCACCCTGTTCGACCGGGCGCACCCCGTGATGCGCGGCGATGGTGTCGGACACGACCTGATTCAGGCGGGCGATCGCGACGCTCATCTCCGCGGGCTGGGTTTCCCACAGCCGCGTCGAGCCCTCGACGTCGGCCAACAGCAACGTCACGGTGCCCGTCGGCAAGAGTCCGATCACGCCAACTTCGCTCCAGTCCACCAGCGGCGTTTCCGCGCGTGGATTGATCTCGCTCATGCTAGCCAGCATGCGGCGGCCACGCGTAGCAAAACATCGGCCAAAACGCGGAGATTGCGCGGCAGCAATGCGGACCATGCGGGCCGTCGTACTGAATCTGTGAAGATTAATCACACCGGTGTGAAAGCTTCGTTAAGAACGCGGCGGACCCCGCCTTCCACCTGCACCGTGGATGTATGACGCTGTTCGAGCTGCTTTCATCGCCGCGGCACGAGGTGGATGCGCACCTCGACCGGGCGATCTGGCCGCTGAGCAGTTTCGTCGACGAGCTGGGCCGGTTGTGCGTCGGCGGGGTCGCCGCCACCGACCTGGCTGCCGAATTCGGCACCCCGGCCTACGTCGTCGACGAGGAAGATTT
>Ga0335069_10009948_pt1 | contig 13512 bp, 10 predicted proteins | sample Lox_Sample_11_FD_206714 | JGI IMG/M metagenome (GOLD analysis project Ga0335069, IMG submission 206714) | Soil microbial communities from Loxahatchee National Wildlife Refuge, Florida, United States - Lox_Sample_1.1 | ecosystem: Environmental > Terrestrial > Soil > Wetlands | place: USA... | reverse complement strand
ATTGATGTCTCGGAACTGGGAAATAACACTCTCAATTACTGGAAGAAGACAATGCTCTATAAGACCCCCTAGAATTACCCTTTTGTCATTTCAGCCACCCAAATCTCTCACAAGCCTTGTCCACCTTTCAAAATACTTAAAATATAGTATTATTGAATAGCGATGTATTATTCACCCAGACAGAAAGAAATAGAATGTCAGAAAAGATTCCTGCAGAGATCAAGCACGAGATTGAGAAGCTCGTAAAAGACCTCAACTATCATAATTATCGCTATTACGTTCTCGACGCCCCCGTGATTTCGGACGCGGAATATGACAGACTCTTTCTGCGCTTGAAGGAGCTTGAGGCGACCTCCCACCATGTCTTGCCCGACTCTCCCACCCTGAGAGTGGGTGCCCCTCCCCTTGAGAAGTTTGCGAAGGTGAAGCATAAGGAGCCCATGCTGTCTCTGGATAATGCCTTCTCATACGATGAGGTCAAGGAGTTTGACCGCAGGATAGGAAGACTCCTTAACACAGAAAAGGAGATCGAATACACCGTTGAACCTAAATATGACGGACTTGCCATTGAACTGACTTACAGGGAAGGCCTTCTCCACAGGGCGTCCACAAGAGGAGATGGCTATGAAGGGGAAGACGTCACCCAGAATATCAAGACCATCAAGTCCATTCCCCTGAGGATAGAGGGACTTGAGATCCCCGGTGAGATCGATATCCGAGGAGAGGTCTATATGGACCTTGATGAGTTCGAGAAATTAAACAAGCAGAGGGAACAAAAAGGCGAACCCCCATTCGCCAATCCGCGGAATGCCGCCGCAGGGTCTGTGAGACAGCTGGACCCTTCCATCACCTCATCCCGAAAGCTCTACCTTGCGTGCTACGGAATAGGAACGGTGAGGGGCATCGTGTTCAAGAATCATTCCGAGTTCATCAGGTGGCTTGAAGAATCCAGGTTTCCCACTCCCGCAATGGTGAAACTTGTGAAAAAGATTGAGGGCGTTATTGATGCCATTCGAGAGATAGAACGGAAACGGAATTCCCTCCCCTTCGAATCAGACGGTGCCGTGATAAAGGTGAATGACTTCGGCCTTCAGCAAAGGCTGGGAGTGAAAACCCGGGAGCCCCGTTGGGCCATTGCGTACAAATTTCAGGCCCATCAGGGGACCACACGGATAAAGGAAATCCTGGGCAGCGTCGGCAGGACCGGTGTGATCACCCCTTTTGCCGTTTTTGAACCTGTCCGTATTGGCGGCGTCACCGTCTCCCGCTCAACCCTCCATAATTGGGATGAGATCGAAAGAAAGGATATAAGAGTAGGAGATACCGTTGTTGTGGAGCGGGCAGGGGATGTCATACCCCACGTGGTCATGGTAGTGAAAGAAAAGAGGACCGGAAAAGAAAAGCCCCCCCCCATTCCCGACAAATGTCCGGCATGCGGTGCAAAGGTTGTCCGGGAAGAGGACGAGGTGGCGGTCAGGTGTGTTTCCCTTCATTGCCCTGCACAGGTCCAGGAAAAGATAATCCACTTTGCGTCAAGGGGCGGTATGGACATCGAGGGACTGGGCGAGAAGAATGTGGAACTCCTCTACTCAAAGGGACTCATTAAACACTTTGAGGACATTTACAGATTAACAAAGGAAGATCTGATTGAGCTGCCAAGATTCGCCGAAAAATCTGCACAGAATCTCATAGACGCCATCAAAAAGAGCAAGAATGCCACCTTGGCCAAATTCCTCTTCGCGATCGGCATTCTCCATGTGGGCGAGTATGCTGCAAAGCTCCTTGCAAAGAATTTCGAGAGAATCGAAGATTTATACCATGTCAAACCGGACAGGCTTATGGGCATACGACAGATGGGGGAAAAGATATCCTCCTCCATATCAGCCTTTTTCAATGACCAGAAAAACATCGAGACACTCAAAACACTTAAGGCCTTTGGCTTGAAATTAACCAACCCGGGCTTTTCTTCTGAGAAGAAAGGAGAAAGACCCTTTGAAGGGCTCACCTTTGTCATCACCGGTACATTACCCAAGTCACGGAAGGAAGTAGAGGATCTCATCGAGGGCAACGGGGGCCACTCGTCTTCTTCTGTGTCAGCAAGCACCGATTACCTTGTGGCAGGCGAAGACCCGGGCTCGAAGTTGGAGAAGGCAAAGACACTGGGAATCAAGACCATTTCCTATGACGAGTTATTGACCCTTATTAAGCGGAAGACGGAAAATCCGGGATTGTTCGATTGACCTACTTTTCGCAAAAAAAAGCAGCTTCTGCTGCCCTCTTCTTCACTCATCATGCTTGCAAGACCTGTTTCGATACCGGTGTTTTCAGATACTGATAGCCTGTCCAGAGCAGCATAATCCCAAAAATAAATCTCAGTACTCCGTCCTGGAAGAAATGCGCGAGGGTTCCGCCAACGTAGGTCCCGATAAAAACTCCGGGAATCAATCCCCGGAGGAGGCGGGTTTCTATATTGCCGTAACGCATATGTGTCCACGCCCCCACAATGCCTGCAGGAACCATGGTCAGGAGCGAACTGCCCTGGGCAGTGTGCTGATCGAGACCGACTAAAAGAACCATCACAGGAATCATTATCACTGCGCCTCCGACTCCCAGCATCCCTGAAAGGAAACCTGTGAACGACCCTGCCGCCAGCAGTATGAAGACCTTTTTCCACCCTTCGGAGAAGTACACAAAGGGAGGGATAAATGGTTTGAGAAAAAGCAGTATCGAGACAAGAACGACAAAGGCCCCAAATGACCTCCTGAGCTTCCACTCCGGTAGAGAACTTGCGTGGCGGGCGCCTCTATAGACAGTGAGAATTGCGGTTGTTGCCAACAGTACAGAGGCCAAGAGGTCCACCGACCCCTGCAGCGCATATGTTGCTGCCCCCACGAGTCCTATAAAGACCATGGCAGCAAGGCTGGTGCCGTGGGCCCGATGCTGCGTAACTTTAAAAAAACCGACCATGAGTGGGATCATGACAATTCCACCCCCCATACCCAGGAGGCCGCCAAGGATACCTGCCAAAAGTCCAATCAGTACGCTCATATTTTTTACTTCAGAACCCTCGCACAGCGAATTATTTATTATATACCTTACTGATAGGTCTGCCGCTGAAATCAGTATCGATCTTACAAGGTTCAAACAGTGAATGTGAAGGGCATACGTAACACCACTTGCTCGGCTTCAATCTCTTTAAAACATCGCAGGAATTGGACGATGATCTCTCTCTCCATGGTTGTTCCCGCTGCACTAGTGGTATAATTTCGTGTATGCCTATCCAACTTGTTATCTTCGATCTCGATGGCACGCTCATTGACTCACGCATTGATATCACCAATGCATTGAATTACGCCCTGGCACCTTACCCCTTCGCGAAGCTCTCGGTGGAGGACACTGTCAAAATGATCGGTGAAGGGATAACCCGTCTCATCGAGAAACTCGTGGGAAAGAGGGACACCTCAATGAAGGCTGATGTCACCAAGAGGTTCCTCACCTACTACACCCAGCATATCCTCGACTATACAAAGGAATATCCCGGGGTCCGGGAGACCATCGAGAAGCTCAATTCCTATCAAAAGGCTGTGATATCCAACAAAAAGGAAACCCTTTCGAGGAAGGTACTGGATGGTCTTGGACTCTTACACTATTTTGATGTCATCATCGGCAGTGATACCACACCGGAGAGGAAACCTTCTCCCATGCCGATACTCAAGGTGCTTTCCGAGCTTCATGTGCGGCCGGAAGAGGCAGTAATCGTGGGAGACAGCAATTACGATGTGGATGCAGGAAAGGCAGCGGGCATCAGCACAGTTGCGGTCACGTACGGATACAGACCAAGGGAGGTCATCGCCCATGCCGATTATCTCATCGACAGGATGACTGATCTGGTCCCGCTGCTCCGAAGAATGGAGGAGCTTCAGGGGTGAAGGAGATCACCCTCGACAGTATAGGGGATATAAGACTCTATCAGTCCAGGACCGGGTACCGGTTTTCTGTGGACGCACTTCTGCTGTATTCCTTTGTGAATGTGCCAAAAGCAAAAAAAATAGCAGACCTTGGTGCGGGTTCAGGGGTTGTGGGATTGCTCCTCGCGAAGAAGTACCCGGATGCGAAGGTCTCCCTCTTTGAACTTCAGGAGAGACTCTCAACCCTCGCGAAGAAGAACATTGCCCTCAACTCACTTGAGGGGAGAGCCAAGGTAATAAATGCTGACATAAGAGAGATGAAACCCTGCAGCACTGCTTCCGGCATGGACTGTTTCGACATTGCGGTCTCCAACCCACCTTTCAGGAAACCGAAGACAGGACTCATAAGCCCTGAAGAGGAAAGGGCCATCGCACGGCATGAAATAAGACTTAAGCTCCCTGAACTGATACGTGCTGTCCATCACCTCCTCTGCTCAAAGGGCAGGTTTTTCCTCATCCACCATCCAGAGAGACTGACAGAGCTTGCCGGTTCACTGAAGGAAAGGGGGATGGAGGTGAAGAGGCTCAGGTTTGTGCACTCCCATATGTGGTCAGTTGCCAAAATGGTGCTGGTGGAAGCGGTGAAAAGCGGCAAAGGGGGAGTGAAGGTCGAAAGGCCCCTTTATATTTATAATGAACACGGCGGACATAGCGAGGAGATGATTCGGATTTACGGAGGGTGATAAACGGGAAATCGTATGGATTAGAATAAAGAGAACAGGTATAATACAGACAACCAGGAAAGGCGTGTGACCAAAGGTACATATCATGATCAGAAACACATTCAGCATTCTTAACGGCATAGGGGAAAAACTGGAAAGACGGCTCTGGATGGATGGCATCCTCACATGGGATGATTTTATCCGCACGAATGCCATCCGGTTTATAAGTCCCGAGCGAAAGCCGTTTTTTGACTGGTCACTCTACACCGCCTCCCAGAAGTTGGGCGAAAGGGATTCCACCTTTTTTGCAAAGACCATAAGGAGGCGGGAACACTGGAGGCTTTTCGAGATTTTCAGGGGAAACGCCCTCTACCTTGATATAGAGACGAATGGTCTCCAGCCCGGAAGGGGCGGGTATGTCACGGTGGTGGGTCTCTATGACGGGTATGACTGGAAATCCCTCGTCTCAGGAGAAAATCTCACTGCGGATAACCTCAGGAAGGAGCTTTCAGGTTATAAGTGCCTTGTTACGTTTTACGGTTCATCCTTTGATATCCCCTTTCTCCAGAGGACGTTCCCTGACGTGAAGTTTGACATGCCCCATTTCGACCTCTGTTTTGCGGCAAAAAGAGTGGGGATTCACGGCGGACTCAAAAAGATAGAGACAATGTTCGCCATTGAAAGAAACGAGGATGTGAAGGGGATGGACGGATATGATGCGGTGAGGTTATGGGAACTTGCGAAGAGGGGCAGCAGCGAGGCAAAGCGGCTCCTGCTCAGCTATAACAAAGAGGACACCGTGAATCTTGTGGGGATTGCTGATATACTTTACCACCGTTTGAAGCAGTCCACAGGGATAGAGGAGTATCTGACCTGTGGAGTTACTTAGGGATTTTCTCACGTACCTTTCGGTGGAGAAGGGGTTGTCAGAGAACACCGTCCGTTCCTACCACTGTGACCTTACCACGTTCGGGACATTCCTTCAGTTAAAAGGCAAGACATTCCCCACGTGTTCGAGGCCCGATATCCTCGATTTCCTAGACACCCTGAAAGACAAAGCGTATGCTACGTCCAGCATTTGCCGTGTTATCTCTTCGGTCAAGGGTCTCTGTAAGTACCTTCTCATAGAGAAGGTCATTCCCGAAGACCCGACTGAAAATCTCCAGTCGCCAAAGAAATGGGAAAGGCTGCCGAAGGCACTGAGCATCGACCAGATGAAGGAAGTCCTTTCCTCTTCATCAAATCCAGGGGAACAGGAGAAGAAGTCCATCCATGGAGCGTTGTTCTTCAGGAACTCCGCCATGCTGGAGCTCCTCTATTCATCAGGCCTCCGCGTGAGCGAACTTGTGAAGCTGAAGCTGGCGGATATCAGTTTTGAAGGGGGATTTGTCAGGATCATGGGGAAGGGTTCGAAGGAAAGGGTAGTGCCGGTAAACCGGCGAACCCTGGAACGGGTGAAGAGCTACCTGCGCGATTTCAGACCATTGCTTCTCAGGAAACGTATTTCAGAATACCTTTTCGTGACCGGGAGGGGAGCGCCCATGACACGGCAACGCTTCTGGCAGACCATAAAGGCTTACGGGAAACTGCTCGGCATTGAGCTCTCTCCCCACACGGTGAGGCACAGTTTTGCCACACATCTCCTTGAAGGGGGCGCTGATCTCAGGTCCCTACAGAAGATGCTTGGCCACTCGGACATATCCACTACCCAGATCTATACCAAGGTAACGATGGACAGAATAAAAAAGGTGTATCTCGATCATCATCCGAGGGCGTAGGCGCACATATACAAGTCAACGTGAGGACAGGGAAAAGAGAAGCACATAATTCTTCGTCAAGTTTTTCATTCTTGATACTTTTGGAGGTGACCCATGAAGTCTCTCGGCGTGGATGAGCTGTTCAGGTGTTGTGATGAAAAGGCATTGAATTTTGAAACCACAGACGAGCTTCCGTCTTTGGAGGGAACCATCGGCCAGGCGCGGGCACTCAGTGCCATCGATTTTGGCCTCAGTCTGGAGAGCTCGGGATTCAATATCTTCCTCCTCGGAGAAAACGGCACGGGGAGAATGTCCACTATAAAGACAATCCTCAAAGAGCAATCCCTTACCAAGCCAGTCCCCTCAGACTGGTGCTATGTCTATAACTTTAAGGACCCCGACGCGGCCCTGGCCATTTCCCTTGCCCCGGGACAGGCGGTGATCTTTCAAAGGGATATGGAAGAACTCGTAAAGACCCTGAGAGTTGAGATTCCCAAGGTATTCGAGTCAAAGGAATACGAAAAGCAAAGAAGCAAAACAATGGAAGAGTTCCAGAAAAAGCAGAGGGATTTATTCAGCAGTCTCGAGGAAGAGGCACAGGCAAAAGGGTTTTCCATACGCAAGACCGTGAGTGGTCTTCTCATCGTGCCGGTAAAGAAGACGGGTGAACCCCTTACCGAGGAGGAGTTTGAAGGCCTTGATGCCGACACCAAGAAAAAGATTGAAGAGCTTGGCAAACTCCTGCAGGAGAAGCTCGATGATGTGGTGAGGGCAGTGAGAGAGGGGGAGAAGCTCCTGAAGGACCTCCTGCTGAAACTGGAAAGGGAAGCAGCCCTCTCCTCAGTCGGTCACCTCATCGAGGATATTGAGAAAAAATACCGGGAGAATGAAAAGATTACGCACTATCTCGAAGACGTGAAAGAGGATATCCTCGCCCATCTCGAAGACTTCAAATCTTCCGAAGAGCAACCTGCGCCATTACCTTTCATGAAACTCCCGAAGACAGAGCCCACATTCACGCGGTATACGGTGAACGTCCTCGTAAACAACAGGGAAGCCAAGGGCGCTCCCTGCGTGTTCGAGAGTAACCCCGCATACTACAATCTCTTCGGAAGGGTTGAGCACAAATTCCAGTACGGCATGGCAGTGACAGATTTTTCCATGATCAAGGCAGGATCCCTTCACAGGGCAAACGGCGGATACATTGTCATCAATGTCCTGGATCTACTCAGGAACCTCTTTGCCTATGATGCCCTCAAGCGGGCAATCAGAAACAGGGAGATAAAGATAGAGGACGTTTGGGAGCAGTACCGGCTTGTCTCCACCACCTCCCTAAAACCTGAAGCAATACCCCTCGATGTAAAGGTCATCCTTGTGGGAAGCCCTTATCTCTACTATATGATGTACAGCCTCGATGAAGAGTACAGGGAGCTCTTCAAGGTAAAGGCTGATTTTGACAGCAGGATGGAAAGGACGGATGAGAATATTCAGAAGTATGCCCTCTTTATTGCCACGTTGTGCAAGCAGGAAAACCTTCCCCCCTTTGACAGATCAGGGGTGACAAAGATTGTCGAATTCGGTTCAAGGCTTTCGGAGCACCAGGAGAAGCTCTCCTCCAGATTCAGCGACATTGCTGACTTAATAAGGGAATCCACCCACTGGGCAAAGGTTGCAGAAAGCGTGGTGGTAAAGGCAGAGCATGTGGAAAAGGCGGTCAGTGAAAAGGTATACAGGAATAACCGGATCCAGGAGAGGCTCCAGGAATTGATGCAGGAGGGAACGCTGATCGTGGACACCTCAGGCGCAAAGAAGGGACAGGTCAACGGGCTTGCGGTTTTGGATCTGGGGGATTACAGCTTCGGAAAGGCATCAAGGATCACTGCAACCACCTACACGGGGAAGGCTGGGGTGGTAAACATAGAACGCGAGACAAAGATGAGCGGAAAGATCCATGAAAAGGCGATCATGATTCTCACCCATTACCTGGGAAGCAAATATGCCATCAAAAAGCCCCTGTCTCTCTCAGCATCCATCACTTTTGAGCAGCTCTATGATATGGTGGAGGGAGACAGCGCCACCTGCGCCGAGTTTTATGCCCTCACGAGCAGCATATCCGGCGTTCCCCTTGCTCAGAATGTCGCGGTCACCGGCTCCATGGACCAGACCGGTGTGGTTCAGCCCATTGGCGGGGTGAACGAGAAGATCGAAGGCTTCTTTGAGCTCTGTAAACTCAGGGGGCTTGACGGCAGCCACGGGGTGATAATACCCAGGAAAAATGTGAAGAACCTCATGCTGAAGAAGGATGTGGTTGATGCGGTGAGAGAAGGAAAGTTTTCCATTTATCCCATTGAGGCGGTTGAGGAGGGGCTAGAGATACTCACCGGAATGTCCATGGGCCAGTTAGGGGAAGACGGAACCTATCCCGAGGGCACCTTTAATTATCTTGTGATGAAGCGCCTTACCGAGATCTTTGAGGCCCTCAAAGAGAAGAATTCCGGGTCCCAGGAGAAGCAAAAGACCACAAAGTCCGGGAAGAGCCGCAAGACGCCCAAAGGAATATTCAACCGGAAAAGATGAGGAGACTCTGGTGGGGACTCCAGGCAGCCGTTTTCCTGATGTGCTCCCTGCCCCTGTCTTTTCTCCCTGTCAAGGCAGGAGAACTCTTCGGGCTGATTCTCTGTTACCTCTGGAAAGGGAGGAGAGAAATCGCCACCGACAATCTGAAGAAGAGTGTTGCCCTTCACGCCCTCTCGCTCCCGTATTCTCCTGAAGAGATGATCAGAGAGCATTTCAAGAATCTCGGACGTTCTTTCATCGAGATAATAAAGATATATTACGGCAGGGGAAAGGGGATTCTCAGGGAAACCACCATAAAGGGTCTGGAGAATTTCGAACAGGCAAAGGCAAAGGGAAAGGGAGTTATTTTTCTCACAGGCCATTGCGGAAACTGGGAGCTATTAGCCATCGCTTTTTCTTTTCACGTGACATCCTCCTCTCTCGTTGCACGTCGATTAAACAATCCCTACCTCAATACGCTTCTTGAGCGGGCGCGCTCCCGTTTTGGGAACAGGGCCGTGTACAAACAGGGTGCATTACGTGCCATTATCTCAACCCTGCGCAGTGGCGGGAATGTGGCAATCCTCATGGACCAGGCGGTACTGGCCGAAGAGGGTTTTGTGATCGACTTCCTTGGGCGAGGTGCATGGACCTCCAAAATGCCTGCGCTGATCGCACGTAAGACCGCGGCCGCAGTGCTTCCGGTATTCATCAGGAGAAATGGCAAGGGTCACGAAATCACCATACATCCCGAAGTCAGTCTCTCATCCCTCAGTGACTATGAACACGCAGTGCGGGAAGACACACAAAGATTCTCCCGTTTCATAGAAGACTATATACGCACCAACCCTTCCCAGTGGCTTTGGTTGCACAGGAGATGGAAAAGAGTGCCCCAATAAGAAGTGACAAGGGAAAGACAAGGCAGGAGAGGGGATGAGGGATAACAAAAAGTTTCTTGTGGAGAACGAAGAAAAGGGCAAAGCTCACTGAGGAAAGCGCATCGCATGATGCAGATTCTCACTGAAAACCGCCCTCCCTTCGGCTACGGAGTTCACCGGCTGATAGTTATCATAATTTGAAACAGGTGATGATTACCGCTTGTATCACGTAATGAAGGGGGGGAAGAAAAGAAGTGGCGGAGAGACTGCCCATCCGCCAAGGTTTCAAGGTTATTTATCCTATTGAGGGCTACGCCTTAACCTGTCAGCAGGTTTTATTACCTTCCCATCCCCAACAAGAAGGCTGCCTCCACGACGTCGACTGAAACGGCCTTAACACCAAAGACATGCTGAGCAATTTCAGTGACCTTTTGTACGATCGCTGCTTCCTCTTTAGCTGAGGCCCTGATCGCCACATGGATGCTTCCCTCCTTAGCTGTCACATGTGCCACATTAAATTCGTGCACGAGACTCGCCTCCACTTGGGCTGCCAAGCACAGATCATCGAGGATACTCTGGGATCGCGGTGTTGTCTGGTAGCTGGGCAACTTCGAAGCTGTAACGATGATCTGGGTTGCCTCATCCACAGACATGGTCTGAACATGCAAGACCATGTCATAAAGATCGGGGTTCCACGTGTCTTTTCCGTACAGACGGAGACCCCATTTGCGGCGCTCCTCATCGTCTTTCTTCAGGAGGTCGCGCGTAAGCGAAGGAGAAGAGAACCCTGTTATTTTCATTTCCTCCCTAACCCTGTCTTCGATGTCCGCAGTAATACGCACCTTGAGCACATGGGGTACCCCCTGGAGGAAAAAATGGCCTGCGAGCCCATGATATACGACATTATCTTTCTGTAATTCTTTTAGCAGAGTCGCCCGTATAAAGGCGATATATTTTTCCTTGCCATGGGTAAATCGTTCTAAAATTGATGGTGCATCATGAATCGCCTTCTCAAGTTTTATCTCTGGTATATTGAACTGCTGAGAGGCTTCAAGAAGTATCTCCCGTGAGATGCACTCATACCCTAAGGTGTGAGCGACCTTTTCCGCTATCTCTTTCCCACGTCTGTAAGAACCCCGCGAAATAGTTATGGCTGACAAACTGTTCCCACTTTCTCCAAAACTGATTGCATTGTTCCATTCATCGGCTTTGTTACCACATTATTGTAATCGTCTGCACCTCTTGTACTGAAACAACGAAGATATCTCATTCACCCCCATAGGCAGCACCCCCTCAGATGAGAAACAAAAAGACCAAGCATACCAAAGGTTCGTCCTTCGGCAGCTCGGCCATCTTAACTAAGACCCGCCGCTTTCCGTCCCCTTCTCACAAAGGGTCTGGTCTTATCGAGAGAGCCTATATCTAATTTCTCTTATACCATACGCAACAAACAAGAGCTATCAGTCTAAGACCGATTCTTGTGTCGGTCTTCTCCCTACATAACCTGAGAAAAGGCAAACTTTGATCGTTATTTCGGCCAGCAACCAACACTATCATGGAAGGCCTAAAAGGTGTTTGTTTCAGCTGATCAAAGTTATCTTTGCGCTCCTAAGGGGTAAAAGGAAGTTTGATGATGGAGTGTGTGCTATCGTAACGCACGCATAAGAGGACAGAGAGGTTGTGGTGGAAGAAGGACCTCAGTACTTCGTAGGCAATAAGGCCTGTAGGATTCAGCTTGGTCAACTTCCACCACCCTTTTCGGCCTGCATAAGGTAAGTTGGGAATGAAAGGTCCGCAGAACAAAAGAGGTTAGGTGAAAAGGTAAAAGGGTTGAAGCACCACCACAACCATCCCAGCTTTAACAGAGTAAATAGAGAGATGTCTTGACTCTCTTGCTTAGAAGAGGAAGGACATCTCACCAGTTGGAGGGTTCAACTTTAAGCGAGAAAGTGGGTCATTTTTCAATGAGAATCTACATTTGGCGCATACAGAACTTTGGGGCAAACGCGACTCACGGCAGGATCTCAGCGAAGGTATTCTTTTAACGCGTCTTTCCAGTCCACAGGTGAGTGCCCCGTTACTGTGGAAAAAACCGCGGTATCCAGGACAGAGTTGACCGGTCTTTTTGCAGGCCGCGGGAAGTCTCTGGTCGGTATGGGAATTACCTCGGTGTGATGCCCTGAAATCCGTATGATTTCTTTTGCGAAATCAAACCAGCTTATTCCCCCTTTTGTTTCATCGGTGAAGTGATAAACGCCATACGCACCGTTCTCCAGAAGAGCCCTTAATGCAAGGGAAAGTGTCACCGTAGATGTGGGAGAACCCCTCTGGTCATCCACTACCCTCAAATCCTTCCGCTCACCCGCAAGTCTGAGGATCGTGGATACAAAGTTATTGCCATGTTTGCCATAAAGCCAGCTTGTCCTTACGATATAGAATTCGTTCATGATCCACTGAATGTATTTCTCACCGGCAAGTTTCGATTCACCATAGGTATTTATGGGGTTTGTGCCATCAAAGGGTGTGTAAGGCAGGGATTTTGTGCCATCAAAGACATAATCAGTGCTTATATGGCACAAGGGTATATTCATTTCATGACAAATCAGTGCGAGGTTCTGAACGCCGGTGCCATTTACGAGAAAGGCCTTATCCCTCTCCTGTTCCGCCCTGTCAACATTGGTATAGGCGGCACAATTGATGATTACATGGGGAGAAGTTTTTTTTGCAAACTCATATGAGGAGGCCCTTTGTGTGATATCGAACTCTGCCTCCTGAGGGGCGATGACCTCGTGTCTTTCCCCAAGAACCGGAATGAGGTCATGGGCGAGCATGCCCTTAGAGCCCGCGACAAGGATCTTCAAGTTTTTTTTGTCTCCCAGAATCCCTTGCTCTCAGAAGACAACCGTTCCTTCAGAGGCTTCCACCACCACTCATTGTCCCTATACCACCGGATAGTTGCTTCCAGCCTCTTTTCGATATCCATGGAGGGTTTCCATCCCAGTTCCCTTTCTATCTTGGAGTTGTCGAGAGCGTACCGGTAGTCGTGGCCCGGCCTGTTGGCCACATAGGTGATCGCCCTTTCATCTTTCCCCATCATCTCCAGCACCTTCCTGGCAATATCGATATTTCTCCTCTCCGCATTCCCGCCCACATTATAGACCTCGCCGTCTCTGCCTTTGTGCAGGATGAGATCAATGGCGCTGCAGGTATCCCCCACAAAGAGCCAGTCCCTCACATTCCTGCCCTCGCCGTATACCGGGATGGTTTTATTCTCAAGGAGGTTCGTGATCATAAGGGGTATGAACTTTTCAGGGTATTGATAAGGGCCGTAATTATTGGACGGCCTGACGATAATTGCCGGAAGTCCGTAGGTCTCGTGATAGGCCCTCACGAGCATATCCCCCGATGCCTTTGATGCTGAGTAGGGTGAATTAGGCCTCAGGGGTATATCCTCGGTAAACTTGCCCTCGTCACCCAGTGTGCCATAGACCTCATCCGTGGAGATATGGATGAACCTTTTTGTCCCGGCGTCCCTCGAAGCGGTAAGCATTACATAGGTTCCCATCACATTAGTCGTCAGGAACGGCTGGGCATCAAGAATGGACCTGTCCACGTGGCTTTCCGCGGCAAAATGAATGACGCAGTCAGCATCCTGCACAAGGTCGCTTACCAGGGCAGCATCCTCGATCTT
>Ga0335069_10009947_pt1 | contig 13512 bp, 15 predicted proteins | sample Lox_Sample_11_FD_206714 | JGI IMG/M metagenome (GOLD analysis project Ga0335069, IMG submission 206714) | Soil microbial communities from Loxahatchee National Wildlife Refuge, Florida, United States - Lox_Sample_1.1 | ecosystem: Environmental > Terrestrial > Soil > Wetlands | place: USA... | reverse complement strand
CGACACCACGTAGGGCAGCGCAACCGCTTCGGCGATCCGGTGATCGATCACGTCGAGCGGGTCGCGGCCGCTGTCCCCCCGGACGTCCGCGCCACGGCCCTGCTTCACGACCTCCTGGAGCTCTGGCCCGCCGCGCAGCGGTAGCTGCGCCGCAAGGGCCTCACGCCTACCGAGCGGGAGGCGCTCGAGCTTCTGAGGCACGCCCCGGACGAGCCCTACGAGCTGTACGTGCGCCGGATCGCGGACGCGCCGGGAGCGGCGGGACGGCTCGCGCGGATCGTGAAGCTCGCCGACCTCGAAGACCACCTCGCCCACCCATCGATCCCCGCAAACGCCCCCCGATACGCATGGGCCTGCCACCAGCTGCTCAGCGCTCAGGACGAGGCGGTGCGGCCCGCCGCCCGGGGATAGGTCGCCCTGGCGGACAGGCCTGTCAGCGTGCTATCCAAGGGTGCCATCCGAGGCGCCATGTTCTTTGCGCGAGGAAAACGGCATAGGAGTCGTCGTGGCGTCTCGCAGCGGATCGATCTGACCGGCGAGGAGGCGGTCGAGCAGCAACCCCGGCAATGGCAGGCTTGGCGGCTGTGCGCCCAGAAGGTGAGGCGCACGTGGAACGAATGGCTGGCGGCCGACGGTCGCCAGTGTGCCGCCCGGTACCGCAAGTACATCTCCGCCCTGACAGAGGAGGAACACGCAGCCTGCGAGCTGGAGCTCACGGTCAAACTCGGGACCGAGGCGAAGCGCGCGAGCGCTTGCACCCACTCAAGTGCCCATGCCGATGATGCGAGGAGAGCACACGCGTGAGGACCTCGGCCACATTCGGCTTCTGAGTCGAGCGGTCACGCGGCCGCAGCCACGCCATGGGCCGCCCGTCTCGACAGAGGAGAAGCCAGCCACGGACGACGCCGACCCGGTGGCGACCTCGCAGCTGATCCTCAGGCAGCAGGCGACCATGAGGCGCTCAAGCCCCGGCGAATCCGCGCGGCCAAGGTCAGGGAGCTCCTGCGCGTCGGGCGCACGGGCGAGTCCGGCCCCGACGCCGACCCCGGCGCGGAGCGCCGCGCGAACGATCCCTGTCCCACTCGATCTGGGGTCATGTTCGATGCGAGGCTGGTCGATAATGAGCGAGTCGTGTCGGACGCGAGGCTGCTGGAGCAGGACAGAACGTATGTCGACGGTGCAGGCGCTGTCGTGAGGGTCGCGGACATGAGCGCCGCAGACGCGAACCGGGCACTGCTGCAGGTTTATGGGGATGCTGAGCGGTTGAAGGCGGCGTGGGTGGCGCTGCTTGATGAGTGGGTGAGGCTGGCCGGGAGCGCGCGTCTGATGACGGCCGGGACGATGAACCAATTGCTGGTGGAGTCGGAGGACGAGGCGGAGTGTTGGCTCTCGCGGCGCCCGCTCGTTGTCGCATTGAGCCTGCGCACGCTCAGCGACTTGCCGATGGAACCGGCTGTTCGTAGCGATCGCTAGCCCGGCTCGGGGATGGTCGGCGCAGGAGCGCGGCCTTCAGTCGCCGCGGGAAGTCCAGTGTGATCGCTAGCTTGGGTCGGGGGCTCCGCCTCATTTTGCGTCGACCGCTCCAGACCTCGAGTCTGTCGTTCGTTAGCTGCCTTGGCGACGCTGCAAGCAGCTGATGCCGACAGGTCCAGCCGATCACTCTCGATCTATAAGGGAGTACTGGCGATCGGCAGGACGCGGGTCGCCAGATCATTCGCTCACCCTCCGCCGGTCGTCACGGGCGGAGGCAGGAGGTTGGCGCTCTCAGCCAGCTGCACAGCCTCGGCTCGGTTGGTGGCGCCGAGCTTCTTGTAGATGTTCTCGACGTGCGTCTTGACGGTCGGACGGCCGATCCCAAGTTCGGTGCCAATCGCGGCGAGCGTTCGATATGTGGGAAGGAGCGAGAGGACCCGGGCCTCCGCGGACGTCAGCGAAACCCTCGTGCGGGACTGTTTCATCGTGGCTCCTACAGCTGGCTGGCGATGGTGCCCTGACCGTACGTCGCCGGCTATCGGTCCGTCATCGGCCTATATGGCTGGTATCTGGGCAAGAGGGTTTTCGCTCGAGTCGAGCGACGCTCGGCTCTTACCCGGCGTAAGGTTCCAGATCCAGGTTGCGGGCTCGCAGGGTGCGCACGACGCCCACCACGATTGCTGGTGGCGCGAGGGTCACCAAGAGCATGTCGGCAATCCGGCTGGTGGCGTTGTCGATGTGACCCGTGGCCGCGCCGGCGGCGCTGATCGCGACCACGGCGACCGCCACCGCCACCGCCGAGCGCATGACGACCGGGCGAACCCTCGCCGCCCGGAAGGCGCGGAGGAGCGTCACGGCCGACAGACCGGAGACGAGCACCTGCTCCCATGCCGCGGTTCGGCCACGCCCTGGATGACGAAGGCCGCCACGAGCGCGGCCAGCAGCACCGCGTATCGCGCGCGACCTTCGCTCATCGAGGGGATATCGCGTGGTTGCGCAGCGATTGAGGTCATCCGGATTTCCCTGACGAGCGTGATGTCCGCGCGCCCGCCGGGCATTATCCGGATCGGATGAAGCCGCGACCCGCCGAGCCGCCGCACGCGAGGCGATCGGCACGTGTCCAGTCACCACGAGGCCTTCGCAGGTCCCATTCCCATGGCGGAGCGTCTCCTCGAAATCGTTGACGTCGAACACCGGCGCGCGCCCGGGCGATTCGCGGTCGATTTGAGCGCGAACGTTCGCCCGAAGAAGATTCGGCCCTATTGGCCGATGAGGGATTGATCGCTCGTGTCGTACCGTTACCGCACGATTTCCAATTAGCCTAATCGGCTCTACAAGACAACGTGTGTAATGGCCGTGTCGCGCAATCCCCACCAGGGCGTCTGGGAGCGCGCGGCATGTCCCCCTCCGCGGATTGTGCTGGCCGAGTGACTCATGAGGTCACCTGATGGGAGGGTTGAACGATGACCAATGACGCGGAGACCCAAAATGGGCCGCCCGCCCACGCGTCAGTGGGCGAGCTGGCCAGGCAGCTGTCAGAAGAAGAAGGACGACCTCCTCGGCAGGAAGGACGACCTGCTCGCGAAGGCGAGGGAGACCTCGCCGGAGAGCCTCGTGTCGGCCGTGCAGCACGCCGGCCACAAGGCTCGCGAGAACCCCATCGAGCTCGCCGCGATTAGCGCCTTCGCGCTCGGCTTCGTGGTCGGACGGCGGTCCATGTGCGCTGCCCGAAGCTCAAGACCCCAGCTGTCCTCGCCACCGCGGTGATCGACACAAATGCCCAAGGCAACGTTCACAACATCGCCGTCCGCCCGCGCGTAGGTGGTCGCACTCGTAAGCGCCTGTCCGATCAGGAGTCGACGACGACACGCAGCGACTCCGACAAGGCGAACCCGATAAGCCCCGCGGACGTTGACGCTCGCCACCCCCACCCCGTTCGAAGCGGGGACGCTCCGTTGGCCGACTGAGCCTCGAGCATGCTCGGCCGCGTATCGGACCAGGCCAAGGCGTCGCAGAGTCGTACCAGAGATTCGTGGTCGACGCCTTGGAGCGGCTGGCGGACCACGCATGATCGTTGCCCTTATCACGATCGCCGTGATCCGGCGCGGTCTCCAAACCGCTCGATGCGCGAGGCATCGCATCGGCCATGATGTTCACGGCCGGGCTCGCCGTCGGAACGTCCGCTCTCAAGCTGGTGAACATCCACGTGGACGGCATCGCCGCGGAGCGGTTCGTCGAGCTCGCGCTCGTGTTTCTGCTGCTCAGCGACTCGATGGGCATCGACCTCGCGGGCCTGCGCCGACATCTGGCTTGGCCCAGCCGGCTTCTGCTCATCGGTGGTGGTGAGGCCCGCTCGGATCGGCGTTCTGGTGCGCCGAGGGAGCGCCCTGGTCTGGCTCGCCCGGGGGTTGAGCGTCCTCGGGACTGGTCGCATCGCGCGATCGAGGTGAGCCGACCACGAGCCGCGCTTTTGCCTGTGCGGCGTTCGCCGCGACCAGTCGGGTCTCGGCCACCGATAGCTGCGGTGCATCGATGACGTGTGTCCGGGCGAGGTAGTCCTGTAGGCCTCGGCGTTTGCGACCGAACGCGACCGGCAGGTACCCGGCGAACAGCGGAATCGCGGCCAGGACGAGCCCGACCGCTCGGACCACTGCTCGCCATGGTGTGAGCTTGTCTCCCTCGTCTGGCAGGACCCGGAACTCCATGATCCGGGCGCCGGGTGTCTGACCAGTCGTCCACCAGAACACGACGAAGTACAGCATCGCCCAGAGGACGAACGCGAGGGCCCCCACCGCCACCATCGTGCTCTTCCAGTTGCTCGGCAGGTGGGCCACGGTGACGATCAGGCTGCCGCCGATCTCCACGATGAACGCCGGGATGACGATCAGAACCGCGTCCAACGTGAACGCGAGCGTTCGCGCGACAATTCCGGTGTAGCGCCGCTCGGTCTCGCCGGTGTCCGCGCCCGGCGTCGTCCCGGCCACGACGGCGGTGGCTGCGGGACCGACCGGATGTAGGGCGGACCGGGATGCTGCTTGCACCTCCGCTTCCCCCGGCGGCGCGGACGTGGTCGCCGGCGCCGAGGGCCGGTGGCCGTTCCCATCGCCGCGAGCCTTCTGCAGAATCCAGTCGTCGGCACGGCGTGCGCGAGCGCGCAACTCACCCCCGACCTGATCCGCAAACCCAAGGCTCTGCTGCGTCACCGCCGCCGTGACGGCTGGACTGGCCGCGATCTCGTCGACGAGGCGCCACAGCGCCTTGCTCGTGAGCAGGCGGTCGACGAAGCCGTCCGCCAACCCGCTGTCCAGCAGCTTCGCCACCAGCCGGTCGGCGTTCTCGCTCTCGAGCGCTTTGTCGATGAGACCCCAGAGCGCGTCGCTGCCTGCCAGCTGCTCCGCTCCGTCGCTCACAAGCATCGCGTTGATCAGCATCCACACGGTGCCGTTCTCGACGAGACCGTCGACGAACTCGTCGACGAGCCCGCTCTCGAAGAGTGTGTCGACCACATGCTCGGCGCCTTCGGTCTCGAGCGCTCTCGTGAGCGCGGTCTGAACCTGCTCGCTGTCCAGCGCGTCCGCGAGCAGGCTTTGGAAGAACTGGCTGTCGAGCACCACCTCCGTCGCGCCCTCGCGCAGCGGCTTCAACGAGGCCGCGGCAAGGCTCCCCATCGCCGACAGCGGGCGTGCGGCGCGTGACCTGCGGTTCGGTGTCTTACCGTCGCTCACCGTCGTGTCCCCTTTGGAACTTTGTGTCAGAGGCCTGGTTGGGCTTTGACTTTGCCGGAGTTCACAGCCTCGGTGAGCTCTAGGAAATCGCGTTCGTTTTGGTCGGCGTAGGCCTTGGAGAATTCGACGATCGCGCGGTCGAAGCTGTCGCTGTTGCCGAGGTAGGCTGCGATCGCGATCCGGTCGCCGCTGCGGGCGTGCGCGCGGGCGAGCGTCCAGCCGCAGAGCTTGCCGTAGGCGGCCATGCCTTTGGGGATCATCTGCTCGATCTCGGCGGAGCCCTTCCAGTCCTTCAGTTGGCGGACGTAGAAGTCGCGGGGCTTGTCGTCGAGTCCTGACTTGACGTGCAGCCAGCCGAGGAAGATGTCGCTGACGGCTTGCATCAGTCGCTGCCCGACGACCACCCGCTCTCCGTGGTTTGAGAACTCGCTGGGGCCGAGGAATTCCTCGAGCACGGACGCTTCGGCCTCCTTCATCTGCAGGAACAGCGGGTCCTGACCGTCGCGGCCGAGCATCAGCGCGATGTACGCGCGCGTGCCGACGCTCCCGACCCCGACCACCTTGCGGGCGAGATCGGTCAACTCAAACGCCTCGAGCAGTACCCGGCGGTCGAACTCGAGCGTCCCACGATAATCACGCAGTAGTTGATGAAGCGACTCGACGATCTCGTCGAGCTCGCGACCTGCGGCGAGCTGGGCGATCGGCACGATCAGCGGCGACTCGTCGACAATCCGTACCTTCCCGTCGACGACGTGGGTCAGCTTCGAGAACGCGGTCATGCTGTCCTTGGTACGAGCCTTAGCGAGCTGCTTGTCGGTGCGCTTCACCAGCTTGGGCTTGAACTGCGAGCCGTATTCCTGGAGGGTGCTATCGACATCCAGGTGTGCGTACCAGACCTCGAGCTGCTTCATCCCGGCGAACTGCGCCATCGCGGTGCGGTACCGGCCCACGGTGTCAAGCACGATCCGGTCCTGCTCCTTGGCGGGAAAGCCGTTGTCGCGAGCCGCGATCAACAAGCTCACCGCCAAGCGCTTGACATCCCATTCCCACGGCCCGGGAAGAGTCTCATCGAAATCGTTGACGTCGAACACCAGCGCCCGCTCGGGCGAGGCGAACACCCCGAAGTTCGACAGATGCGCGTCCCCGCAGCACTGCACCATGAGCCCCGACCGCGGCGTCGCGGCGAGATCATGCGCCATGATCATCGCCGCCCCGCGATAGAACGCGAACGGAGAGACCAGCATCCGCCCATAGCGGATCGGCACCAACTCCGGCACCCGCGTCTTGGCCTGACGCTCCAGCAATTCGACCGGATCAGCCCGAGTCGAGAGTGGCTCGAATAACCCATGACCCGCGCGCGGGACCTCCTTGCGCGCCGCCTTACCGCGCGCCACCCGTTCCGGCACCGACAGATGTGGCACCGCCGCGGTCGGTTCTGTCTTCCTCGCCGTCGGACCCGTCCTCCGCGGCACCGCGGCCTCTGCGTTCTGTGCAGTCGTCGCCATCGTCTTCGCCTCCTCTCGGTCAGGTGCCGTTGTTCATGACGTGTGCCTTCTCGGCTGTGAACTCCTCGTCGGTGATCGTGCCGTTGGCTCTCAGCGCGGCCAGTCGCTCGAGCGTCTCGACGCGCCCGCTGGTGGCTGCAGGCGGGGTGTTGCTGGCGGCGGATCCAGCGATCGTCGGAGGTGATGGGGGTGCGGTCTTGCGGGCGTGGGCCCTGGCTCGCTGGTCTCGGAGGTCACGCAGCGCGTGGCCGTGCTGGATTCCGGCGAACTCGACCGCGGTCTGGCGTCTGAGCACCGTGACGCCGTACGCGAGCAGGACGGCGAACACCAGGATCCAGACGATGTTCCGGAATGCCGGGGTCGGACCGATCAGCACGAGCAGGACCAGTGCGCCGCCGACACTGGCGTAGGCGACCGCGGGACTGTCGCGCAGTGACGGGGCCAGGGCCTTGCGGATCTCGGTCGCAGGTCGGGTCGGGCCGGCGAGCCACGCCGAGGCGACGATCACGAGCCCGTACGCGATCATCGCGACGGCGATGTCGCGCAGTAGCGAGGTGCCGATGTTCCAGACCTGGTGCGCCGCAGGTCTGTTTGACGGGATCGTGACCAGGCCGTTCACGACCGCGTCGCCCGCGACTCTGCGGATCAACAGCAGCGCTGCTCCGATCAGCACGAAGCACCAGCCGGTCGTTCGCAGCGTCCGCCGGCGGCGTCCTCGCGCGAGGTAGACCGCCAGCGCGAACAGCCCGATCGCGAGCGCCGGCAGCACGATCGCCAGGCTCTTGACGGCATTGGCGATGTCCTGCGCGGTCTTCAGCTCGTTCGAGCGCATGATCACCAACTGGCCGCTGGCGGGCGGCAGCGTGACGCCGAGCTTGTTCTGAGCCGCCGCTCGGACGGTCGCACCGGTCGAGCCCTGGAGCTTTGACCGGACCGCAGCGAGCTGGCTTGACAGGCCGACCGTTGCGGCAAGCTGGCTGACGAGCGTATGCAGGTTCAGGCTCACGACCCCTGACCGGGTCGAGACGACCGGCCCGCCACCGTTGAGCACCCGCAGCAGCTCTCGGTGCGCGGCGATGTTGGCCTGAACCCAGGCGCTCTGCACCTGTGGGGTCGCGAGGACCCTCGGGGCGAGCTGGCCTGCGAGCTGTTGCAACCCGGCCGCGGCCGGACCAGACAGCGCCTGCAGCTGCTTGGGCAGGACCGTCTGCAACTCGGCGGACACGTTCACATTGGTGAACAGTTCGTGCACCAAGTAGGCGCTGAGCGCGGTCTGGACCTTCTCGTCCTGAAGGATCCTGCCACTCGTCGAAGACCAGTTCGACGTATTCAGCGCTTGGCGATTGACCCAGATCGCGAACGTCGCGGCGATCCCGATCACCGTCGCCAGCACCAGCAGCCCCGGAACCAGGAACCGATGAACCTTCCGGGCAACGCGCGCAGCGCCGGAGGTCGGTTGCGAGCTGGTTCCAGCGGCTTCAGGGGGGCCCGGGGGAGCCGCGGCAGCCTCGTCCGCCGCGGGACCAGTGTCAACCGGAATGCCAGCGTCGCCAGGGGTGTCGGGTTCAGGGTTGGTCATCGTGAATCCTCGTGGAAGTCATTACACGGCCGCGTGTGGCGGCTGCTCGGCGGGCGGCTGCTCGCCCTCCGGGTCAGTGGTCGGGCGGCGTTTCGCCGAAGACGCGCATCCAGATCCAGCGGGCGAGACGCGCGGAAGCCTGGCTCGCGAGCGCACCGATCCCGGCTTGCAGTCCGGACCACAGCAGACGCTTGACCAACGGGCTCGCCGTCAGGCGCGTTACGGCTGTGCCGTGCATCATCGAACCCGGGCCTCATCAGACCTCGCCATCTGCCCAGGGTTCGGGGACCCGTGGATCGCGATGCCCACGACGGCGCGCACCGCGTCCCACAGACCCTCGGGCATCGCGGCTGACGGCGAGGCGCCAGGATGCTGGGGAGCGATTCGCACACGGAGAGCCTGCGGCCTCGAGCGAAACAGAAGCGGGGGGTCGAGCTTCGCCGCCTCGCCGTCGATCCCGGCCGCGACCGGTCCGTCGGAGCGGACCTCGAACGACGGTGCGGACCACTCCTCGACGGGCTTGTGCGCACCGCCGGCTCCGTCTTCACCAGCCACCGTGATGCCGAGCGCTCCCCGGTCGAGCCGCGGGCGCGTGCCCGACCCGAGCACCCGGCCGAGCCGGTACGGGTCGTTGGAGACCATCACGACCGCTCCGGTCTTGTGCTCGTGACCGTCGGCGCCGGTGAAGCACAGGTCGAGCCCCTCGCCATGTGGACCGAGCACGGTCGGCACCGTGTCGGCGAGCGTTCGAAGCTTCGCGTCTCGGTAGCCGGCGCTCTGCACCGCTTCGGCGTACACGCCAAGCGACACGTTGTTCACGAACACGCGACCGTTGACCTCGGCGAGATCCACGACCCGCTCACGACCGTTCGTGAACGCGTCGAGCGCACCGACGACGTCGTCGCGATCAACACCGAGGTCAAGCGCGAAATGGTTACGCGTCCCCGCCGGCACGCACACATACGGCAGTCGACGCTCCGCAGCGATCGCGGCGACGATCGCCTGCGTGCCGTCCCCACCGGCCACGCCGACAGCGTCGGCGCCGCCCGCGATCGCGTCGCGCACCAGCTTGGCGAGGTCATCCCCGAGGTGCAGCTCGACCGGCTCAACGCCGCGAGCGCGAGCTTCATCGGCGACGTGGAAACGCTCCGCCTTGCCGCCACCCGACTTCGGGTTATAGAACAACACCGGCCGCTTCAGCGGCGACCCGGCCGGGAGCTGCGCGTCCACGGCGAACGCCCGGCTCGCCGTCGCGACCGAAACCGCCAGCGCCGCCAAGATCAACGCGTCCTCCAGCACCCAGCCCTCGAGCACCACGAGGACCACCGCACCAACCAGCAACACGACGGCGATCACCGCACCGACGACGCGCGCGAAGCCGCGGCGCACCAACGCCCACCACGCGGCCGCGAACGCAACCACCACACAGGCAAGGACCGACAGACCACGCGGAAATCTCTGCACGGCGACGACCACGGCCAAGACAACCGCCGCCGTGAACAAAACAATCGACACGACTGCTGCCAACCGCCGATTCAGCACGACACCCCACCCCTCTCCAGCCCCCTCCCATCGGGGCGCAGACGATCCGCAGGCGCGAGACGCCGGTCGCAATGGGCAGCTGATCGTACGCGCGCGGCAACGCTTCCCGGAACCTCGTCACGGATGCGATCCAGCGTTTTCTCAGTCATCGGACTCATGAGCGGGCGTCCGGGGCGACCGCGGACGGGGTCGTCTGATCGAGGCCGGGCGGCGCGACCTGGCCCTCGTCGAGCTTCTTCGTGAGCTTTGCCTTCGCCGCGAGTTCCCCGGGTGTGAGGACGCCGGAGCCGGCCGCGCGGGAGATCGGATCGCCACCCGGCCGCGGAGGATGATCGCGCACCCGACCGCGATCGCCGCGCCGATCAGCGGTCCGGCGACGTATACCCAGTACGCCGTCCAGTCGCCGCTGACCAGCGCCGGGCCGAATGAGCGCGCCGGGTTCATCGAGGTGCCGCTCACCGGTGCTGACCACAGGCCCGCCAGGGCGATATAGCCACCGACCCCGAACGCGCCGACCACCCCGAGCCGAGGCGGTACCGAGGATTACGCTGAGCAGCGCGCCGGTGAGCACGATCTCCATCAGAAACGCCTGCCAGTCCTTGTAGCCGGGTCCGGGGAGCGTCGCGCCGAGGTGCTCGACGTTGCCGAACACGGCGAGCAGAAACAGGGATGCCAGCGTCGCGCCGCAGGAGCTGCATGATGATGTACCCGGCGCCCATGAAGAGGATGATCGCCAGCACCATCAACCCGCGGGCGACCACTGCGGCCGCGAGGCTGATCTGCCCCTTGGCATGGAGGATCCCGCCGCCAGCGGCGACAAGCACAAGCATGAACGTCCCCAGCAGCTCCGAGAACAACCGGCGGTATTCGAGCTTGGGATCGTCGAACTGATCGGGCGAACCGAACTCGAGCATCAACAGACGCTGAGCCCGCGGCAGGTCGTGAGTCGAGAGATCTGGATGTCCTTGAATCGGCATTTCTGTCAACTGGAAGTGAAGGACTGTGGGTGACCATCGGTCACGGAAGGGGGCAGGAGACCGACGCTTTCAGCGAGCGTCACTGCCTCGGCTCGTGTGGTGGCCCCGAGTTTCTTATAGATGTTCTCGACATGCGTCTTGACGGTCGGACGGCCGATACCGAGCTCGGTACCGATCGCAGCGAGCGTTCGATACGTGGGAAGGAGGGCCAGGACGCGCGTCTCGGCCGGCGTCAGGGAAGCCGTCTCGTGCAACTGGTTCGTGCTATCGGTGTCCGACTGATTGGTAATGGTCCGCTGACGGTACGTCCTGGACCGTCGGTCTGTCATCGGCCTAAATGGCTGATATTTCGTTCGAGGCCTTCGCCCGAGTCAAACCCGGCGAGCCGCGATAACCGCGCGGGGGTTCTCGTCAGCTCACGAGGTGAATGACGCCGATGGCGAGCAGGGCAGCTCCGGCGATCAGTGCGCACCAGTACGCGATCCGGCTCTCGTCACGGGTCAGCCAGTTCTTGAACCGTGTGACCGCTGTGGCGGTGCCCGCCGGTTCGAAGGCGTAGGCGACGATCGGGACCTCCAGCAGGAGCAGCATGATGACGTTCCAGGCGAGCACCACGAGCAACGCGAGGAGGGTCGATACATGCTGTCGGGCCAGCAGGTCCATTGCGGTCAGGTAGCTGACCCCCGGTGTGCCGATGATGAGGGCACCGACGACGAAGGTCGTGCGGGGCGTGCCACGCCGCAGAACCTGCATCATCTTCGAGGGCGGCTTCTTGGCCTCCTTCTCATGCCGGCGCTCCATCCGTGCGTTGTAGCGCTGGTTACGTCCGCTGAAGAACACGAGGGCGAGCAGCAGGAGGATCGCGCCGAGGGTGATCTCGGCGATCGGGCTGATCGTGTGTTTCGTCGTGGTCGTCGCGCCGGACGAGCCGCCGAGCGCGAACACGACGATCAGCCCGCAGGTGAGACTCATCGCCATCGCGCCGAGCCAGAAGCCGACGAGCAGGCGCTCGGGCCGTGGCAGCAGCAGGATCACGACGACACACGCCAGCAGCGTTGGGTAGATCGCCGCCCAGACCGCCAGTCCGAAGATCGCTCCCATGAACCCTGCCAGCTGCTCAGAGGCTGCTCGCGGTGATGACAACGAACAGGCCGATGACGCACTCGCTGACGATCCACGAGTTGTTGTTCATCCAGTCCCTGACCTTGGGCAGCGCCTTCTTGGCCTTTTCGCCGAGCAGCAGCACACACAGCGATGGGAGGGCGAGGAAGAGCAGCGTCAGCAGCACGAACGGCAGCACCCCGAACCAGGAGTCATGGTGCGCGGCAACAGAGCCGCCGACGGCGAACGAGGTGAGGATGTCAGTCGGGAACACGCCAAGGAGCAAGAACCCGAGCTTGAAGGCGCCCTTTGGCTTCTCCTCCTCCAGTTTCCCCATCCATTTCGGCGGTTTGGACGTCTTGCGCGTCAGGAACGTGTGGATACCGGCGGCAACGAGGAGCACCATGAAGATGATGTCGAGCGCGTTGCCGGATGCCCCCTGCTTGGATGCGCCGTCGCTCAGGAAGAACGCCAGGGTGACGATCGCCGTGATGGAGACCGCCGCGCCGGCAACCAACGCGGCCGAGTTGCCGCGCCAGTCCTCGCTGGTCGCCAGGAAGATCGCGCTCAGGATCTGTGGTCCGGCGATCATCACGAACGACAGCGGGATGATCTTCGCCAAGGTCACGCTCGAACGCCTCCCGCGAGCATCGTCGTAGGTCTTCCTGCATGTCCCATTGCGGGTAATCCTTCGGTTGTTGCACGGCGGGCCGGCACACGCCCGGCAGCACGTGTCTTGTAACTCTCATGTCAACGTAGTCGAAGGTTCGCGCGGACACATCAGCCAATGTGGCTGAATCGCCGAGTCACCCGGACGTGTGGTCGTCGGAGGGTCGGCTTGCCGCGATCCGGGCGCGCCGATCGGCGGTGAGCTCCTCGACGATGGTGAGAATCCCGGCGGTGATCGGAACCCCGACAATCGCGCCGACGACGCCGAACAGAGCGCCCCAGACGAGCACGCTGAGGATCACGAGGAACCCAGAAAGGTCGGCGGCCTTGCCGATGATCGTCGGCTGCAGGACGTAGTTCTCAAACTGCTGGTAGACGAGGATCACGACCACGAAGACGATCACAGCGGTCCAGCTGACACTGAGCGCGACGACGCCGATGATGATCCCGGCGAGCAGCGAGCCGACGTTCGGGACCATGTCCAGGATCCCGGCGATCACTGCGAGTGCAAGCGGGTAGGGCAGCCCGAGGATCACCGCCGTGACTCCGTAAATCGTCCCGCAAATAATCGAGATCACGATGTTCCCGATCATGTAGCGCGAGGTGGTGGTGATGATCTCGTCGAAGATCCGGTGCCAGCACGCCGCGCTCTCGTTGCCCTGCAACGAACTCAGCGCCATACGGTAGTTCGGGAGATCTTTGACGAGGAACAGCGTCATGAAGAGCACCGAGAAGCCGAGCAGGAATACACCGAATGCCGAGGTCGCGATGCCAACCAGGCCGCTCGCCGCCTTCCCGGCGGCAGACGCGATCGCGCCCGCGTGCTTGTGCAGCGTGTCAACGAGGTGGTTGTGGTTGAGCTGCTTCCCAATCGCGCTGTGTTCCATCTCCCCGGTGATCTTCGGGATGTTGTGCACGAACGATCGGACTGCGTTGCCCAG
>Ga0335069_10009946_pt1 | contig 13512 bp, 9 predicted proteins | sample Lox_Sample_11_FD_206714 | JGI IMG/M metagenome (GOLD analysis project Ga0335069, IMG submission 206714) | Soil microbial communities from Loxahatchee National Wildlife Refuge, Florida, United States - Lox_Sample_1.1 | ecosystem: Environmental > Terrestrial > Soil > Wetlands | place: USA: Florida... | reverse complement strand
CCCACCCCCGGGGGAGGCGTATCATCCCTCCCGAAGGGGAAACGCACCCATGCTCGACACCGTCGACCTCGGCCGGAAGCTGGACCGCCGCGGCTACGAGAGCCGGTACCGGGAGCTCCGGGACCGGCTCTCCCTCCTGCAGCGGGCGGTGTTCGAGGAGAAGGTCCCGGTGCTGGTGGTCTTCGAGGGCTGGGACGCCGCGGGCAAGGGGGACTCCATCGAGAAGCTGGTGGGCCGCATCGATCCCCGCGGCTACGACGTCCACCTCACCCGGGCCCCGACCGAGGAGGAGCGGCTGCGCCCCTTCCTCTGGCGCTTCTGGACGCGGCTCCCCGAGCGCGGCGCCATCGCCGTCTTCGACCGCTCCTGGTACCGGCGGGTCCTGGCGGAGCGGGTGGAGCGCGAGGTGCCGCGCCGGGTCTGGGAAAGCGCCTACGAGGAGATCAACCAGTTCGAGCGGATGCTCACCGACGACGGCGCGCTGGTGGTGAAGTTCTTCCTGCACATCTCCGCCGCCGAGCAGGAGCGTCGCTTCCGGAGGATCGAGAAGAGCAAGTACGAGTCCTGGCGGGTCACCCGCCAGGACTGGAAGGCCCACCGGAGGTACGACCGGTACCGGACCGCCGCCGACGAGATGCTGGAGCGCACCAGCACCCCCTGGGGCCCCTGGACCGTGGTGCCCTCCACCGACAAGCGCTGGCGCCGGGTGCAGGTGCTGGAGACCCTGGTGGCGGCGCTGGAGAAGGCGCTCTCGGACAAGCGGGCCCGCAAGGCCGTGCCCACGCCCTCGCCCGCCGCGGGGCGACCGGCCCGCAAGATCCACCGCGCGGACCGAACCGTCCTCGACAGCGTCGACCTCGCCCTGCGGATCACCCCGGCCCGGTACGAGAAGGAGCTGTCGCGCTGCCAGGGACGGCTGCGCGAGCTGGAGTTCGCCTGCTACACCGCCCGGGTGCCGGTGGTCGTGGCCCTCGAGGGCTGGGACGCGGCCGGCAAGGGCGGCGCCATCCGCAGGCTGGTCGGGGCCCTCGACCCGCGCGGCTACACCGTCCACCCCATCGCCGCGCCCAAGGGAGACGAGGCCACCCACCACTACCTGTGGCGCTTCTGGAAGCGGATCCCCAAGGCCGGGCACGTGGCCGTGTTCGACCGGACCTGGTACGGCCGGGTGCTGGTCGAGCGCGTGGAGGGGTTCTGCTCCGAGCCGGAGTGGCGCCGCGCCTACCACGAGATCAACGAGTTCGAGCGCTCGCTCACCAACGCCGGCGCGGTGCTGGTGAAGTACTGGCTGCACGTCTCCCCGGAGACGCAGCTGGAGCGCTTCAAGGCGCGGGAGAAGGATCCGGCCAAGCGCTACAAGATCACCGAGGAGGACTGGCGGAACCGCGAGAAGTGGGACGCCTACCGCCTCGCCGTCCACGACATGATCACCCAGACCTCCACCACCTACGCGCCCTGGACCATCGTGGAGGCGGACGACAAGGCCTGGGCGCGCGTCCGCTGCCTTCGCACGCTGGTGGAGGCGGTGGAGAGGAGGCTCCGGTAGCCCTGGCTACAGCTCGCCCTGCGCGAACCTGAGGTTGGCCCGGGCCACCCGGCAGTTGCGCTGGGCGCTGGCCAAATTGGCCTCGGCCTGGCGGACGTTGAGGAGCGCGTCCTCCACCTCCAGGCGGGTCTTCACCCCGAGCTCCTGCCCCTTCTCCGACATCTCCAGGAGCCGCCGGGCCTGGCCCACCGTGCTCGCCAGGGCCCGCGCCGTCTCGGAGGAGACGCGGAGCGCCTCCAGGGCGCCGTGGACCTCGGCCCGGACGCCGTCCCGGGCCTGGGCCAGGTCGATCCGGGCCTGGGCCAGGTCGCTCTCGGCCTGACGTACCCGGCCGCGGGTGGCCAGGCCGTCGAAGAAGGGGAAGGTGAGCACCAGTCCGGCCGACCAGGTGGTTCCGTTGCCCGACAGGGAGCTGGGCGTGTCGCCCGGCGAGGTGAAGAAGCCCTGCGGTACCGGGCCCACGCTCAGCCAGCGGTGTCCGATCCCTGCGCGGAGATCGAGGCGGGGCTTGTCATCGGCGTCATAGACCTCGACCAGGTCCCGGCGCACCTCCACGGTCCCGGTCAGGGCCTTGAGGTCGGGGCGGTGCTCCAGCGCGGTCCCGACTGCGTCCTCCAGCGCCGGCACCTCGGCGGGCTCCGCCTCCAGGCTGCCGGCGACGTCGATGCCTGTCCCCTCCTCGGCGAGGACCAGGCGGAGCCGGTCCAGGGCCAGCGACACCAGTCCCTCGGTCCGGATCACCTCGGGCTTCTGGTTGTCCAGGGCCACCTGGGCGGCCAAGAGGTCGTAGTCGGTCGCCGTGCCCAGCTGGTGGCGGTGCCGGGCGTCGGCGAGCTGCCGCTCCCGCTGGGCCAGGCTCTCCCTGGCGATCTCCAGGAGCCGGCGAGAGAGGAGCACGTCGTAGAACGCCTCGGTGACGGTGCGGACGGCGGCCTGCCGGAAGTGCTCCAGTTGGTCGTCGGCCGAGGCGATACCCGAGCGAGCGGCGCGGAGGGCGGCCCCCACCTTGCCCCAGGTGTAGATCGCCTGGGACAGCGTCAGGCCCACGTCCTCCACGGTCTGCGTCGCCGGCTGGAGTCCGCGCATGGCCTGGCGGGTGGCGTCGTCCCGCGCCGTGGCGAGGCTGGCCTGCGCCAGCAGGGAGGGGAGGGCGGCGGCCCGGCTCTCCACGTACTTCCCCAGCACCCACTCCTGGTAGGCACGGGCCTTCTGCACGTCGCGGTTCTTGTCCGAGGCGATCCGGACGGCATCCTCCAGCGAGAGGATCCGCACCGCCTCCGGCGCGGGGGCGGACGGCTCGGTGGCCCGGGCCGGGAAGGCCAGGGAGGCGAGGAGCAGGATGCCCACGGCGATCCGCGAGGCGGTGCGGACGTGCGCGTCCTGCTCCAGGGCATTGGCCCCGGCCCAGCGCCGATGCAGCCAGCCGGCGAAGTCGTCGAAGAGGGAGTAGACCACCGGCACCACCACCAGGGTGAGCACGGTGGAGGTGATGAGGCCCCCGATCACCGCCCGCCCCATGGGCGCGCGCAGCTCGGCCCCCTGGCCGACGCCCAGCGCCAGCGGCAGCATCCCGAAGATCATGGCCAGGGTGGTCATCATGATGGGCCGCAGGCGCGTCCGCCCGGCGGTGACGAGCGCAGTGCGTCGGTCCATGCCCTGGCGGCGGAGCACCTTGGTGTAGTCGACCAGCAGGATGGCGTTCTTGGTGACCAGGCCCATGAGCAGGATCAGGCCGATGAACGACATGATGCTGAGGGTGTCGCCGGTGGCCAGGAGCATCCCGGCCATGCCCACGATGGCCAGCGGCAGGGAGAGCATGATGGAGAGCGGGTCGATGAACGACTCGAACTGGGCCGCCAGGATGAGGTAGACGAAGATCACCGCCAGGAAGAGCGATTCGAACATGTAGCCGAAGCTCTCCTCCATGGCCTCGACGTCGCCGCCGAAGACGACCCGGTACCCGGGCGCCAGGTCGATGCCCTTCACCGCCTCCTCGATCCGCTCCTGGGCCGTGCCCAGCGGGATGCCGTCCAGGTTGGCGCTGAGGATCACCTGCCGGGAGAGGTCCTGCCGCGAGATCTCCGCCGGGGTGGTGGTCCGCTCGGCCCGGACCAGATCGGAGAGCGGGACCAGGGCCGGCGCGCCGCGCCGGCCCGGCACCGCCAGGTGCAGGTCGCCGATCTGGGACACGTCGCGGCGCATGGAGAGGGGCAGCCGCACCCGCACGTCCACCGCCTCGCCCTCCTCGTCCTCGTAGGTGGAGACGGCCTGGCCCCCCACCAGCGCGCTCACCGTGCGGGCGATGGCCGGGGTGGAGAGTCCCAGGTCGGCGGCGCGCTCCCGGTCCACCACCAGCTGGTACTCGGGCAGGTCGAGCTCCAGGGTCAGCTCCAGGTCGACCACCCCGGGGATCCTGTAGACCGCGTCCTTGAGCTGGGCGCCGTACTTCTTGAGGAGCGGGATCTGCTCGCCGCGGATGAACACCTGGATGGGCTTCTCGGCGAACTCGTCGGCCTGCATCTCCACCGAGGGGATGATGCCGGCGACGCCGCCCACCAGCTGCCGGGCCTCGGCCGCCAGCACGCTGGCGTGCTTCCGGCGCAGGCGCCGCTCCACCAGCTTGACGTAGACCCGGGCGTCCCGGACCGTGCCCGTGTCGCCGGCGCCGATGGAGGCGTAGGTGTAGCGGATCTCGGGCACCTTCTTGAGCACCCGGAGCACGGCCTCGACCCGACCCCGCGTCTCCTCGAAGGAGGCGTCCGGCGCGGTGGTGAACTTGACCTGGAACTCGCCCTGGTCGTCGTTGGCCATGAACTCCTTGGGGAGCACGGCGAAGGCCACGATCCCGCCCCCGAAGGCCAGGGTGGCGGCCAGCACCACGGTCTTGCGGTGGTCGAGAGCAAAGCCCACCAGCCCCTGGTAGCGGTCGGCGGTCCGGTCGAACCAGCCGTTGAAGTGGTCGAGGGCCCGGGCCAGCAGGTGGCGCCGGCCGGTGCGCTCCACGTCCGGGTCGACCCAGCGCGAGGAGAGCATGGGGTCGAGGGTGAAGGAGACGAACAGCGAGACGGCCACCGCGAAGGCCACGGTGATGCCGAACTGGAAGAAGAAGCGGCCGATGACGCCCTTCATGAAGGCCACCGGCACGAACACGGCGATGATGGAGAGGCTGGTGGCCAGCACCGCCAGGCCGATCTCCGAGGTGCCCTTCCGCGCAGCGGTGACGTGGTCCTGGCCGTGCTCCAGGTGGCGGACGATGTTCTCGCGCACCACGATGGCGTCGTCGATGAGCAGCCCGATGGCCAGCGAAAGGGCCATCAGCGTCATGACGTTGAGGGTCATGCCCAGGAAGTACATGACGATGAAGGAGGAGATGACGGAGATGGGCAGGGTGAGCCCGGTGATGACCGTGGACCGCCAGGAATTGAGGAAGAGGAAGACGATCAGCACGGTGAGCACGCCGCCCTCCAGCAGCGTGGAGGTGACGTCGTGGACCGAGTCCTTGATCACCACCGATCCGTCCCGCACCATCTGGATCTCCACCGAGGGCGGGAGCTCGCCGCGGAGCCGGCCGATCTCCCGGTTGACGGCCTCCACCACCCCCACGGTGTTGGCCTTCGACTGCTTGTAGACGTCGATGACCACCGCTGGCACGTCGCTCACCAGGGCCAGCTTGCGCTGCTCCTCCACGCCGTCCCGCACCTCGGCCACCTGGCCGAGCAGGACGGGCACGCCACCCCGCTGGGCCACCACCATGGAGCGAAAGCCCGAGACCTCGCGCGGCTTGCCAGCGATGCGGAGCGGCACCTCCTGGCCACCACGGTCGATCCGTCCCAGCGGCGTGTTGACGTTCTCGCCCGAGAGCCCGGCCACCACCTCGTCCACCCCCAGCCCCAGCGCGTCGAGGCGGGCCGGGTCGAGGTCGACCGAGACCTCGCGCTTGGTGTCGCCCACCAGATCCACCTTGCCCACGCCGGGGAGGTTCTCCAGCCGGCGCCGCACCCGCCGATCGACCAGGGTGGACAGCTCGCGGGGGGTGAGCTCGGAGGAGCGGACTGCCAGGGAGACGATGGCCATCCCCGCGATGTCGAACTTCTGGATGATGGGCTCCTCGAGCCCCTGCGGGAGCTGGTTGCGGATGGCGGCGATCTTGGAGCGGGCGTCCTGGGCCACGTCGTTCACCCGGACCTCCAGCTCGAACTCGACGATGAGCGAGGACACGCCCTCGCGCGACGAGGAGTAGACGTGCTTCACCCCGGCGATGGGGTTCACCGCCTGCTCCAGCTTCTTGGTGACCTCCCGCTCCACGGTCTCGGGTGAGGCCCCGGGGAAGAGGGTCACGATCGACAGCGCCGGGAACTCGATGTCCGGGAACATGTCGATGGCCAGGCGCCGGTAGGAGAAGATCCCCAGCGTGACCAGGGCGATCATCAGGACGGTGGCGAAGACCGGCCGCTTGATGGAGACGTCGGAGAGGAGCATGGCTCACACCCCCTGGGCGGCGCGGATGGCATCGCCGTCGCGCAGGTTGAAGGCGCCCCGGGTCACCACCTCCTGCCCGCCCTGCAGCCCGCCGGCCACCTCGATGCTGTCGCCCGCGACCACGCCGGTCTGGATGCTGCGGCGGTGGGCGGTGCCGCCCTCCACCACGAAGACGGTCGCGGTCCTGCCGGTGGGGTCCCAGGAGACCAGGGCCGCCCGGGGGACGGCCAGGACGCCGGCGCGGTGGCCGATGACGATCCGCCCCTTGACGAATAGACCGGGCCTGAGCTCGGCAGCCTGGTTGGGTACCTCGGCCTTCACCTTCACGGTCCGGCTGGCCTCGTCGGCGGTCGGGTTGATGAAGGAGACCTTGCCTCTGAACTCCCTTCCGGGCAGGGCGTCGCTGGTGAAGACCAGCGGCTGCCCCACCTGGAGCGCGGCCGTCCGCGCCGAGGGTACGCTGGCCACGAGCTCCAGCACCCGCGCGTCGACGATGCGGAACATGGGGACCGGGCTCCCCATGTTCTCCACGTAGTCGCCCACGTCGACGTTGCGCTCCGCCACCACGCCATCGATGGGGGCGCGCAGCACCGCCTTCTGCAGCCGGGTCTCGGCCATGGCTTGCTGGGCCCGGGCCGCCGCCACCCCGGCGCGGGCGGCCTCCTCGGCGGTCGCGGCCTCGTCGAGCGCCTGCTGGGTGGCCAGCCCGGCCTCCTTGAGCTTGCGGGTACGCTCCAGCTCGCGGCCGGCGCGCTGGGCGGCCACCTCCGCCTGGAGGCCGGCGGCCCGCGCCGACCCCGCGCCCGCGACGGCCTCGCGCGCGTCGAGGCGGGCGAGCGGCGTGCCCCGGGTCACCTTCACCCACTGCGTCACCTTCACCTCGGTGACGACCCCGCTGTACTCGGTCTTCACCTCGGCCGTGCGCAGGGCGGAGAGCCCCCCCACCACCTCGACCGACTCCTCCAGGTCGGCGGTGCCCACCCTGGCCGTCTCCACCGTCACCGCCGGCCGGGCGCCCGGGGCGGGCGGCTTCTCAGCGGGGCGGGAGCAGGCCGCGAGGAGCGCGAGGGAGAGCGGGACGGCGAGCGGGCGGGTCATGGCGAGGTCCTCCGGCGGCCGGGCTTGTGCGGGGCGAGCCCGGCGAAGACGAGGTCGAGGATGCGGAGCACGCCGGCCCTTCCCGGGCTGAGCGCCGGGTAGGCCAGGGCCAGATCCATGGAGTAGGAGATCACGGCCAGGAGGGCGTGGGCGACGTCGGGCACGCGGGCGCGGCGGAGCTCCCCTGCGGCGATGCCCTGGGCCACCACCCGCTCGACCGTGGAGAAGAACCGGCGATGGATGGCCTCGAAGTCGACGGCCGGGGCACCTTGCCCCGGCCCCCAGTAGGCGGCGTTCACGAAGCGGGCCGAGGACTGGTGGGCCTCGAAGAGCCCGAACATGGCGCCGAAGAGCCGCTCCAGGCGCTCGCGGGCCGTCCCCGGGGCGGCCACGCTCTTGTCCAAAGTGCTCTCCACCGCCCCACGGAGCTCCTCCACCAGGGCCAGGTACAGCCCCTCCTTGCTGTGGAAGTGGTAGTAGAGGGCGGGCTTGGTGACCCCGGCGGCCTCCACGATCTCGCGAATGGAGGTGGCGGCATAGCCTCGGGTGGCGAACAGCTCCATGGCGGCGTGCAGGAGCCGCTCGCGGACGGGACCGTTCCTGGCCGGGGGCATGGAGAGCCTCGCTGCCGGGGGGGGGGATCTACCTACCGGTCGGTAAGCTAGGCCAAGGCCCGGACGGGCGTCAACGGGCGATTCCGCGCGCCCCGGGACGCGGCCCGGCGGCGGGCGACGGCAGTGGAATCACGCGGACATTTCTGATACGTGCCGACGCATGAGCCGCATCTACAGGTCGCTTCCCCCCAAGGGCACCCCGGTCGGCATCGCCTTCAGCGGCGGCCTGGACACACGCTGCGCGGTGGCCTGGATGACCGAGCAGGGCATCCCGGTCCACTGCTACACCGCCGACCTGGCCCAGCCCGACGAGAAGAACCCCGCCGACATCCCGCCGGTCGCCCTCCAGCACGGCGCGGTGTCGGCCAAGCTGGTCGACTGCCGCGAGGCGCTGGTGCGCGAGGGGATCGCCGCCATCCAGTGCAACGCCTTCCACCTCTCCACCGGCGGCAAGAAGTACTACAACACCACGCCGCTGGGCCGGGCGGTGACCACCACCGCCATCGTGCGGGCCATGCGCCAGGACGGGGTCCACGTCTTCGGCGACGGCTCCACGCACAAGGGGAACGACATCCAGCGGTTCTACCGCTACGGCATCCTGGTCGACCCGCAGCTGCGCATCTACAAGCCCTGGCTGGACCAGGCCTTCGTGAACGCCTTCGGCGGCCGCAAGGAGATGAGCGAGTACCTCCTGCGTCGCAAGCTCCCCTACAAGATGGGGACGGAGAAGGCCTACTCCACCGACTCCAACGCGCTGGGCGCCACCCACGAGGCCAAGGACCTGGAGCGGCTCGACAGCAGCATGCGCATCGTCGACCCGATCATGGGGGTGGCCCACTGGCGACCCCAGGTGGAGGTGGCGTCCGAGGAGGTCACGGTCGCCTTCGAGCAGGGGCAGCCGGTGGAGCTCTCCGGCCGCCGCTACGCCTCGCCGGTGGAGCTGCTCCTCGAGGCAAACCGCATCGGCGGCCGGCACGGCCTGGGCATGAGCGACCAGATCGAGAACCGGGTCATCGACGCCAAGAGCCGCGGCATCTACGAGGCCCCGGGCATGGCCCTCTTGCACCTGTGCTACGAGCGGCTCCTCTCCGCCATCCACAGCGAGAACACCCTCGACCTCTACTTCACCCTGGGGCGACGGCTGGGACGCCTGCTCTACGAGGGGAAGTGGTACGACGCCGAGGCCCTGATGCTCCGCGACGCCCTCACCCGCTGGGTGGCCACGGCGGCGACCGGCTCGGTCACCCTGGAGCTTCGCCGGGGGGACGACTGGAGCTTCCTCGCCACCCGGGCCCAGTACATGAGCTACGCGCCGGAGAAGCTGTCCATGGAGCGGGTGGCCGAGCCGGCCTTCACCCCCGAGGACCGGATCGGCGCACTGGAGATGCAGAACCTGGCGGTGGGCGACAGCCGCGAGCTGCTCCTCCACCACCTCGAGGCAATGCGGGCGCTGGGCGCGGGCCGCTCGGGCCCCGGCCTCTCGGCGCTGCTCGGGGCCGGCGACCTGCCGGACCCGGACTGACGGGGGAGGCGCGCGTGGCCACCGGCTTCATCACCCACAAGGGCAAGCGGATCTACGTCATCGACGCCGAGGGCATAGGGTCGGACGGGGTCGAGGCGCTGGCCGACAAGGCGGCGGCCGAGATCCGGGCCGAGCCCATGGGCTCGGTCCTCACCATCACCCAGGCCAAGGACGCCCACATCGAGATGCGTGTCATGGGGGCCCTGCGCAAGCTGGCCGAGGGGAACCGCCCCTACGTGCGGGCCGCCTGCGTGACTGGCCTCTCCCCGCCGCAGAAGCTGGTCTTCCTCACCTTGAAGGTCCTGGCCCGGCGCGACTTCACCCTCTTCGACACCGTCGAGGAGGCCAAGGACTACCTGGCCTCGCTCTGAGACGCGGCACCTCCTCGGAGGCGGCCAGAAATCCCTGGCCGCGCCTCGCCGTCCAGGGGGAAGGCCTTGTCGGCCAGGGCCTTCGGAGCGCGGGCGCCGTTGCGCTTCTCGGCCGGACGCGGGGCCGGGGCGGCGGGCGGCCCCCCCCCGAGGCGGCATTCCACGATGGCGATCAAGAGATTTGCTCGAAAGCGGGTGCGTGGCGCGGACTCTGGGTTTCAGCGACCCTGCAGAACCTGTACAAACAACGGCATCCCCGCCGGGGGAAGCAGGGCGCCCGGTCGGTAGAAACGCTACATTCGGACCCCCATGGAACCAGTGGTCAGACTCCGCGGACTGGAGAAGCGCTACGGCGAGGTCACCGCCCTGGCCGGCGTGGACCTCGACATCCGGCCGGGGGAGATCTTCGGCCTGCTCGGCCCCAACGGCGCCGGCAAGACCACGCTCATCTCGGTGGTGGCGGGGCTGGTGCGCGCCACCAGGGGCGAGGCCCGGGTGCTTGGGCGCGACGTGGTGCGGGACTACGCCTTCACCCGCCGTGCAGTGGGGCTCGTGCCCCAGGAGCTCAACTTCGACCCCTTCTTCACCGTGGAGGAGGCGCTGCGCTTCCAGGCGGGCTACTTCGGGGTGCGCCTCACGGAGGCGCGCCTGCTGGAGATCCTGGGGGCGCTGGAGCTCCTGGGGAAGCGCCAGGCCAACACCCGGGCGCTCTCCGGGGGCATGAAGCGGCGGCTGCTCATCGCCAAGGCGCTGGTGCACGAGCCGAGGGTGCTGTTCCTCGACGAGCCCACCGCCGGCGTGGACGTGGAGCTCCGTCACACCCTGTGGCAGTACGTGGGGAGCCTCCGCGACCGCGGCACCACCGTGGTGCTCACCACCCACTACCTGGAGGAGGCCGAGGAGCTGGCCGACCGCATCGGGGTCATCGACGGCGGCCGCCTGCTCTTGGTCGAGGACAAGGCGTCCCTGCTCCGGCGCCACGGCGCCAAGACGCTGCGGCTGGTGCCCGACCGGCGGCTCAGCGCCGTCCCCGCTTCGCTGGTGGCGCTGGGCGCGCGCCTGGAGGAGGGCGGGGACGTGGTCACGGTGGAGATCCCGGCCGGCGAGGCCTTCGGGCCCTTCCTGTCGGCGGTGGCGGCGGCCGGCGTCTCGGTGCGCGACCTGGAGACCCGGCACACCACCCTGGAGGATGTCTTCGTCCGCCTCCTCGCCGCCGGCGAGGAGCGCGAGGCGGCCGGGGGGACGCGGTGATCTCCCTCGGGCTCCGTACGCTGTTCACCAAGGAGGTGCGCCGCTTCCTGCGGGTCCCCGGCCAGACCCTCCTCTCGCCGCTGGTCACCACCACCCTCTACTTCGTGGTGTTCGGCTACTCCTTGGGCGGGCGGCTCCGGGAGGTCGAGGGCGTGCCCTACGTCCGCTTCATCGTGCCGGGACTGGTCACCCTGGGGGTGGTCACCAACGCCTACCTCAACTCGGCCTCGTCCCTGTTCGTCATGAAGCTCCAGGGGACCATGGTGGACCTTCTGGTCTCGCCCCTCACCCACGGCGAGGTCCTGGCGGGCTTCCTGGGGGCGGCGGTGCTGCGGGGCATGATGGTGGGGGTGGTCACCTGGGCGGTGGCCGGCCTCTTCGGGGGCTTCTCCCTGGCCCACCCGGCGCTGGCACTGCTGCTGCTGCTGCTGGCGGCCGTGACCTTCGCCGCGCTGGGGTTCATGACCGCGATCTGGGCCGCCACCTTCGAGCAGGTGAACTTCTTCCCGACCTTCGTCATCACCCCGCTCACCTTCCTGGGCGGCGTCTTCTACTCCGCGGCCATGCTCCCCTGGGCCCTGCGCCGCTTCACCCTGGCCAACCCGATCTTCTACGTGGTCGACGGGGTGCGGTTCGGCCTGCTGGGGATGTCCGACGCCTCGCCCTGGGTGGGCGTCCTGCTGCTCGTCTGCCTGGCGGCGGTGGCCGTGGGGGGCGCCTACCGGCTGCTCCGCTCCGGGTATCGGCTGCGCGGCTGAGGGCCGGGTGCCTGCGCGCCCCAAGGCCAGATCCGATCACCAGCCATCGAAATCGGGCGAGAGTGGGATTATCATTCGCCGCCCGAAGCCCCTCGGAGGTTCGCTCGCCCATGTCCCGCCTCGCCCTCCTCGCGCTCGCCGCCCTGACCCTCGCTCGCTGCAGCAGGAAGGAGGAGGTGGTGGTGGCCGCGCCGGTCGCGCCGGCCTCGGGTGCGCAGGCCGCCGCCCCGCAGGCGGGCCGCCCCAGGCCGCTCCCGCCCGGTGCGGGGAACGAGCTGCCGCCCGGCCACCCGTCGCTCGATCCGATGCAGGGCGGGGCCGCCCCCGGCGCCGGCCAGGCGCCCGCCGCCGTGCCCCAGCCGCCGCCGCACGGCGCCGCCATGTCGGGCGGCGCCGACGTGGGCGACGTGAAGGTGCCCAAGGCGACCGGCCCCGACGCCCGCACCATCGCCGAGGTCTTCGCCCAGCGCGCGGCGCTGAAGGACAAGACGGTGACCATCCGCGGCAAGGTGGTGAAGTACAACCCCGGCATCATGGGCCGCAACTGGATCCACCTGCGCGACGGCACCGGCACCGCCGGAAAGGACAACGACGTCACCGTCACCAGCCAGGACGGCGCCAAGCTGGGCGAGGTGGTGGTCGTGCAGGGCAAGGTGGCGGTCGACCAGGACATCGGGATGGGCGCGCCCTACCCGGTGGTGGTCCAGGACGCCAAGGTGACGAGGTGACCCTCCCGCAGGGTCGGGGCGAGCGGGCAGGAGCGTGATCGGCCAGGCCGACCTCGACGCCGCGCGCCGGGCGCTCGACGCCGAGGTGGTGGCGCTGGCCCGGGCCCTGGAGGGCGGGCCGCCGGCGGATCCGGTGGTGCGCGCCGACTGCTCCCGCCGACTCCACCGACTGCGGGCCCGCTGGCGCGAGGCGCCGCTGCTCTTCGGGGCCGAGCTCATCGGCCGGCTGCGCCAGCTGGCCGAGGCGCTCTCCCGCCCGCCGGGGCCGGAGGCGGCGCGCCGGGTGCTGCGCGAGGTGTTCGGCCACCCCTCCTTCCGCCCCGGGCAGGAGGAGATCGTCCAGGCGGTGCTGGCGGGGCGCGACTGCATCGGGGTCATGCCCACCGGGGCGGGGAAGTCGCTCACCTACCAGATCCCGGCCCGGCTCCTCCCCGGCACCACCCTGGTCGTGTCCCCGCTCATCGCGCTCATGAAGGACCAGGTCGACGCCATGGCCCGGGTCGGCCTCCAGGCCGCCTTCCTCAACTCCAGCCTCTCGCCCGAGGAGCGGCGGGAGCGGGTCCGGGCGCTGAGGAGCGGCGAGCTGGAGCTCGTCTACGCGGCGCCCGAGGGGCTGGAGGGGTCGGTGGGGGGCGCGCTGGACGGGGTGGGGCTCTCGCTCATCGCCGTGGACGAGGCCCACTGCATCAGCCACTGGGGCCACGACTTCCGCCCCGCCTACCGCAACCTGTCCGGCCTCAAGGCGCGCTTCCGGGCCCCGGTGCTGGCGCTCACCGCCACCGCCACCCGCGAGGTCACCCGCGACATCGCCGCGCAGCTGGGCATGGCCGATCCGCTGCTGGTGCGGGGCTCGTTCCTGCGCCGCAACCTCCGGCTGCACGCGAAGAAGAAGGGCGACGGTCTCAAGACCCGGGACGGGCTGGCCCGGCTGGTGTCGGCGCGGCGCGGGCAGAGCGGCATCGTCTACGCGCTCTCGCGCCGGTCGGTGGAGGAGACGGCCGAGCTCCTCCGGGCCCACGGGGTGCGGGCCGAGGCCTACCACGCCGGGCTCTCGCCCGAGGTTCGCGCCCGGGTACAGGACGGCTTCCAGTCCGGCGAGGTCGAGGTGGTGGCGGCCACGGTGGCCTTCGGGATGGGCATCGACA
>Ga0335069_10009944_pt1 | contig 13513 bp, 4 predicted proteins | sample Lox_Sample_11_FD_206714 | JGI IMG/M metagenome (GOLD analysis project Ga0335069, IMG submission 206714) | Soil microbial communities from Loxahatchee National Wildlife Refuge, Florida, United States - Lox_Sample_1.1 | ecosystem: Environmental > Terrestrial > Soil > Wetlands | place: USA: Florida... | reverse complement strand
GTTGCTGAAGGTGATAAGTCCCTGCGTGTCGCCCGAGTTGGCTCCGTTTACGGCGCTTAACTCATTTTGCTGCACGTAGGACGCGACCGCACCGAACTGAACCAGGTGCTTGCCGACCATCTTGCTTGCATCGTCTCGCAGAACATAAGTGGGGTTGCGCTGATCCCACGGAGCATAGCCGGTATCGGCGGCGAAGCCATGGCCGCCGTAAGCGCCATTCGTTCCCTGGAAGAGCAGGCCCGGCATCTTGGGAGCGCCTGGGGCCGATGCCGCATTGGCGAAGATGTATCCCATGGGGCAGTTCGTCACCGACTGCGACCCGGAAGTGACAACGCTGCACGGAGCATCGAGCGCGGCGGGACGCTGCAGACTGGAGACTCCCACGCCCGGCTGCGGCGCAAGGGTTATATGTTCCTGCGCATAACTGAGATCGATGCGATTGAGAAACCCGTGGGGCAGGGTTTGGGTGAGAGTCACCACCATGTCGATGCCCGGCCCGTCGAGCTTGTTTTCCACTGTGGGGAAACTGTTCTGCACCACGCCCCATTGAGGGGTCAGAGTCGTCGTGTTCCAGGCGTCATGGATGTAGCGGAAGGCCGCCTGCTCGTTGGCATTGAAATTGTGATCGATGCGGAACAGTTCCTCCCGCCAGAAGGTGGACGGCGAGACAGACGCGGCATAGCAGCGCGGAAGTGTGGTGGTATTGGTGGTGTTGCAGCCAAACGTGGAGTTAGGTTCGGGTATGAGTCCGGAGTTAAGGACCGCCTGGCTGATGCTGCTGACGATCACCTTGCGCCCCGGTGAGAATCCGGCGCCGCTGTTGTTATTCAGCCTGTCATAGGGGCAGTCGGGGTAGGCGGAGGGATTGAAGTACGGGCTAGCGCCAGGCACGAAGGCAGGGCAGACGTCGCTGAAATCGCCCTGGCGTTCGGCGTCGGTTGGGACCGCCTGGTTGAAAGCGACCGGAGTCTTCTCGAAGCGGAATTCCTCTGACGCGAAGAAGAAGGTCTTGTCCTTCTTCACGTTGTAAGTATTGGGGATGAAGACCGGCCCGCCGAAGGTGAAGCCGAAGTCCTGGCGGCGGTAGAGCGGGGTGCGCTTTTCAAGGCTGCCATTGGGATGCTGAATCGGCTGGTCGAAGTAGTTGCGCGCGTTGAAGGCCTCGTTACGCAGGAATTCGTAGGCATCCCCGTGGAAGGCGGCGGTTCCGGATCTGGTCGTGACGAGGACGCTTCCCGAGGCGCTCTTTCCGTACATAGCGTCGTAGTTGGACGTGAGCACCTTCATGTCCTGGACGGCATCGACGCTGGGATAAACCATCAGCGGCTGTCCCTGGCCCCTGCTGGCGTTGATGCTGGTGTTGAGGACGTCGCTGCCGTCCACTTCGAAGGTGTTGTATTCGACGCGGCCGCCGTTCACGCTGAACTTTGCGCTGCCTGCCACGCCGACCTTACCTTCGTCCTGACCGCTCTGATTGCTGACGCCTGGCGCCAGCGCGATTAGCTGCGAAACGTTGCGTCCGTTGAGTCCGAGTTCGGTGATTTCCTTGGTGCCCAGGGTGGTGGAGATATTGGCGGTGTCGAGTTCGATGGTCGCGACGGAGTTATTGGCGAATACCTGAACCTCAGAGTTCTCGGCAGCAATGGGGAGCTGGATGTCGAGGACGACTGCCTGGCCGGCGGCAACGGTAATGACTTCGCTCTTGAAGTTACTGAAGCCCTGCGCCTGGGCCGACACACGGTATTTGCCCGGCGAAAGGCCGGTGACGGCGTAGGCGCCTTCCGCGTCGGAGGTGGCGGCCTCTTTGGTCGCGCCATCCTCGGAGGCGACCTCAACGGTCGCCCCGGGGATAACTGCCGTCTGCTGGTCAGTTACGTGCCCTTTGATTGTGGCAGTCTGCGCATGCGCGGTAATAGCGCCCGCGAGGAACAGCGCCAGCGCGAGGGGACAAGCTCTAAGAATCAATCGCCACATGATTTGGCATTTCTCCAACGACCCTTTGTTACGCACTCATTCCCTCGCGGTGGAAGTTACTTCGGCAAGTAATAGCGAAATGAGGTGAAGATCATGTTGTCGATGGCCTTCGGTGATCCGCCGAGACCTGTCAACGGGTCGCCGATCCCCTGCCATGTGTGGCGCACGAGGTAGGAGTACTGCAGGCCCTGCTGGAAGGTCCCCCTGGTGCCCTGATAGAAGCGATACCAATAGCCGGCCGTACCTTCCTGAACATTGCGATTGTCTGCAAGGCAGTTAGCCGCGGAGCCGGGCACGTTACCGCCTCCGTTGGGTGAGCTGACAGGGAGCACTTCAGTGTGGCAGCCGTAGACGGGATTGTTCGGGGCGCCATAGCCGCCGAGGATGGGCTGGCCCTGGGTCGGGCCGGGAGTTACGACGAAGTAGCCGGTGTTATAGTAGGCGCGCTTGACGTACTCTCCACCGTAATAAGAATAGAAGTCGAGCCGCCTATTGGCGCGCCACTCGAGCGATGCCAGAGCCGAGCCACCAGTGAGGGGCTCAAGGGAACCATCGGGATGCGCGGTGGCGTCCGGAAGCGTGGAGGAGCTGTAGCGGCTTATGCCGTCGCCGACGAAGATGTGGGCGCCGAGGTCGAGGGTTTTGGAGAACAGCGAGACGCGCCCATTCGCGCCCACGCCAGCACCTTCAGCTTTGGAGTTGTAAGCGCCGAGGGCCGAGGTGGTTGACGGCTGTTGAGCTCCGGGAGGCGGCGGCCCATTGGGGTAGACGCGATCGCGGAAGAAGCGTCCGACACCGAATAGTTCGAAATGTCCGAAGCTCGGCTGATAGGCGAGTTTGGCGATGACGTCAGGCGCGAGGTTATAGCTGTAGTTCGCGGAGGAGTTATAGAGTCCGCCGGGGTTGCCGGTCTGCTGGTAGAGGATAGTGGGCAGGTTGTGGCCGCCGATGTTCAGAGTCTGCGCGTTTTCGATGGAGCCGGCGAGCCACAGGTTATTGGAAAGTCGCTTGGTGGTGCGGAGGCCATACTGGCGAGCCCAGGTGAAGCCGACATTGTATTGCGAATCGATCGTCATGGGAATGGCTTCCTGAAGATTCGCAAGGCCAACCTTATCCTCGGTGGCAAGGGACCACATCTGTCCGGCAGTGAGATCCCAGCCGTGACCGAACTGCGCCTGAGCCCACGCTTGGCGGACACGGAGCGAATAGCTGTTGCTCTGGTTGCTGTTCGATGTCGTCCCGGCAGAGAGGAAGTCGGTCTCAAAGTAGCCGCGGAATGTGGTCTCGGGAAGTTTACCTTCCGCCATCAAAGAGATGCGCGACTGGCGTGCGCTCGCGTTGAATTCAGAGAACTCTGCCGCGGACTGGCCGGCGAAGGGGATGCTGGAGAAGGACGTGTTGACGTCTCCGCCGATGCCGCGCTGGCGCCACACGGTTTCAGCCGCCGAGAATCCGCCTGGGATAATCCTTACTCCCCGGAAGTGAAGGGCGTCAGGAGATTCGAGCGCTTTCACTTCGGCCTGGCTCTGCTGCAGCGTGTCGGCGAAGGAGACGGAGTTCTTGCTCATGTCGCTGACGGCGGCCTGCAGCCTGGAGACTGCCTCTTCATTGTGTCCGGTGATCGCCGCCAGTTCCTGTTTGGTCTCAGTGGCGGCCTGCTGCGCGCTTGCCGCCGCACTGTTGGCAGTCTGGAGGTCTTTTTTCAATTGTTGGACTTCCTGCTGCAGGGCCGCGTATTTCGCGTTGGTGGCCTCAAGCTGCTGAATCCGGGCCGTCAACTGGTCGAGCAGTTCGCGCTGCTGCTGCAGCGAAGATACTTTGGCAGATCGGGTAGGGCGCGGTGCGCTGGTGGTGCTCTGGGCGACCGCACCGATCGCTCCGCATAGCATCAACAGGACAGCGCATGTTGTTGACATTCTGGTCATTCTTGGTTTTTCTCCTTGCCTTTCCGTCCTGCCAGCATGCGAATGAAACCCAGCCTGGCTTACATGGATTGCGTGAGAGCCGCGCAGCGTGCACACAGGCTCCGGTTTGAATCCGATCGTGTGAAGCTACCCGTCTGTCAGCGACCGCCCTGCTGGTTGGCCTTGGATGGATCGGGAGCGGAAACTCCAATGAGTTCGGTTACTAACCTGGTATCGAGATCCACGGTCCACCTGTTCCCTGAGGCATCGATCCAGGAGGAACGGGCGAGGTTTGCCGAGGACAGACCCATCGCATCGGCGCGAAATGTGATGCCAAGATTCCAATCGGCAGGAACAGCCTGAAGCGTGGGCTCGAAGGCTCCGGCATCGGCGCCCAGGTCGAACACCGGGGAAGCCAGTTTCGCGTCGGTTGCGTGATGGGCCACAAAAAGGAGGGCCTGCAAAGTGTCGGCACTTGCATTGCCTCCGGCAATGGACATGAGTTGGCCGCAGGGGCTGCCGTCGCCGGCCGAGCCTCCGCCGGTGGCCACGCAGCGATGAAGGACATTGGCGAGCGCGCTGACCTGCCGGTACGGCGTCAGCCCGTTGCTCTTGACCGTGCGCTGCCTGGTTTTGCCGGTCGCGGGGTCCACGAGATCGTCGATCAGCGAGCCGGCAGCCGCGATGCCGTATGCATTTGCGGCGGGGGCCCCGAGATGCTGGGCGTCCTGCATGAACTGCGAGAGCGCATAGGCCGATGCAACGGTGGAGACTTCGTTGAGGATGAGGCCCTGCTTCTGCGTGTGGCCGCTGCACGCGCCCACCCAGCCGAGAAGCGCGATATTGGGGTTTTCACCGCCACCCGCATTGCCACCGCGGGCGACAAGATAGAGCTGGCTGGACGATGACGGGCAGGCAAAGCTGCCGGGAATTTTGAAATGACCCTGTACGTCCGTAACGGTGGAATCGTTATCGGCGCCGTTGAGGAGAGTCGCCTGGGAACCATATCCGGTGGTCCCGGCGGCATAGAGGTAGACCGATGCGCCCCTGACGGGCTGATGCGCTGAAAGGACGATGCCGGTGATCGAAGTGGACGGCGTGACGGTGACGGCCTGAGTGGCGAATGCGCTCTTGTCGGCAGTCGAGGTGGCGCGAATGGTGACGTTTCCGGAGCCCGGCACGTTGTCCGGAGCCGTGTAGGTGGCGGCTGTTCCGCTGGCCGTGTGCGGGTCGATGGTTCCGCAAGCGTCGGCGGTGTCGCAGCTGAGCGTCCAGTCCACCCCGGCATTGGTCACATCGTTGGCAACGATCGCACTGACGAGATCAGTGGCGCCGGTCTCGACGGACGAGGACGCAGCGGCAACGGAGACTGTGACCGGTTCAATGGTGACGGTGGTGCTGATGGATTTGGTGGGATCGGTAACAGAAGTGGCGCTCACGACGACTGTTCCGCCGGGCGGAACCGATGCGGGGGCAGTGTAGTCGGTGGCCACTCCGCTGGCGGTCTTGGCAGGGCTGAAGCTTCCGCAGGCACTGGCGCCGCAGGTGGCGGTCCAGTTGACTCCGCCGGAGACGTAATCGTTCGTCAGGACAGCCTTGAACGAAGCCGTGCCGGCGATCGGCATGGTCGATACCGGCGATGCGCCGAACTGAATCGAGATGGGAAGGCCCACGACGGTAAGCGTGACGCTGGTGTAGCGCGAATGGTCCACGGTGGCGGCCGCATACAGCGTGACGACGCCCTGCTTAGGCGGGGCTGCGGGCGCGGTAAACAAGGTCACCACGCCGGAGCCGCTGGAGGCGTAGCTCGGCACGGGGGCGCTGGCCGTGTGCACGGGCGAGAAGATGCCGCAGGAGTCGTCCTGCGTAACACCCGGGGGAAGCGGCGTTCCCGGCGGCGGGGCGCTGCCGCAGGTTACGGTCCAATCGACGCCGAGGAGTTGCTTGTCGTCAGTGAGCTGAACATCCACATAGGTGGTGGCGCCGGCATTGATTGACCTGACGGCATTCTTCGCTGCATTTCCATTGGCGTCGGTAAACTGGATGGTTCCGACCTGGACCGTCTGCTTGCTCGAGGAGCAGCCCGCCAGGAACGCGGCGAACGCACCCAGCGTGCATGCCCAAACGCAGACGCACATTGACTTCCGCCATGCGGCAGATCTGTTACCGGTCTCAAGCTGACTGCTGTGTGCCAGCCTTTTGCGCGCTGTCGAGATCAAGGCTTTGCTCCGAGCTTCTTCTTTTTCACCGCGAGGGAGATTGGGTTTGCCGACGGCGTAGCGACGCCGATGAATTCAGTGATGGTGTTGTTTTCGAGGAGAACCCAGACGTTGCCCGATCCATCGATCACGACGTTGCGCGGAACGTTGGCCAGGGACGGCGAGACGAATCCATAGACGTTAGAAGGAAGGGCGGGATTGAAAGCGCCGATATTGGGCGGGGTCGCGAGCGGGTCGGCGGGGCCTCCGACATTCGCGGTCCACACCACTCCGGCGCCGTCGATCGCGATCCCGGTGGAACAGCGGAAGGGGTCAACCGCAGGGATGCTGCCGGGCACGAGCGAAGCGCTATCGGTGGTGCCGACGCCCTTGTAGGGCGGCACTTTGAAGAGGCTGCCCGGAACGCAGCTTGGCTGCGTGGCGCCGCCCCACACATTTCCCGATCCGTCGATGGCGATCTGGGTTTCGTTGGGATAGGCGAAGGAGTTGACGAAGTTCGATGGCGCGCCGGAGATCGGTTGCGGACTGAGGTAGTTGGGCAGCACGCTAGCGTTATCGAGTTCGGCGAGAGACAGGAACCCGCTGTTGACCGGGGTGGAGACGCCCACCCACACGTTGCCGGAGGTATCGATGGCAAGCGGGGAATACAGGCTGACTGTAGTCGAGTCCGCCGGCGATGTGGCGATGGTGTAGCCGCCCGCAGGCGAGAGAGGATTGCCGTACTGGTCGAACCGGGAGATGGATTGGCTATTGCTGGCCCAGATGTTGCCTGTTCCATCCATGGCCAGGCCCTGACAACCGGATGACGTGAGGCCTCCGCCAAGGAATGGGCTGCCCGGGATCTCCTGGCCAACGAGGTTCAGCTCGGTGAGTCCGTTCTGGCCGCAGATCCAGACGCTGCCGTTGGAGTCGATGGCGATGGGGCCGGGTGCGGCGAGGGAGGCGGTTGTGTAACCGGGAGCAAGGGTCTTCGCCGTGCCCAGGTTGTTCCACTCGCTCACGCTATTGGTGGCGGTATTGGTGATCCAGAGATCGCCCGATGCATCGAGTCCCAGGAAGTTGCTTTCACTGCCGGCGTCGAGGCCGCCGCCACTGGTGAAGTTGAGCGAGATGGAAAAGTCGTAAGGAATGCCGCCAACAATGGGCTGGAACGGGGATGCCGGCGAAGCCAGCGCAAACAGGTCTGTCCCGTCGATGCTGGCCAGCACATGGCTGGGGCCGCTGCCACTGTAGTCGGGGTTCTGCGCGATTTCAAACGCCGCCTGGAGGGTATCGGTGGGCACGCCGCTGTAGAGCGTCTGGGTGAGGAAGTTGCGATAGGGATTGGCGAAGGTAAACAGGTTTCCGCAGACGCTTCCGTCGGCGGCCTGTCCACCCTTGCTGTTGACGCAGGCGTTGAGGATGTCGGCGAGCGTATTGATGGTGGCGTAGGGGACGGTCGCGTTGCCGGCGGGCACTTCAGAGCGAGGTCGTCCGGTGGAGATGTCGACCAGATTATTCACCGCGGAGAAGGCGTTGGCGAGACCCGCTGTGTTGGAGCTGCTGGAGCCGATGTTCAGGTAGGGATTGAGCCCGGTGGTCAGGGGATTCGCCGCGAAATGCGACAGGGCCCAGGCCGCGCCTACGGTGGTGACTTCGTTAATCACCACGGATGCGGAGCTGAGCGTTGCGCACGATCCCACCGCGGTCATCATCGCGGCAGAGGGGTTCTGCGCGCCGGTTCCGGGCTTGCCCTGGAGGGCGACCAGATACATTTCGCTGGTGGACTGGGGGCAGCTATAGCCGGCCGGGATGGAGAAGTTTCCGTTTGCATCCGTGGTGGCGTACGCGCTCTGCCCCGGAGGAGACACCAGCGTGGACGCGGACCCGTAGCCGGATGTACCGGCCGCATAGAGGGCAACCTGCGCTTCCGCAAGAGGCAGGTTTCCAGCTTTCACGACCCCTTGCAGGGCGGGACCCGCGCCGGTTGTGCTGATGGCGACCGCGGCCACGGTGGACACGGTAGTGTTGGCATGGACTGAAGCCTGAATGGTGATGGTGCCGCTGGCCGGAGCATTGGCGGGGGCCGTGTAGAGAATGGGCAGTCCGTTTGGCCACGCTGTGACGTGGGTGGCGGATACGGCTGGCGTGGGCTGCGCATTGGGATTCTGAGGCGGCGCCGGAATCTCGGGAATGACGGTGAAGAAGCCGCAGCCGCTGTCGCAGACCTGCCAGTCGATGCCCTGCGCGGTGGAATCATTCGCAACTGCGGCGGTCAGGTATCCCGAGGCTGCCGCCTGGAACTCGGTGGGCGGCACCGGAACAAATCCGACGGTGACAGCACCTGAGGAGACAATTGTTACTGCTGACGTGGAGGACGCGCTGCAGGAATTTCCACTGCATGTGGATGTCGCCGCCGCCACGATGGTGACGGGCCCCGCGGGCGCCACCGGCGGCGCGGTGTACACCGCGGTGTCGCCGCTGGCGGTCTGGTAGGGCGCGATGGATCCGCAGCTCCAGGGGCTGTTGGGATCACTGCACTGCACGGTCCACGTGATGCCGCCGGGCGGAGTGGTGTCGTTGGTGACTACCGCGCTGATGCCAGCCTGCGTGTTCACGGAGACGGACGAGGGCGGCTGCTGAAGGAAGACGACGGCGGGCGGAGTGGCGGTGATGTCGATGGCGGCGAGGCCGGGATTGCCGGCCGGGGTGGTTGCGTTCATCGTAGCCGCGATGGTGACGAAACCGCCGGCAGGAATCGCAGAAGGCGCGGTATAGGTGGCTGTATACACGCCATCCGCACCGCTGGAGTTGGTGATGGCGCCGCACGCTGCCTGGGTACCGCAGGTGACGCTCCAGGTAACTCCGGCGTTTGAGGGATCGTTGGTAACGACGGCGGTCAATGTGGTGCTGGTCGATTCGGCCAGGCTTGGAGGAGCCTCCAAGCTCACGGAGATGGTAGATGCGCTGGTCACCGTGGCCACCGCAGTGGCCTTTTGGAGTTGGCCGGCTGTCTCGGTCGCTTTGGCCGTCGCGGTGATGGTAACAGTGCCACCCGTGGGCACGACAGGGGGCGCGCTGTAGGTCACGGATGCCCCGCTGGCACTGGAGGAAGGAGTAATGCTGCCGCAATTGCCCAGGGTGCTGGTGCAGCTCACGCTCCAATCCACGCCTGCATTGGTGGTGTCGTTCCCCACCGTGGCAATGAGATTGGCGGTTTCTCCGCTGAGCGCGGCTCCCACTGTGAATGCCGTCGGGGAGACATTGATGGAGATGGCCGGCAGAGCGGTGATGGTCACGTCTGTACTGACCGACACGGTGGAGTCGCTGTTGGCGGTGGCAGTAATCGTGACCGGACCGGACGGAGGCGTGTTCGGGGCAGTGTAGGTTGTCGAAGCCCCCGATGCGTTGCTGAAGGAACCGCAGTCGGATGCGGCGCATTTCATGGTCCACGCGGCACCGGCATTCGCGGTGTCGTTTGCTACCAGGACACTGAAACTGGCCTGCTGTCCCGCCTGAAGCGAGCTCACCGGAGTGGAACTGAACGCGATGGTGATGGCAGGAGTGGTGATGGTGATGGTAGCGCTGCTGGTTGCCGATGGATTGCTGGTGGCAGACGCTGTGATGGTGACGGTCTTGCCGATGGGCACATAGGCGGGAGCCGTGAAGACTGCGGCGGCGCCACTGGAGGTGTGGGCCGGGGAGACAGTTCCGCACGCTCCGCCGGAGATGGAGCCTGTCACCGGGCTACCACCGCAGTAGACCGCCCAGTCAACGCCCGCGCCGAGCGAGTCGTTCATGGGAGTCATGGAGACTGAGACCTTGCCGCTCACCCCGAGCGACAGAGACTTCCCGCTCGTTGAGCCGCCACCGACTGATACCACCACAGGACCTGCCTGCACATGCGAGTTGCTGCCGCACGCGGCGAGAAACAACACAAGCATTCCGAGTCCGGCCAACGCGACACGTGCGCCCGCTCTTCCAACCCCTCTTATACAGACCTTCGTCACGACTTCTCCAACCGGCATTGACTATCCAGCACCAACTCTGTCGGCGAATGGCTCCATCCGTTCATTGATTGCATGCGATCAGCGCGTCACGAATTCTGGGCCAGCCGCACCAGTGCACGTTTGACCAGGTGGATGGCTCGTTGCTCGCTTACACACAAATCCGCTGCTATATCGCGATAGCGCAGCCCCTTGACGCGCAACTGGACGCTTCTGAACTGGCGGGGGGTGAGGCGGGACAACGCCGTGCGCACGCGGCGGACCTCCTCCTTCTGCAGGTAAACCCATTCAGGGTTCGATCGATAGTCGGCAAGTTTCTCCCGACAGCCAACATCCTCACACATCTCCGGAAATCCACGACGGCTCGCTCTATGTATGTCCATGGAGATGTTGTAAGCGACCTGGAACACCCATGCCTGGACGTTCTCAATCTTGTTGCCATTCTGAAGGTGCCGTACCAGGCGAAAGAAGGTCTCCTGGATGGCATCCTCGGCGTCCAGAGATAGTCCGAGGCCTCGCAGATACCGATAAAGAGCGAGGCGGAGCTGACCGTAGAGTCTGGTTGTCACATCGCGCCAGTCACAGTTGTCCTCGTCGTACTGCACGCGCCGCGCCAGGGCGCACGCGTGAAGACCTGCATCCGAACCAACGCATTCGCCCCCTTGACGCTCAATGGTCCCTTGTGTCATTTCAATCGACCCCATGCTCCAGCGTGATCACTTCTCTTTGCTCCCCTGGCATGCAGCGGGCGACACAACTCCGCTCTCCCGATCAAGTCAGGACAGAGGCTCCCTATAAGTAAGGAGGGCCCTGATTAAACCTGCAGGATAAGTATGGTCACTTACTTACGGCGTCGTGCTGCTTTCTTGTTTCAGGCCTGCCGAACTGAACACACGAGCCGCGTGCTCCTGCTTCGCCGCCCATGTTTTGGAGGAGTTGTCCCTGGCCTGCGATGCTACTGCCGATTGTGTTGCACTTACGCTGCTTTGACTTTCGCTGGTGGCAATCCTTCTCCTTGCATGGGTCAAATTGCGATGTCTGGGCCCTGTGAAGCGTCGAACTTGGCGTAGAACAGCCCATTGCTAAGACGGAGAACCCACACAAATCCCAACTACCTGGACACACTTTTTTCTCTGCGGCTCGCGTCAGAAGCTGACGCCAATCGCAGTTCATGCAAGCAGGAGGAGGTCTTCTCTGGTATACACCCGTAGATAGATTGCAAACGTGAACAAGATGTAAATTGCGGCTTGCTCGAAGTGGAAATCATGCCGCAGCTGAGCCGGTCGGGGTTGGCCGCGGTTCCATACCGGGCTGCGCCTCAATAAGAGGGTTACCCAAGGTAATTTAGGTTGTTACTGGAGGGATAGGAAGAAGGCGCGCGGCCGCGGGTCTCCGCTGGTCGCTTGTGGGGCCGATTCATGAATCAGCGCGTGGACCCGCCGCTGAAACGGGAATGATCGGGGGAAGGCCCCACTCAAAGGTGGGGCCCACGTTCATTTTTTGGGAGCGCTCAACGACGCGACCGAAGTCGTGCCATTTCAAACCAACGTGTCGATCGGCGGCTCATTTATGTTCCAGGCCGGCGTGCGTCTGTTCGACGGGCACGGAAGCCTGCGGCGAGAGGGAGCGAATGTAGGCAACCACGGCGGTCAAATCGATCTGATTGAAGTTCGTGAGCGGCATTCCGCCTCGCTGCATGCGAGGGCTGTGGTGACGCAGCAGGCCTTCTAGGGTGGATGCAGACATCTCGGAGGCGGTTCCGGCAAGCCCTGGGGCGGCGATCGTGCCATGCAGGCCTTTGGAGCCATGGCAGGTTTCGCAGGCGTTCTTGTGGAAGACCGCGAAGCCGCGAGAGACCAGCGGGTCTCCGGGAGCGCTATCCCGCGGGGGCAGGAGCGGCTTATCCGGTTCCGGCTTCCAGTCGGAGCGCGGTTTGTCGCCGGTGCTGACGGCCGCCGGATCAGGCTGCCCCGCAGAGAGAGCGGGCTGCGCCGCGGAGGGCGCACTCAGGCTGGTGAGATAGGCCACGAGCTGCAGCATCCCCGCGTCATCGACCTTGGGCGCGGGCATGCCGGCAGCGCGCATTTTGGGCCGGGGATGGCGCAGCAGCGTACTCAGGCTGTCGCCGGGAAAGCGGCTGGCCACTCCGACCAGCGAAGGGGCCAGATCTGTGCCTTGTCCAGTCGGGCCGTGGCAGCCCATGCAGCCCTGCGCCTTGAAGATAGCGCGGCCCGCGTCGGCACGAGTATCAAGAACTGGAGCCGAAGCCGGAGCCGGAGCGAGCGGCTGGGGTTCGGGGCGCGAAGGTTCGAACGATGTGCGCACGACATTTTCCGCGTCTGACCGCGTGGACGGAAAGGATGCGGGAGCCTGGGGCGCCGGCGCGATTGCCTGACCAGCCGAAGTTGTGTGCACCGCTGAGACCGGAAGAGACCGCAGGTAAGCGGCCAGTGAAACCAGTTCTTCCGGAGTGGCGTCGACCGGCGGCATGCCGCCCTCGAGCATGCGCGCGTTCGGGTTGCGGAAAAGCTTCATGAGTTCGGGATCGGTGAGTTTGGCGACCAGCGGCGCGAGGGCCGGGGCGCGTCCGCCGGCGGCATTCTTTCCGTGGCAGGCGATGCAGCCATGTTCCAGAAAGGTTTGTTTTCCGGCAAGCGCCGCAGCCTGCAGATTCGAAGGATCACGGCTCTCATCCACCGAGATACGCGAAAGGGACAGGGTTGGCGAAGGGGCCGTGAGGCGCCGAGGCTGATCGACGGCGGGGGCATCAAACTGCGGCCGGATGGCTGCCGCCGGCGTGCCGAGCGCCTGAAGATAGGTGAACAGGGCGTCGACGTCGGTGGTGACGGGATCGACGGCGGGCATTCCCGCGGCCCGCATGCGGGGATTGAGGTTGTGCAGCAGCGCAATGATCTGCTGCTCCTCATACTTGCGGCCCACGCCGATGAGGCTGGGCGCGGTGGCAGAACCTGTTCCCGTGGAGCCGTGACAACCGACGCATCCTTTTGCGATGAAGATGCCCTTGCCGCGTGCAATGCGCGGATCGGGTGCAAATCCGGCGGGGATCACGTGGTGTTCCGCATCGCTGGTATAGGGCTCGAAGGGTGCGGCGCTATAGGCGACCTCCTCCGCCCTCTGCTGGTTGAGTTGGGCAGCCACGGGACCCTGATTGTCATCGATCTGGCTCTTGACGCCGAGAAAGATCATCCCCGCGACGACGATGGAGACGGCGAGCGCGGGGATGGGACGGCGCCACGGCTTCCGCTCCAGGCTGCGATCGAGGAACGGCATGAGGAAGAACGCGGTGGCCAGCAAGCCCGGAATCACGACGACGCCGACAACCACGGCGGGGCCTTCCCAATACTTCAGCCACTGGAACATGGGCAGGTAGTACCACTCCGGGCGGGGCAGGAAGTGCGAATCGGACGGG
>Ga0335069_10009943_pt1 | contig 13514 bp, 10 predicted proteins | sample Lox_Sample_11_FD_206714 | JGI IMG/M metagenome (GOLD analysis project Ga0335069, IMG submission 206714) | Soil microbial communities from Loxahatchee National Wildlife Refuge, Florida, United States - Lox_Sample_1.1 | ecosystem: Environmental > Terrestrial > Soil > Wetlands | place: USA... | reverse complement strand
CCATGCTGGGCCGCGGCACCGACTGTGACCTCAGGCTGGTCGATCCGGGAGTCTCCCGGCACCACGCTGAGCTGCGGGTGGAAGACGGCGAGGTGGTGCTCGTCGACCTCGGGTCGACGAACGGGACCTTCGTGAACGGCCAGCCGGTACGGCGCGTGACACTGGCTGACGGCACCCAGGTCACCCTCGGCCGGACCACGCTGGTGTTCCGCCGGGACGGTGCCTATTGACCGTTACCGGCTGACCCTTGGCCCCTGATCCCCGAACCCCGCACCCCGACCCGCTGGCCGCAACGGCGAGGCACCCAAGGACACATGACCCGATGAGCACGCTGACCCTCCTGCTGATCAGGCTCGCCTTTCTGGCGGTCCTGTGGCTTTTCGTGATCACGGCGGTGGGAGTGGTGCGCACGGACCTGTTCGGCCAGGCGCCGCGTAAGCAGCGGCGGCAGCGCCAGCCGGCCCGGGCCCGGCCGGCCCGGCCGCCGCGGGCCGGGCGCGGCGCCCCGGAGCGGCTGCTGGTCACGGCGGGCGCGCTGGCCGGCACCAGCCTCGCCCTCACCGAGCAGCAAATCACCATCGGTCGGTCAAATGACGCCACGCTGGTCCTCAACGATGACTACGCTTCGAGCCGACATGCCCGGCTGTTCCCTCAAGACGGTCAGTGGATCGTCGAGGATCTCGGGTCAACCAACGGCACCTACCTCGACCGGCAGAAGGTGACCCAGCCGACCCCGGTGCCGACAGGCGTGCCGATCCGCATCGGCAAGACCGTTCTGGAATTGCGCAGATGACACTTGCACTCCGGTACGCGATTCGCTCGGACGTCGGCCTTCTCCGTGAGGGGAACGAGGACGCGGCGTACGCCGGCCCGCGCCTGCTGGCCGTCGCCGACGGCATGGGCGGCCACGCCGCGGGCGAGGTAGCCAGCGCCGCGGCCATCTCCGCGCTGGCCAAGCTGGACGAGGACGTACCCGGCAACGACCTGCTCGACGCGCTGGCCGACGCGGTCGCCGACGCCAACCACACGCTGCACGACATGGTGGTGGCCGACGCGGTACTGGAGGGCATGGGCACCACGCTGACCGCCATGCTCTGGTCCGGCTCCCGGGTGGCCCTGTGCCACATCGGCGACTCCCGCGCCTACCTGCTGCGCGACGGGGAGTTCCACCAGATCACGCACGATCACACGCTGGTCCAGACGCTGGTGGACGAGGGCCGGATCAGCCCGGACGACGTGGCCACCCACCCGCAGCGGTCGATGCTGCTGCGCGCGCTGGACGGCCGGGCCGACGTCGAGCCGGACCTGTCGCTGCGCGAGGCCCGGCTGGGCGACCGCTACCTGCTCTGCTCGGACGGGCTGTCCGGGGTGGTCAGCGAGGAGACCCTGCACCGCACGCTGGCCAAGGTGGAGGACCTGAACGAGGTCGTCCTGCAGCTCGTCGAGCTGGCCATCCGGGGCGGCGGGCCGGACAACATCACCTGCATCGTGGCCGACGTGGTGGACAGCGCCACCGCGCTGCTGCCGCCCAGCGACGCGTCGGTGATGGTCGGGGCGGCATCCAACGGCAGCGGCACCGGCCCGTTCCGCACCGACAGCCCGGCCGGCCGCGCCCACCTGCTGACCCGGACCGCGCCGCAGGTCGCGGTGGCGGTCGCGCACGACGACCCGGCGCCCCGGCGGCCCGACGGCGAGGAGCGGGGCGGGCACCGCCGCCAGCACAAGCGCCGGCTGCCGCTGGTCACGTCCGCGCTGGTCATCCTCGTGGTGCTGGTGGTCGGCGGGGTCTACGCGGGCTGGCGGTACACGCAGAGCCAGTACTACGTCGGCGAGGACGGCGGCAAGGTCGTCATCTTCCGCGGCATCAACCAGACCGTGGCCGGGATCAAGCTGTACAGCGTCGCCCAGCGCTTCAACATCCCGGTGACCAGCCTGCCGAACATGGATGCCAGCACCGTGCGGGCCACCGTGACGTCCGACACCGGCCTGCCCGGCGCGCTGTCCGTCGTGCACAGCATCCAGGCGGACTACCAGCGCTGCCAGACCGCCTATGCGGCGCTGCGCAAGTGGCAGGCCGAGCCGGCCACGACGAAGAAGGTCAAGGTCGGGAAGAAGACCGTCACTGAGAAGGTCAAGCCACCGCAGCCGGCCATCCCGGCGGACTGCCCGGCGCCCGCGAGCGCGGCCGCCGGGACCGGGGGAAGTTCGTGAGTGTGATGGCCAGCCCGTCGGACCAGCCGCTGGGCGGCGGCGGCCGGGCCACCGCCGGGACGGGCCCCATGCCCGGGCCCGTGCCGGTGCCGCAGGGGCGGCGCCGCACCGAGCTGCTCATGCTGGCCTTCGTGGTCGGCGTGGTCATGTTCGCCTACGCGAACGTGGGGCTCGGGCTGAACGGCAAGGTGCCGGCCGGCATGTTCGAGTACGGCATCTCGTTCGCCGTGCTGGTCGGCGGCGCGCACCTGGCGGTGCGCTGGCTGGCCCCGTGGGCCGACCCGCTGCTGCTGCCGCTGGCCGCGCTGCTGAACGGGCTCGGCATCGTGATGATCTACCGGCTGCAGGAATCGGGCCGCAACGGCAACCCGGGCTTCGTGATCACCACGATGGGCGCCAGGACCACGGCCCTGCAGGTGCTCTACAGCGCGGTCGGCATCGCCGCCTTCGTGGCCGTGCTGGCCTTCGTGAGGCAGCCCCGGACGCTGCAGCGGTACACCTACACGCTGGGCGCCATCGGCCTGGTGCTGCTGGCCCTGCCCGCCGTGCTGCCGAACAGCATCAGTGAGGTGCCGGGCACCTTCGCCAAGATCCAGATCTCGCTGGGCGGGTTCACCGTGCAGCCCGAGGAGTTCGCCAAGCTGGCGCTGGCCGTGTTCTTCGCCGGCTACCTGGTGGCCAAGCGCGACGTGCTCGCCCTGGCCGGACGGCGGGTGCTGGGCATCGACCTGCCCCGGGCCCGCGACCTGGGCCCGGTGCTGATCGCCTGGGGGGTCAGCCTGATCGTGCTGGTCTTCGAGGGCGACATCGGCACCTCAGCGCTGTTCTTCGGCCTGTTCGTGGTCATGATGTACATCGCCACCCAGCGCTCGTCCTGGCTGATCATCGGCTTCCTGCTGTTCGTCTTCGGCGCGTTCGTGGCCAGCGAGCTGTTCGCGCACGTCAAGGACCGGTTCCTGGTCTGGCTGCACCCGTTCAGCTACGTGCACACCATCGGCTTCCAGACGGTTCAGGGGCTGTATGGGCTGGGTTTCGGCGGGGTACTCGGCCGCGGGCTCGGCCAGGGCCAGCCGTACAACACCCCGCTGGTGCAGAGCGACTTCATCATCACCGCGTTCGGCGAGGAACTGGGGCTGACCGGGCTGATGGCCCTGCTGATCATCTACGGGCTGATCGTGCAGCGCGGGCTGCGCGCCGCCATCGCGGTCCGTGACCCGTTCTCCAAGCTGCTGGCCGGCGGCCTGGCCTTCGTGATCGCGCTGCAGGTGTTCGTGATCGTCGGCGGGGTCACCCGGCTGATCCCGCTGACCGGTATCACCACGCCGTTCCTGTCTCAGGGCGGCTCGTCGCTGATCTCCAGCTGGATGCTGATCGCGTTGCTGATGCGGATCAGCGACACGGCCAGACGGCCGGCCCCGCAGCCGATCCAGGACGAGGGCATGACCCAGGTGGTGCGGGCCGGATGAACCACGCACTGCGCCGCGTCTCGCTGATCGCCCTGGTGATGTTCGTGCTGCTGCTGGTCAACGTCAACTACGTGCAGGGGTTCGAGGCCAGCAGCCTGGCCAACGAGCCGGGCAACGGCCGCACGTTCACCTCGTCGCTGCAGTTCCAGCGCGGCTCGATCGTCACCGCGGACCAGAAGGTCGTCGCGTTCTCGAAGATGAACAAGGCGTTCGGCGAGTACCAGCGGTACTACCCCCAGGGCAAGATGTACGCCCCCGTCACCGGGTACGACACGCTGTTCAGCCAGACCGGGATCGAGCAGGCGGAGAACAAGGAACTGTCCGGGTCCGACCCGGCGCTGGCCGTGCACAACCTCATCGACCTGATCACCGGGAAGCAGAAGAAGGGCGCCACCGTCCAGCTCACCATCAACTCGGTGGCCCAGCAGGCCGCGTACAACGCGCTCAAGGCCCAGGGCAAGCAGGCCGGGGTGGTGGCGCTGAACCCGCAGACCGGCGCGGTGCTGGCCATGGCCTCCTACCCGTCGTTCGACCCGAACGAGCTGGCCACCCTCGACGGCAACCAGCTGAACAAGAACGACAAGCGGCTGCTCGCCAACCCCAACCAGCCACTGCTGAACCGCGCGGTCAACGTCACGTTCCCGCCGGGGTCGTCGTTCAAGGTGGTGACCAGTTCCACCGCGATCACCGACAGCGGCATCACCCCGGAGACCCCGGTCTTCGCGCCGACCCAGCTCAAGCTGCCTGGCGTCAGCCAGCCACTGGTCAACTTCGACGGTGAGGCGTGCAACAACGGCAGCAACCCCACCGGTACCGGCAAGGTGCCGCTGATCTTCGCGTTCACCGTGTCCTGCAACACCGTGTTCGGCAACATCGGGATGCACCTGGGCGGCCAGAAACTGCACACCCAGGCCAACCTGTTCGGCTTCAACAACCCGAACCTGACCATCCCGATCCCGGTCACCCAGAGCAACTTCCCGCTGTACACCGACCCGGCGCAGACCGCTGGCGCGGCCATCGGCCAGGAGAGCGACACGGTCACCCCGCTGCAGGAGGCCATGCTCGCCGCGGCCGTCGCGAACAACGGCACGCTGATGAAGCCTTATATGGTGGACAAGGTCACCGCCCCGGACCTGACGACACTGTCCACCACCAACCCGACCGTGCTCAGCCACGCAGTGAGTTCGACGGTCGCCAACCAGGTCAAGCAGATGATGATCTCAGTGACCCAGTCGCCGGAGGGGACCGCGCACCTCAGCGCCGGCACCCAGGCGACCGGTGGGATCGTGATCGCAGCCAAGACCGGCACCGCCCAGAACGGGATCAACAACAGTGGCCTGGACGACGCGGTGTTTACCTGTTTTGCTCCTGCCACCAACCCGCAGATCGCGGTGGGCGTCATAGTTAAAGGCGGTGGGCAGGGTGCCGACGCAGCCGCGCCGATCGCGGTGGCGATCATCAAGGCCTACCTGGCCGCCCTGGGGAAGTAGTCATGAGGAACGGTTACTGACGTGCGAGACATGACACAGCCGCGGCTTCTCGGCGGCCGCTACGAACTCGACGGGGTCGTCGGGCGCGGCGGCATGGCCGAGGTCTACCGGGCCCGGGACATCCGGCTGGACCGGACCGTCGCGGTCAAGACGCTCCGTGAGGACCTGGCCCGGGACGCGACGTTCCAGGCCCGGTTCCGCCGCGAAGCCCAGTCAGCGGCCTCGCTGAACCACCCGTCTATCGTCGCCGTCTACGACACCGGCGAGGACATGAGTGGTTCGACGCACGTGCCGTACATCGTGATGGAGTACGTGGACGGGCGGACCCTGCGCGAACTGCTGCGGGACGACCGGCGGCTGCTCCCGGAGCGGGCGCTGGAGATCACCGACGGCGTGCTGCGGGCGCTGGACTACAGCCACCGCAACGGCATCATTCACCGGGACATCAAGCCGGGGAACGTGATGCTGACCCGGTCGGCCGAGGTCAAGGTGATGGACTTCGGCATCGCCCGCGCGGTCAGCGACGCGCAGGCCACCATGACGCAGACCGCGCAGGTGATCGGGACCGCCCAGTACCTGTCCCCGGAGCAGGCCCGCGGTGAGCGGGTGGACGCGCGCAGCGACCTGTACTCCACCGGTTGCCTGCTGTACGAACTGCTCACCGGGCGGCCGCCGTTCACCGGCGACTCCCCGGTCGCGATCGCCTACCAGCATGTCCGGGAGAACCCGATCCCGCCGTCGCGGGTCGACCCGGAGATCCCGCCGTGGGCCGACGCGATCGTGCTCAAGGCGATGGCCAAGGACCCGGCCGAGCGCTACCAGTCGGCCGCCGAGATGCGCACCGACATCCAGCGCGCGCTGTCCGGGGTGCCGGTGGCCGCGCCGCAGCAGACCGAGATGTACGCCCCCGGCACGCAGCGGATGGGCCCGCAGACGATGATGGCCGGCGCGGGCGGCGCGACCGGCGCGATGGGCCCGTACGGCGGGCCACCGGACGGCTATGACGAGGGCGGCGGCCGCCGCCGGGCGTTGTGGTGGATCCTCGGCGCGGTCGGGGTCATCCTCGTGGCGGTGCTGGCCTACCTGCTGCTGAACGGCGGCAGCGGCAACACCGCCTCGGTGCCCTCGGTGGTCGGCCTGACCCAGGCGCAGGCCGAGAAGGCGGTGGAGAAGGCTGGGCTGGTGCCGAAGCCGGTCAAGGTCGCCTCGTCGGACAAGGTCGGCATCGTGATCAGCAGCAACCCAGCGTTCGGCACCAAGGTGGCGCCGCACAGCACGGTGACGCTCCGGGTGTCCGCCGGGCCGAAGAAGGTCACGGTCCCGAACGTGGTCGGCGATTCGGAGGCCACCGCGCAGAACACCTTGCAGCGCCTCGGCCTGCAGGTGCAGACCAAGACGGATCCCACGTCCACGATGGCCCAGGGCAAGGTGGCCAGAACGACTCCGGGCGCGGGCACCTCGGTGAGCCCGGGCAGCACGGTGACCCTGTACATCTCCGGCGGCGGTACCCAGGTGCCCTCGGTCATCGGGGACCCGCAGGGGACGGCCCAGCAGATCCTGACCAGCGCCGGGTTCCAGGTGAAGGTGATGACGGTCGCCGGGCCCTCGGGTTCGACCCCGGGCACGGTGTTCAACCAGCAGCCGTCCAACGGCAGCACCGAGCCGGCCGGGTCCACGGTGACCATCTTCGTGGCGGCGGCCACCACGCCAACCACAGCCCCGCCGACGAACTCGCCCACCCCGACGCAGTCCGCGACAACCCCACCACCCACCGCGACACCGACCCCCACCACCCCGCAATCCAGGGCTAGACTCGGGCAGAGCTAAGGAGACAACCGTGCCCAAGTCCCGCGTCCGGTCCAAGGCGGTCTACACCCCGCCGCCGCGGACGTCCAAGTCGAAGGTCAGCCCGCGCTGGCTCGTGCCGACCATGCTGGCCTGCCTGCTGATCGGGCTGGCCTGGATCGCGCTGTTCTACGTCACCCAGGGCAGCCTGCCGATCGGTGCGCTGGGCGACTGGAACCTGGTGGTCGGGTTCGGCTTCATCATCGGCGGCGTGGTGCTGTCCACCAAGTGGCGCTGAGTTAGTCCGGGGGGGCGACCCCCCTGGACCCCCCGATCGCCGCTTCGCGCCGAACGGCTTGTCGGCGGGCACCCGCCTGCGGCGGGCCCCGCCTCGGCCAGCGCAGCGCCGCAAGGCGTTGGCACTAAACTCCTCCCATGTCCTCCAGGCCACGCGCGTTCTCCGGCATCCAGCCGACCGCCGACTCCTTCCACCTCGGCAACTACCTTGGCGCGCTGCGCCAGTGGGTCGCCCTGCAGGACACCCACGACGCGGTCTACTGCGTGGTGGACCTGCACGCGATCACCGTGCCGCAGGACCCGGCCCAGCTGCGCCAGCGGACCAGGGTGGCCGCCGCGCAGCTGTTCGCGGCCGGGCTCGACCCGGAGCGGTGCATCGTGTTCGTGCAGAGCCACGTGCCACAGCACCCGGAACTGGCCTGGGTGCTCGGCTGTATCACCGGGTTCGGCGAGCTGAGCCGGATGACCCAGTTCAAGGACAAGTCGGCCAAGGGTGGCGCGCAGTCGTCCAGCCTGGGCCTGTTCAGCTACCCGGTGCTGCAGGCGGCCGACATCCTGCTGTACCAGACTGATCAGGTGCCGGTCGGCGAGGACCAGCGGCAGCACCTGGAGCTGAGCCGGGACCTGGCGATCCGGTTCAACCACCGGTACGGCGACACGTTCACCGTGCCCGCGGCCTACATCCTGGGCGGTGTGGCGAAGATCACCGACCTGCAGGAGCCGACGGCCAAGATGAGCAAGTCCTCCTCGTCGGTGGCGGGCATCATCGACGTGCTGGACGAGCCGGGCGCGATCCGGAAGAAGATCGCCCGGGCGGTGACCGACGCCGAGGGCAGCATCCGTGCGGACGAGGCGGCCAAGCCCGGGGTGACCAACCTGCTGCGCATCTACGCCGCGCTGTCCGGGGCGGACATCCCGGCGCTGGAACAGCGCTACGCGGGCGCCGGTTACGGGCAGTTCAAGAAGGACCTGGCCGAGGTGGTCGTCGGCGCGCTGGCCCCGGTCCGGGAGCGGACCGAGAAGATGCTGGCCGACGAGGCCGAGCTGGACCGGCTGCTGGCCCTCGGCGCGGCCCGGGCCCGGCCGATCGCGCAGCAGACCATGACCGCGGTCATGGACCGGGTGGGCTTCCTCCCCGCCGCGGGCGCCTGACCGCCACCAGCAGCACCAGCACCAGCGCCACGACCAGCCCAGCGATGGCCGCCACCGGGACGGCCGGGGCGGATGTCGCCTTAGCCTTCCCGGCGACCCGGTGCGCTGCGGCCTGGGTGGGTGCGGCCCCGGTGGGTGCGGTCCCGGTGTGTGCGGCCCTGGTGTGTGCGGCCCTGGTGTGTGCGGCAGAGTGCGCCGGGGCGGGCAGGTGGGGCGCGGCCCGGGTGGCCAGTGGGGGAACCAGCACGCCGACCGGCCTGACGTGTCCGTCCATGGCGAAGCCCCAGGTCAGCAGCTTGGCGGCGTAGGTCATCTCGGTCAGCGGAATGCAGTGCATGATCGTGACGATGAGCGTGTGGCCGCCCCGCTGGGCCCAGCCGATGAACGTGGCCTCGGACGCCGTGGTCCAGCCGATCTTGCCGCCGATGTCACCCGGGTAGCTGCCCAGCATCAGGTTCTGGTTCCACAGCTTCACCGAATGCCGGGCGTGCAGCGGGAACGTGGTCACCTGCATCGCCTCGATCTTCATGAACTGCGGCATGGTCAGCGCCTGCCGGGCGAACAGGGCCAGGTCGTAGGCGGAGCTGTACTGGCCCTTGGCGGGCAGCCCGTTCGGCGTTCTGGCCACGGTCTCGTCGGCCTGCAGGTGGCGCGCCTCGGTGTTCATCATGGCCACGCCCTTGTCATAGGACCCGGTGGCCTGAGCCAGCGCGATGGCCGCGTCGTTGGCCGAGATCAGCAGCAGCGCCTTGAACAGGTCGTGCACCTGGTAACTGCGGCCCTGGATCAGGCCCACCTTGCTCGGCTCCGCGTCCGCCGCGAACTTCGAGGTGACCACCGGCTGGTCCGGGTTCAGCACCGGCATCAGCGTGTCCGTGGTGAGGATCTTCAGCGTGCTGGCGGGCGCCAGGTGACGGTGCGGGTTCTTGGCCGCCAGTACCTGGCCGGTGGTCGCGTCCGCGATCACGTACGCGTCCGCCGGCACATGGGGCAGCTTCCGCCCCCCGTGCGCCGGGTAGTTGACGACGATGCCGTGCCCGCCGAGCTGCGCGCCGCCCTGCGCCGCCGGGGTCTCGGCCAGGGCCGACGGCGCGGCGGCCGCCGCCACAGCGAGGACGGTCACACCCGCGGCCAGCCAGGCGGCCTGGCGGGCCCGGTTACCCCGTGTTACCGTCAGCCTAATCCTCACGCTCAGTAGTTACTCATGCGAAAAATAGTCACGGTGCGTGGTGGCCCCCCGTCGGGCTGTGCCGGGCCCGGGCCGCCTTGGGCAGGCTGGCTTAGTTTCTCCGGTATCGGCGCTTTAACCTTGGCTCATGGGACGTGAGTCGGAGTCCGGGCTGCCCATTGAGCCCGTGTACGGGCCCGGTCAGCCAGCAGGCTTCGACCCGGCGGAAAAACTCGGTCAACCTGGTGCGTACCCGTTCACGCGCGGGGTGTACCCAGCGATGTACACCACCAGGCCATGGACGATGCGGCAGTACGCCGGGTTTGCCACCGCCGAGGACTCCAACCGCCGCTACCACGAGCTGATCGAGGCGGGCACCACTGGCCTGTCGGTGGCGTTCGACCTGCCGACCCAGATGGGCTACGACTCGGACGCCCCGCTGGCCCGCGGGGAGGTCGGCAAGGTCGGCGTGGCCATCGACTCCATCGAGGACATGCGCACGCTGCTGCGCGGCATCCCGCTGGACACCGTCTCCACCTCGATGACCATCAATGCCCCGGCCGCGCTGCTGCTGCTGCTCTACCAGCTGGTGGCCGAGGAGCAGGGCGTGCCGGCGGCCAGGCTGACCGGCACGATCCAGAACGACATCCTCAAGGAGTACATCGCCCGCGGCACCTACATCTACCCGCCGGTGCCGTCGCTGCGCCTGGTGGCCGACACGTTCGCCTACTGCCGGGCCGAGATCCCGCGCTGGAACACGATTTCGATCTCCGGGTACCACATGGCCGAGGCTGGTGCCACGCCGGTCCAGGAGATCGCGTTCACGCTGGCCAACGCCAAGGAGTACGTCCGTGCCGCGCTGCGCTCGGGGCTGGCCGTGGACGAGTTCGCGCCACGGCTGTCGTTCTTCTTCGTGGCCCGGACCACGCTGCTCGAAGAGGTGGCAAAGTTCCGCGCGGCCCGCCGGTTGTGGGCCCGGATCATGCGGGACGAGTTCGGCGCGGCCGACCCCCGGTCGCAGATGCTGCGCTTCCACACCCAGACGGCCGGCGTCCAGCTCACCGCGCAGCAGCCGGAGGTGAACCTGGCCCGGGTCACCGTCCAGGCGCTGGCCGCCGTGCTCGGCGGCACCCAGTCGCTGCACACCAACGCCTACGACGAGGCGATCGCGCTGCCCACCCAGAAGGCGGCCCGGCTCGCCCTGCGCACCCAGCAGGTGCTGGCGAACGAGACCGACCTCACCGCCACCGTGGACCCGTTCGCGGGTTCCTACGCGGTGGAGTCGATGACCGACGACGTGGCCGACGCGGCGGGGCGGCTGATCGCCCGGGTGGACGAGCTCGGCGGCGCCGTCGCGGCCATCGAGCAGGGCTTCCAGAAGGCCGAGATCGAGCGATCCGCTTACCAGGTCACCCGGCAGATCGACGCGGGTGAGCGGGTGGTGGTCGGGGTGAACAAGTTCACTGTGGCCAGCGAGGAGCCGTACGAGCCGCTCCGGGTGGACCCCGCCATCGAGCAGCAGCAGGCCCGCCGCCTGGACCGGCTGCGCACCGGGCGGGACGCCGCCGAGTTCCGCCGCCGCATCGACGCGGTGAAGAAGGCCGCTACCGGCAGCGACAACCTGCTCGTCCCGATCCGGGAGGCGCTGCGCAGCCGGGCCACCGTGGGCGAGGTGTGCAACGCGCTGCGCGATGCCTGGGGCGTATACCACCCGCCTGACGCGCAGTGAGCTGCGGCTGACGGTCCCGCGGCCAGTGGCCGGTGCGCCCGGTGTGGCCTGACGCCGCCTACTGCCGGTTACCTGAAGGAGGCCAGCCGTGGCTATCTGGTGGAATCCCTCACAGGGCACGACCCTCGGGGTCGAGTGGGAGCTCCAGCTGATCGACTCGGCCAGCAAGCTGCTGCGCCAGGACGCGCGGGAGGTGATCAGCGCGCTGCAGGGCCTGGGCGCGGCCGGGGCCAGGCCGAAGATCCACGCCGAGCTGATGCAGTCCACAGTGGAAGTGGTCACCGGCGTGTGCAGCACGGTGTCCGAGGCGTTAGCGGACCTTGCCGCGACAATTGCTCAACTTCAGCGGATCACGGATATGCGCGGTACGATGCTGGCCTGCGCCGGAACACATCCCGTCAGCGATTGGCGGGATGCAAAGATGGCGCCCATTCAGCGCTATGCGGAACTCGTCGAGCAGATGCAGTGGCTTGCCCGCAGGATTCAGACCTTTGGTGTGCATGTCCACGTGGGGCTACGGGACGGCAGCAAGGCGATTCCGATCGTCAACGCTCTTGCCGCTTATCTGCCGCACTTCCTGGCGCTGACCGCGTCGAGCCCGTTCTGGGGAGGGCACGACACCGGGCTCGCCTCGAGCAGGGCGGTCATCTTCGGTGGGTTGCCGACCGCGGGGCCACCGCACCTGCTTGCGGACTGGAATGAGTTCGAGGAGTACATGGACACGCTGCTGCGGGCCGGCACGATCCGGAGCATCAAGGAAGTGTGGTGGGATGTGCGGCCGCATCCTGACTTCGGCACGGTCGAAATCAGGATGTTCGACGGGGTACCCACGCTGCACGAGGTGGGCATGGTCGCGGCCCTCTCGCAGAGCCTGGTGCAGCTGTTCGACACCCAGCTGGACCGGGGCTACCGGCTGCCCAGCCAGCCATCTTGGGTGATCAGGGACAACAAGTGGCGTGCGACGAGGTACGGTCTTGATGCGATCGTGATCACCAACGCGGCCGGATCCACCGCGCCGCTGCGGGATGAGCTCTACGAACTGTCCCAGGAACTGCGGCCGGTCGCGCAGCGGCTGGGATGCGCGGAGGAACTCGAGGTGCTCAGCGAGGTGCTGGAGCGTGGGGCCTCATACGAACGGCAGCGTGCCGTGGTGGCCACCGGCGGGGGGCTGACGGACGTCGTGGACGCGCTGGTCACCGAGTTCGCCGAGGACCGGTTCGTCCGCCCGGGGGAGGACCGCGATGCCGGACCATGACATGCAGGAGGAACTCGACGGCTTCATCCTGGCCAACCAGCCGGAGCTGATCGACTTCCGGCGTGACCTGCATGCCCATCCCGAGCTCGGCTACCACGAGCACCGGACGACCCGGCGGGTCGCGCTGCGGCTGGCCGCCGCGGGCCTGCGGCCGGTCATCCTGCCCAAGGGCACCGGCCTGCTGGTGGACATCGGCTCGGATCAGGACGCGCCGCTGGTCGCGCTGCGGGCCGACCTGGACGCGCTGCCGCTGACCGACGAGAAGCAGGTCCCGTACCGGTCCACGGTGCCCAGCGTGTGCCACGCATGCGGGCACGATGTGCACACCACGATCGTGCTCGGGGCCGGCCTGTTCCTGGCCCAGCAGGCCGCCCAGGGCCGGTGGGGCGGCCGGGTGCGGCTCATCTTCCAGCCCGCCGAGGAGGTCCCCGGCGGCGCGCTCGACGTCATGGCGGCCGGTGGCATCGCGTCGGTGGACCGCATCTTCGCGCTGCACTGCGACCCGCGGCTGGACGCCGGGAAGGTCGGCATCCGGACCGGGCCGATCACGGCAGCCTGCGACAAGATCACGGTCCGGGTGACCGGCCCGGGCGGGCACACTGCCCGCCCGCACCTGACCGCGGACCTGGTGTACGCGCTCGGGAAGATCGTCACCGAACTGCCCGCCGCGCTGTCCCGGCGGGTCGACCCGCGGTCCAGCCTCAGCCTGGTCTGGGGCCGGGTCAGCGCCGGGTCGGCGGCCAACGCCATCCCCGACGACGGCGTGGTCGAGGGCACCGTGCGCTGCCTCGACGACGAGGCCTGGCATCAGGCGCCGGACCTGCTCAAGGCGCTTATCGACTCGGTGGCCAGCGCCTACGGTGTGATCGCCGACCTCAACTACCAGCGGAACGTGCCGCCTACCGTGAACGAGCCGTCCAGCACCGCGATGCTGGCCGCCGCCGCGGAGCGGGTGCTCGGC
>Ga0335069_10009942_pt1 | contig 13516 bp, 6 predicted proteins | sample Lox_Sample_11_FD_206714 | JGI IMG/M metagenome (GOLD analysis project Ga0335069, IMG submission 206714) | Soil microbial communities from Loxahatchee National Wildlife Refuge, Florida, United States - Lox_Sample_1.1 | ecosystem: Environmental > Terrestrial > Soil > Wetlands | place: USA: Florida... | reverse complement strand
TCTGTTTGTACCGGGCACACTCCGGCGATCGAAACCGAAAAACTCGAACATTCCGAAAATGCGAGGCTAATACTTGCGCACATCCCGCAAGCTGAGGCGCTGGCACGACGTAAACGAGGACGCCGGCTGGCACCAGCCACCTCGCGAAATGGGACAGGAATAATACCTCGAACCTTCGATTGCCTGACTCTCCGAACTCGTCGTCGAATGGCGGATTTGCGTAGATCAGACTGAAGGATTCAACACGGGCTTGAGTACTCAACGCATCGCCCTGGATGAAGTGATCCAGTTCCTTAGCCGCAACCTCTGCGCGGTATGCATCCAATTCGATCCCGAACCTGACGGCCTTCGATGATGTTGTGATTGCCGCCATCGCCCGGCCTTCGCCCGCACATGGGTCGAGTGCCGAGAATTGTTGATCGGGGAAGATAAGGCACGTTTGGATCAGCTCCGCCTCCGAATCCGGGAGCGGGTAGTAATTACAACGGGCTTTTGCAGCCAGCCTAGCCATTAGAAGCCTCCTGTTATGGCGCAATCAATCATCAATCGACGACGACGAAGCGTATGTCCAATTCCAAGTGGCAATCCGGGTCCGGGTCAGCCCCCGGGGAATCTCGATGCCGAATTGCTACCGAGGTATGAGCTGACCGCAGCCGACGTGTGCAGATCGACTCTCAGGCGACGTTTGAGGGCGTACCAGTGACCGTGATCCGGAAGCTCTTCGATGGGCCGGTCTAGAGGGCACGCTCACGGTTGGGTTTGTCCGTGGAAGTCTTCATGTACCCAAATTCGAGGTAGCGGCCCTGCTCCGGGCTTCTGCGAAGGCAGGTTTTCTCAAGCGGGAGAAGGGTAGCCGTTGGCATCTCACCACGGCAGGAATCCGCATTCGTGGAGCAACCGCAGCCAAACCGCTGATCCGACGGACGGGTGTCTGCTCGAAGATCTCTCGCAACAGTTGAGAGCATTGAACGAGAATCCTCGATTCCTAGCTCGAGTTGAGAAAGCAATCGTGTTTGACAGCTGAGTGGCTGCCGGGGATCGGTTAGGCGATGTCGATGTAGCGATCCGGCTTGTGCCGAGATTGTCGGATCCTGACAAAACCGCAAGGCGAACGCTCGGAGGAAGAGGAGCAGATGGGACGCCGGTTCCGGTCATTCCTCGACCAAGCGTTTTGGTGGCAGCAGGAAGCCATACTTTTCTTGCAGAAACCGTTGCAGGGCCTGGGCCTGCAGCACTACGGACCGATCAAGGAAGTCGTCGAAGCCTCGCCCCACGCCGTGATCTGTCCGAACCCAAACGCATGTCAACCGGCTGATGAGAGGGTCCATAGTGTGGGGATTCCCGTGCACCTTGGCTCTTCGGGTCGTCCGGTACAGAGATGTGGCGCTCCTGATCCATCAGTTGCCGGCCAATTCAACGAGTTGACTGCACAGCCAGGGAAAACAGGTCTGCCGTAGCGAATCGCGGTAGCATTATCTAGGTTCCGGCCACCTGCCGGTCTCGATCCGCCAAGTAGCGGACTCAACATCTATGAGCGGCTTTCACCACGACGAACTCGCTGATGTTAACCTCATAACCGACAACCTTCGGGATCGTTACAAGGATCAGTTCTCGATTCTGAAGGAGTTGGTCCAGAACGCGGACGATGCACACGCGAAGACCCTCCGATTCGGTCTTGTAAACGGCGACTCGGAGCACGCCCACCCGCTACTTTGCGGGCCTGGGTTGGTCGTCGTCAACGACGGCCCGTTCAGCGAGTCGGACTCTCGCGCAATTTGCAGCTTCGGCCTCAACAGCAAGGCCGGCGACCCAGGGACCATTGGCAAGTACGGGTTGGGGATGAAGAGCGTTTTCCATTTGGGCGAGGCGTTCTTCTTCATCGCGGAATCGCCGGAGCGTTTGTATAAGGAACTGCTGACTCCCTGGGGCTCAATCCGGTCGGATTGGGACATGACCGAGGAACAGTGGTCGAGCAAGTTACCATCGTTACGCCAAAACTGGCTGCGGGCCGTGCGGTGGCCGGCGGAAACCACGGCTTTCATTTTGTATGTTCCGCTTCGCAGGAAATCCCATCTCCAGTTGCCGGACGGCCGTACCGCTGGCGCAATCATTGAGAATTATCCGGGCGACGATCACGGGCTGTTGATGCTCCTCCACGACGAGAGCACGTCGGTACGGTTAACGGCTCTGCTTCCTCTCCTCAGAGATCTTCTCTCGATCCAGCTATACGTTCCGGCCGACGACGGCACTGCACGGTGCGTCCACTCCAGCGAAATGGACTCGGATTTTGCCCGACCGCTTCGAGAGCACCGGCCCGGGGACTCCCAACTGCAAGCCGCCATCAAAACGGGAGGAAGGCAGGTGCTGTCGGCGGGATGTCAGCGTTTCTGCTTCACGGAGACTCTGAGCCGTCTGCGGGCGTCCGCGGCGTGGCCGAGCAGCTGGGTCCGGGAAGGGTTGCAGGAACGCCAGGTGCCCGACAAGGCGCAGCCTCATGCCGCCGCTGTTTTCATGCGGGACACAGTTCCAGGGAAACTGACCATCCGCTGGGCTGTCTATTTGCCGGTTGATGAGCACGGAGAGAGCGTCGAGATCGACCCACGCATGGGCGGCTACAGCCTCACCCTACACGGCCACTTCTTCGCAGACGCCGGGCGGAACGGGCTCTATGGGTTGGACGACTCCGGTGACGTTTCCACGTTGCCCAATGACGAAGCGCGCATTCGCCGGGAGTGGAACATTGCACTGGCCGAGGACGCCACGCTGGACCTCCTGCTTCCTGCGCTGACGTCCTTCTGCGCGACGGTCAAAATGGCTGAGGAACGCGTGGCCGCCCTGAGCGGGGCCATTAGGAGATCGAAGACTTGGGGCAAGTGGAAGGCGAGCATCGCAGCCAACCACAAGTGGATCCGCTTGGTAACTTCGGAAGGATTCCGCTGGGCGCTGATCTCAGATGAACGAACGCTACCTCTGCCGGCACCGCCGGAAAGGGACCCTGGGCGCCCATGGCGCGTTTTTCCTGGATTCACGGCGTTGGGAAATCACGTGGTTTTCTTCGACCCCCTCGCCGACAATCTGGTGGCCCGCGACAGCGACTTGGGATTCCTGGACGAGGATGAAGTCGTCAAACTCATCGCCGGCGTTGATGCTGCGCGAACCTTTGATTCCTCCGTGGATGCGGACTACGCCGCCGAGTTTCTAAAGCCATTAAAGGTCCTGCGATCCGATGCCGTGCAGCGCGAGCTGATTGCGCTTCTCCGCCGGGCCGTGCAGGCGATGGGATTAGAGCGGCTACGAGGCATTGCCGCCGCTGTCTCGTCCATCGCCGAACTCATTGGGCGCGAGCGCAAGCTCCGCATCAGCCTGCGAAGCCCGAACGTAGCAGAGCTCCTCATCCGGCAAGAGACCGAAGTACTCGCTTGGCCGAACGAACTGGACGGCGGCGATGCGTCTTTCGAATCCGGCATCGACACGCTTGAGGTGCTCCTGACGGCGCTCTCCAGCCACACGGGCGACGCGGACGCGTGCCGCCTTTATGCCCAGGAACTGCTCGATCGGGCGGCAGTTGAGACCCGGCGTGCGCTGCTAAAACGTGTCGGTCACCTGGCGATCCTGAGCGCATTTGATTGCCGGACGGAACAGAGGACGTCGGTCAGTGCCCAGTTTATGGCCGAGTGCTGGGGGCGGCGGACGCTGTTCCGGACAGCACAAGGCACCACTGAACGTGATAGGGCCGACCTGGGGCCTCTACTCCAGGCGGTGCTTCCGAAAGAGACCATCCTCGTCGTAAATAAGGAACTCGCCGCGCTGGTTCTCGGTTCTGAAGAGGCCGAGCGAATCCCACCGTGCAACCCCAAGGGCGTTCTGTGCTGCTTGGGCCACTGTTCGCGCGAACTGGGCGACATGCCGACGCGGCGCGAGTTGCTGCGGTGGCTAAAGCTGCCCGACCACGATGCGCAAACTGTCCGCGGGATGCGATTTCTGCTCCACGGCGAGCCGGATAACTTCGACAGCGACGATCGGCTCTGGACCGGACGCGGCAAGGCCAGCGCCGCATGGCGAAAGCTATGGGAGGCCGTCAACGCGCCGGAATTCCGTTGGACGGCCATCGATCCAACCCTCGCGAACCTGGTCACACCAGCGGACCAGGATGCTTTGAACCTACACGCGATTGAGCCGGAACACGTAGTCAAGTTCGTCGCCGAACGTGGTGCGCCTTCAGTTCTGCAGTTGGACGGCGACGAATTTGACGCGATCCTCGGTTATGCGCACTGGGAAGAAGGCAGCTGGAAGAGCCTTCCCGCGCACCTCTCAGTCAAGTTGGAGCGCGTTCCTATTAGTGAGACGACGTACCTCTCCGGCGGCGGTGTGCAACTGCCACCCGAGCTTTCGTCTTATGCGACGGTAATTCAGAAGAGCACGAGATCCGAAGTCCGCGAGCTTCAATTGAAGTGGATTCCGCCGCTCGATCTGCGTGCGGCTATTGCTCTCGCGCTTCAGACCAAGCAGCCCGAGGCCTGGGACAAACAGATTCTCGATTGGCTCGGTCGGGGGGATGAAGGAGCCGGCAAGATGGGCCAACCTGCGGGTCTGATGAACACGCCTTGGCTCCGACTGCGCTCCGGCGGCGCCGCAAGCCCGACCAAGCTCATCGTGCTTCGGGGTGCCGAGGGCGAAATCACCGAAATCGCTGAACTCTCGAAATCTTACGCTACTCCGTCAATGCTTGTCGAAGAACTGGGCGGGAGTCAGGTACTCGACGTTCTGTGCGACCGCGCGCACAGTTTCAGCGCACTCCACTCCATGCTCCGCGCGGAGGCTAGAGCGGCACTGGGTGCGATTGAGCTCAAAGCGGAGTCCGTACGATCCAGTGCCGAGACGATGCAGTCCTGTCCCGATGAGTCGAACCGCGGCTGGCGTCTGATCGCCCGTCTTTGCACGGCTTACGGAGATGAGGAAGGGCAGCGCGGGTTCCACTCGATGACGAGGGCGCTGGCCCTGGAACGATTGAGAGCGATTCTCGTCTGGCTTGCGGAGCGGCCGGCGTCCGAGGGCCTCTTCGTGGCGTACCTGACTGCCTTTGCCAACACCGCGCAAGGCCCCGGCGTTCTGCGGGGAATTAAGCTGCAGACCGCCGCTGCGACATGGAAGACGGCTCAGAAGCTTTGTATCGACGTCCCCGGGGCCGAAAGGGGATCGCTGCTCAGCAAAGAACACCGAGCCGCTTTGGGAGAACTGGTACGGAGCACGCCTGCGCGGCGAACCGTTCACGTCGCTCAGGATGCCCCCGCGCCACCAGTCGAGAAGATCATCGAGTATTTCAGTCCGTGGCTTGGCAGGAGCAGCGGCATTCGTGCACAGGTTGGAGTGGTGATGACGCTCCTCGCCGGAACGACTCGGTTAAGTGAAGTTGCGGCTGAGATGTTCGCTCCCCACACCCGCGAATGGGTATTGAGTCAAATACCGTGGAGCAATCAGTGGACGGGCCAGCCACTCGATCAGATGACCGTGGACAAGGCAATCTCATGCTGTACGGTCCACTTCCGCGCGGAGAAGACTACTGAGATAACGTGTCTGTCGATCACGGGTGATCCTCTGAGCGTCCCCGCGGAAACGACACCGGCGACCCTTCTTGCTGGAAACCCGGAACTCCGTTGGGCCCGGATCGACGAAAAGAAAGTCTCATACGACATCAAGTTTAGAAAGTTCGAAATCACTCCATTCCGCAATGACGAACTGAGCGCAGCCCTTCAGGCTACGGCTGAAGGATTGATTCAGTTTGTCTATCTACGCGGCCGGCAGGACCTCGCCCCGTTATGGAGGAAGCTCGACCGCACTGAGCAGTTACATCTGGAAACTGCGGAGAAGCTGATCCTCGAATACCTGCCCTTCTACCTTGGGCAGATCCGGCCGAACGGCGTGCCGGCCTTAATGTCGCAGCTCCGGAAGATCGAGGAGCTAAGGCGTCTTCGTATTGAGTACTCCGACGACCCATCCAAGGCTGGCGAATACAGGGCTCAGCACTTCGCGCTAGGCAAGATGCTGAAAGAGAACAGCGAGATTCAACTCGCGGTCTTGAACGGCGTGCGCGCGCGGTTGAAAGATCTGGAATACCAGGAATCGAGCATAGCTTTCGAGCTGTTCCAGAACGCTGATGACGCCTGCGTCCAGGCCCGAGAGATGCGCCAAGCCAAAGGACGAAACCGGTTCGTCATCCTGGTAGAGGATGGAGCCTTGTGTTTTCTACACTGGGGTCGGCCGATCAATGACGTGGGACCGGCCGGATTTGACGGGCGCGAACGGGGGTACCATCGCGACCTCGAACGCATGCTCACCCTGGCGGGCTCGGATAAACAGGAACCGGTGGAGGCGGGCCACGTCGTGACGGGCAAGTTTGGCCTCGGTTTCAAGAGCGTATTGCTGGCTTGCGACCGGCCGGAGGTGGCCAGCGCCGGGCTGGAATTCGAGATTCGGGCGGGGGTTCTACCACATGTCCTGGAGCCCGACCGCGCCGGTCACCTGCGCACCCTGTTGCAACAGTGGCCCATGCCGGATCCGGTTCCCGGCACAATTCTCCGGCTGCCCGGCGCACACGATCGTGACGCAATTTTGGAGGACTTTCGGCGCAATGCCGGATGTCTCTGCGTTTTCTCATCGTCCATCCGGGAAATCCTCATCGAGTCTGCAGGGTGGCGGCAAGAAGCCGTTTGGGACGGACGCAAGGTCGCGGGCAAACCCTCCATAGAAACGGGAAGGCTGCAATTCGGCGACGAAGACGTGAACGTTTTGCGCATCCAATTGGATGACTCAGTGGCGCTGTTCGGGCTTGGAGCGGCAGGTCTCATAGATCTTCCGAAAGACACCCCGGCCGTCTGGGTGACCTGTCCGACCCGAGAAGACCAGCACCTCGGTTTCGCCGTCTGCGGGCGATTCAACGTTGACCCCGGGCGCGCCCGCCTATCGAGAAACGCCGAAAACGGAGAACTGGCTGTCAGGATCGGGGTGCAGCTTGGGCACCACCTTCGCGAACTCCGGCTTGCACCGTGGGACATGGTCCGCCGTGACCTTGGGCTCGGGCAAACGGCCACTGAGTACGACTTCTGGGCGTCGCTTTGGAGGCTTTTTCAGAAAACTATCGCGCAGCCCGAATCCGCCGTTGCCGCAATCCTGAAGCCTATTCTCACAGGTGCCATGAAGCCACTGGTCAGCGAGCTGGCCGTAGTGCCCAACGGGCTACCGGGCACCGCGAGGGCATTGACCAGCGGCCCCAAACTAAGTCATAGGCTGGTAGGTGCGTTCAGCGTGGAACGTGCGGTGGAACCGCTCTTCGATTGGGCGGAATGGAAGAGCAGGCATTATGCCCCGGATACGGTGATCTCGGCTGCTGCATCCGAGGGCCTTACCAAGCTGGGTTTCGACCGATTGGTCTCGATCAGCCTGGCTTCGGTCGCGTCCTGGTTGGACGGGAAAACGGCCTCCCCGGAGGACGCGATGGCTCTCGGTGGCGTTTTGTGCGCGTTGCCTAAGAGAGAAGACCGCACGCAGGACGTCGCGGACGACCTCAGGCGGGCTGAGCAGGCGGTAGAGAACGTGCAATTTCGCTCCGCAGGCAAAACCAGTGAGCGAGCGCGCGATTTGGTTGTGGCGGCTGGCGGCGAAGAAGAAGAAGTGCGCCGGGAGGCGTTTGCCCCAGAGAACCGGCGGCTTTCGCCCGAATATGGTGAAGCGTCGCGCGAATTCTTCCGGTTCTGCCGCAGAAAAATGGCAATAAGCGCTCCTGAGTTGGCACAGTGGGTACGACAAGCTGCCGATGGCGATGTCCGCCGCGCCGCCCTGACCTACCTCGTGCGGGGAGACTTGGGTCTCCAAGTGCAACGGCAACTGACGGTACTCGGCAAGGATGGGACATGGCTTGCCGACCTCTCCGAAGACCAGCTCCCGGAAGACCTGCGGCGCGACTTGCTGACTCCGGCCGTGGAAGTTCCGCGCACCTCTTCGCCAGTGATCGTGAGACTCGCTGATCCGCGACCCGCTCTGGAGCGGATTGAGCAATGGTGGCAGCGCAAGGCAGGAACCGAATTAGCAGAGTACAACCGGCGCGTATATCCGCGCGGTCAGCTCCCGCAGCTCAAGGTGCCGTGGGCAGAAGATTTCAACCGAAACGATCGTAGCGACTGGCTCATACTCTTCGCGCGCGCCGCTTTCTACCGGGCGGGGAGAGCAACGGACGCCCAGCATCGGCGTTTCATCGAAATGTCCCAGCAGCACGGGTTTTGGGCGGTATACTCCGCCGAAGATCCGACAGATCGGGCCGCCGAGTGGATGGAAGTGTTGGAGCGTTTTTGTGACGACCAGGTGGATGACGATACCTGGGAGCACTGGATGCGTTTTTTCCCCCACCTCTATAAGCTGTCGCGTCGGCTGAACGAGTACGCCGAGCTGTTTCTGAACCTCGCGGCAGAAACCGGCGACTACGAGCTGAGCGAGGTGTTGACTCCCAGAGCGGACCGCAATCAACAAGGGGGAGGGATCAACGTACCGCCACCAAGCCTCGGAATCGGCGCCTGTTTCGTGATCCGGGAGCTTTTGCGTCTCGGTTACCTGGAAAGCTCATTCGCGCACCGGCACGCTTTCGTGCCCACGGGCGGCGTGAGGGCGTTGCTGACCCGTATGGGCCTCGAGATTCAAGACATACCCGATGTCGCAGTGTCCAGCCAAATTCACGAAGAAATCACTCGATATCTGAGTGCTGACCGCGCCGCATTCGGCCTGGCTTTCGATATCCCTCTGCAAATCATCGCGGCGAACCCGGATCTGGAAGACAGGCTCGTCTGGCAGCGCGCAAGTGCAACAGGAGCGTGAGATGGACCCAAGGAAGCCCGAATGGGCTGCGGGAACGCATGTTTATCATGCCCGATTCGGTCTGGGCGAAGTCGAGATCGACCGTGGGGCGACGGTTCTTGTCCGTTTTGGCACGCAATACCAAAGCTGTGAACCTTCGACGCTCGAGCCGCGCCAGAGCCCGCGGGAGGCCATATCCACGATGGCCTGGAGCGAGCCGCTTGAAGTCATCACTAAGGCACAGGCTGCTGCCATTACGTCCTTGAATGATTCCTGGGGAATTTTCTCGCGATCACGGATCGCGCTATTACCGCACCAGTTGTGGGTCTGCCACCGTGTCTTGTGCCGCTGGCCCATCCGTTGGCTCATCGCCGACGACGTCGGTCTCGGAAAAACGATCGAAGCCGGCCTTATCCTTTGGCCCCTACTCTCGAAGCGCATTGTCGAAAGGTTGCTCGTGCTCTGTCCTGCCAAACTCGTCGAGCAATGGCAGGAGCGGTTGAGGGAGATGTTCGACATCCGACTCTACCGATACCTCCCGGAGCTGGACACTCAGCGCTCGGACTTCTTCAACACTCACCAGCAGGTGGTCGCCTCGCTGCATACTCTGCGAACAGACCGCAACGGCAGGCACGACAGGCTGCTTTCCGCCGAACCGTGGGACCTGGTTATTGTGGACGAAGCCCACCACCTCAACGCAGACGAGAAGAGCGGAAAGACGCTCGGCTACGAGCTGCTGGAGCATCTCATGGAGAATGACCGCGTCGTCTCTTGCCTGTTCTTCACAGGCACGCCTCACCGCGGCAAACAGTACGGCTTCTGGTCGTTACTTCGGCTGCTGCGTGAGGACCTGTTCGATCCGGAACGCCCGGACCACGAGCAGTACGAGCGTCTCGGCGAGGTGCTCATCCGCAACAACAAGCAGAGTGTCACGGATATGCACGGCAAGAATTTGTTTCGGCCGGTCGAGCAGCACCCTGAGACGTACAGCTATAACTCCGAGGAGGATTACTTCTACCGCACACTCACAGAATTTATCGAGACAGGGCGGGCCTACGCTTCATCGCTTTCGTTGCAGAGCGGCCAACAGGTCATCCTTGTGCTTATCGCCATGCAGAAGCTGGCGTCGAGTTCGGTAGCCGCTATTAGGCGGGCGATTGAACGGCGCCTGGAGAGGCTACGAAAGGGCAGCGCGGCGTCCGCGGAAAAGCCGGATACCGATGCACTCAAAGTGACGGATGCAGAGCTGCTCGACGAGCAGCAGCCCGCAGTCGAGCAGGTGGCGTCGGTGCCCGATTTCGCCGTTGCGCTGATGCGCAACGAGATTGCGCATCTCGAAGTGCTTCTCGAAGCGGCAAGGGCCGTTGTGATCGAAACCAAGATCGAGCGCCTGATCGAGATCGTAGAATCTCGTTTCCCTGAGGACCAAGTGCTCTTCTTTACTGAGTACAAAGCCACCCAGGCAGCGGTGATGTCCGCGCTCCAGAAAAAGCATGGAGACGGATGCGTTTCCTTCATCAACGGAGACGAGGCTATCGAGGGCGTCGTCAGCCAGTCCGGCAAGCTCCAGGAACTCCGCGAGCCGCGCGCGGCGGCAGCGGAGGACTTCAACTCCGGCCAAGTACGCTTCTTGGTCTCCACTGAAGCCGGCGGCGAGGGCATCGACCTGCAACACCGATGCCATTCGCTCATCCATGTGGATCTGCCATGGAATCCTATGCGTATGCACCAGCGAGTGGGCCGCCTCAATCGCTACGGCCAGCAGCAGACCGTCCAGGTGGTCACGCTCCGTAATCCGGATACTGTGGAGAGCCTGATCTGGGAGAAGCTGAACCACAAACTGCACCTCATCATGCTCGCCTTGGGCAACGCAATGGACGACCCCGAGGACCTGCTGCAACTCGTTCTTGGGATGGCCGGCGGCGCGATCTTTGATGAGCTGTTTGCCGAGGGAACACGGGTGCGCCGGGAGCAGTTGGCCGACTGGTTCGACAGCAAAACCGGGACCTTCGGTGGTCAGGCGGCTATCGAGACGGTTCGTGCTCTGGTGGGACACGCGACGAAGTTTGATTACCAAGGGCTGGGCGACATTCCGAAAACCGACCTGCCGGCGCTGGCGCCCTTCTTTGAGAATGCGCTGCGCCGGAATAGCCGAAAGCCGATGTGGAAGGACGATAAGCTTTCGTTCAACACGCCCGACCCCTGGATCACCGACCGGGGCGTGAGGCGCAAATATGAGAACCTCGTCTTCTCGCGTTCCGGCCGCGGTGAGGATGTGATCGGTGTCGGACACCGCGCCTTTGACCAGGCGTTGCGGCAGGCGCTCGCATCACCAGCGACCATGGCCGGTGGGAAGGGGTTGCCTCAGCCTGTTGTGGTGTTTCAGATTTTCGACGAAGTCACCGAGCACGCCGGTGCACTTCAAACCTCTGCAGTCGGAATGATGGTGGACGGCTCAGGGGGCGACTGCCGGGTTCTCAACGATTTGGAACTGCTGGAACTGCTCAACGGGTTGAGCACAGGCAAAACGGAGCCGGACGCCAATCGGGAAGAAGTCAAGCGGGCATGTGAGCTGGCCGAATGCAATCTTCGAAGCCGGCTGAGGGAGTTGCGTTTACCCTTCGTCGCCCCGACCTTACGAATCCAGGCTGTATTGTGGCCCAGCTAGCTTCTTGCGGAAGGATTCCGGCCGGGCCCCCACCTGTGAATTAACTGCTCCGCCGGGCGTCAGTATGTGCATGAAGACGGCGTAAACGGATCCGAATGCGGCTACCTTCGAGTTGGCATTCCTTCCGCCTAAATGTAATAGCTCTTGGGCAACCTAACCTCGGTTTGGCGGAAACATCAAGCCAGCGATCCAGGAATCGATTGAATGTCTGCTTCGAGGAATCGAGATTCCGAAAGCGGTCTCGTTTCAGCCAGCATCTTGATCGAATGGGAGTGTGCATCCAGAGGGCCGCCGCGAACGGTCTGGTTCGGACCGTTGCGCTTGTTCGATTTCGGATCGCGGCCAGGAGTGGAGACTGATCGGGGTTCAGTATGCTCCCACTCGGCGCGATTTCTGCTCTTTCCTTCGTGGAACCGGCGCCGGAACTAGTGGACTGCCCGAATCAAATTAACGGTCGCGCACGTAAACGTCTGCTGCTTCGGAGATTACGAATGGGAAGTTCGCTTTGGGCATGTAGTCCTGCAAATGTCCGAAGAACTGCCATAGTCTGAGAGATGCAGCCACCCGAGGCAGCCGTTCAGTGTGGGTCAGCCGTCATTTCGTTGACCGTTCCAGGCAGCCCGCAGGTGATGTGTCGTGCGGCAGTTGGTTAGCCGATCCACGCCGCCATCCGGGGTGCAGTCCCAATCGGATGGATCGAATCTGACGCCGCACTCCAGACAAACGATGAACTCCTGGTCAAATCGCTCAAACGGCCCGCAATCGAGGCCGTGCGTCTCAATGGAAGTAGCAATTCTGAATTCGCCAATTGACGAACCGCAATCGGGGCATGCCATTCTTCACCTTGCTTTCTAATCAATGAGTTGGAACAAATCTGTGGCCGCCATGACACGAGACTGTTCCTGGTCTAGCCGCCGGTTTTTTGCTGCAATCCGCGATTTCGCTTTAGACTGAGGGCAGTTGAGGAGGAGAACTTTGCCCGAAACGTGGTGCCGCACATGCGGATTCCGCCTGGATCCGATTAATGAATCTCAGGTCGTTTGTCCCGCCTGTGGCGCCGATCCTAACAATCCACTGCGGCCGGAGGATGATCCCGAGATCGCCGCGGCATTCGAGGATGGTGCACCTTTTGCCGAAGCTTCGGTCTCCCTGACCGAAGTGCTTGCAGGCGATGCTCCCATGGAGCCGGAAATTGATTACGCTCCGGACCCTGATCTCGAGCTGATGATCGCCGACGCGGAAGCCCTAAGGGCGGCCCTGACGGAAGGCCCTGTCCTCATCGCAGGGAACAAGCTGGTCAATTGAGGTTCCTCGATGGCCGACGCCGGCACCCAAACCACGAGCCTAGAGGCCCAAGCCAGCCGGTCATTGCGCATTCACACTATTTGCCCAGACGGATCGTCGGTCCGATGCACTACTGACGGTGAAGACATCCTGGTGCCACGTGTTCCCGCCAGCTATCTACGCTCGGGCGACGACGTGCGCGTGGGGTCGTACAGCCCGCCGATCGTCGAATACCTGGCTACCCAGAACTCCCTCCACCGAAAAGCCAGGCAACTCTACTTCGGTCGCATCGGCTGCGTCACGCAACCGCGAACCGACAAGCGAGATGAATACTTCGTCCGGGCAGATGTGCTGGAAGGCGGCCTTGGCATTCGTGCGCTCCATCTGCCAAACAGTGCCGTGCGCGACTACTTTTATTTCTTCCGGCTGCGCGACGGCGAGGCGCCACAGCCGACACTCTACGAAGCACTGCGCACGCCGCAGTCGGCGACTATGGCCGATTTGCGGCTTTCGTATAGAATTCGGCGAATCGAGCTTGAAACCGGCGATGCCGCCAAGTCAGAGGTGCAGCGCATCGAACGAGCTTTCAATCTTTTGGCACACCCTGACCTCCGCTCCTGTTACGATGCTCTCCTGCAAGATTCCAGTGCTCCCGCTTTATTCCCCTACGGCGGCTTCGGCCAATGTGTTGTCTCTGGCGAGTTGGCGCAGGATGGAAAGACG
>Ga0335069_10009940_pt1 | contig 13518 bp, 12 predicted proteins | sample Lox_Sample_11_FD_206714 | JGI IMG/M metagenome (GOLD analysis project Ga0335069, IMG submission 206714) | Soil microbial communities from Loxahatchee National Wildlife Refuge, Florida, United States - Lox_Sample_1.1 | ecosystem: Environmental > Terrestrial > Soil > Wetlands | place: USA... | reverse complement strand
TTCGCGTTGCGTGGACTTGATCGCATAGGCTTCGCGGACGTCACCATTGGTGTCGACGATGAAGCCCACCGTTACTTCGCCCGTGATACCGGCGCGGCTCATCTCGAACGGATATTGCGGTTTCGCTTGATAACGGGCGACGGGGATCTGATCGAGGTCGGCGAGGTTGAAGACATTCGTCAGATGCGAGCCGGCCGTGGTCGGGCGGGTGGCCGGAATCGTGACCAAATTGGCGTTGGGTTTGACACCCTCGGGCGGCGGCGGCTGGATTTGCTGCACGAAGGAATCCGCCATGACGATCGACGGCACGTCGGATTGCATGGGTGGCGCAAAGTCGACCGGGGTGGCGGCGACTTCAGAGGATTCTTCCGCGACCTCCGGTTTTTCCGGTTCGATCGGAGGCATCTCCATGAGCTCGATTTTCGGGGTATCATCGACCACGGCAGCGACCTTGGCCTTCGCCTTGGGCGGGAAGATGAGATTGGTTATCCTGTCACCGTAAAAGACACTGGTGTGGAAAATGATGGAGGCGAGAATTGCTATGATGAGATCTCGGCGCATGGCGGCTGTTTCCGTTGGTCTGTTTTACTTGCCCGTGGAACGAATGCGGGTTTCGACTGCGACCTGGTTGATACCGGCCTTACGCACTTCATCCAGCACGCGGACGATGGCCCCGAACCGGGCTTTGTCGTCGTTGGCGATCAAGACACGCGCAAGTGTGCCCTGTTTTTCTTTGTAGGCCTTCAGGCGGGTCATCACATCGTTGATGGTGATGAGCTCGTGATTCCAATAGCAGGCGCCTTCTTCGGAAACCTGCAGAGTAACGGTGGTATCTTCCGTTCTTACAACTTGATCCGCTCGACCCGCCACTGGCAAATCCGCCGGCAATGATTGGATCTTGTTCAATGACAGAGTGAAGAGCACGAATGTGGCGAGCAGGAAGAAGATGACGTCGATCAGCGGAATGATCTCGATACGCGCCTTCTTCTTGCCGTCGTCGGAATGGGAACTGCCACCACCAGCCATGGGATTAAAGGATATTGAAACGGACGTTTCTGTGCAATTCGACTGTCGATTACTCCTGCTTTGCGGGCGCGGGTTTTTCGGGTTTCACGAGCGTTTCGATGAAGACTTTCTGAATGCCAGCCTTGCGCACTTCATCGAAGACGTAAATGGCCCGGTTGAAATAGGCGTGTTGGTCGCCATTGATGAGGATCTTTGGATTGGGCTCCTCCATATGGTACTGCTTAAGCCGGTCGAGGAACTCCTGTAGAGTCACCGGTTCCTTGTTCCACGCCAGGGTACCTTCCTGCGTGACGGTAATGGTCACGGACCCCGCGGGATCGCGCTTCTCGCCAGTCTCGGAATCCGGCAACGACACCGGAAGACCGTTGGACTTGTTGAGGGCGAGCGTGAACAGCACGAACGTGGCGAGGAGGAAAAAGATGACGTCGATCAGAGGGATGATCTCGATGCGCGCCTTCTTTGCAGCCATGGGAGGGAGGAGTTAAAGGTTACAACGCGCCTGCGGCCGTTTTCTTAGCGATTATTGGCCGTATTGGCTTCGGATTTCTTCAACAGAATCTCCAACGCGGCCGAAGCGTCTGCCACCTCGTGCTTGGCCTCTTCGATCCGGGCGTTCATGTAATTGTAAGGGAGGAGGGAGGAAACGGCGACGGCGAGACCGCAGGCCGTGGCGATCAGCGCTTCGGCGACGCCACCGGTGATCTTGCTGGCGCTGGAGGCGATGTCGCCGCCTTCACCGAGGGCGCCGAAGGTGCCCATCATGCCCGTGACCGTGCCGAGGAGGCCGAGGAGCGGGGCGGCCGTGATCACCGTGTCGAGAATGGCCATGCCCTGTTGGAAACGGGACAATTCCTGGTTGGCCGCGCGGACGAAAGCGTTGTGCAGCGAGAATTCGCGGTTCGTCAGGCTGTACACCAGAATGCGGGCGATGTAGTCCTTGCTCTGCTTGCCGACCGCCACGGCGCCATCGACGTCGCCGGCCTCGGCCTTCTCGAGCATGGAGGCGACCAGCTCGGCATCGCGATGACTGGTTTCGCGGACGATGAACAAAACGCGCTCCACGATCACGGTGAAGCCGATCAACGACAGGAGCAACATCGGCCACATGACGAAGCGACCATGGATGAAGAGCTCCATGGGGGTCTGGTTCATGAGGAACGCGAGCGGGAGGGTGCTAGTAATCATAGTAGGAGGGTCTTTGGGTGTGAGAGTTGATTATTCGGAAAGGAGGGGGAGAGCGGTGAAAGGCGCAGCTTGAAGGATGCCGCATTCAAGCGCCGAGACAATCGATAACGAGGGGAGTCGACCGAGGGGCCTGAAAGCTGTCAGTCAAGGTAAGCGTCATTTCCAACTTGTAAAGCAAAATTGTTTCACGACGAACAAGTCGGGGGGCGGGTTTTTCGCCCCCGGGTGCGGGAGGAACTGATGGTAACTGGCGCAAAATCGAAGATTCGTTTTAGGGAGGGAGGTGAACTACAGGGATCGTTTCGGACGCGAAAGGGGCGAACTTGGCTGGAGGAAAATGAGCGTGTCAACCACGATTATCCGTTTGACGAATTCTACGTAGAGACCCGCGCACTGGCTGCCCGACTAGGGATCGAACCTAGACAAACAGATTCAGAGTCTGCTGTGCTACCATTACACCATCGGGCAGAGAGTGGAAAAAACGTTCGCACCGCTTCGCCGGCAACGGCGCGACAGAGGACAAATGGAGCCAGCGACGGGAGTCGAACCTGCAACCCCCTGTTTACAAAACAGGTGCTCTGCCATTGAGCTACGCCGGCGAAAAACGGGGCGAGGTTGCCGCGCGCGCGGCGCCAAGGCGAGAAAAAGTGCGAACGTACGATCAAAGAACGCGGCCGAGCGCCGGCGCGGACGCCGGCACTGGTGGCTCCCCGGGGACTCGAACCCCGAACCTACTGATTAAGAGTCAGCTGCTCTACCATTGAGCTAGGAAGCCAAAAATGAAGATGACGAAAACGCGAAATCCCACTCTGCAAGTCAACACCATTTCCTTGCCGAACCCTGCATGGTTTCCGCAAACGTTGTCAACGGCCGGCCCAAACGGGGGGCGGAGGCCGCGCGGGGCCGGGGCGGATCGTGGCGCCCGGGCTGTATCCTGTTATAGGATTCAGCCGGGGCGGGGGCGGGCCCGGCGGGCGCCGGCCGCTCCGGCGGGACTGCCCTCCGCCGGGCGGGGGCGGGCGCCCCCGGCAACTTTCCCCTTGCCAACCTCGACCGCGCCCTCTGTTTTCGACCGCTCTCTCCATGCAAAAGACCAAAAAGTCCGTTGCCAAGCGCTTCAAGCTGACCGCCCGGGGCAAGCTCGTGCGCCGCACGCCGGGGTTCCGGCACTTGCTCGCCTCCAAGAGCACGAAGCAGAAGCGTCGTGCCTCCCGCGACAAGCTGGTGGCCGAAGGCCACGCCGAGCCGCTCAAACGCTGTCTGCCCTTCGGCCTCTAAACCGACGCAGCGCGCAACCATAACTTCGCCAGGCGGGTGACAATTCAGGCGACCTGCCGGCGACCAAACCTAAAATAACAACATGCCTCGTGCCACCAACTCCCCCGCGTCGCGCAAGCGCCGCAAGAAAACCTTAACCTACGCGAAGGGTTACTATTCGAGCAAATCGAAGCTCTTCCGCTATGCGAAGGAAGCTGTCCAGCACGCCTGGCAGTACGCCTACGCCGCCCGCAAAAAGAAGAAGGCCGACTGGCGCGAACTCTGGATCGTCCGCCTCAACATCGCCTGCCGCACCGCCGGCATCAGCTACAGCCGCTTCATCGAAGGTCTCAAGGCCGCCAACATCGGGCTCGATCGCCGCATCCTCAGCGATATCGCGATCCGCGACGAGGTGGCGTTTACCGCCCTGGTCAAACAAGCCCAGGACGCGTTGAAGGCCAAGGCCGCCGCGGCGAAGAAGGCCTAATCCCAACGCGAGCCCGGGCGGGCTCGCCTCCCAGTTTCGATCCTTTCGGAGGACGGGCCTCATCCCGAGGTTCCGTCCTCTTTTGTTTTCTTACCGATTTTTCAGCCCATGCCGCCGCGCGCACGTTGGAGTTTTTCCGTGCCCATCCGTGTAATCCGTGGTTAAGTATTTTTCTCCCATGCAAGACCAACTTTCCGCCCTCCTCGCCAAGGCCCAGGCTGAGTTCCCGGCGCTGCAGACGCGGCCCGACTTCGAGGCCGCCAAGGCCCGCTACGTCGGCCCCAACGGCGAGCTCACCGCGTTCATGAAGCAGATGGGCGCCGTGCCCAAGGAGCAGCGCCCGGCCCTCGGCAAACTCATCAACGAAACCAAGACGCAGCTCCAGGCGCTCCTCGACGCCACGCTGCAACGCCTCGAGCAGGCCGAGCTGGCCGGCCAGCTCGGTCCGGCGGTCGATCCCACCTTGCCCGCGCCCGACGCCGGTCCTGGCACCTACCATCCGCTCACCCTCGTGCGCGAGGAGATGTGCCGCATCCTCCGCAAGGTCGGCTTTGTCGTCGCCGACGGCCCGGAGGTGGAGACGGAGTACTATTGCTTCGACGCCCTCAACACGCCCGCCGACCACCCGGCGCGCGACGTGCAGGACACGTTCTATTTCCCCGACCACGCCCGTTTCGGCAACGTGTCGAAAAAGAATCCCGACGAGAAATACCTGCTCCGCACGCACACCTCGTCGGTGCAGATCCGCACGATGCTCAAGGGACCGCCCCCCCTCCGCATCGTCTCGCCCGGGCGCGTCTATCGCCGCGACACGACCGACGCCACGCACTCGGCCAACTTCCACCAGCTCGAGTGCCTTTACGTGGACAAGAATGTCACTGTGCGCGACCTGAAGGGGCTGCTCGACTACATCTTCGCCTCCCTCCTCGGGCCGGACACGAAGACGCGTTTCCGGCCGCATTATTTTGGCTACACCGAGCCGAGCTTCGAGGTCGACCTCTCGGCGCGCCACCTGCCGAAGGTGAACAAGGAATGGATTGAGATCGGCGGCTGCGGCATGGTCGATCCGACCGTGTTCGAGGCCGTCGGCTACGACCCGGAGATCTGGAGCGGCTATGCGTTCGGCATGGGTCTCGAGCGCCTCGCGATGCTGCTCTACGGCATCGATGACATCCGTTACTTCTACCAAAACGACCTGCGCTTCCTGAAGCAATTCGCTTAGGAATTTTCGGAGAAAATTCCTTATGAAAATTTCCCTCAACTGGCTCAAAGACTACGTCCGGCTCGACGCCTCCGTCGACGAGATCACCCGCGCGATCACGTTCCTCGGGCTCGAGGTGGAGCAGGTCATTTCCACCGGTGCGCCGAAGCTGGAAAACGTGTTCGTGGGCGAGGTGCTCACGCGCGACAAGCATCCCAACGCCGACAAGCTCACCCTGTGCACCGTCGACGTCGGACTGGCCCACGGAGTGAAGACCATCGTCTGCGGCGCGCAGAATCACAAAGTCGGTGATCGCGTGCCGGTGGCGCTGCCCGGCGCCGTGTTGCCGGGCAATTTCGCCATCAAGCAGTCGAAGATCCGCGGTCAGCTCTCCGATGGCATGATGTGTTCGGCCAAGGAGCTTGGCGTCGCCGCGGATGCCGCCGGCCTGCTCATCCTCACCGACCGGCCGGCGCTCGGCACGCCCATCAACCAGGTGCTGCCGCCCGGCGACACGGTGTTCGACATCGAAGTGACACCCAACCGCCCCGACTGCCTGTGCCACCTCGGCGTGGCGCGTGAACTGGCGGCGTGGTTCAAACAGGAGCTCGTTTATCCGGAGATCAAGTTCCATGGCGAGATTGACCAGGCCTCCGGGGCGGCACGCCCCGATCTGCTCAGTGCCGTGCGCGTCGAGGCGCCGGAGGATTGTCCGCTCTATACCGCGCACATCGTCTCAGGGGTGAAGATCGGCCCGAGTCCCGCGTGGATGCAGGAGCGTCTCTCGGCCGCCGGCCTGCGCCCGATCAACAATGTCGTCGATGTGACCAACTACGTGATGCTGGAATACGGCCAGCCCCTGCACGCGTTCGATGCAAGGCAGATTGGCGGGGGCCAGATCGTCGTCCGCCGTGCGGTCGACGGCGAGAAACTGGTCACGCTCGATGGCAAGGAAAGGCTGCTCAGCAGCCGCATGCTCGTGATCGCCGATACGCAACAACCGCTCGTCGTGGCCGGCATCATGGGTGGCGAGCGCTCCGGCGTGAGCGCCGACACCACCGACATCGTGCTCGAAGCCGCACTTTTTCGCCGCCAGTCGGTCCGCTGGACCTCAAAGCATCTGGGACTCACCTCCGATTCCTCGTACCGGTTCGAGCGTGGGGTCGATCCGCACTCGACCCTGGAGGCGGCCTGTCGCGCACTCGACTTGTTGGTCACGACCGCTGGCGGCCGGATCGTCGGCCCGATCTGCAAAGTTGGCGGCGACAAGCCGTGGCAACGCGAGATCGCAGTCACCCCGGCCTACGTCCGCGCGAGGGTCGGGTTCGACATCGCCGATGCCGAGATTAAGACCGCGCTCGAGTCGCTCGATCTCACCATCGTCCGTAAAGAGGATCTGCCCGAGGGCGGCACGAGTTGGACCGTGGCGATCCCGAGCTGGCGCGACGACCTCGACCGGCCCATCGACCTGGTCGAAGAGGTGCTCCGCCTCTATGGCACTGACCGCATTCCGCCGGCGGTGGTACAGTCACCCGGCCTGCTCGCGGACGACGATCCGGTTGTGCGCTACCACCGGCGCGCGACCGATTACCTCGTGGGCCACGATTTTCACGAATGCGTGAACTACACGCTGCGTCCGGCCAAAGAGCTGGCCGCGTGGGTGCCGCCGACGGCTGCGACGGAGCTCGCCCTGGCCAATCCGTTCGTGGAGGACCAGTCGCATCTCCGGCCGACGCTGATCGCCGGGCTGCTCGAGTCGCTGAAACTGAACCGCTCGCGTGGCGTGGCGGTCGCGCGCCTGTTCGAGACGGGGCGGATTTTTGTCGAACGCGACGGCCAGAATTTCGAATGCGTGGCCGTGGCGTTCATCGTGGCCGAGGAGGCGGAGCGCCGCTGGCTCAAGCGCGAGCCGGCCGATTTCTACGGTGTGAAACACCACGTCGAGGCGCTGGCCGCCGCCGCGGGCATCGAACTCGCGCGGCAACCGCAGATTGCCGGCGGGCCTGGCCATGCCGGCTGGCAGACGGGCCACTCGGCGGCCTCCGGCGGGCTGCAACACGGCGGCTGGCTGGCCCAGTGCGGCCTGCTTGATCTCGCATTGGTCAAATCGCTCGGCCTCGAGGGCAAGATTTACGGTGGTATCTTTGCGATCCTGCCGGAGAAGCTCGCCGCCGCCGGCGCCCACCGCCGCTTTGCGCCCTTCGGCCTTTTCCCGGCCGCGCTGCGCGACCTCGCGCTCGTGGTCGACGCCCATACGCCGGCCGAGGAGGTGCGTAAGCAGCTCGCCAAAACCGCCCGATCCGCCGTCGGCCAGGCCTTTGCCGTGGAAAGCGTGACGGTATTCGACGTGTACCAGGGTCAGGGTCTGCCCGAGGGGAAAAAGAGCCTGGCGTTCGGCCTCGTGTTCCGCTCCGCCGAGCGGACGCTGACCGACGACGAGGTGAACGCCGTTTTCGCGCAGATCCAGGCGAACATCGAGAAAACGGACGGCTGGACCGTGCGCAAGTGAGCGAAAGGTGTTCTGCTCCCAGCGAACCGGTGTAAGCCCGCGATGCGAACGGTAGGGTGCATTATCCCCAACGCGCCGAAGCCGGGCGGTTTCACTAAAACTACGGCCGGATTCAACGGGTGTTCGCCCTAGAAATTTTTCTGTCCTCTCACGACGTCTCATTGAGGCCCAAATCTTGGATGGCCTCTGGTATCAATGCTCCCGGAAGTAATGATCCCTGCAGTATGCTCCAAGCATGAGTTTGTCACGTAATACGTGACAAACTCATGCTTAATGTTGCTCACGAACAATTAATAAGCAGCATCTTTGTCACGTAATAAGCGACAAACTCCGGATCGGGGACAAGCATGCGGTCGGGAGAGTTAAGAGGTAGCAGGAGGTCCGGAGCTGGCCCCTATCCGCCGACGGGGCGGTACTGGTTGAAATACAGGGCCAGAGCCGAGGGTCGGTGAAACGCCACGGGCGGATTGCCGGGGGTGTCGTGGGCGACTTCCTTGATTTTGCCCAAAATCGGCCCATCCAGGGCCAGTCCCTTTCCGAAAGGAGCATGCTCTTGGGCGGCAGCCGGCGGATAATGATTCGCCAAAATATCCTGCGCATGCAGTTGGTCGACGCGAAGAGACTGGCGCGGGCTGGCGTGTGGCAGGATCACGAGCGTGATCGTGGCCTGGTCGACCTCATAATGCAGGCGCGTGGAGGCGCCCTGAACCCGGTTGGACAGCCGGCCGGAGTGGTTTTCAGTCGTGCTGGGTGCGAAGGGCTCGAAGACTTCACCGCCGCGGGCGGACAGAATCTTTAGTATCTCGCCACCGATCGACCGGACGAGGACGGCGCAAAAATGGCCGAGTTCGACCTGCAGAAAATCCTCCCGGCGTTTGGCGAGCTTAAACAGTTTCGTGATACTGGCTTCATCGGCCTCGAGCAGCAAATCCAGCCAAAGTTCTTCCTTGGTCAGAAGGAGGCCATACCACGCGACGTAATCCGGCATGGCCGCTGGGAACGGGGTCCGAGCCACCATGTTCATCAGGCCGGCCTTGCTGAGGGTTTCGGCTACGATGGCGTCGAGGTACAGCGATTCCAATTGGAACGGCGGGGGCGGGGCGGTCGCTTCGGCGACGAAGAGCGGCGGAGGTTCCGGTGCTTTGGTCTCGGCGAACGGCGAGACGGTTGCCGACGCCTCCCCCGCCTCGAAAGGCAGCGGCGACACGGGTTCGGGATTGGCGTCAATGGTGGGGGCGGTGGGGGTAATGGGTTCCTCGCGCGGCCCGGAACGGAGATTCTCGATCTCCTCCAACAGGGCCTGCTGTCGGCCGATCGAACGCTCGGCCACGCGCAAACGTGCGCACGTTTCCACCATGTTGAAAGGCTTGGTCAGATAATCGTCCGCGCCCGCATCCAAGGCCTGGGCGATGTCGTTTTTGTCTTTTTTGGAATGGAGAATGAACAGGTAGGGCTGCAGCGGGAGATTGAGTTCCCGCAAGGCGGCGCAGAGCTCGAGGCCGTTCATCCCGGGCATCTGCCAGTCGATGATGGCGATTGGCGGGGCATCCTCCTCCTGCATTGCCTCCAGCGCCTGTTCGGCGTCTTCCACGACATCCACTTCATAGTTGGATTGGGTCAGGAAGGCATTGAGCACTTTCCGGGCGACCGGATCGTCGTCAACGACCAGAATCTTCATGGCGTACGGTGGGTGGCGGAGACTGGCAAGGGAAACGTTTCGTGTTTCCGAAAATAGGGGAGATCAAGTGAAATTGGTCAACGGCGGTATTTTGCCCGTTGCGTTTCGCGACAGCCCTTGCACGCTGCCGCGTTTGTTTCCGTCATGGCCCAACCGACCAACCTAAACATCGACCATGTAGCCAACCTCGCACGGCTCGCTTTGACGCCGGAGGAGAAAGCGACGTTCTCCGCGCAACTCGGCGACGTGCTCGCGTACATCGAGCAACTCAAGGCGGTCGATGTCGCCGGCATCGAACCGACGGCACATGCGTTTCCGCTGTACAACGTTTGGGCTGACGACGTGCCCCAGCCGGGCCTCCCGGTCGAGGCCGCGCTCCGCAACGCTCCCGCGCAGCGCGACCATATGATCGTGGTCCCGAAGGTCGTGGAGTAAGCGCCCGATGACTTCCGAGCTTTTCTACCAATCCATCGCCGAACTCGCCGCGCTCCTGGAGGCAAAGCAGGTGTCGGCCGTCGAGCTGACACAAGCGGTGATCGCCCGTACCCAGGCCGTCGACGGGCGGGTGCAGGCCTTCAACTCGTTCGACGCCGCTGACGCTCTCGCGCAGGCCCGTGCTTCCGACGCGCGTCGCGCCGCCGGGCAGGCGAGGGGACCGCTCGACGGCATTCCGATCGGTCTCAAGGATCTCATCGCCGTCACTGGGCAGCCACTCACGGCCTCGAGCAAAATTCTGGCGAACTTCGTCTCGCCCTACGACGCCACCGTAACGGGCAAATTGAAGGACGCCGGCGCGGTGCTCTGGGGCCGGTGCAACATGGACGAATTTGCCATGGGCTCCTCCACGGAAAACTCGGCGTTCAAGACGACCCGCAATCCCTGGGACCTTACCCGGGTGCCGGGCGGCTCGTCCGGCGGCAGCGCCGCCGCGGTCGCCGCGGGTGAAGCCATCGTGGCGCTTGGCTCCGACACCGGCGGCTCGATCCGCCAGCCCGCGGCCTTCTGCGGTGTCGTGGGGCTCAAGCCGACCTACGGCCTGGTCTCCCGCTTTGGCCTGATTGCATTCGCGTCATCGCTCGACCAGATCGGGCCGTTGGGCCGTACGGTGGAGGACGTGGCCCTCACCCTCGGGGCGGTTGCCGGACACGATCCACACGACTCGACGTCATATAAGGCCGAGATTCCCGACTACCGCGCGGAGCTGAAAAAACGCCGCGGCCCCTGGAAGCTGGGCCTGCCGAAGGAATATTTTGGCGCCGGCCTCGATCCCGAAATCGACGCGGCGGTGCAGGCGGCGGTCGATTATTACCGCAAGCTCGGCTGCGAGATCAAGGAGGTGTCGCTGCCGCACTCGCAGTACGCCATCGCCGCCTACTACATCATCGCCACGGCCGAGGCGTCGTCCAACCTCGCGCGTTTCGACGGCATCCGCTACGGCCATCGCAGCGCGCAAGCCGCCGACGCGGTCGACATCTATTTCAAAACCCGCGCCGAGGGTTTCGGCGCGGAGGTCAAGCGCCGCATCATCCTCGGCACCTACGTGCTCTCGAGCGGCTACTACGACGCCTACTACCTGCGCGCCCAAAAGGTCCGCACGCTGATCCGGCAGGACTTCCTCAACGCCTACCGCGAAGTCGATGCGCTCCTCACCCCGCCCTCGCCCGTACCGGCTTTCAAGGTCGGCGAAAAGTCCGACCCGCTCGCGATGTACCTCATCGATATCTACACGCTTGGCGTCAACCTCGCCGGTCTGCCGGGGGTGTCGGTTCCGGCGGGTTTCACCAAGAGTGGCCTACCCATCGGCCTGCAACTCATCGGCCAGCCTTTCCAGGAAGCCAACCTGCTCGCCATCGCCCACGCCTACGAGCAAGGCCACGACTGGCACACGCACCACCCGAACCTATGAGTGGTGACACAGAGCACACTGAGAAACACGGAGACCACAGAGATGAATGCCGAAATTAACCAACTGACGGAAGAGGTAATTGGTGCGGCTATGGAGGTCCATCGGGACCTGGGCCCGGGGTTGCTGGAATCCGCTTACCAGCGTGCTTTGGCCCATGAGTTGCGGCTGCGGGGCGTTGCATTCGAGGAGCAAAAGCTCTGTCCGATCAAGTACAAGGACTTGATAATCGATGATGCTTATCGGCTCGATTTCCTTGTCGGCGGTCTGGTTGTTGTAGAATTGAAAACCGTGGACGCCTTGCTCGAGATTCACGACGCCCAAGTCCTGACTTACCTCAAATTCACTGGGTGTCATATCGGTTTGCTTCTCAATTTCCGTTCCAAAGTTCTCACCCGAGGCCTGCGCCGTCTTGCTCTGTGACCTCTGTGCTTCCCTCCGTGTCCTCTGTGTCTCAAACATCCGTCCGCTACGAAGCCGTCATCGGTCTGGAAGTGCACGTGCAGGTGAAGACCCGCTCCAAGATGTTCACGCGGGTCGCCACCGGCTTCGGCCAGCCGGAAAATACCCTCACCGATCCGGTCGTGCTCGCGCTGCCCGGCGTGCTGCCGGTGATGAACAAGGCCGCGCTCGACCGGGTCATCCAGGCGGGCCTCATGCTCGGCTGCACCATCGCGCCCGTCTGCAAATGGGACCGGAAAAACTATTTCTACCCGGACTCGCCGAAAAACTACCAGATTTCGCAGTACGACCAGCCCATCTGCCTCGGCGGCGCCGTCGAGATCGAGCTGCCCGGTCCGGCGCGCAACGTGATGGGCGAGCACAAGAAGATCCCGCTCACGCGCATCCACCTCGAGGAGGACGTCGGCAAGCTCAACCACTTCGCGAGCGAGTCGCTCATCGATTACAACCGCGCCGGCACGCCGTTGATGGAGATCGTCTCCGAGCCGGCAATGCACAGCGCCGAGGAGGCGTTCGCGTACCTGACCTCGCTCAAGCAGACGATGATCTACGGCGGCATCTCCGACTGTGACATGGAGAAGGGCCAGCTCCGGTGCGACGCCAACATCTCCATCCGCCCGGTCGGCGAGACCAAACTCGGCACGAAGGTGGAGTTGAAGAACCTCAACTCGATCTCGTTCGTGCGCGACGGCATCGCCCACGAGATTGCGCGGCAGATTGCGGTGGTCGAGGGCGGCGGCACGCTGGTGCAGGAGACGCGCGACTACGACGGCCAGACCGGTGCGTCGCAATCGCTCCGTTCGAAGGAAATGGCGCACGACTACCGCTATTTTCCGGACCCGGATCTGATGCCGGTGAAGGTCGACGAGGAGTGGAAGGCCCGGATCCGCGCCGGGTGCCCCGAGCTGCCCTTCGACAAGCAGCGGCGGTTCTTCGCCCAGTACCAGATTCCGTACACGATCACCTCGGTGCTCGTGCCGGACCGCGGGCTCAGCGATTATTTCGAGGCGGCGGCGAAACTCGCCCCGGGCAAAGCGCAGGCGGTGGGCAACTGGATTGCCAACGACCTGCTCCGCGAACTCGGCAACGCGAAGCTGGCACTCGCCGACACGAAAGTGCGCCCGGCGCACATCGCGGCGTTGGTGCAGCTGGTCGAGGCCGGCACCATCGCCAACCAGGCGGCGAAGGAAGTGTTCATCGACATGTTCCAAAGCGGCGAGATGCCGGAGGCGATCGTGGCGCGCAAAGGACTCAAGGCGGAAACCAACCTGGGCGAACTCGAGCAGTGGTGCCGTGACGCGATCGCGGCGAACGCGAAAGCGCTCGCCGAATTCAAGGCCGGCAAGGACAGCGCGATCAACGCCTTCAAGGGCCCGGTCATGAAAGCCTCGAAGGGCAAGGCCAACCCGAAGCTGGTGGACGAAACGCTACGCCGGCTGCTGGGAGCGAGCTAGGGCTGCGGGCAGCAGCCCCGGGGAGATTGGTCCCGAGTAAAAATGTATTTTACTGTTCTGGGAAAGGCTTTTACCGCAAGCCGAACCTCCGATCGCGAAAGGGCACGAGCTGGGTCATGGTCTGCCCGAGCAACGCAATTTTGGGATCGGGTCGGGGGATCGCGAAGTTAGTTTCTTCACAAATTTCGCGATTGACCGATCAGTACCCTTGACCTGGAAAATTTGGCGAACACTATCTTGGACACGCCACCCGGCGCGCTCTTATTCGGCGAAATCTTAGTTCCATCCACACGCTAGCCCCTATGACCTGCAAAATCGAAATCCTAGAGCCACACAGCGGTGAGATCGGTGAAGCC